>Ga0209391_10000892_pt1 | contig 15037 bp, 15 predicted proteins | sample PPLLak3March2015_FD_187246 | JGI IMG/M metagenome (GOLD analysis project Ga0209391, IMG submission 187246) | Freshwater sediment microbial communities from Prairie Pothole Lake near Jamestown, North Dakota, USA - PPLs Lake P7 Core (1) Depth... | ecosystem: Environmental > Aquatic > Freshwater >... | reverse complement strand
GTCCGACCACGAGCAGCACCGCCGGCACGGCGAAGGCCAGCAGCAGGAAGGCCGGCTTCACCGTGCGCAGCCAGCCCTTGGACGCGCCGTGGAAGAACTCGCGCGTGTTGAACGAGCCGCCCATGAAGCCCATCGAACGCTGCGTGACGACCGGATGCTTGACGCCGATCGCCGACTGGATCGTCGAGCGCGGCTTCAGGCGCGCATTGCGCAGCAGTGACGCGCCACGGCCGAGCGCGGCCAGCACCGTCAGCACGATGGCCCAGCCAGCCAGGAACGACACCCGCTGCGGCTCGATCAGCGCCGCCAGCCCGGCGGCGAGCGTGAAGCCCGAGGCGCCGCCCATCAGCGTGTAGTTGAGCGGCGTCAGCGCCGAGTGCCACTCGGCGAGGAATCGCACCGCCGCGTAGATCATGCCGGTGCAGATGAAGAGGGCCAGGGCGAGCACGGTGCCGAGGATCGCCACCACCAGTGCGAGGTCGATCCCGACGCCGCGCGCCGAGCTCATCAGCACCGGATTCCAGCCGCTGAGGAACAGCAGGCCATAGAGGGCCACCGAGCCCATGAACGCCGGCAGCATGATCACCTCGCGCGACAGCCAGGAGGTGCGCCACATCGCCGCCGATCGCCAGGCGCGCTCGGGCCGGCCGAGGTGGAAGAACGAGGCCAACAGGCCGGCGGCCAGCAGCGCCAGGGCCACCGCGCTGCCGGCGACGGCGAGCGCGCTGCCCTCGGCCGGCGGCAGCAGGCCGGCCAGGGCGTAGATCTGCAGCGTGGCCAGCGCCAGGAACAGTCCCTGGCCGGCACCGATCAGCGTCGTGAGCAGGATGACGGAGAAGGCGGGGTTCATCGCGATCGGGCGGGTGGCAGGGCGGGTCTGGCGGCGTCGCAGCGTCAGAAGCTCGCGTCCTCGAGCGTGGCGGCGCCGGCCGCCGGTCTGGGCAGGTGGCCCTCGACGGTGAGCGGGTTGTCGGCGCGCACCAGCTCGTCGGCGTGGATGCGGATGCGCGTCTTGCGCCGCGGCAGGTAGTGGTTGGCCGGATGCGTGCCCCACTCGGGCATCAGCGCGTAGCCGCCTTCCTCGCGGATCGCGCGCGAGACCTCCGATTCCGGATCGTGGATGTCGCCGAACAGGCGCGCCGAGGTCGGGCAGGCCTTGACGCAGGCGGGCTTGCGGTCGATTGCGGGCAGCAGGGGGTCGTAGATGCGGTCCACGCACAGCGTGCACTTCTTCATCACCTTCTGGTTCGCGTCGAGTTCGCGCGCGCCGTAGGGGCAAGCCCAGCTGCAGTACTTGCAGCCGATGCACTTGTCATAGTCGACGAGCACGATGCCGTCCTCCTTGCGCTTGTAGGAGGCGCCGGTGGGACAGACGGGAACGCAGGGGGGATCCTCGCAATGCAGGCAGGACTTGGGGAAGTGCACGGTCTCGGTGTGCGGGAACTCGCCCACCTCGAAGGTCTGCACGCGGTTGAAGAAGGTGCCGCTGGGATCGGCGCCATAGGGGTTCTGGTCGCTCATCGGACCGGCCGCACCGCCGCCGTTCCACTCCTTGCAGCTCGTCACGCAGGCATGGCAGCCGACGCAGACGTTGAGGTCGATGACGAGGGCGAGCTGGGTCACTGGACTGGCCTTTGCGCTGCGCGCTTTGGCATGAGTGCTTGGGAGCGGCCCGGCGCGCTCATGGGCGGCCCTTGATCGCCGGCGGCGCGGCGGACAGCGCAGCCAACTCGCCGGGGCGCTCGTTCATGCCCGGATAGAGCCGCATCGGCTGGAACTGCGGCTCACTGTGCTGCGGCTCGCCGGCGCCGGCCTTGACGATGCGCACCCGTACGTCGTACCAGGCGGCCTGGCCGGTGATCGGGTCGGAGTTGGACACCCGCGCATCGCTGCCGCGCACCGGCAGTTCCTCGGAGATGACGTGGTTGAGCAGGAAGCCCTCGCGCGACTCGTTGGCGTCGGCGGCCAGGTTCCAGGCGCCCGCGGCCTTGCCGATGGCGTTCCAGGTCCACACGGTGCCCGGCTCGACGGCCTGCGAATGCGCGGCCTTGCAGCGCACGCGGCCCCACTGCGACTCGACCCAGACCCAGTCGCCGTCGGCGATGCCGGCGGCGCGCGCGGTCTGCGTGTTGATGTGCAGCAGGTTGTAGGTGTGGATCTGGCGCAGCCAGGCGTTCTGCGAGTCCCACGAGTGGTACATCGCCATCGGCCGCTGCGTCACCGCCGCCAGCGGGTACTTGTGCTTGTCGGTGACGTGCGACTCCAGTGGCTCGTAGAAGAAGGGCAGCGGGTCGAAGTAGGTCTCGATGCGCTTCTTCAGGTGCTCGGGCGGTTTGCGCGTCAGCCCCTTGCCCTGCGCCGCGCTGCGGAAGCGCTGCAGGACCTCGGAATAGAGGTGGATGAGGATCGGCTCGGCGTAGCGCGTGATGCGGTTGGCGCGCGACCACTCGAGGTAGCCCTGATTCCAGTTGCGCATGTACTGGTAGCTGCGCGGCAGTTCGTAGTGGAAGACGCAGTCGTGCTGCTCGTACATCTCCCACTGCCGCGGGTTGGGCTCGCCGACGAGGAACTTCTCGCCGCCCTTGCCGCGCCAGCCGGCCAGGAAGCCGATGCCCGAACCGGGCTCGGTCTCCCAGTTGACGATGAAGTCGGGGTAGTCGCGGTATTTGCGCTGCCCGCCGGGCGTGACGAAGGTGGGCAGCTTCAGCCGCGTGCCGAGTTCGATCAGCACTTCCTGGAAGGGTTTGCAGTCACCGGTCGGCGGCACCACCGGGATGCGCACCGCGTCCACCGGCCCGTCGAATTCCGAGATCGGCCGGTCGAGCATCGACATCACGTCGTGGCGCTCGAGGTAGGTCGTGTCGGGCAGGATCAGGTCGGCGTAGGCCGTCATCTCCGAATGGAAGGCGTCGCAGACGACGAGGAAGGGGATCTTGTACGCGCCGTCCTCGCCCTTGTCGTTGAGCATCTTGCGCACTTCGACCGTGTTCATCGTGGAGTTCCACGACATGTTGGCCATGAAGATCAGCAGCGTGTCGATCGGGTACGGATCGCCGCGCCAGGCGTTGGTGATGACGTTGTGCATCAGCCCGTGCACCGACAGCGGGTACTCCCAGGAGAACGCCTTGTCGATGCGCACCGGCGAGCCGTCGTCGTTGACGAACAGGTCGTCGGGGTCGCTCGGCCAGCCGAGCGGCGCGCCGTCGAGCGGCCGGTTGGGCTGCACCGCGCGCGCATCGTTGGGCGGGCGCGCGCAGGGCGGGATCGGGCGCGGAAAGGGCGCCTTGTGGCGGAAGCCGCCAGGCCGGTCGATGGTGCCCAGCAGCGACATCAGGATGGCCATCGCGCGGATGGTGTGGAAGCCGTTCGAATGCGCGGCCAGCCCGCGCATGGCGTGGAAGGCCACCGGGTTGCCGCTCACGGTGTCGTGATCATTGCCCCAGGCGTCGGTCCAGGCGATGGGCAGCTCGATGCGCTGGTCGCGCGCGGTGATGCCCATCTCGTACGCGAGGCGGCGGATGTCGTCGGCCGGGATGCCGGTGATCTGCGACGCCCATTCGGGCGTGTAGTCCTTGACGCGGTCCTGCAGCAACTGGAACGCCGGCTTCACCGGCGTGCCGTCGGCGAGCTTGAAGCTGCCGAGCAGGAACGGGTCGGCGCCCGGCGCGTGGCTGAGCACGGCCTTGTTCGTGTGGCGGTCCCACCAGAGCTTGTTCTGCGGGTCGTAGCAGGCTTCTTCCTGCGGCACCTCGGTGCGCACGAACATGCCGAATTCGTCGTGCGCATCGTCCAGGTTCACGAGTTCGCCGCCGTTCGTGTACTGGACGACGAAGTCGCGGTCGTACAGGCCCTTGGCCAGGATCTCGTGGATCACCGCGAGCAGGAAGGCGCCGTCGGTGCCGGGGCGGATCGGCACCCACTCGTCGGCGACCGCGGAGTAGCCGGTGCGCACCGGGTTGATCGAGACGAAGCGCCCGCCGTCGCGCTTGAACTTGCTGATCGCGATCTTCAGCGGGTTGCTGTGGTGGTCCTCGGCGGTGCCGATCATCACGAACAGCTTGGCGCGATCGAGGTCGGGCCCGCCGAACTCCCAGAACGAGCCACCGATCGTGTAGATCATGCCGGCGGCCATGTTGACCGAGCAGAAGCCACCGTGCGCCGCGTAGTTGGGCGTGCCGAACTGGCGCGCGAACAGGCCGGTCAGCGCCTGCATCTGGTCGCGTCCGGTGAAGAGGGCGAACTTCTTCGGGTCGGTGGCGCGGATCTTCGCCAGCCGCTCGGCCAGCGTGGCGAAGGCCTCCTCCCATTCGATCTCGACGAACTCGCCGGCGCCGCGCTCGGCACCTTCGCGCCGCTTCAGCGGCTTGGTCAGCCGCGCCGGCGAATACTGCTTCATGATCCCCGACGAGCCCTTGGCGCAGATCACGCCCTGGTTCAGCGGATGGTCGGGATTGCCGTCGATGTAGCGCACCTTGCCGTCGCGCAGATGCACGCGGATGCCGCAGCGGCAGGCGCACATGTAGCAGGTCGTCTTGCGCACCTCGCGCGCGGCCCCGGCGTGCGGGTCGGCGATCGGATCGTGCAGGGGGGGTGGCGCCATGAGTCGATGTCTTCGTTTCGGCCGGGCGCGTGTTCGCTCAACCCTGAGGCATCCGGGCATTAGGCGGAATCGGCCCGGAATGCGTCTATTACCCCTATGGGCTAGTGGTGACTACCCGCGAGGGCTATTCGTGGGCCCTCGTCGCTGTGGTCCAGTGCGGGCGAGGCACGAAAGGCGCCGGCACCCGGTGCCCGTGGTGCAGCATGCAAGAGGGCCAGGCACGTTGAACATCTGCACCGTTTCGGACAGTCGCGATCGGACCGACCGGCTGGTCGACGTCGCCAGGCTGCAGGAAGCGATTGCGCGGTTTGCGCGCGAGCGCGACTGGGACCCGTTCCACTCGCCGAAGAACCTGGCCATGGCGCTCACCGGCGAGGTGGGCGAACTGGTGGAATTGTTCCAGTGGCTGAGCGAGGCCGACTCGCACCGCGTCGCGCACGACCCGGCCACCGCGCGCCGTGTGCGCGACGAGATCGCCGACGTGCTGGTCTACCTGGTGCGGCTGGCCGCCGTTCTGGACGTGGATCTGGACGAGGCGGTGCGCAGCAAGCTCGCCGCCAACGCCCTCAAGTACCCCGTGGACCGGGCCAGAGGGACCGCGAAGAAATACTCGGACCTCTAGGAACCCGCCCGGCGCCGGCTGCGCTCACACCTGCCGCCACGGCAAGCCGTGCTTGCGCCAGCCACCGAGGTTGCCGCGGTGGTGCTCGGCATCGAGCTCACCCTCGAAGCCCTCGAGCACGTTGCTGACGTGGGTGAACCCGTGCTTTTCCAGTTCGAGGCCAGCGTCGATCGAGCGCTTGCCGCTGCGGCAGATGAGGACGATCGGCCGGTCCTTGCGGCCGGCCATGCGCAGAACCTCGTCGGCGAAATGCGGGTTCAGCTCGAAATCGGGCGCCGTATTCCACTCGACATTGATGGCGTCGACCGGGTGGCCGACGTAGTAGTACTCGACCTCGGTACGGCAGTCGATCAGCAGCGTGTTCGGGTTCGCCGTGAGGATCTCGTAGGCTTGGGTGGGGTGCAGGTTGTCCATGGCGCGCTCCGTGAGGCGCGCATTTTCATCGCCCGCAGGCGTCCGGCTCGGACTGTCTGCTCATATGCATATGCCAGCGAGCAGGGGTACGCAGGTCGGGCTCGCATCCCGGGTGCACGAACCGCGCGCCCGCGCCCTGGCATGACGCCTACGGCTTCTTCGGCGTCTTGTATTCGACTTCCTTCTGGAACGGCTTCCAGATCGTCTCGTAACCGACGAAGCCCTTTTCGTTCGGGGCCATCTGGCGTGTCGTCAGATAGCGCGTGACGCCGTCGGGAACCTTGGCGGGAGGCGGTTTGTGGTCGCTCATGTGTCACCTTTCTTGCTGTGAAGGGAGGGCGGCAGGTTCAGTCAACCCTGCCTGAAGTTCGGCTGCCGCTGCTCAGACAGGCCTCAGGAGCGACGGGTCGACCGTGGCGCCCGCATGGATCGCCCCGCCCGCTCTGGTTTCTTCATCGCTTGCGTCGCGCACGGTCAGGATCTCGAGTGTGAAGACGATCTCCCGGCCGGACAGCGGATTGTTGCCGTCGACCGTCAGCCACTCGTCGTCCATCTGCGTCACGAGGAAGCTCCGGGTCTGTCCGTTGTCGTTCTCCATGAGGATGGAGGTGCCGACTTGCCGATATTCCTCGGGGACGTTCTCGATGTGGTCGGTGAAGACCAGCGACTCGTCCCGTGGACCGAAGACCTGGTTGCCGTCGATCACCACTTCGATCACGTCGCCGGCGGACTTGCCCGCGAGCGCCTCATGCACCGAAGGCGCGAGGATTTCGTTGTGTCCGTGCACATAGCCCAAGGGGAACTCGACCCGGGTGAGGACATGCCCCGACTTCCTGTCGGTCACCTTGTAGGTCAGCTCGACGAACTTGCCGTCCCGGACGAAATGTTCAGAAGATGGAGGCACCGAAGATCCTGACCTTTCCATCCTCGTAGCCGAGGACCAGCCTGCCTAGCCATTCGCCCGGCTTCCTGGTGCTGCGCTGCCGGTAGAGAACCGTGACGTGCTCGCCCCGGCGGATGATGCCGAGCGGGTCGATCTCCTCGGACAGATTCCTCGCCAGCTCGCTGTTGGCGAACTGGTGGCCCGCCACCACCTGGTCGATGGCACGCGCCAGGGAACTGGAGAAGTTCCTCGCGAACTCCCCGTACTTGCCTTCGTTCGAATATTTGACGAGGTCGCTCCACAGCGGCCTGGCCAGGGCCAGGATCTCGTCATCGGTCTTTTCGGTGATGTTCACGCCAGATCGTCGCGCGGATGCCCGGGGATCCTGTTACTTCTCATCGCCGACCAGGTGATAACAGGGTGCCTTCTCCATCGTGTATTCGCCGGTCTTCGGGTCGCGGCGCGAAACCGTCAGCACGTGCCAGTTCGCGTCGTCCACCTTCATGGCGTCGCCGCGGTAGTAGTAGCCCGGCCAACGGGTCTCCTTGCGGAACAGCGTGTGTTGCGTGACGCATTCGGCGGCGCGATGACGGTGCTTCAGTTCCCACGCGCGCAGCAGCTCGTGGATGTCCTTGGCGGCCAGGCTCTCGAGGTCTTCCTCCAGGATCGCGAGCTTCTTCAGGCCGATGTGCAGAAGCTTCTCGTTGGTCATGTAGTTGACGGTCACCCCGCCGCAATACTCGTCCATCAGCTTCTGCAGGCGGTCCAGGCCCTGCTTGGGATTGATGTAGTGCGGGTTGACGTCACCCGCGACGATCTCGTTGCGGTAGACCCTGTAGTGCTCCATGGGCTTGTAGATCTCTTCCTTGCGGCGCCTGATCTGCTCCTCGGAGACGACGATGCCCTCGGCCTTGCCGTCGTCGATGTACTTGCAGGCCGCCTTCGCCGCGAGACGGCCTTCGGTGAACGACCCCGACGAGAACGCGTGCGGCGTGCCGCCGACCGCGTCACCGGCGCCGAACAGACCTTCGATCGTCGTCATGCGGTTGTAGCCCCAGAAATACTCCGGCGGTGAAATGTCCTCGGGGCCGGAGCACCAGGCGCCCGAACCGGTGGCGTGGGAGCCCATCACGTAGGGCTCGGACGTGGTCAGCTCGGGGTTCTCGTTCTTCGGATCGACGTCGGTCGCCGCCCACAGCACCGCCTGACCGACGGTCATGCCGAGGAAGTTCTCCCAGCCGACCTCTTCCAGGTGCGGATCCTGGAACGCGCGCATGGTGATCATGTGAATGGGGCCGCGGCCGGCATTCACTTCGTTGATCAACGCGTGGTTGCGCAGACAGGTCGGGATGGGCCGGTGCGTCAGGTGCGACGCCTCCGGGTCGAGGTACTCCTTGCCCACCATCTTCTGCAGTTCGGGGAACCACTTGGACTCGTACTCTTCGCCCAGACCGTTCTGCGTATAGGTCTTCAGGTGGAGGAAGTAGGCGCCGACCGGGCCGTAGCCGTCCTTGAACCGCGCCAGCACGATGCGGTTCTCCATCTGCGTCATCTTGGCGCCGGCGTTGATCATGAGGCCGTAGGCGGACGCCGACGACCAGGGCGCGTACCAGGTGCGGCCCGAACCTTCGCCCACCGAGCGCGGCTTGAAGATGTTGGAGGCACCGCCGGCGCCGCAGATCACGGTCTTGGACTTGAAGACGTGGTAGTTGCCCGTGCGGACGTTGAACCCGACGGCACCTGCCACCCGGTTCTCCTTGCTGTCGTCCATCAGCAGGTGGGTGACGCAGATGCGGTTGAAGACCTTGTCCGCCGACTTCTTGGCCGCCTCGGCCACGATGGGCTTGTAGGACTCGCCGTGGATCATGATCTGCCATCGACCTTCGCGCAGGTAGCGTCCGGTCTTCGGGTCCTTCATGATGGGCAGACCCCACTCCTCGAACTGGTGCACCGTCGAGTCGACGTGGCGGGCCATGTCGAACAGCAGGTCTTCGCGCACCATGCCCATGAGGTCGATGCGCGCGTAGCGCACATGGTCCTCGGGGTTGTTCTCGCCCCAGCGGGTGCCCATGTAGCAGTTGATCGCGTACAGGCCCTGGGCGACCGCACCCGAGCGGTCGATGTTGGCCTTCTCGGCAATGACGATCTTCTTGTTCTGACCCCAGAATCTCGCCTCCCAGGCGGCACCGGTGCCGCCCAGACCTGCGCCGACGACCAGAACGTCGATGCCGTCTTCGATGATCGTTTCGTAGGCCATCAGTAGTAGACCCCCATCTTCATCTTGAGGTTGGCGGATTCGAGCGTGCGCAGACCGCCCTCATCCATGCGGATGTATTTCGGCTCGTTGTAGAGCAGTTCGCTGTCGCGCATCTCCTTGCTGGGTGCGGGAACATCCGCCAGCTTGGGAATCGCCTGACCCCAGGGCTTGGTGGTGATCGGCGACAGGAAGTTCTTCTCCGTGCCGTTGCGGAACTTGATCCTCCAGGCGATCGTGCCCTTGCGTTCGTCGCGCTGGACACGCACGCTGTGGCCCAGCGGGGCGAAGTCGGCATAGCCGCGCACGTCGATCGCGTTCTGCGGGCAGGCCTTCACGCAGGAGTAGCACTCCCAGCACATGTTCGGCTCGATGTTGTAGGCGCGCCGATAGGTCTTGTCGATGTGCATGATGTCCGAGGGACAGATGTCGACGCAATGTCCGCATCCGTCGCACCTTGTCATGTAGACGAAGGTAGGCATGAACTGGCTCCTTGTTCTGTTCGGTCAAACCTGCGGGCTGTCTTCTAGTAGTGGCGCGGTGCTTCGCGCTTGATGCCGAGCCCCATGTCCATCGGCGCGTCGCGCAGCAGTTCCATCGAGTGCCTCTCCCGTTGTGCAGGGTCGTCCCGGGTCTGCGTCGGCAGATTCGCGCACGTGCCATTGGCCTTGGAAACCCGCTTCTCGAAGGCGGCCGCGGGCTTGAAGAACATGTGCGCGAACTTCGACCACGGCACCCCGGCAAACAGGACCGTGGTGGCGAGGATGTAGAGGCCGAACAGCACGCCCGCACCACCGCCCGCCGCTGCCCAGACCAGGCCCAGCGTCGCGCTCGCGAGCAGGGACAGGATGAACAGGTCGGCGCGCACGAGGCGCAAGGGCGAGTTGCCCTCGGCGGCGACGTCGACGCGGATGAAGAACCAGAACCAGTAGCCGCCGATGCAGACCATCAGGCCGCCGATCCACCACAGCAGCGCCCAGAAGCCACCCGCCGAGGTGTCGAACACCATCACGGCCGTGGCGACGACATAGAGGACGAATCCGTACATGCCGAGCAGGTGCGCGACGCGCCGGCGCGGATTGCAGAACTCCCCGGAAGCCAGCACGTCGACGACGGCGGTCTGTACCGCGATCGAGACGAGTTCGCCGCCGCCCAACGGCTTCGCGCCCTTGGTCTTGCGCATGTTCTGGAAGAAGTACTTTGCGCTGCCCTTGTGCACGACGTCGAACAGCGTGCCCGCCGCGACCAGGAGGATCATGACGACGATGTAGGTCTGCATGACCGAGGGCGGAATGGACGCCGACAGCGCGGCAAACGGGTTGCTGGTGAACATGTGAACCTTCTCCTCGTCCGGATGATTTTGGGAAGCGATGGCGCGGCGGACCTGAGCTACCAGGACTAGGCGGGCATGGAAAAGACCTGGAAGCGCATCGTGTCCAGGTCACCTAGCGCCCAGGTCGCGGGCGCCGCGAGTCCGGCCACCGTCCCCGGATTCACCAGCCAGGTGCTGCCGCCCTTGACGTTCGCCACCTGTTCCACGCCGGCTTCATGCGAATGGCCGCAGCACACCAGGTCCCAGTCGCCGGTGCAGGCCATCGCGTGGCCGTAGTCCGGGTAATGCACGACGAAGATGCGCCGGCCGCCGAGTTCCAGGCGCGCGTCGGCGCCGTGGTAGCGCAGCAGGCCGCCGCTCTTGTTCATCTGGAAGTGCATCGCCTGCGGGTCGCCGAGGTTGTTGCCATTGACGATATGCACCGGCAGCCCGTGCGCGAGCGCGGGCTTCACGGTCTGCGCACCGATCAGGTCGCCGCAATGGATGACCGCCTCGGCGCCCGCGGCCTTGGCGTCGCGCACCGCATCGGCCAGCGCGTCGGCGCGGTCGTGGCTGTCCGAGACGATGCAGATCTTCATGGGTTCATCCCGGCGACGCGGTCCCGCCCGCGAGCCCGGCGTCCAGTTCGGCGTAGTAGGCGCGGAGAACCTCGAGCACTTCCGGACGGCTGAACTCGGCGGGCACCGGATGGCCTTCGGACAGCCACTTGCGCAATTGCGTGCCGCTGACCTGCAGGCGATCGGCGTCGGTGTGCGGGCAGGTGCGACCCGAGGCCATGCCGCCGCACTTGTGGCACCAGAAGGAGACATCGATGCACAGCGCGCGCGTCTCCAGCGCGTCGTGCGGAATCTCCCTGAAGATGTGGTGCGCGTCGAAGGGGCCGTAATAGCGGCCCACGCCCGCGTGGTCGCGGCCCACGATCAGGTGCGAGCAGCCGTAGTTCTGGCGGAACAGCGCGTGCAACACCGCCTCGCGCGGGCCGGCATAGCGCATGTCCAGCGGATAGCCCGCCTGGACGATGGTCGACTTGACGAAATAGCCCTCGACCAGCGCCGAAATGGCGCGCGTGCGCACCTCGGCCGGGATGTCGCCCGGCTTCAGTGCCCCCAGCAGCGAGTGCACGAGCACGCCGTCACAGGTCTCGATGGCCACCTTGGCCAGGTACTCGTGCGAGCGGTGCATCGGGTTGCGCGTCTGGAAGGCGGCGATGCGCGACCATCCGAGCGAGGTGAAGAGCGCGCGCGTCTGCATCGGCGTCAGGTAGAGGTCGCCGTAGCGCTCCGGGAAGCCGCCATCGGACAGCACCTTGATCGGCCCCGCCAGGTTCACCGCCCCCTGCTCCATCACCATCTTCACGCCCGGGTGCTCGAGGTCCGTGGTGGCGAAGACGCAGGCGCACTCGTGCTCCTTGTCGATGGTGTACTTCTCGGTCAGGCGCATGGTGGCCAGCGGCGTGCCGTCGTCGGGGTCGACGAGGGTGATCTCCTGGCCCACGCGCAGCGACGCCGCGGTGTCGGCATCGGTCGACAGCGTGATCGGGATCGGCCAGAAGGTGCCACTGGTCATGCGCATGCCGTCGCACACGCCGCGCCAGTCGGACTGCGACATGAAGCCGTCCAGCGGCGTGAAGCCGCCGATGCCCATCATCAGGATGTCGCCACGCTCGCGTGAACTGACGCGGACCCGGGGCAGGCCGTTGGCGCGGCGGCGTTCGGCTTCGAGTTCGGCCCCGGCGAGCATCAGCGGCCGCAAGTCGCCGCCACCGTGCGGACGGACGAGGCTCATGCGCAGGCGCCCGTGGGGGCCACGGCCTGGAGGCGGCTCGGGGGCAGCAGGACTCCGGGCCGGGAAGGGGACACGACGTGCATGATGGATTCCTAGCGATCGCCGCGGCTCGCGGTCGTGGCGCATGACCAGGGTCATGCCGGCGGACAGGAAATCCTAGTCAGGGCGACTCAAAAGAAAAAGCAGACAATACGGGTCAGAATGACCCGAAAAACAGATCAACCGGCGGCCCCGCATTCCTCGCCGCGCCTGCGCCTGATCCTGCGCCAGCTCGAGGTCTTCGTGGCCATCGCCCAGGCCGGATCGACGCGCGCGGCCGGCGACCGCGTGGCCCGTTCGCAGTCGGCGGCCAGCGCCGCCCTGGCCGAGCTCGAGGCCAGCCTGGGCGTGCCGCTGTTCGACCGCGTCGGGCGCCGACTGATCCTCAACGAGAACGGTCGCTCGCTGCTGCCCGAGGCCGCGTCGCTGCTGGATCGGGCGATCGATCTCGAGCATCTCTTCACCGGCGCCCATGCGGCGCCGCTGCGGCTCGCGGCCAGCCTGTCGATCGGCGAGTACCTGCTGCCGGGTCTGCTGGCGCGCTGGAAGGAGGCGCACCCCGCCAACCCGGTGCGGCTGATGATCGGCAACACGAGCGAGGTCATCGAGGCCCTGACCGGGTTCGATGCCGATGTCGGCTTCGTCGAGGGTTCGCAATCGCACCCGCGCCTTCTCGCCCAGCCCTGGTTCACCGACGAGCTGGTGGTCGTGGCGGCGCCGGCGCATCCGCTGGCCGCTCGGGCGGTGAGCCTGAAACAGCTGCGCGAGGCCAGCTGGGCCCTGCGCGAGCCGGGTTCGGGCACGCGCGAGGCGGCGGACCGCTGGCTGCTCGAGTCCGTGGGGCCGTTGCGCGTCGAGTTCGAGATGAACAGCCCGGAGGCCATCAAGCGGCTGGTGGCGGCCGGGGCGGCGCTGGGCTGCCTGGCGCGCGAGGTCGTCGCCCAGGAGCTGGCCCAGGGCACCCTGGTCGAGGTGCGGACAGGCCTGCCGCGCACGACGCGCCAGCTGTCGCTGGTGTTGCACCGCGACCGCCGGCTGGGGCGCGCCACGGAGGACTTCGTCCGCCACTGCCTGCGCACCTCGCCGGTGCCTCCCCCTGCCGCCCACCCGCCGCCGTCACCAAGGGTTCGGGACCGCGCTTATGATCCGATCTCACGCTGACCCCGTGCGCGCGGCGCACTGCCGAAGATGAACCTGCTCAGCCCAGCCGCCATCGGCATCGTGGGTGAACCGGCTGCCAGCCCGTCCGGCATCCTGGCGGACATTGCCGCCGGTCTGGCTTCGGGCAGCGACCTCCACGACCTGCTGGCGCGTTTCCTGCGGCCGATCATCGATATCGCCGGCGCCTCGGCCGGCGCCGTGCGGGTCGCGGCCGAAGACGGCCGGGGGATGCGCCTGATTGCCAGCCTGGACCTGCCTGACGAGGTGCTGGCCGCCGAGCGCGAGATCACCAGCGCCTGTGGCGTGTGCGGCGTCGCCGCCGCCGGCGAGCAGCTGCGCTGGGCCGGCGACCGCTCGAGTTGCGCGCGCCACGGCGCGGGCGCGCTGGCGGGGATGGGCTACCGGCGCGTGCTCGCCGTGCCGCTGCGGCATCGATCGCGCACGCTGGGTGTCTACACGCTCTTCTACGCCACCGACGCCGAGCCGGCGGCCGAAGTGCAGGCCCTGCTCGGCGCGGCGGGCGAGTTGCTCGGCCTGGCGCTCGACAACGTTCGCCTGGAACGCGAGAACCTGCGCGCCCTGGTCGCCGACGAACGGCGCGCCATGGCCGCCGACGTGCACGACTCGATCGGCCAGTCGCTGGCCTACGTGAAGATGCGGCTGCCCCTGCTGCACGACGCGCTGCACGAGGCCATGCGGGGCGGCGATGCGGCCACGGTCGAGCGCTATTTCGAGGACGTGCGCGGGGCCGTGCGCGACGCCCATGCGGCCTTGCGCGGCATCCTCACGCACCTGCGTTCGCCAATGGATCCGCTCGGCCTGGAGCATGCGCTGCAGGGCTGCGCCGATGCGTTCCGGCGCCAGGGCGGCCCCGAACTGGAGATCGTCAACGACCAGCCCGGTCTGCAACTGGCGCCCGAACAGGAGGTGCAGGTCTTCCACATCGTGCAGGAGGCGCTCAGCAACGTGGGGCGGCATGCCGCAGCCCGGCACGCGCGCGTCCACATCTCGCGGGCCGGCGCTGCGACCGTGCAGGTGCTGGTCGAAGACGACGGTGGGGGCGTGCCGGCATCGCGCGGCGCCACCGGGCACGCGCTCCCCGGTTCGCACTACGGCATGGACATCATGTTCGACCGCGCACGGCGGCTCGGCGGCACGCTCGACATCGGTCCGCGGTCAGGCGGCGGTACCTGCGTGCGCCTGGCCTTTCCGGTGCATGGGCCACGGTCCGAGGGCATGAGCCGATGACGGGCCCGCGCATCGTCCTCGTCGACGACCACGCGCTGTGTCGCAACGGTCTGACCGACCTGCTCACGCACCGCGGCGGCATGGAGGTGCTCGACGCGCTGTCCGACCCGGACCGGCTGATGACGGTGCTGCGCGAGAAGCGGCCCGACCTCGTGGTGCTGGACCTGCGCATGCCGGCGATCGACGGCCTGGCGCTGCTGCGCCGTATCCGTGCCGAGGGCATCGACACGCCGGCGCTGATCCTGACCATGAGCGACTCCGAGGTCGACCTCTCGGCGGCGCTGCGCGCCGGCGTGCGCGGCTACCTGCTCAAGGACATGGAGCCCGAGGACGTGATCGCCGCCATCGGCAACGCCGCGCGCGGCGAGCTCACGGTGGCACCGGCGATGACGCTCAAGCTCGCGCAGCTGCTGCAGTCGGGCAGCAAGGGCAGCGACCGCCGCGGCCTGCTGGCGTCGCTGACCGAGCGCGAACGCCAGATCCTGGAACACCTGGCGCGCGGCGAGAGCAACAAGACCATCGCGCGCGCGCTGGACATCAGCCACGACACGGTGAAGCTGCACGTGCGGCACATCCTGGCCAAGCTCAACCTGAGCTCGCGCGTGGAGGCGGCGGTCTTCGCGGTCGAGGCGCGCGCGGGCAGCGAGAGCACCTACACGCCGCCGCCACGCACCCACCGCTGATCCCGGGCGCAAGCG
>Ga0209391_10000890_pt1 | contig 15042 bp, 9 predicted proteins | sample PPLLak3March2015_FD_187246 | JGI IMG/M metagenome (GOLD analysis project Ga0209391, IMG submission 187246) | Freshwater sediment microbial communities from Prairie Pothole Lake near Jamestown, North Dakota, USA - PPLs Lake P7 Core (1) Depth... | ecosystem: Environmental > Aquatic > Freshwater >... | reverse complement strand
GAACTATTTTTTTATATTACTTTCTGCATTTGCAACAATTGGATTCTCACTCATAGCATTTCCAATGAGTAAATTGTCATCGTACTTTCTATTTGGTATAGCAGGCGGATTAGCTTTATCATTTATTAATGAAAAAGTGAAAGTTATTAAGTTTTCTGCCACACAAATCTCTTATGTTCTCATCGTTCTTTTCGTTTTAGGGATTTTTACCTCATTCACGAGATTAAACTCTGAATTAAGTTACATCAAGGCGTTAGAATATAAAATTGGGGGTGATTATGAAAATATGGTTAAAGAACTCGCAACAGTTAGTAATGTCCTATATCCTTATGATGTTACAAAGCAGCCAGTTGAATATTATACATCAATGGGATATTACCGACTAAGAAATTTAGATGAAGCCTTAACTCACTCTTTAAATGCTGAAAGACTTTCGCCATATAATCCATTAGTTTTGCATAATACAGCCGGTATATATCAATCATCAAAAAAGTATAATGATGCAGTTATCCGTTATAAAAATCTGCAGAAACTTTTTCCAAATTACATCGATCCACAAATAAATTTATTAATTATCTACTCAGAAATAGAACCAATTGGAAAAGGCAAACAGCTTTTTGAAGAGCTAATTAAAAAAGATTCTTTAAATCCACGTTTAACTCCATTTAAATTAAAATATTCTGATAAGTTTTAATTAGAAAACAGATTTCCTTTCCTTATTTTTAATTATTAAAAATTTTGAAATTCCATTCTGGAAAACTGAAGGAGAGGAATAATGGAAAAACTTTTGTTACTTGGCGCTGAGGCTATTGCTCAAGGCGCAATTGATGGGGGAATGTCTGGCGTTTATGCTTACCCGGGAACACCTTCCACAGAAATTACTGAGTACGTTCAACACAATAAAACTGCAATCCAACGAAAACTGCATAGTCAATGGTCTGCAAATGAAAAAACCGCAATGGAAGCAGGCCTTGGAATGAGTTACGCAGGCAAACGCACAATGGTCTGTATGAAACACGTTGGTTTAAATGTTGCTGCTGATGCTTTCATTAACTCTGCAATAACCGGAGTTAACGGCGGTTTAATTGTTGCAGTTGCAGATGATCCATCAATGCACTCATCACAAAATGAACAAGACTCTCGCTTTTTCGGTAAGTTTGCAATGATTCCGATATTTGAACCGGCAAGCCAGCAGGAAGCTTATGATATGGCTTACGAGGGATTTGAGCTTTCTGAAAAATTAAAAATTCCGGTTATGATCAGAATTACAACAAGACTTGCACATTCACGATCAGGCATCGAAACACGCCCATTGAAAAATGAAAACAAACTTAGTTATCCAGAAGACCCGATTCAATTTGTTCTTCTTCCTTCTAACGCAAGAAAAAGATATAAAGGTTTGTTAGGCTTGCAATCATTAATGGAACAAGAATCTGAAAGATCGTCTTTTAATACATTCTACCCTGCAAGAAATAAATCACTTGGCATTATTGCATGCGGAATTGCATTTAATTATTTGATGGAAAATTATCCTGAAAGAAAATTTCCACATCCGGTTTTACAGCTTGGCCAGTATCCTCTTCCTTTTTCAAAAGTAGAAAAAATTGTAAACGAGTGTGAGCAAGTTTTAATTCTTGAAGATGGATATCCGTTTGTTGAAGAAATGTTAAAGGGATATTTAGAGAAAAACAGCAAGATTAAAGGAAGATTAGATGGAACAATTCCTCGTGATGGTGAACTGAATCCGGATATTGTTGCAAAGGCATTGGGCAAAGAAGTAAAATTTGGAATGAAAATTCCCGCCATCGTTGCAAATCGTCCACCGGAGCTATGCGCTGGCTGCAGTCATCGTGATATTTATAATGCACTTAATGAAACGATGAAAGAATTTGGTAAGCAAAAAGTTTTTTCAGATATCGGATGCTACACACTCGGTGCGCTTCCTCCGTGGAATTCAATTAATTCCTGTGTAGATATGGGCGCATCAATAACAATGGCTAAAGGCGCTGCTGATGCTGGTGTTCATCCTGCAATCGCTGTTATTGGTGATTCAACTTTTACTCACAGCGGAATGACTGCTTTGCTTGATTGTGTTTATGAAAATACTCCGGTTACTGTTATTATTTCCGATAACGGAACAACTGGAATGACAGGCGGACAAGCATCACACGCAACGGGTAGATTGGAAGAAATTTGTATTGGTCTTGGTGTAAAACCAGAACACGTAAGAGTTCTTACTCCGTTACCAAAATTTCATGATGAAATGGTGCAAGTTCTGCGAGAAGAAATGTTGTATGAAGGTGTTTCAGTTGTTATTCCTAGAAGAGAATGTATTCAGACATTAAGCAGGAGTAAAAAGGAAATAAAAGTTAAGGTGGAAGAGGTTGTAAAATGAAATCTGATATAATTCTCTCCGGTGTAGGCGGACAAGGTATTCTCTCCATAGCAGCAGTTGTAGGAATGGCAGCATTGGAAAATCATCTTTACTTAAAACAAGCAGAAGTACACGGAATGAGTCAGCGCGGCGGGGCAGTGCAATCTCATCTTAGAATTTCTGAAAAGGAAATTGCGAGTGATTTAATTCCAGAAGGAAGAGCAGATATAATAATTTCTGTTGAGCCAATGGAATCATTACGTTACTTGCCGTGGCTTTCAGAAAATGGATGGCTGGTAACAAACACAACTCCATTTGTAAACATAACAGACTATCCGGATATGAAAGAGCTGCTAGCTGAGATTGAAAAACTTCCACATTATATTGCTATAAATGCAGATGAAATTGCAAGACAAGTAAAATCTCCACGTTCATCAAATATGGTTATGCTTGGAGCAGCTTCTCCGTTTATCGATATTCCATATCAATCACTCGAAAATGGGATCAGAAAAATCTTTGAAAAAAAAGGGGAGAAGATAGTTCAGCTAAACATAGATGCATTAAAAGCTGGAAGAGATTTTTCTGAATTGCATAAAAAATAATTAAGAGTTTAACCGCTGAGACGCAGAGTCGCTGAGATTTTTACTCTGCGCCTTCGCGTCTCTGCGTTGGAAACTTCCTTAAGATTTAGCCCAAGCCTCTACGTCATCAACTTCTTTTGGGATTGGACGACCAAGTACTTTGTATCCGTTTTGTGTAACAAGAATACAGTCTTCAATTCTTATTCCGCCAAAGTTGCGATACTCTTCAACTTTATCATAGTCAATAAAGTTTTTAAATTTTTTCTTTGCTTTCCACTGATCAATGAGTTCAGGAATAAAATAAATTCCGGGCTCACAAGTAAAAACAAAACCTGGTTTAAGTTCTTTTGCTAACCTTAAGTAAGCCAATCCAAACTGATCACTTCGTTTTGTAGTGTCATCATATCCAACAAAACTTTCTCCAAGATTTTCCATATCATGAACATCAAGTCCCATCATATGCCCTAATCCATGAGGAAAGAAAAGTGCGTGTGCACCAGCTTTAACTGCAGCATTTAAATCACCTTTCATAATTCCGATTTGTGATAAACCGGCTGCAATAATTTTAGCAGCAGTAAGATGAACATCAACATGCTTAATACCAGGCTTGATCATATTGATTGCATTTTTTTGTGCGGTAAGAACTATCTCATAAATTTCTCTCTGTCTGAAAGAAAATTTTCCACCAACGGGAGTAGTACGCGTAATATCACTTGCATAATGAAGAAGAGATTCAGCACCAGCATCACAAACAAGAAGATCACCTTCCTTTAAAACATTTCCATGATAATGATTGTGGAGTGTTTGTCCGTTTTTAGAAACGATGGCAGGAAAAGAAAGCCCTGCACCCAATGAGGAAGCAATTCCTTCAATAGCACCGGCAATATCTCTCTCAACAACTCCAGGTTTTGCCATGCGCATTGCTGTAGTGTGCATCTGGTAAGCAATTTCCATTGCGTATTCAATTTCTGCAACTTCTTCTTCAGCTTTTATAGATCGCTGAGCAACAACTGCTTCAATTAATTTTTTAGAAAATTTACTTTTTAGTTTGTAAGGATTTTCACCAAGCAAATTAGCAAGCTTAAGTGTTTGATCACCACGATAAGTTGGAAGAAAATGAATCTTTACTTGTTTATTCTTTTTTGATTTAAGATACTTTTCCAGTTTATCTATTGATTCATAATTTTCAATACCAATTAGTGATGAAAGTTGTGCAAGTTTAGGTTGTGGTCCCATCCAAACAACGTCTTCTACGCTAAACTCGTATCCGAAAAGAATTTCTTTATTTTCATCAATATCAATTAAGCCGACCATGTTTGGTACATCAATTCCGAAATAGTAGAGAAAGGAGCTATCCTGTCTGAAAGGGTAAGTGTTACCAGCATAGTTCATTGCAGATTCATCATTTCCTGGAAATAGAAGAATACCATTTTTAAAATTTTTCTTCAGTTCTGCCCTGCGATCAATGTAAACTTGTTTATCAAACATAAATGCTCCTTAAAAGAATTAGTATAATTAAGCTGGTGTAAAATTATGGAATAATTGAATGGATTTCCATAAGAGAAGAAAAATGGTATGTAGATTATTATAATCTATTATGATTTACTTTTATTCAAGAATATCATAGCAAATCTCAAATTATTAGTGTGCTGTTTTGGTTTTTACTTTTTTGCCGTCAATCTCTTTTACTTTTCTAAATATGAAATACAATCCAGCTATCACAAACGGAATGCTTAGTATTTGACCCATGTTTAAGGTTAATCCCTGTTCAAAGGCAGATTGATTTTCTTTAACGAATTCAACAAAAAATCTGAAACCAAAAATTAACACTAGAAATAATCCAAATATAAATCCCTGCTTAGATTTTTTTTGAGTTTTCATGTAAGTGAAATAAACGATTACAAATGATATCAAATAAAAAATGGATTCATATAATTGTGCAGGATGTCTTGGCACATCATCAACTCTTGCAAAAATAAATGCCCATGGAACATCAGTAGCAGTTCCTAAAATTTCTGAGTTGAATAAATTTCCTAATCTGATTAGAACTGCAGCAAGTGCAACTACAATCACAAGTCGATCAAGAATCCATAACATTGTTTTATCTTTCTGCTTTTTGGTAAGAAGATAAAGTGCTGTTAAAATTCCGATTGCTGCGCCGTGACTTGCGAGTCCGCCTTCCCAAACTTTTATCATCTCTAATGGATTTGATAAATAATAAACAGGATCATAAAACAAACAATGTCCCAACCTTGCGCCGATTACTGTTCCAAGTATTACATAAATAGAAAGTTGCTCAAGATCAGCTTGAGGTTTTTTTTCTAATTTGTAAAATTTTGTAAGAATCATATACCCAAAGACGAAACCTAAAGCAAATAGTAATCCGTACCAGCGTAATGAAAATGGTCCAAGTTTTACTATTTCAGGACTAACATTCCAGAAGATTGATGAGATGATCATTTTAGTTTTATAATTGTTTTATAGTTAAGTGTAAATATACTTTGATGTGTTTAGTGATGCAAAGGACAAAAGAATCATTACAAGAAGGAAAGTTATTTCGACGACTGTATGGAGGAGAAAGCTTTATTTATTGAAATACAGATTTCTCAGTCGTGGACTTCTTCGAAATGACTATCAAAAAATATTTCGGATTATTATAGAGATTCCGGGTCAAGCCCGGAATGACTGAATATTTATTCTGCTTTCTTTCTAAAAGTTCTTTTCTTGCCTTTTGTTTCTACTGCATTTTTTTCAAGCTCTACACATTCTTCAAAAGTAAAAGAGGCAGGATCACGATCTTTAGGAAGCTTAACATTTTTCTTACCGGCTTTTAAATATGGTCCCCATCTGCCGTTAAGAATTTGAAAAGTCGGATCTTCCTCAAATACCTTAATAAACTTTTCTGCATCAGCGACACGCTTTGCTTCTATAACTATTATTGCATCTTCTTCAGAAACTGTGTGTGGATCATATTCTTTCTTAAGTGCATAAAATTTTCCATCGTGTCTTAAGTAAGGTCCAAATCTGCCAATAGCTGCAACAATTTCTTTATCTTCAAATGTTCCGACAATTCTTGGAAGTTTAAATAATTCTAAGGCTTCTTCAAGTGTGATCAATTCTAATTTCTGGTCTCTTCTTATGCCTGCATATTCAGGTTTTGCTTCAGCATCACTTGGATCTGTTAATTGTGCAACGGGACCAAAGCGTGCCATGCGAACAGAAACAGTTTTCTTTGTCTTTGGATCAACACCAAGTATTCTTTCACCGGATGCACGTTCGCTTGTTTCAGTAGTGTGTTCAACTTTTTCGTGAAATGGAAAATAAAATTCTTTAAGCATTTTACTATAGCTTAACTTTCCTAATGCAATTTCATCAAGTTCGTCTTCAACAAATGCCGTAAATTGATAATCCATTATCTGAGGAAAATGCTGATTAAGGAAATCAGTTACAATCATTGCAATATCAGCTGGGAACAGTTTGCCTTTGTCAGCACCTGTAACTTCCGTTTTTGTTTCTCGTTTGATTTCTTTTTTCTTATTTAAACTTAAAACTCTAAACTCACGTTCAGTTCCCATTCTTTCTTCTTTATGAACATATCCGCGTTTCTGAATTGTGCTTATAGTTGGTGCGTAAGTGGATGGTCTTCCAATTCCGAGTTCTTCGAGTTTCTTAACAAGGCTTGCTTCAGTAAATCGTGCAGATGCCCGCGTATATCTTTCGGTTGCAATAATTTCTTTCATATCAAGTTTCTGTCCAACTTTTAATGGAGGAAGAATTGCATCATCACCATTCTCTAAATTCTCATCATCCGTATCTTCTAAATAAACTTTTAAAAATCCATCAAACTTAATTACTTCACCTTTTGCAGTAAGAACATCTTTGTTGCCGGTGATTTTTATTCTAGCAGTAGTGCGTTCAATTTCAGCATCACTCATTTGTGAAGCGATGGCACGCTTCCAAATCAATTGATACAAAGCCTGTTCATCTTTTGGTCCTTCAACACTTTCTTTATTAAAGTCTGTTGGACGAATAGCTTCATGGGCTTCTTGAGCCGATTTTGATTTTGTTTTGAATTGTCTTCTGTGAAGATATTCTTTACCAAAATCATGCTTTATTGTTTGTTCGGCGGCATCAATTGCAAAATCAGAAAGATTAACTGAATCAGTTCTCATATAAGTAATCTTACCTGCTTCATAAAGTCGTTGAGCAAGAAGCATTGTTCTGGAAACAGAATAACGTAATTTTCTTGCTGCTTCCTGTTGCAGTGTGGAAGTTGTAAATGGTGCGGCGGGTGAACGCTTTACAGGTTTCTTCTCAACATCATCAACAATAAATTCTGATTTAGCGCATTGCTGCAAAAATGTTTCAGCTTCTTTTTCATCCTTTAAATATCTGGCAAGTTCTGCTTTAAGATTTGTTTTATTTCCTTTTTCATCTTCAACTATAAAATTTGCAACAACTTTAAATCTTGGTTCAGGAATAAACGCATCAATCTCGCGCTCACGCTCAACTATCAATCTAACAGCAACTGATTGAACTCTGCCTGCAGAAAGTTTTGATTTTATTTTTCGCCATAAAATTCCTGAGATTTCAAATCCAACCAAGCGATCTAAAATTCTCCTTGCCTGCTGAGCGTCAACAAGGTTGTAATCAATTTTTCTTGGATTTTTTATAGCATTTAGAATTGCGGTTTTGGTAATTTCATCAAAAACAATTCGCTGGATTTTATCCTCCTCCAATTCCAGAGCTTCTTTAAGATGCCATGAGATTGCCTCACCTTCGCGGTCCTCGTCAGTTGCAAGCCAAACTACTTCAGCTTTTTTTGCAAGTTTTTTTAACTCGGTAACAACTTTTTTCTTCTCCTCTGAAATTTTATAAAGAGGTTTAAAATTGTTTTCAATCTCAACACCTTTATTTTTCTTTTCGAGATCGCGAATGTGTCCGTAGCTGGAGGTAACTATAAAATCTTTTCCTAAATATCCTTCAATTGTCTTTGCTTTTGCGGGTGATTCTACAATAACTAAATTTTTTGCCATTATATTTTCTTTTATTCACCTTATACAATTTTTATATAATAAGATGATTAAATAATGTCACTCTTCGACTTCGCTCAGAGTGACTAATTTGTTTGATTATTTAAATAGTCATACTGAGCGAAGTCGAAGTATGACACCAATTATTATTAATTCAAATTAGGTACAATAACTTTATTATTTTCCTATCTGTTCTTTTATTTGGAAAAAACGCTTGCAAATTAACCGATAAAAAAAACAAAATTCAAAGTTATTTAGTGAGCATTATCATTTTATTGGTGATTAGTTCGTTTTTATGATGAAAATTTTGATAATATTTGATATACAAATCACAATTATTGATTTAATTGGCTATAAAAAAATATTTAGACATAATTTTAAAACTTTTAGCAGTGCCATTTATTCTGCTTATTAAAATTTATCAATTGTTAATATCACCGCTTTTTCCATCATCCTGCAGATATACACCAACATGTTCTCATTACACATTGGAAGCATTAAAAAAATATGGATTGTTAAAAGGCAGTTGGCTGGGAATAAAAAGAATTGCACGTTGTCATCCCTGGGGTGGAAGTGGATATGACCCGGTTCCGTAAAAAAAATAAATATATAAAAAATATTAAGTACATAATTAACATTTGAACTCATCCACAAGCCCCTTCTCTTGCAAAGAAAAGAGGGAAGAAGACTATTGGAAAATCCCTGTCTTTTTATGAGAGGTTCGCGGCGGCAAATTAGGGTGAGTTAGTTTTACTTCTATGGCAAAAAAAACATCAACAAAAAAAATATCATTCGGAAAAAGAATATTTAACATCTTTAAATGGATTTTAAAGTCTGCAATTATTTTCTTTGCCTCAACAGTTCTGCTGGTTTTTGCAATGAGATGGATAAATCCTGTTACCAGTTCAATTATAGTTCAAAGACAGATATCAGGATTATTTAAGGGTGAGATTGAATTAATTAAATATCACTGGGTAAGTTATAATGATGTCTCTAAATTTATGCCGATTGCTATCGTTGCTGCAGAGGATCAAAACTTTCCAAAACACTTTGGATTTGATTTTAAACAAATCGAAAAGGCACTAAAGGAAAACCAGCGGGGAAGAAGAGTTCGCGGTGCCAGTACAATCACGCAGCAAGTTGCTAAGAATTTATTTCTTTGGGAAGGAAAAAGTTTTGTACGCAAAGGAATTGAAGCATACTTTACATTATTAATAGAACTGTTGTGGGATAAGCAGCGAATTCTAGAAGTTCATATGAACATTGCAGAAATGGGAGACAAAATATTTGGCGTTGGAACTGCAAGTGTTGCATATTTTAAAAAGCCTGCCGCCGGTTTGAATATTAGACAAGCAGCATTGTTAGCGGCAATATTACCAAATCCTAAAAAATACTCTGCAGTAAAACCCTCCGGGTATGTAAGAGGAAGACAGAATTGGATTGTCAGACAAATCAATTCACTTGGCGGACCGGATTATTTGAAAGAATTGTAAAAACTCTCTTTTATTCAAACACTCTTATTATCGTCATTCCTTTCTGTTAAGAAGTTTCCAATAATTATTTAGTGTCTTCCGAAAAATAGATTTCTAATTAAATGTCATTCTCGCTAAAGGGTCTGTTGCATAACTATTAACTGTCACCCTGAACTTGTTTCAGGGTCTTAATAATTCAATAATTTAGATGCTGAAATAATTCGCCGCGGCGAACAGCATGACAATTGGACTTACGCAACACACCCTAAAGTGGGAATCTATCAAAAAACACTGGATGCCCGCCTGCCTGCCGGCATAGGCAGGTTTTCATGGGAATGACACATCGAATTTTTTAGAAGTCTCATTTTGTTTTATTACCCCATTTTCACTTAATAACTCCATTTCAGAAAAATTTTTTGTACCAACCTCTTGACAATATAAAAATTTTGAATTAAGTTGAAACCACAATGTAAACGTTTACATTCTATTTCTAATTAACTTATTCAAAAATCCTTTAAAGGAGGGTGCTATGAAACGATTTCTATTAGCTTTGCTATTCCTGTTTTCAACTTCCGTGTTCGCTCAACCGGTTATTGATTTTGAAACTGTTGGTAATAACTGGGTTTGGAATCCTTTTGATCTTGGGTCAACTGGTATGCTTGATATAGTTGCAAACCCAGCTCCCGGTGGATTAAACACATCGGATAGTTGCGTTATGTTCATGATTGCTGCTGATGGTAATCCTTGGGGAGGTGCATATTGTACTGATTTTCCAGATATGCTTATTACCGCCGACAATTGTATAGTCAAAATTTTAGTGTACAAGGATGTCATTAGTCCTTTTAATTTAAAACTTGAGCCGCCTAATCAAGATCACTTCACTTCAAATACGTTAATTAATCAGTGGGAAGAATTGACATTTGATTATTCATCTGATATTGGAACAACGGGAATTACATTGACTTTAATTCCTGATCAAAAGCCCGACTTTCCAAGAACTTATGCAAGTGTAAGTTATGTTGATTATATCAGATTTACTGGGGTAGTACCTGTTGAGCTAACTTCCTTTACCGGTGCTTTTGTTGGTAATGATGTTCAGTTAAAATGGGCAACAGCAACAGAACTTAATAACAGAGGATTTGAAATTCAGAGAAGTATAAATGGTTCTGCTTTTGCAACAGTTGCATTTGTTGAAGGACGTGGAACAACTACTGAAATTCAACAATATTCCTTTACAGATCGTAATGTTGAATCTCGAGTAAACTATGCATACAGATTAAAACAAATCGATTATAATGGTGCTTATGAATTTTCACAAGTTGTAAACATAGGATTTACATTACCATTAGAATTTGTTCTCGAACAAAATTATCCAAATCCATTTAACCCATCAACAAGTATTGCATACGCAGTACCTGTAAAATCAAATGTTACGCTTGATGTTTACAATCTTATTGGACAGAAAGTTGTTACATTGTTTGAAGGTGAAATTGAAGCTGGAAAACATACAGCACAATTCAATGCAACCTCAATGTCGTCAGGAATTTATTTATTTAAGCTAACGGCAGTTGGTGAAAACGGCGCACAATTCTCATCAAGCAAAAAAATGACCTTGTTGAAGTAATATTTGAACTAAATATTCTTGGAAGCAGAATAGAAATATTCTGCTTCCTTTTTAGTTTTATAACATTATGACACCCACAATAAAGCAGATAGCTAGAAAAGCTAATGTCTCAATTGCTACTGTTTCAAGAGCATTAAACAATGATGTTCGTGTTACAGAATTAACCAGAGAAAAAGTTTTACGAATATCTAACGATCTTAACTACAAACCAAATCTGGTCGCAAGAAATTTTGTTAAAAAAACTTCATACGCTATTGGCTTAATCCTGCCTGATATTTCCGATGAATTTTTCACAGATATTATTCGAGGTGTAGATGAGATTACCTATAAAAACGGATACTATACAATGGTTGCGAGTTCTCATAAACATCGTACTCTTGCTGATTCTATTGCAACTTTTTCACAAACAGGATTAGTTGGTGGTGTAATTTTATTAATGTCTTCTATGACAGATAATTTAAAGAATATTTTGGATCAAGTTAAAATTCCGGTGGTGTTAATTGGTGCTGGTAAGCAGGAACGTGATTTTGATATCGTCACTATTGATAATTATCAAGGCGCATTTAATGCAACAGAATATTTGATTAAAAAGAAAAAATTTAAAAAAATTGCTCACATAACCGGTCCCGCTGAAAACTATGATGCCTATCTTAGAAAAAAAGGGTTTATTGATGCCTGCAAAAAAAATGGTGTAAGCATCAATAAATCTTTTATTGTTGATGGCAATTTTACAGTTGATTCTGGTTACCATGGATTTATCCAGCTATATGGTTTACCGGAAAAACCGGAAGCAATTTTTGCCGCTAATGATATGATGGCACTTGGCTGTTATGATGCCGCAAATTATTTTAATGTTAAGATACCCGATGATATAGGTTTGGTCGGATTTGACGATATCTTTATGTCAAAATACATCAATCCAAGCTTAACAACAGTGCGCGTGCAAATTGAAGAGGTCGGTAAAGCTGCTGCAGCACTTTTAATTGAACGACTAAATAGTTCGAATGGGAAACATCGTTCTTTAATTAAGATCCCTACCGAATTAATAATTAGAAATTCCTGTTAAACTTTTTATAGCCGGAAACTTAATGGAACAATTTTCTACAAAGTATGGACACTTTTCTTCCGATGGAAATGAATACACTATTACAAATTATAGAACGCCAAAGCCCTGGGTAAATGTAATATCCAATGGTAAATATGGGTTAGTAATTTCACAAACTGGCGGTGGATTTAGCTGGGATACTCATTCAGAGTTTAACAGATTAAATCGCTGGCATCAGGATTTGGTGCAGGATAATTGGGGAAAATATTTTTACGTTAAAGATAATCTAACCGGTAATGTTTGGTCTCCTACCTGGATGCCTGTAAAAACGGAACTGGATTCTTATCAAGTAGCTTACGGTTTTGGGTATGCAAGATTCACTTCAGAATATCAAGGCGTTAAAATTACATTAACAGTTTTTATTCCTGTTGATGAAAATATTGAGATCTGGGATTTTAAAATCGAAAATAAAACTTCACAAAAAAAATCTCTTTCTATCTTTTCTTATTTTGAATGGTGCCTCGGTTCATCATCAGATCATCACAGAGAATTTCATAAAACATTTTTAGAAACGCATTTTGATTCTAAGTTGAACTGCATGACTGCAACAAAAAGATTGTGGGAAATTCCGTTGGGAGACCGGGGGCATTGGAACATTGAATATCCATATCTCGGTTTTATTTCCTGCTCAAAAAAAATAACAGACTATGATGGGGACAAAGATACTTTTATTGGGCAATATGGATCCTTGCAAAACCCTGCTGGGTTATCAGCAAAAAGCTTAAGTAAAAAATTGGGCAAGTGGAATGACTCTATTGCTTCGGTAAAAACCAAAATTGAAATCAAACAAAACCAAACTGATAACGTAAACTTTTTTATTGGCATTAAAGAAAATAAAAACGCAATTGCAACTTCTCTAAAAAAATTTACTAATCAGAAAAATATAGATTCTGCATTATTTGATCTAAAATTGTTCTGGCATAAAATGTTCGACTCACTTGTTATCGAAACACCAGATAAAGCAATGAATATGCTTGTGAACAAGTGGCTAAGGTATCAGGCAATCGCCGGAAGACTTTGGGGACGCACAGCATATTATCAGCAAAGTGGAGCGTTTGGTTTCAGAGATCAACTACAAGACAGTATGGTTTTTCTTCCTATCGATCCAAAGAAAACTGAAGATCAGTTACGTTTGCATGCACGACATCAATTTGAAGACGGAACAGTGCTTCATTGGTGGCATCCTATTTCTGATACCGGATTACCTACAAAAATGACAGATGATCTTTTATGGCTTCCATTCGTTTTGATGAATTACATCGATGAAACAGGTAACTATAAAATCCTTTCTGCAAAAGAACCTTACTACGATAATAAAAATAAAAAGGATTCATTGTTTAATCATTCAGTTGCAGCTATAGAAAAAGTTTTAACAAGAATGAGCAAACGCGGGTTAACACTAATTGGTGCCGGTGATTGGAATGACGGACTTAGTGCGGTTGGTCTTGAAATGAAAGGTGAATCAATTTGGCTAACAGAATTTTTCTATTTGATATTGATAAGATTTGCTGAACTTTCAAAAGAAATTGGTGACGAAAAACTTTATAGGAGATATTTAAAGAAATCCGTTGAACTTAAAAAAGCTTTTGATAAATATGCTTGGGATGGAGAATGGTTCTGGCGGGCAACTAAAGATGATGGGAAAAAAGTTGGAAGTAAATCATCTCCAGAAGGCAAAATTTATCTTAATGCACAAACTTGGTCTGTTATAAGTGGAATTGCAGAAAACAGTAAACAGAAAAAAGCAATGGATGCTGTATCTAAATATCTTTTAAAGAAAAATGGATGTTTACTTTTAAGTCCTGCCTACACAATACCGGATAAAATGATTGGCTACTTATCTAGATATGCACCAGGCAGAAGAGAAAACGGGGGTGTATATACTCATGCAGCAACCTGGGCTGTTTGGGCTTACGCATTACTTAAGAATAATGATCAGGCATTTATTTCATATAAAAATTTATGTCCGATTTATAACGGAATGAATCCTGAAGGATATGTAGCGGAACCATACGTTACACCGGGAAACATTGATGGACCGGATTCACCAAATTACGGAATGGGTGGCTGGACATGGTACACAGGCTCTGCTGCCTGGTATCAAAAAGTAATTGTTGATTGGATACTTGGTGTGCGAGCAACAAAAAATGGATTGGTAATTGACCCTTGTATTCCGAAAGATTGGAAAGAGTTTTCGGTTAAAAGATTATTTAGAGGTACGGTTTACAATATTAAAGTTTTTAGAAAATCTAATTCAAACGGTAGTGACACATCTAATTATATAAAAGTAGATGGAAAGAGTATTAAAGGGAATTTAATCCCTTTTGTGAAAAAGAATTCTGTTCAGGTTGAAGTATTCATTTAATAAATGGAACGGTATATGAGTCAATACTTTGAAACTAAGACAATTAAATTATTACTTCTTGCAGTATTTCTGTTTGTTGGATGTAATCCTCAGCAAAATCAAATTGTTTTTCAATCAAATGGAAAAGTTGACTATCCTCTCTCAAATAGCGAAACCGAACTTTTAGATTCAATTCAATACCGTTCCTTTCTTTATTTTATAAATGAGTCTGATCATAAAACTGGATTAGTGAAAGATAGAAGCGCAAGCTGGGCACCGGCAAGTATTGCCGCAATTGGATTTGCACTTCCATCCTACGCTGTTGGCATCGAAAGAAATTGGATTGCTCGAGAAGAAGCTGCAACGATTACACTAAACACTCTAAATTTCTTTTTAAACTCAGTTCAAAGTACTGATACAAATGCAACTGGTTATAAAGGCTTTTACTATCATTTTCTTCGAATGAACTCAGGAACGCGAGAATGGAATTGCGAACTTTCATCTATTGA
>Ga0209391_10000889_pt1 | contig 15047 bp, 12 predicted proteins | sample PPLLak3March2015_FD_187246 | JGI IMG/M metagenome (GOLD analysis project Ga0209391, IMG submission 187246) | Freshwater sediment microbial communities from Prairie Pothole Lake near Jamestown, North Dakota, USA - PPLs Lake P7 Core (1) Depth... | ecosystem: Environmental > Aquatic > Freshwater >... | reverse complement strand
CAATTCAGGCAAAACCAAACCAACAGCTGCAGCCGCTCCGGTTTTGGTAGGAATCATGGATTGTGTGGCTGAACGGGCGCGGCGTAAATCGCTGTGGTACACGTCAGTTAAAACCTGGTCATTGGTGTATGAATGTATAGTAGTCATTAAGCCACTTTCAATACCAATAGCATCATGTAAAGGTTTTACAATCGGCGCTAGGCAGTTAGTTGTGCATGATGCGTTAGAAATAACAGTGTCTGACGCTTTCAAAGTGTTGTGGTTTACGCCAAATACGATTGTGCCGTCAACATCATTACCGCCTGGGGCTGAAATAATGACTTTTTTTGCGCCGGCAGTAATGTGTGCGGATGCTTTGGCTTTGCTGGTGAAAAAACCGGTACATTCGTGAACAACATCAATACCCAGATCAGCCCAAGGTAATTTTGAAGGGTCTCTTTCAGAGAAAACCCGGATTCTGTCGCCATTGATAACGATGTAGTCGCCATCTACAGTGACTTCAAAAGGAAATTTTCCATGCACTGAATCATATTGTGTCAGGTGAGCATTGGTGTTGCTGTCACCTAAATCATTGATTGCAACTATTTGAATTTCATTGGTACGGCCTGACTCGTACAATGCGCGGACGATATTACGTCCAATACGGCCATAACCATTGATTGCAACTTTAATTGGCATTGAGTATCTCCAGAGTGATGATGTGAAAAAATATTAAAGGGGGGTAAACCGAATATTAGAAAGCATTGTAATCATACCAAAATATGGGTTGTTTAGTCTATTGATGATGAAAACCGTCCTTTTTATGTTGCTTGGTAACGATTGTCTTTAACTAAAAAGTAGATTTAACCCGGTCTAAAATCCAAAGTACAAAGATCTTTCGCCGCATGCAGTTGTCCTGAAACCAGCATATTTTTCAGTTGAACGATTCGATGCATGTAAATTTCCGTTAAATCCTTGAATGCTTCCGGAAGATGATGTTTTTCCATGCGGGATAATTGCCCATCAAATGCTGCGGAAACGCTGAGTAAATCCAACAGAAAATAGCGTTCGGGCTCTGAAACCTGATCCAGAACCGACAGAAAGTATTCCCAGTTATCATAGTCACCATGCTCTTTTATTTCAAAGGTATTGCATAGTCTAATGAGTAGCACCAATAAATTAGGATGATAATCCTGCGCTAAAACCATCATGGTTGCGACTGCTCTGATAGCACCTTCACGGGCAACCGGGCTTAACTGGGCAATCATGTCATCAGTCAGAACATTGCTAACAATATGCTCAGCCAATTTATGACCAAACAGTCTTAACCGGGCTTCACGCGCAACTTTATAAAGGGTAAAAGCATCCCAAAAACCAGTGACGGGGATGCCAACCCAACTGAAGGCGTTTCGCATTTCACCTTTACCAGCAATTCGAATCAATAAAAATTTGACCACCATACTGCTGAGTATGACTTTTGCCTTATATAGAGCGGCGACCAGAAATAATTTTGATTTTGATAAATGTTTGCGTGGATCTATGCCCAGATAATGAATGACCGGGTCGGGAACCTCCAGCGCCGCTCTGGCTAGAATATTGGGAACAGCATCATGGAGAGGCAGGCCGGAATCGTCTAAAGTCTGATGATGACCGGTCAGGCACGCCAGACTGAAAACAGTTTTAAGGCCCAGCCAGTATAAAACGGCTAACTCTATAATCAACATGACGGCCAGTACAATACCGTACAGGAGATAGTATGTCGTACTGTCCATGGTTTCTTGATAGGTCCATTCCACCCATATCGTTACAAAAGTGGTTAATGCGCCGATTGCAAAAGCAATGATAGCCGCGAATGCCGTGATGTTACCGGCAAGTGTTTGCAAAGTAACATCAGCCGGCAATTCGTCGATAGTGAGATTACGCAAACCGGCTGTACCGGATTTCTTGCCGAGATAGTGATAATACTTCACCCCCAGATTTTCTAAAAATCCCGGTTCTTCTTTTCTGACAAATGAAGATTTATTGATATTGTCGGTCGGTGTTGACATTGTATATACCTGGTTGCTGAATCAAGTGATGTGTTAGACGAGAAAAATCCACTGCAATTTTACAAGGCTTGATCAGGTTCTGCCGAGCAAACTGATCTTCAATAGTATTCACAGTTAAACAAACTGCCCCATTAACTTGCTCTACAAATTTGTTGCCAGGCAGGATGATGTTGCAGAATCATCAATGCCGAATCCAGCAGTGCAAGGCCCGGTTCGGTCCGGTGCCAGGTCGACGCGCCGGACGGATGAGGCAGCGGGATTGCTTCGGTGCGGTGGCCATGATAGGTGACGGGGTGAAGTTTGCCGATTACATCGTTAAGTTTTTTTACTTGCATTAATTGACCTATCGCCAGTTTGCCGACCGGCAGGATCAGTTCGGGTTTGAGCAAATCGATTTCCGTTTGCAGCCAGCCAGCACAGTTATCGATTTCGGACGGATTCGGCACACGGTCGCCGCCCTTGGGGTTTTTACCCGGAAAACAGCGGCACACCGCAGCCATATAAACGCGTTTTCTAAAATTTTCTTCATCCAGCCCGATGCGTTCGAACCATTTGAACATCGTTTTGCCAGCCGTCCAGGCAAAGGGTTTGCCAAAGCCGCCTTCCTTGTCGCCAGGCGCCTGGCCGATCAGTAAAATTGGCGACAGTACCGGGCTTCCGCTGACTACCGGACCAGTCATCGCGGGACATCTACTGCAATTCGACAAGGCGGCGCGGTGGTCGCGCATGAGTTGTTCGCGTATAGACATCAGCTTAAAGATCAATCTCGATACCAACCGGACAATGATCCGATCCGATAATGTCCGGCAGAATAAAGGCCTGCTTGATTTTGCCGACCATTGCTTTGCTGGTCAACACGTAATCGATCCGCCAACCGACGTTTCTTGCCCTGGCGCCACCGCGGAAACTCCACCAGCTGTAGGCCACGGTATCCGGATGGAAATGCCGGTAGGTATCGACCAGTCCGGCGTCGATAAAACGGCTGAAACCGTCAATTTCGACCTGGGTATAACCGGCCGATTTATTGTAATTCGGCTTCGGACGGGCAATATCGATTTCCCGGTGCGCGACGTTGAAATCGCCGCAGGCAATAATCGGTTTTTTGCTTTGCAGTTGCCGGCAATAGGCCAGAAATTCCTGATCCCAGCTTTGCCGATAATCCAGCCGGGCTAATGCTTCGCCCGAATTGGGTACATAGACGTTGAGCAGATAAAAATCTTCGAATTCGGCGACGATCACACGGCCTTCCTGGTCGTGCTCGGCAATGCCAATATCATGAATAATTTGCAAAGGCTCATGTCGGGATAAGATCGTCACACCGGCATAGCCTTTGCGTTCGGCGCAGTTGGAATAAATGTGGTAACCGTCGATACCTTCCAGAGCCTTGTCGATCTGGTCGGCCTGGGCCTTGGTTTCCTGCAATAGAATGCAGTCGGCATCGAGCTGCGCGAGTATTTCGGCAAAGCCTTTGCTTTGTACCGAGCGAATGCCGTTGACATTCCAGGAAATTATTTTCATGCGATGATTACGTCTGATGGTTTTGAAGTTGGCTCTTCAATAGTGAAAATGCAATTGGGCGTTATTGTAACCTTATGCTTTTTGGCTATCCAGACGTTTTCGGATTGATTTTTAAGACGGCAAAGTAATTTTGCATTACCCTGTACAGTGATACTTTTAAACAAGAGGCTATCAATCATTGTTCGTGCGCACATATGTACATATAATAAATATATGAAAATTGAATTTGATCCTGACAAAGCTGCTGCATACGCGAAGAGTCGGTGCGTCTAATTTCTGCCTGGAGAGCCAACCAACCCCAAAGGAGACGTTATGAGCAACAATTCTGATCCTCTGTTTAACCGTTATGCCGAGATGGATTTTAGCAATGCCAAACCTGTTTCTGAAATACCGGCATTGACGAAACTGCAAACCGAACATGGCGGCAAGTCGCGGATAACAATGCGAGTAGGTAATGACACACTGGCTATTTTTAAGGCTCGCGCTGAAATGAGTGGCGGCAATTATCAAACGCTAATGAACGAGGCGTTGCGGCAGTTTGCGCAGGGCTTAACGCTGGCCGATGTCGTGCGGGAAAATATTCGGAAGGAATTGCATAAAACTTAAATAATTGCAATCATTGGTAGGCAGATTGGAGTGTTTTTCCATTCCCCATAGCTCGTGGGTCAGCCAACGCGTAGGACTGGATATTGTAGCGTTTTCCGCCGAACGAAAGCTTCAACCATACGGCGCATTACGCTACGCTAATGCGCCCTACGGATTACACCTTACCGAGTTGCAATTTGATGCGCTTGATTGCGAGACCTGAGCCTGTACTTCGTGACCCAGTCCTTTGTTTGAAGTTGAGCCCTCAATAGAGTAAATGCAATTAAACATTATCTGTTGTGTAGGTTGGCGGTGAGGTACGAACCCCAACATTTGATGCGACAAATTGTTGGGCTTCCTTACGTCAGCACCAACCTACAAAATACCCAGCATACGAGATACAAAAACACCCAACATACGGGATGCGCGAACAGACGGACAAGGGGGCGCTGCTGGTCTTCCCCAGCTATTACCGGCGCGAACGCCCGGATTAGGTGGGGCATCCGGCGGTGTTGGTGAGTTACCGCTTCAACGGCTTCCTCGACGACCTTTACGCGACGCTGGTGGTGCTACTGCATCACACGCGGGATTTCGAGCGCGACCGGCTTTGGCGCTATGCGGCGGATTTCAAGACGACCTTGGGCCAAAGGCTGCAACTTGGCGTGAAGCTGACCCGCCGGGCCGAGGGCGCGGGGGAGTTGGCGGTTTATTTCGATCCGGCCATCTTGACCCAAGAGAAGATCATCTTCAGCCGCTATGTCCACGAGCACCTGTTGCAGAACGGCCAAGAAGTCGAGCGGCTGCGGCATTATGTCTGCCCGCATTGTGGAACGCCGGTGGAGAATCGTTCGGTGGCGATGAGGCGCTTGGAGGCTTGGCTGCAAGACCGCAAGCCGGAGCCGCCGACCATCCTCTGCGTGGGGTGCGAAAAGCGGGTGCCGCTGTGGGAAGATTTGGAAGTCTGTTTCGCCAGCCCGGAAGTGCAAAAGCGGGTGCGCGAGCTTCAGGAGGAATCCAAGCGCGAACTGGACAACGAGAGCAAGGAGCGGGCTTTGGTCGGCGAGGTGATTTCCACCGTCGCGCTGGCCGGACAGATCAGCCGGGAGTTGACCGTCAGCGACCACGGGATTGACATGGAGATCGAATTCAAGAATGACGATGGCGAAGCCACCGCGCAAAAGCTCTATCTGCAATTGAAATCCGGGGATTCTTACTTGCGGCAACGCCAGCGCGACGGGGCGGAGGTGTTCAAGATTCAAAAGCAGCGCCATGCGGAGTATTGGATGGCGCAGGCTTTCCCGGTGTTGCTGGTGGTCCGCACGGCGGAAGGCGAGGTGCGCTGGATGGAGGTGCGGGATTGGCTGAAACAAGCCAGTGAGAATGGACAAAAACCGGTAAAGCAGATTATTTTTGAAGGTGAGCGCTTCGACGTGATGAGCGTTCGGCGGTGGCGCGATCGAATTTTAGGTTGAGAAACACAGTGCAGCTGAACAATGTTTTAAGTAAACATAATTTGTATGTGTTAGTAGTGTTCGTTGAAAGCAGTAAGTAACCGCAATCGCGTGAGTGACTGTTTCCCCTATTCCCGATACCGTTCCACTACATTAAAAACTATTCATCAGGTAATTTTCTATGTCCAACTCACTTACTCCTTCATCAAACGACGTTTTTCATCACTTTATCACCACGCCGCTGGACACGCTTCTGGCAGAACACCAGGCCGTCAATCCCGAAGATAAAGTTCTGGAGCTGTTTCACCGATGCGTGGCAGAAGTTCCCGCCTACCGACTTTTTCTGGAAACTCGAGGCGTAAACCCTGCGGAAATTACCTCTTTTCCGGAATTTCGGGAGTTACCGTTGATGGGCAAGGCCGATTACATGCAGGCTTATCCGCTGCCGGAACGCTGCCTGGGCGGCAGTCTCAGAGGTTCTGACCGGGTGGCGGTGTCTTCGGGCTCCACAGGTCAGCCGACTTTCTGGCCACGGTCTGTCGCACATGAACTGGACGTCGCTGTGCGTTTCGAGCAGGTATTTTGTGACAGTTTCCGCGCCCATGAACGCAGTACCCTGGCTGTGGTTTGCTTCGCTTTGGGCAACTGGGTGGGAGGTTTGTATACGACGTCCTGCTGCTGGCATCTGGCGCGCAAGGGTTATCCGCTGATGGTGGCGACGCCGGGCAACAACAAAGCGGAGATCTTCCGGGTAGTGCGAGAGATGGCGCCCCATTTCGAGCAAACGGTGTTGCTGGGCTATCCACCTTTCATCAAGGACGTGATCGACGCGGGCGCCGCCGAAGGTATCAACTGGGCTGAATATAGTCCCAAGCTGGTCTTTGCCGGTGAGGTGTTTAGCGAGGAATGGCGCAGCTTGATCGGACAGCGCATCGGTTCGGTATCGCCTTGCCATGATTCCGCATCGCTCTACGGCACTGCCGACGGCGGCGTGCTCGGTAATGAAACGCCGCTCAGTATCGCTATTCGTCTCTGGCTGGCGGACCATCCCGAGGCTGCCCGTTCCTTGTTTGGCGAATCACGTTTGCCGACGTTGGTGCAATACGATCCGACTAGCCGGTTCTTTGAAGTGCACGAAGGCACGCTGGTGGTTTCCGGGGTGAATAGTGTGCCCCTGGTGCGCTATCACATTGCCGACAAGGGCGGTGTGCTGGGTTTCGATGAGATGAGGCATTTTCTGAGAGAGCATGGAGTGAAGTCACTCAGCAAGCTGGGTCTGAATAAGGATTTTCAGCCGCGCAACCTGCCGTTTGTCTATGTGTTTGGGCGGGCTGATTTAACCGTATCCTATTACGGCGCCAATATTTATCCCGAGAATGTCACAGTCGGTCTGGAACATCCGGACATCATGGTTTGGGTGACTGGCAAATTCGTGCTCGAAACACAGGAAACCGAAAACGGAGACAAATATCTGCATATTGCCGTAGAGCTATTGCCCGGCATTGAGCCCAATGAAACGATGGTACCGGTGATAGCCGAGTCCATTCGCGCGCAATTATTACGCCTGAATAGCGAATTCGCCAACTACACGCCAGCGGAGCGGCAACTACCCCGAATTACACTGTGTTCTTTTGCAGACCCTGAGTATTTCCCGTCGGGGGTGAAACATCGGTATACCCGTAAATGAGTTTAGGGTCACTGATACTTGGTATTCATCGCTTACACCCTGACTTTAGAATAAAATCTAATAAACATACAATAGTTACTCTTACAGAAGGGTTATTTAGCTGTTATAGTGAAAAGTTTTTTAAACGCAACAAAACATAAGGTTAGCTTTAATGAATTTGGCATATACGATTTCGGGTTTTACAGTCGGGTTATTGGTTGGCGTTACGGGTGTAGGTGGCGGTTCGCTGATGACACCTTTGTTGGTGTTTTTGTTTGGGTTTCAACCAGCTGTTGCGGTGGGTACAGATCTATTGTTTGCCGCTATTACCAAAACCAGTGGCGTATGGGTCCATCACGGTAAACACGGCTCGGTTGATTGGAAAATTGTGGGCTGGCTGGCACTGGGCAGCATACCTTTTGCCTTGATTACGCTATTTGTACTTAAACATTTAATGACTGTAGGCAAAGAAACGTCAGGGGCAATTACGTTCACGTTGGGTATTGCTCTGGTATTAACCGCTTGCGCGCTGTTTGTGCGTAGTGTGTTGTTGAATAAAGCGGCAAAACTAAAGCCTATTGATGATGAACATAGTAATCCCGAGAATGCTGCACGCTTCAAGCATTTTCAAATACCCGCCACCATATTTATTGGTGCAGTGCTTGGCATACTGGTAACGCTGTCTTCTGTGGGAGCCGGTGCGCTGGGTACTGTTGCGCTGTTATTTCTTTACCCCAGGATGACTACGCTAAAAATCGTTGGCACTGATTTGGCGCATGCTATTCCACTTACTGCTGTTGCCGGGATTGGCCACCTTAGTTTAGGTAATGTGGATTTGGTTTTATTGGGCAGCTTGCTGATAGGTTCTTTGCCTGGTATCTGGATAGGTAGCCACCTGAGTGCAAAAATTCCCGAAAGATTTTTACGCCCGGTTTTGGCATCTATTTTGATGCTGATCGGGCTTAAGTTTGTCTTGCAATAAAGCATTGGCATTTCTCCAGTTCCCGTTTATGTCTTGCGGATAAAGGACATAGACGACATAAATGGGGGCGAGGATCTAAACTTTACCAACCTTGTCAATTCGGACTAATTAAGTCCATGATTTCTTTATCAAGCGACTCACCAGGAGATCTCAAAGGCTTATTTTTTAATGACGATTTTATCAAATCAGCCTGATTCCATTCTTATCAAGGGTGATTAACTTTTTCTTATACAATGCGCCAATCGCCTGTTTAAACACTTTTTTACTTACCCCGAATGCGGCATAAATGGCTTCGGGCGGGCTTTTATCGCTTAACATCAATACGCCATCGTTCTCTTTCAGCTTGATTAAAATGTTATCGGTCAGCGATACCACTTTGCCGTAGCCCGGATGATGAAGACTGAGATCAATTTTTTGATCGTCTCTTATTTTTTTTATATAGCCGTCCAGTTTTTGGCCTTTTCTGAGCGCCTGAAACAGCTCATTTTGATACAGCAATCCCCAGTGGGTATTATTCACAATGGCTTTAAAACCCAGTTCGGTTTTCTCTGCGATGATCAACGAAACCTTTTGACCGACTTCAAAATCGACCGATTCATCATTGATAAAACGGTCAATTTTGGTGGTGGCGGCAATGCGGTTTTTGTCATCGAGAAACACTTTGACCAGATAAGACCTGCCGACTTCCATCTCGTGGTGTTGCTCACTAAAGGGAACCAGCAAATCTTTGGGCAAGCCCCAATCCAGAAAAGCACCCACATAATTAAGCGATACCACTTTTAACCATGCAATATCATCCACTTGAGCAAACGGTATTTTCGTGGTGGCTGCCAGATGGCCTTCCGAATCCACAAAGACAAACACCTCCAGAGTATCACCTACCTGGCAGGTTGCGGACATTTTTTTGTCCGCCAGCAGTACCTTTCCTGATGTGCCGTTATCGAGATAGACGTCAGCACCCTGTTTTTTAACGACGTTCAGTTTATTGATCTTGCCGATATTTAACATAGAATTTCTCAACTGGTAATAACGAAACGCACTGCGTCCAGTCTTAAATGTGCTGCCTGAATATTTTCATGGGCCAGCATGGTCATGTCTTTAAGATGCTCAATTTCTTCTTTTTTAATAGTCGGATTGACTTTTTTCAGCCTGACCAGGCGTTTTATTTCGGCCGCCAGCGAGTCGAGCATGGTTTTGGTTGCATCATCAATGAGCTGTTGCATATCGGTTTTGGCTTTTTGTTCTGCCGCAGCCAAAAGCTTGGTGATGGGGAGTCGCTGATTATTAAGAAAATTTACGATTTGTTGTTTATCAAAATTTTTGCCGGTTTCCAATAAACTACGATGATCTATCGTTTCCGTTAAATCTTTTTGATGTTGATTGATCAATACTCGAATCGGCGTATGCGGTAAAAACCGGCCAATTTGTAATTCGGCAGGCGCACTGCACTCGACAATAAACAAACACTCCAGTAAAAACTGTCCTGCTTTTAGATCACTGTGTCTGATCACGCTGACAGCTGCATTACCTGTTTCACTGGATAATACTAGATCCATTGCAGCAGTGACTACCGGATGTTCCCACGTCAAAAATTGAAGTTCTTCACGCGCCAGGGCAATCTGCCGGTTGACAGTTACAGTCATGCCATCTTCAGATAAGCCGGGAAAGTGTGAAACGCGCATATGATCACTGGGGCGAATAATAAAACAATCCGGCGAATGAAATTCGGTATCAACTCCATAGCATTCAAACACATCTTCCATATAAGGCCAAAGCACATCTTCATGTTCATAGGCATTCAGCTGGTCAATCAGTTCGTCGGCCAAATCTTTACGACACGAGTTCAATTCCAGCAATTGATCACGGCCATTGTGTAATTGAGCTTCGGTTTCTGTACTAAGCGCCTGGGTTTTGGCTATAAACGCATCAATATCAGCCTGATTATTGTTGTGCAGCACTTCGGTCAGCTCAGTGTGCAGCTTATCGGCAACAGGCTGGGCAGCCGAATTATTGCTGCGAAACGCATTAAGCCCTTCGTCATACCATCGATACAAGCAGTGTTGTTCAGTATTTTCCAGGTAAGGGATATGTATCTGAATAATATGTTTTTGACCGATACGATCAAGTCTGCCTATGCGTTGCTGCAATAAATCGGGGTTGGTTGGTAAATCCCACAGAATCAAGTGATGAACAAATTGAAAGTTTCTACCTTCGCTACCGATCTCAGAACAGATCAAAAGTCGCGCCGAACTTTCCTGGTCGGCAAAATAAGCTGCTGCCCGGTCGCGCTCAATAATGGTCATGCCTTCATGAAAAACTGCCGAGGCAATACCTGCGCGATTTTTTAAGGTTTGTTCCAGATCAATAGCGGTTTGTGCGTGTTTACAGATTAATAGGGCTTTTTGACCTTTTAATGATGCGCTTGACCCAGTTTTTACCGAAGCGGTTAATTTATCAATCAGCCAGATAAAGCGAGGATCCTGTTGTAAGTCAGCATCGTTTTGATGTCCCGTTAAAGCATAGCCATAACGTTCGCGTTCTGGAAAACCTTGCACTGTTTGCCGGGAATTTCTGAATAAGATTCGTCCCGTGCCATGATGATCGAGCAATATCTTGATCAGCGCATCACGTGTGTCCGTCGATTTTAAAGGGTCGTTAATATTTTTCAGTAACCCGCCAACATTGTCATCTTTAAGCAGTTTGGTTAAATTTTGCTGGTCTTGTTCATCCAATGTTTGCTCCGCCAGTAGCAATTTGGCGGCGTTTGCGACGGGTTCAAACAACCGCTCTTCTTCGACGAAAGCAGCAAAACTGTAAAACCGATCAGGGTCCAGTAATCTTAGTCGGGCAAAATGGCTTTCTTTGCCTAACTGTTCTGGTGTGGCAGTCAATAAAATAAGGCTGGGAGAAAGCAGGCTTAATTGCTCAACAAACCGGTATTCAGGGCTGGCGGCTTGCTCACTCCATTGAAGATGGTGCGCTTCATCCACAATGACCATGTCCCAGCCTGCCTGCAAGGCTTGTTGCTGTCGGCGCGGGTAATTAGAAAAAAATCCCTGACTACAAAGAATCAACTGTTCAGTTAGAAACGGATTATTAACGTCTTTTGCGCTTTCGTCTTTATCCAGACCGTCATCATTAAGCTCTTCAAGACAGCGTGCCTCATCAAAAACACTGAAACGTAGATTAAAGCGCCTTAGCATTTCCACCAGCCATTGATGCAGGAGACTTTCCGGTACAATAATCAATACTCGATGAGTCAGGCCATTGATAAGTCGGTGGTGCAAAATTAAACCTGCTTCGATGGTTTTACCTAAGCCTACTTCATCTGCGAGCATGATTCTAGGCGCAGACCGGTTTGCTGACTCGTGAGCAATATACAATTGATGGGGTATTAATGAAGTTCGTCCCCCAAGCAGGCCTTTAACTGGCGACTGTTGATGCTGTTGTAGTCTGAGCCACGTTTCATAACGTAGCAGAAACCATGAACTGGGATCGATTTGACCAGTAAACAGTCGATCCTGAGGCTTGTTAAACTGAATATGATGATTTAGTTCGATTTCTTCCAATTGAACTTCTTGTCCGGATGTATTTTTTCCTACATAAGTAATCAAGCCATCTTTTTCGATCAATCGAATGACGGTCAGTTTTTCTTCATCTATCGATTCAATGATGTCGCCTACTGCAAAGCTGACGCGAGTTAAGGGTGCGTTATTGCTTGCATAAATTCGTCGTTCATCACTGGCTAAAAAAAGCACAGTGACTCTTTTGAAACTTACTTCAAGAATAAGACCTAAACCAAGTTCTGACTCGGTATTACTAATCCAGCGTTGGCCGGGGATGAAATCTGCCATTGATTGAACTGCCATTACACATCAAAAAAACAACTATTATAAGCGTTACAGAAGAATTGTTTCGGGTTTTATCAGTGAGTTGTCAGGTTTGCAAGTCAGACGGCTTAATGTTTTCTTGGGTCGCTCGCTGCCGCATTTATTTTCTACTGCGTCAGAGTTCGTTAAGCTGCCATTAAGGTTAAAGAGTCTATTGTTTACCAAAAATTATTAATTAATAACCGTTGTTTACCCACTCATTCTTAACTCTAATAGAACCCTATGAAAAAGTTTTTTGTTTTAATTCAATTAACGGCACTTGTAGCTGTGTACTCGTCTTCATCTTATGCTTCCGGAGGTGGTCATGGCAAAGGGCATCATAAAAATAAACATCATCAATACCAGAATGAAGAGCCGAGATATTATCCGCAACCAGAAACCAGATATTACCCTCCACAGCCTCAAGATCCACGTTCACACCAAGGCTTGGCAGGCGGTGTTGTAGGCAGTGTTTTGGGGTATGAAATCGGTAAAGGTGACCCTATAGCTACGGGACTTGGCGCTGCTGCCGGGTCTTATCTGGGCAACGGGATCGCTGGAGGGCGATAATCCATAATGAAATTATCAATCCTTCGATTTCATTAAGCATTCATTCATTTTTAACCAAATATAATTTCCGTCAAAGCTTATAACTAAATGACTTATTTTTTTTGACTGATAATCAATGCTGAATTAATTACTTATCGAGAGGAATCTTATGAAAAAGTTACTTTTTTTAATCCAAATAACTGCGGCTGTAATTCTGTACTCAACTATATCTTACGCTGACCATGATCATGGTTGGAGAGGTCATGGTCATCATGGCAGGGGACATCATGGACACCACCATGAACATTATTATCCGCAACCCCAGGTGAACTATTATTATTCAGAACCTCAAGTTCATTATCATCCCCGGCCGCAAGTCAATTATTATCCGCAGCCACAAGTCCACTATTATCCACAACCACAAGCCGAATATTACCCTCAACAACCCCAACGTCAACGTTATCAAGACCCACGCTCAACGCAAGGCTTGGCGGGAGGTGTTATAGGCAGTGTCTTTGGCTATCAAATGGGTAGCGGTGATCCGGTTGTCACTGGTCTTGGCGCAGCTGCAGGATCATATTTAGGGAACGGAATAGCCGGAAGATGGTAGCGTTACATGCTTTTAAATAAGCCGGGGCAGTTTAGGCTAAGGTCAAAGACCCTTATATTGCTTAGCTTTTCGCAACTGCCCGATTTTTATCCCTGATCCACTCACTCCATGACCCTGCATAAAGTTTTGAGCCGGTTAATCCAGCGTGTTCCATTGCCAGTAAATTATGACAGGCGGTTACACCTGAGCCGCAATAATGAACAACCTGTTCTGGCGCGGTCGTGCCGATAAGCTGTTTAAATTGGTTGCGTAACTGGTCGTCTGATATAAATAAACCCTTGTTATCAAGGTTTAATTGAAAGGCGCGGTTTAACGCTCCTGGAATATGTCCCGCAACCGGGTCTATGGGTTCTTGTTCGCCGCGATAGCGTTCTGGCGTTCGGGCATCAATCAGGCATAGCGTTTTTTTAGCGAGACTGTTCCGGACTTGTGTGGCGTTGAGCCAGTGGTCGGTATTTAGATACGGTCGGAAGGTGGTGGAATGAATGGTGGGCAAGGTAGTGGTTAGGGAAAAGCCTTGTTTTTGCCAGTGGTGAATACCGCCATTCAATACGGCAACGTTGTCGTGTCCCAAACTTCGTAATAACCACCACAAGCGTGCTGCAAACGCGCCACCGGTATCGTCATAAACGACCACCTGGCTGTCATTGGCTATGCCCCAAGCCCCCAGTTTTTTTGCCAAAAGTGTAAAGTTGGGAAGAGGATGGCGGCCAGTAAAGGCGGTGATGGGTGAGGATAGGTCTTTATTCAGATGGGCATAACGGGCATGGGGTATATGTCCGTGGCGATAAGCATAGCCGCCTGCATCACTATTCGCCAGAGAAAAGCGGCAATCCACAATCACCCATTTGGGGTTATTAAGATTTTGATCGAGTGTGGCAGGAGAAACAAGCGTGGTGTAAATCATGTGTTTATACCTCTAATATTATTTTGCCGATGTGTCGGCTGCTTTCTATGAGCTCATGAGCAAAGGCTGCATCATTAAGTGCAAAGGTGGAATAAATAACGGGTTTGACTTTTCCGGTTGCTAGTAAAGGCCAGACGTTTTTATACAGTTTTTGGGCAATGTGGGCTTTAAAGGCATCATTTCTGGTTCTTAATGTTGATCCGGTTATGGTTAGTCTTTTCAGCATAATGGGTAACAAGTTGATTTCAGCTTTAGCACCGTTTTGGATGGCTATTTGTACCAGCCGAGCCTCTGATGCCATACATTTCAGGTTACGCGGAAAATAATCCCCTCCTATCATATCCAGAATGACATCTACTCCTTTATTATCAGTAAGCCGGTTGGTTTCTTCAACAAAATCCTGTTCTTTGTAGTTAATGGCGTCATCCGCGCCGAGTTCCATGCAGAATTGACATTTAGCTTCCGAGCCGGCGGTGACGATGACTTTAGCGTGAAAAGCCTTGGCGAGTTGTATTGCCGCCGTGCCTATACCACTGCTACCGCCATGTACCAGCAGAGTTTCATTTGGCAGCAGATGGGCACGGTCAAATACGGTACTCCAGACGGTGAAAAAAGTTTCAGGTAATGCGGCTGCTTGTATAAAAGACAAGCCTTCGGGTATGGGCAAGCATAAGGCTGCGGAGGCTAGACAATATTCAGCATAACCGCCGCCCGTCACTAAGGCACAAACGCTGTCGCCAGGTTTTAGATTGCTGATAGCCGCGCCTGTTGCCACGACAGTCCCTGCGATTTCCAAACCTGGTATATCGGATGCGCCGGAAGGAGCAGGGTATAAACCCTTACGCTGCATAATATCGGGGCGATTAACGCCGGCAGCGACTAT
>Ga0209391_10000888_pt1 | contig 15049 bp, 13 predicted proteins | sample PPLLak3March2015_FD_187246 | JGI IMG/M metagenome (GOLD analysis project Ga0209391, IMG submission 187246) | Freshwater sediment microbial communities from Prairie Pothole Lake near Jamestown, North Dakota, USA - PPLs Lake P7 Core (1) Depth... | ecosystem: Environmental > Aquatic > Freshwater >... | reverse complement strand
CTGGCTCAAAGCACGCGGCGCGTGCAGTTGAGCATGCTGCGCAGTGTCGGCGCCGACGATCTGGTCGGTGCGCTGGTCGAAGGCATGACGGCCAACAATCCGGCGGCCGACATGGCGGCGGTGAAGGCGCAGACGGACCAGTTGGTGACGATCATGAAGTCGATCGGCGAAGCCAAGGCGGGCGACGTGGTGGCGCTGGACTTCGTCGGCGGCGAGACACGCGTCAGCCACAACGGCAAGTCGATCGGCTCGATCGCCGGTGCGCCGTTCAACGACGCGCTGATGAGGATCTGGCTCGGTGACAAGCCGGTGCAGGCGGACCTGAAGAAGGCCATGCTCGGCGGCTGACGCGGCGCCTACCAGCTCCCGCGCAGGGTCAGCCGCCAGGTGCGCGGCGGCTCCACGTGGGTGAACAGCGGCGAGCGTTCGGCCAGACGAACGTCGCCGAGGTTCTGCACGCCCAGCGCCAGCCGCAGGCCCCAGGGCAGCGCGTGCGAGACCTGGGCACCCACGAGGGTGATGGAAGGCACCGGCACGGCGGCGGCGCCGGCGGTCGGGGACGGCATGAGCTGGTCGCCGCTGTATTCGGCGTAGGCATTGACGCCCCAGGGGCCACCGTGCCAATCGAGTTGTGCCGCGGCGCCGTGGCGCGGGCGCTTCTCGAGCCGCTGGCCGCTGTCGGTGCGGGCGTCCAGATACGCATAGTTCAGCCGCGCCGTGAAGCCTGCGCCCAGCCCCTGCGCCAGAGCGGCCTCCACGCCCCGCATGCGCGCCCGGGCCAGGTTCTCGTAGGTGTAGGTGCCGATGCCGGGTACCGCGCCGGCGGCGAGCAGGCGCACCTCGATCAGGCCTTGGACGCGCTGGTCGTAAAGGGTCACCTGCAATTCGGTCGGGCCGGCGGCGAAGCCTGCGCCGAGTTCGAGGCCGTCGCTGCGTTCGGGCTGCAGCGCCGGATTGCCATGGAAGGTGTTGGGGCCCTCGGCACGACTGCCGGGCACGATCTGCTTCAGGTTCGGCGCCTTGAAGCCATGGCTGTAGCCGCCCTTCACGGTCCATGCCGGGCTCGGCTGCCAGACACCGTAGAGGCGGGGGCTCCATTCGTCGCCATAGAGCTGGTTCTGGTCGTGCCGCAGGCCCAGCGTGAGATTGAGCGCGCGCGCCAGCGCCCATTCGTCCTGCACGAACAAGGCCCGGTTGCGGGCGACCGAGCTGCCTCCGGGCAGGCCGGGATCGTCCAGCGACTCGTCGCGGGCCTCGAAGCCGACGCTCAGGCCGTGGCGGCCCAGCACCGCCCGCGCCAGGCCTTCGAGAACGCGGTCCTCGATGCGCTGCGGCGGGTTGACCGCCACGCCTTCGGTGCGGCGGTTCACGACGTCGACGCTGGCGCGGTAGGCACGCAGCTGGCTGGTCCACGCCGGCAGGCCGGCGGTGGCGCCCCAGTCGGCCTCCCAGCCCAGCGAGGTCAGGCTGCGCTCGATGTCGTTGAAGGTCTGGTGGTAGCGGCGCTTGCCGCTGCGTTCGCGGGCGTCGGCGAGCCGCTCCTCCCGACCTGCGCGGTGCTCGAGGTCCACGCGCTGGCCGGCTGCTTCGCCGCCGCCACCGCGCCAGCCCAGACCCAGCCAAGCGTCGTCCTTGTCGCGGCCTTCGAGTTCGGAGATGCGCGGATCCGCGGACGAAGCGAGCACGTCGACGCGCGTGGCGGCAGCGCCGGCGCGCAGCAGGAAGCCGCCGCCGAGCGGGCCGTCGGCGCGCATCGAGAGCCGCCGGCCGTCGCCGCCACGGTCGCCTTGTGCACGGCTGCCTTCGGCGGTGGCGCCGAACTGCCAGTGGCCGGCCGGCTCGCGCGTGATGACGTTGACGACACCGCCCATGGCCTCGGACCCGTACAGCACCGAAAGCGGCCCGCGCACGACCTCGATACGTTCGATGTCCTCGACCGCGATCCAGTCGTACTGAAAGTCGGAGTGCCCGATGACGCCGTCGCTGGCGCCGATGCGTCGGCCGTCGACCAGGAACAGCGTGTGCTTGCTGTCCATGCCGCGCAGGCTGAGCACCTTGCGGCCGCCGATGGCCCGGCCCTGCAGGCTGACGCCAGGCTCGGCGCGCAGCGCGTCGAGCAGATTGTCGGCGCCGCGCATCTCGATCTCGCGCCGCGTCACCACGCTCAGCGCAGCCGGCGCCTCGCGCTCCAGCACTTCGTGCCGCGTCGCGGTGACGACCACGCTCGGCGCGGCCTCCTGCGCGCCCGCAGCCTGCGCGAAGGCGGCCACCAGGGCCGCCCGCAGCCAGGTCCGCGTGCGCGCGCCCAGGGGTCGGTGCCACGGCGCGTGCAGCGGCACATCGGGGCAGGGGGGATCGTTCATCGGTGAGCGCGCCGCCCGCCAGGGACGGGCCGCGTCAGCATCGCCGCGGCCGGCGCGCGCGTCCTTGAACTGCTTCGGTTTTGGCGGCGGTCGCGGCCCTGTCGTGGCGTGCCCGCAAGGCCATTCGTTCGGCAGGGGGAAACCCGCCACGCTGGCCGTGCTTGAACCAGTTCAAGGAAATGACCCCACGTCCCGCACGACGATCACGGCCACACCGAGTAGTCCCCACGCACTGCAGTGAATCAACGACGAAGGAACATCCATGAAGGCCCTGAAGTCCCCGAAGAGATTCGCCCTGCTGGTTGCGGCACTGGTGGCCGCGGCCTCGTTGGCCGTCCACGCGCAGGAGAAGAAGGGTGTCACCGAGTCCGAATTGAAGTACCAGGCCGGCGCGTCGCCGCTGGCCACCGAGCCGATGTACCAGTCGGCCAACCCCAAGGCCCCGCCGATGACGCAGGCCGAGTTCGACAGCGCGCGCAGGATCTATTTCGAGCGTTGCGCCGGCTGCCACGGCGTGCTGCGCAAGGGTGCCACCGGCAAACCGCTGACCCCGAACCTGACGCAGGAGAAGGGCACCGACTACCTGAAGGTCTTCATCGCCTACGGCTCGCCGGCGGGCATGCCGAACTGGCAGACCAGCGGCGAGATGGACGAGAAGACGGTGGACCTGATGGCGCGCTACATCCAGCACGACCCGCCGACACCGCCCGAATTCGGCATGGCCGAGATGAAGGCGACCTGGAAGGTCATCGTGCCGCCGGAGAAGCGGCCGACGAAGAAGATGAACGACTACAACATCGCCAACATCTTCTCGACCACGCTGCGCGACACCGGCCAGGTGGCGCTGATCGACGGCGACACCAAGAAGATCATCAACATCGTCGACACCGGCTACGCGGTGCACATCTCGCGCACCTCGGCCTCGGGGCGCTACCTGTACGTGATCGGCCGCGACGGCAAGATCAACATGATCGACCTGTGGATGGCCAAGCCCGACAACGTGGCCGAGATCCGCATCGGCCTGGAGGCGCGCTCGATCGACACCAGCAAGTTCAAGGGCTTCGAGGACAAGCTGGCCATCGCCGGCGCGTACTGGCCGCCGCAGTTCGTGATCATGGACGGTGCCACGCTCGAGCCGAAGAAGATCGTTGCCACCCGCGGCATGACGGTGGGCACGCAGGAATACCACCCCGAGCCGCGCGTGGCTTCGATCGTGGCCAGCCATTTCAAGCCCGAATTCGTCGTCAACGTCAAGGAAACCGGCAAGACGCTGATGGTCGATTACTCCAACCTCGACGCGCTGAAGATCACCGAGATCGGCTCGGCGCCCTTCCTGCACGACGGCGGCTGGGACGCGAGCAAGCGCTACTTCATGGTTGCGGCCAACAACAGCAACAAGATCGCCGCCATCGACGCCAAGGAAGGCAAGCTGCAGGCCTTGATCGACGTCGGCAAGATTCCGCACCCCGGGCGCGGCGCCAACTTCGTGCACCCGAAGCACGGCCAGGTGTGGGCGACCAGCCATCTGGGCGACGAGACGATCTCGCTGATCGCCACCGACGACAAGCGCAAGGCCACTGCGTTCAAGGAGGTGGCCAAGCTGAAGGGCCAGGGCGGCGGCTCGCTCTTCATCAAGACGCACCCGAAGTCGAACCACCTGTACGTGGACACGCCGCTGAATCCGGACCCGAAGGTCTCGCAATCGGTGGCCGTGTTCGACATCAAGAACCTGGACAAGGGCTTCACCGTGCTGCCGATTGCCGAGTGGGCCGGCCTCAAGGACGACGGCGCCAAGCGCGTCGTGCAGCCCGAATACAACAAGGCCGGTGACGAGGTCTGGTTCGCCGTCTGGTCGGCGAAGAACAAGGAGAGTGCGCTCGTCGTCGTCGACGACAGGACGCTCAAGCTCAAGGCGGTGATCAAGGACCCGAAGCTGATCACGCCCACCGGCCACTTCAACGTCCACAACACGCAGCACGACGTCTACTGAACGGCAAGGAGCTCGCCCATGCGCACATCGATCGCCACTCTCGGCGCCTTCGTCCTCGGCCTGGGGGCGGCGGCTGCGGCCCAGGCCGACCCGATGGCCGACATGACCAAGGCCGGCTGCACCGCCTGCCACACCCTGGACAAGAAACTCGTCGGCCCCCCGTACAAGGACATCGCCGCCAAATACAAAGGCCAGGCCGGCGCCGTCGACAAGCTCGTCGCCAAGGCACGCGCAGGGGGCAGTGGCGTCTACGGCCCGATCCCGATGCCGCCCAACCCGCCGGCCAAGATCGGCGATGCCGAGCTGAAGGCGGCGGTGGAGTGGATCCTGAAGCAGTAGGCGCGCCGGCGCTGGCGATCCGATCGGCGCCGCTACCCGAGGATCGCAGGACATGAAGCGCAGGTCGGCGCTCGCTGCGCTGGCCTGCGCCTGGAGTGCTGCCGCGGCACCCGAGGGTGTGCGCACGGCCGCGCCGTTGCGCGCCGGCGTTCTCGCCTGGGGCAACGATGGATGTTGGGTCGACAGTGGCGGCGCCACCCTGCACCGCCTGCCCGACGCGCTGGCCCCCGGCATCGACCCCGTGGCCACGGCGCATGGCCTGTGGCTGGTGAGCGCAAGCGGTGCGCTGCGTTGCTGGGAGCCGGATACGGCATCGTCGTGGCGGCTGCGCTGTGCGGTCGCGTTCGCGGCACCGGTACACGCGCTGGCTGCCAGCCCGGACGGCCGCTGGGCGTTGGCCGCCCATGGTCAGCGACTGAGCCTGCTCGATGCCGGCGGCGAAATCGTCAGGACCTACGAAGGCACGGACCTGAAGCGCGAACATCGCGGCGCCGCCGCGTCCCTGTTCACGCTATCGCGGCGGCGCAGCTTCGTCGCAGCGTGGCCGGCGCTGGGCGAGCTGTGGGAGATCTCGCTCGACCCCGACGCCGCGCCGATCTTCGACGGCCTGGTGCACGACTACCGCATGTCGGAGGGCATCGCGAAGCCGGGCTACCTCGGCGCACGCCGCGCGCCGCTCGGGCGGCCGCTGCCTGCCTTCGCCTTTGCCGACGATCGCGTGCCCTGGCTGGCCGGGACGCTGGGTGACGACACCATCGTCGTGCATCTGGACGTGCGCCGGCGCATCGCCGCGCTGCGTGTGCCCGGTGCCGACCCCGCGGGCGCCGCGTGGCGCGCGGCTTCGTGGGGGCGCAGCACCAACGAGTGGTGGCTGCCTGCCGGCGACCGGATCCATGTCTTCGATACGGCCCGCTGGGTGCGCGTGGCCGGGTACACGCTGCCGGGACCGGTGCGCAGCTTGCAGGCCAGCGACGAAGAGCTGTGGGCCCTGGTCGGTGAGCCCGACGCCGCAAGCCTCTTCGTGCTTGGCGACGGGCCTGGCGAAGCCTGGCAACCCGCGCGCAACGTGGACGGGCCGCTGCTGACGCTGCGCAGCTCGACGGTGGGGATGGAGCTGCTGGTGTTGCGCGCCAACCCGCCGGCGCTGCTGCGCATCGGCGCCGGTGGCGCGGTCTTGCGGTCGTGGCCGCTGCCGCCCGCCATGCGATGGACCGGCGTCGCCTGGCGGCCCGCCGGCTGAGTCTCATTCAGCGGCGCTGGCGCGGCGGACCAGGCCCAGCAGCAAGGCCAGCCCGATGGCGGCGCCGAGGTTGTGCAGCAGCACCCATGCCGGCGCCGCGGCACTGCCGGCGGCGGCCGCCGCCAGCACGAACTGCAGGCCGGTCAGCGACAGCAGGGCGGTACCTTCGACGCGCTGGCCTTGCGCCCGCGCCGCCCAGCCGACGCCCAGCGCACAACTGCCGGCCAGCAAGGCCAGCGCCATGTGCGCCACCGGCGCGGCGGGCATCCGGCCGCTGCCCGACAGCGCACCGAAGGCCGCTTGCGTCAGCCACAGCGCGGCGCCGGGCAGCGCCCAGCGCGCCAGGCGCGGGCTCGATATGGGCCAGCCCGCCAGTTGCGTGGCCAGGCGCCAGCTCAAGCCGAGCATGAGCAGGCCGCCCAGCAGGTTGCCCAGCAGCACGCCGACGGCCCGCGAGCCCGGGGTCACGATGCCCAGCACCGACAAGCCCAGCGCCAGCGCCAGCAGGGCCAGCGCCAGCCGTCCCGCGGTGCGCTGGCGCGGCGGCTTCGCCATCGCCAGCGTGGCCACCGCGATCACCACCAGCAGCATCAGTGTTGCCGTCACGCGGTGCGTGCCGCGAACAATGGCCAGCGTGCCGGGCGCGCCCATCACCGCCGGTGCCACGGCCACCGCCACGGGCCGCTCGGCGGCACGACACGCAGGCCAATCGAAGCAGTCCGGCCGCGGCTGCGCCAGCCTCAACCAGGCACTGGCCGTCGTGACCGCGAGCATCAGCAGCACGCCGGCCCAGGCCAGGCGGCGCATCCAGGTCAGGCGGGAGTCGGCAGTCGTGGGCATGCGCGTTCTCGCGGGTCGACGCGCGTCATCGTAAGGGCGAACCCGCGCTGCGCTCGATCCACGGCGCACCCCCGGCCGTGCAACGAGCGATTCCTTGAACTGGTTCATTTTTCGCCGCGGCGAGCGCGCCACAGAATGCCTCGGCGCTGCTGCAGGCCCGCCCGTCGCGCCGTTCCGTCATCAGCCACGCCACTGCAAAGAGGACGAAGGAGACCGCCATGAGTTCACCCGAGACACACGACGACGACAACGCTCCGGTGCCCTGGATGCAGCAGTTGCTGGACAACCCCTTCCTGCTGCTGTTCCTGGGCGTCTTCGTGCCGATGATGGTCTACACCGTCTGGGGCGTGGTCGACATCCTCACGCTGCCGATGGCCAAGTAGGCCGGGAGAACCTCCATGAGCGCCATCCTCCCGCCCGCCGAACGTCTCTGGTACAAGCATCCGATCGACCGTGTCGAGGGCACCTGGATCGTCATCGCGCTGACCTGGTGTCTGATCATGTTCGCCATGATGGTCGGCTGGCACGTCTGGGGCAACCAGAACCTGTCGACGGAGACCTACCGCACCACGCCCGAGAAATTCATGGCCAAGACGCAGGCCATGGTCGACAAGCACACGGTGCGCATCGAGAACGACGAGAACGCCACGCCGGTGGTGGCGCCGCCGGCCGGCAGCGACGTCTATTTCATCGCGCGGCTCTGGAGCTTCTACCCCGTGCTCGAACTCGAGAAGGGCAAGACCTACAGGCTGCACCTGACGTCGATGGACTACAACCACGGCTTCTCGCTGCAGCCGGCCAACATCAACATCCAGATCGTGCCCGGCTTCGAGCACGTGGTCACCGTGACGCCCAACCAGTCGGGCACCTATTCGGTGGTGTGCAACGAATACTGCGGGATCGGCCACCACAAGATGGTCGGCCGGGTCTACGTCAAGTGAGGAGCGGGCGATGAGCAACACCACCACGTATCGCACCTGCCCGCGCTCGGGCCTGCAGTTCGAGCACCAGGCCGAATGGCTGATGAAGGCGAATGCCTTCGTCGCCGTGGTCTGGCTGCTGATCGGCGGCATTCTCGCCATCGGCGTCGTGCTCACGCGCTGGCCGGCCGTGCGCTGGCTGGAAGCCGACACCTTCTACATGGTGCTCACGGCGCACGGCATCGACATGCTGATCTTCTGGATCATCTTCTTCGAGATTGCGGTGCTGTACTTCTGCGCCTCGACGCTGCTGCGCTGTCGCATCGCCACGCCGAGGATCGCCTGGCTCGCCTTTGCGCTCATGCTCATCGGCTCGGTGGTCAACAACATCGCGGTCTTCCGCGGCGCTTCGAGCGTCATGATGACCTCGTACGTGCCGATGATGGCCGAGCCCAACTTCTACCTCGGGCTGATCCTGTTCGCGGTCGGTGCGCTGGTCGCGGTCTTCGTCTTCTTCGGCACGCTGGTCGTGGCCAAGAAGGAGAAGACCTACCAGGGCTCGGTGCCGCTGGTCACCTTCGGCGCCATCACCGCGGCCATCATCGCCACCTTCACCATCGCCTCCGGCGCCATCATCCTGATCCCGACCTGGCTCATGTCGCTGGGTGTGGTGAAGGCCGTGGACCCGCTGGTCTACCGCACCATCTGGTGGGCCTTCGGTCACTCGTCGCAGCAGATCAACGTGGCGGCGCACATCTCGGTCTGGTACCTGGTGGCGGCCATCGCCTTCGGCGCCAAGCCGATGAGCGAACGTGTCAGCCGCACCGCCTTCCTGCTCTACATCCTGTTCCTGCAGCTCGCGAGCGCGCACCACCTGCTCGCCGACCCGGGGCTTTCCACGGGTTGGAAGGTCGTCAACACCAGCTACTTCATGTATTTCGCGGTGCTGGCCTCCATGCTGCACGGCCTGACGATCCCCGGCGCGATGGAAGTCGCGCAGCGTCAGAAGGGCTTCACCAAGGGCTTGTTCGAGTGGCTGCGCAAGGCGCCGTGGAGCAACCCGACCTTCAGCGGCGTCTTCATCTCGCTCATCGGCTTCGGCTTCCTGGGCGGCATCTCGGGCGTGATGATGGGCACCGAGCAGCTGAACATGATCATCCACAACACGATCTACGTGCCGGGGCACTTCCACGCCACGGTGGTGGTGGGCACCACGCTCACCTTCATGGCGCTCACCTACTATCTGATCCCGGTGCTGTTCAGGCGCGAGATGATCAACCCGGCTCTGGCCAGGTGGCAGCCCTACCTGTTCGGCTTCTCGATGTATTTCTTCTGCCTGGTGATGATGGGCGCCGGCACCCTGGGCGTCTCGCGGCGCCACTGGGACATGGCGTTCCAGGGCGCGGCGCTGGCCTATGAATGGCCGGGCGCGGCCTACCTGATGATGGCGCTGGTGGGCGTCGCCGGCGTGGCGGCCATCGCCGGCGGTGCGATCTACATCTACATCACGGTGGGGTCGCTGCTGTGGGGGCGTTCGCTCGAAGGCGGACCGTCGAGCGCGAAGTTCACCCCGATTCCGCGCACCGCACCGAGCGTCGTCGCGCAGACCTACGGTTCGATCGGCTTCGCCGCGCCAGGCACCTTCGTGCTGGCGATGGTCTTCCTGCTGGCCTTCGTGCTCTATTACTTCATCAACTGGAAGTACCTCTCCACGCTGTGGGGCCTGAGTTGATGGCACCCGGCGCCCGCGCCAGAAGACGACCGAGCGGCCACACGACAGGAGACACGCCATGAACCGCAGCACGCAGACCGCCGCGTCCCCCGCACCGGCGCTGGCCGCTTCGGCCGGGGACGCCACCGCCACGCGGCGCGGCCTGCACTGGCGCACCGTGCTCGGCGTCTTCAAGCTGCGTATCAGCGTGCTCATCATGGCCACCGCGCTGGGCGGGTTGTTCATCGTGCCCGACGGCTCGGTGGCGCCGTTGCAGGCGCTGGCGCTGGCACTGTCGGTGCTGCTGGCGTCGGCCAGCGCCGGGGCCTTCAACCAGTTCGTCGAAGCCGACAGCGACCGCCTGATGGCACGCACGCGCAATCGCGCCTTCGCCAGCGGCGCGCTGCCGCGCAGCTTCGGCTGGCTGCTGGGCATCGTGGCCCTGCTGGCGTTCGCGGTGGTTATGGCGGCCTCGGCCGTCAACTTCACCGCCGCAGGCTTCGTGGGGCTGGGCGCGCTCACCTACGCGGGCGTCTACACGCTGGGGCTGAAGCGGCGCACGCCGTGGAATATCGTCATCGGCGGCCTCGCCGGCAGTTTTGCCGTGCTCGCCGGCGCGGCCGCGGTGAATCCGCAGATCGGCCCGCTGGCCTGGCTGCTGGCGACGGTGCTGTTGCTGTGGACCCCGCCGCACTTCTGGAGCCTGGCCATCGCCAACGAGTCGCAATATGCGGCCGCCGGCGTGCCCATGCTGCCGGTGGTGGTGGGTGCGGCGCGTGCCGCGCGCATCGTGCATGGCAGCGCCATTGCTCTGGTGGTGACTTCGCTGCTGCCGATCTTCTTCGGCGCGGGCTGGATCGTCTTGGCGGGCGCGCTGGTCGGCGGCGTGCACTTCCTGCGCAAGACGCATGCGCTGGCACGCCAACCCAACCGTCAGACGGCGATGGCGGCCTTCTTCGCCTCGATGGTGCAGCTCAGTGCGCTGCTGGCGGCGGTGGTCATCGATGCTGCGCTGCGCTGATGACTCCTGCACTCACCACGCCCTCCACGGCCGCGGGCTGATGCTCGTCGGCCGCGCCCTGGCCGCACTCGCTCTCGTCGTCTCGTTTGCGGCTTTCGCGGCCGACCCGGTACCGCGCGCTCCCGGCGTGGTGCCGGCGCTGGACGAGAAGGCTGCGCTGAGCGCCGCCGAAGCCGCGATCGGCCGCCAGGTCCCCGACACCCCGCTGCTCGACCGCAACGGCGGTCCGGTGCGCCTGTCGGACTATCGCGGCAAGCCGCTGTTGGTGAGCTTCATCTACACCGGCTGCTTCCAGGTCTGCCCCACGCAGACGCGGGCCCTGTACGAGGCGGTGAAGGGCCTGGACCGCATGCTCGGTGAACGCCAGTTCAACGTCGTCAGCATCGGCTTCAACCAGCCCTTCGATTCGCCCGAAGCCATGCGCTCGTTCGCGCGGCAGCACCGCATCGAGCACCGCAACTGGGAATTCCTGAGCCCGCCGCCGGCCAGCGTGGAGACGCTGACACGCGCCTTCGGTTTCAGCTTCGTCGCCACGCCGGCCGGTTTCGACCACGTGCTCGGCGTCACCGTGGTCGACGCCGCCGGCCGCATCCACGCCCAGGTCTACGGCGACCGCCTGCGCGCCGACCAGCTGGGCGCGCCGCTGCGCGAACTGCTGCTGAACACGCCGCTGGTGTCCAACTCCACGCTGGCGGCGGTGGTCGAGCGCGTGCGCATCCTGTGCACCGTCTACGACCCCGAGACCGGCGAGTACCGCTACGACTGGAAGCTCATCTTCGAGATCATCGGCGGCGCGCTCTTCTTCCTGAGCGTGGCGCTCTACTTCCTGTTCGAGTGGCGCGACCAGCGGCGTGCACGAAGGGCTTCATGCGGCGCCCCACGACAAGCCTCCGGCAGCGTGGCCTGAGAGCCTGGCGTGCGCTGGAGGGCGGCTTCGACGCCGCCTTCGGCTCGGCGCTCAACCCGCTGCGCCATCTGGGTGCGCTCGGCTTCCTCGCCTTCTGGCTGCTGGCGGCCAGCGGCGTGGTGCTGTTCATCTTTTTCGACACCTCGGTGGCCGGCGCCTGGCGGTCGATCGAGGCGCTTTCGCAGTGGCCGCTGGGTCTGGGCCGGCTGTTGCGCGGCCTGCACCGCCATGCCGCCGACGTGCTGGTGCTGGCGATGGCACTGCACCTGCTGCGCGAGTGGCTGCACGGCCACGAGCGTGGCTTCCGGCGCTTCCACTGGCTGACCGGGGTGCCGCTGATTGGCTTCGTCTTCGTCGGCGCCATCGGCGGCTTCTGGATCAACTGGGATCAGCTGGGCCAGTTCTCGGCCGTCGCCACGCTGGAGTGGTTGGACGCGCTGCCGCTGCTGGCCGCGCCGGTGGCGCGCAACTTCCTCGCCGCCGCGGCGGTGAACGACCGCCTCTTCTCGCTCTTCGTCTTCGTGCACATCGGCGTGCCGCTGCTGCTGCTGTTCGGGCTGTGGTTCCACATCCAGCGCCTCACGCGTGCCGCGGTGATGCCGCCGCGCGCGTTGGCGCTGGGCCTGGTCGCCACACTGGCCGCGCTGGCGCTGGCCTGGCCGGTGACCAGCCACGCGCCGGCGGCGCTGGAGCGCGTGCCCGAGGTGCTGCGGCTGGACTGGATCCTGCTCTTCGTGCACCCGCTCACCGATGCCACCTCGCCGGCCTTCGTGTGGGCGCTGGTGGGCGCCGGCACGCTGGCGCTGTTCGCACTGCCCTTCCTGCCGCAGCCGGCGCGCGCGCCGGTGGCGGTGGTGGACGCTGCCAACTGCAACGGCTGCCGGCGCTGCTTCGCCGACTGCCCTTACGCCGCCATCACCATGGTGCCGCACCCCAACCAGCGCATCGGCCGCCTGCTGGCGCAGGTCGATCCCGACCTGTGCGCCGGCTGCGGCATCTGCGCTGGCGCGTGTCCGTCTTCGACGCCGTTTCGGAGCGCGGCACAGCTCGTCACCGGTGTCGACATGCCGCAGCTCACCGTGAGCTGGCTGCGACAGCAGCTGCAACTGCAGCTGGCGACCTCGCGCTCGGCGCGCCCGCTGGTCGTCTTCGGCTGCAACCACGGCGCGAAGTGCGCCGATCTGGGCGGTGCCGACGTGAGCCCGTTCAGCCTGCTGTGTGCGGGCCAGCTGCCGCCCTCGTTCGTGGAATATGCCTTGCGCGACGGCGCCGCAGGCGTGCTGGTGGCGGCCTGCCGCGAAGGCGGCTGCGAATTCCGTCTCGGCGAACGCTGGACGGCCGAGCGTCTGAGTGACCGGCGCGAACCGCACCTGCGCACCAGCGTGGGCGCCGAGCGCCTGGAGATCGTCTTTGCCGGCCCGGGCGACGAGACCCTGCTGCAGGCCGGCCTGGAGCGGCTGCGCCGGCGCGTGCAGCCGTTGCCGCCCGACGCCAACCTTCCGACCCGCTTGCACCATGCCTGACACTTCGCCCGCCCGCGCCGCGCCGCCGCCCGGCCCCCGCGCCTGGCTCGGTCAGGTCGTGCTCTATGGCCTGTTCGCGCTGGCCATCGGCGTCTTCTCGCAATGGCCACCGTACCGCCATCTGGACGCGGACCAGGCGCTGATCAAGCTCAGCTTCACGCACGTGGGCAAGCCCGTGGGCGACTGCCGCACGCTGACTGCCGAGGAACTGGCCCGGCTGCCGCCGAACATGCGGGCACCCACGAAGTGCCCGCGCGAACGCTCGCCGGTCACGGTGGAGGTCGACCTCGGCGGTGCCAACGTGCTCAGGCGCGAGGCACCACCCACCGGCTTGGCCAAGGACGGCGCCTCGGCCGTCTACGAGCGCCTGGTGGTGCCGGCGGGCGAGCATCGCATTGCCGTGCGCCTGTCGGACGACGTGCGCGCGCGCGACCACGCGTACCAACGCGAAGCCACCGTGACGCTGGCGCCGGGCCAGGTGCTGGTGATCGATTTCGACGCCGGGAAAGGCGGCATCACGCTGCAATGAACACCCTCGCATCCACCGATCCGGGCGGCCCGGGTCGACCCCCGTTGATTCCCGGCACCCGCTCCGGGCCCGTCACCGCTTCGAGTCCCGCCATCTACCTGCTGCCCATGGTGAGCGCTGTCCAGCGCCGCCTGGCGCGCGCCTGGCTCTGGCTGGCGCTGGCCGCGCTGGTGGGATCGGGCCTGTTCTCGGTGCTGTTGGTGCTGGCGCGCACGCCGGGCATCAATGCCTGGCTGCCGGCGGGTGACTTCTTCCGTGTCGCACTGGTGGTGCACGTGGACCTGTCGGTGCTGGTGTGGTTCGTGGCCATCGCCGGGCTGCTGTGGGGCCTGAACCTGCGGCCCGCGCGCTCGCGCCTGGCGGGCGCACTGACGCGCCTGCCGCTGGGCTTGTGCGCGGCGGGTGCGGCGGGCATGGCGCTGGCGGCCTTCGTCGATCCCGGCCAGCCGGTGATGGCCAATTACATCCCCATGCTCGACAGCACCACCTTCCGCGCCGCGGTCGGTGTCTTCGGCGTCGGCGTGCTGCTGCTGGTGCTGCAAGGCCTGGTGCGTGCGCTGCCGGTGGGCCCGGCGCTGGACGGTGCCGGCGCGCTGCGCTTCGGCCTGCACGCCAGCGTGGTCGCCACCGCGGTGGCACTGCTGGCCTTCACCTGGTCGCTGGCGGTGGTGCCGACCTCGCTGCCGGCCAAGGCCTACTACGAGATCCTGTTCTGGGGCGGCGGCCACGCGCTGCAGTTCACCTGGACGCTGCTCATGCTGGTGGCCTGGCTGGCGCTGGCGCAGGCCTGCGGCGGCCGCATCCCGCTCAGCCCGCGCATCGTGCTGCTGCTGTTCGCGGTGGCGCTGGTCGGGGTCTTCGGCACCCCGCTGGCCTACCTGATGCACGACGTGAGCAGTGTCGAGCACCGCGACATGCACACCTGGGGCATGCGCTTCGGCGGTGGCCTGGCGATCGCACCGCTGGCATTGGCCGTGCTGCTGGCGCTGGCACCGCTGCGGCGGCTGGCGGCCGCACAGCGCCCCCTGCGTGCGGCCTTGCTGGCGTCGATGCTGCTGTTCGTGGCCGGCGGCGTGATCGGCCTCGGCATCCACGGCAGCAACGTCAAGATCCCGGCCCATTACCACGGCTGCATCGTCGGTGTGACGCTGGCGCTGATGGGCCTCGTCGTTCACCTGCTGCCGTCACTGGGGTACCGCGCGCCCAGCGGCCGGCTGGCGGTGCTGCAGCCCTGGCTGTACGGCGTGGGGCAGTTGCTGCACATCGTCGGCCTGGTGTGGTCGGGCGGCTACGGCGTGCAGCGCAAGGTCGCCGGCGCCGAGCAGGTGCTGCGCAGCACGGCAGAAGTGGCCGGCATGGGGCTGATGGGCCTGGGCGGCCTGCTGGCCATCGTGGGCGGGCTGCTGTTCGTGGTGGTGGTGGCGCGAGCCATGCGCCGGCCGGCATGACCACCGCATCATGATCTCGCTGCTGCAGCGTCTGCTGCGTGCGGCCTTCATGCGCGCCGAAGGCCTCTTCAACCGCGCCTTCGGCGACCGCCTCAACCCGCTGTACCACCTGGGCTCGATCACCTTCTTCCTGTTCTGGGTGGTCGGCGTGACCGGGCTCGTGCTCTACGCCTTCTTCGACACCAGCGTCACTGGCGCGTACCGCTCGGTGGAGGCCA
>Ga0209391_10000887_pt1 | contig 15062 bp, 12 predicted proteins | sample PPLLak3March2015_FD_187246 | JGI IMG/M metagenome (GOLD analysis project Ga0209391, IMG submission 187246) | Freshwater sediment microbial communities from Prairie Pothole Lake near Jamestown, North Dakota, USA - PPLs Lake P7 Core (1) Depth... | ecosystem: Environmental > Aquatic > Freshwater >... | reverse complement strand
TGATAGATTGGAGGTACAACAGAGCCATATTCATATTCATCAATACCTGAATGAACACACATAGTTTCAAAATCTACTTTAGGATGATTTTTCATATTAATTTTTCCCATTAAAGAATTGTGTAAAGAATTTATTATACAAAATTAGGAAAAATTTATTAAATGCAGATATATTTTCCTGAGCGATTCGTTAATTTTTTTATAATGGGTAATAAAATATTTTGCAGCACTGCGCATAAATCTGTACATTTGTGTACACAATTACTAAAAAGGATTTATAATGAGAACTGTTAATTTTACGGAATTCAGAAGCAAAGCCTCGCTGCTTTTATCTGCAGTGGAAAAAGGTGAAATTGTTATAGTGATGCGGCATGGCAAAGCAATAGCAAAAATATCACCACCTGAAATAAAGGACGATGATCAACCATCGTGGAAAAAACCAGGTTTGCGTCTTATAGCGAAGGGCAAAAACCTATCATCAGCAATTTTAGCAGAAAGAGAATTATCATAAATGATTTCTTTCTTTGATTCATCTGCATTTGCCAAGAGATTTATTGAAGAATCGGGCAGTAATGAAATTGAGAAAATTTGTTTTGATTCAGAATCCATCGCGGTTAGCAGTATTTGTTTTCCTGAAATTATTTCCGCACTAAACAGACGATTAAGAGAAAGCAGTATTTCCAAAAAAGATTATCTTCTGATTAAAGAAAGATTAATTGAAGAATTTGAACACATTGAAATTATTAACGTTGTCCCGGAAGTCATTGCAAAATCAATTACGCTTTTAGAAAAAAATAGTCTGCGTACTCTTGATGCAATTCACGTAGCCTCTGCTTTGATGTGGAAACCGGATTTGTTCGTTTCTGCTGATAAAAGACAGGTGGTAGCTGCAAAAAAAGCGGGGATGAAAGTACGATTTGTTGAATAAATCACAACTTATTTCCTCCTAAATTTCCTTATATTTCACCCTCAAAATCTGTAAAACATTAATTCGGTTATAACCTTGGCAAAAGAAAAAATATTAGTGACATCCGCACTTCCTTATGCAAACGGACCAATACATCTTGGTCATCTTAGCGGTGCATATTTGCCGGCAGATATTTATGTTAGATATAAAAGATTAAATGGTGATGATGTTGTTTACATTTGTGGTTCTGATGAACACGGGGTGCCAATTACAATTAGTGCTGATAAAGAAAAAGTCTCTCCGCAAGTAATCATAGATCGTTACCACGAAGCAAATAAGAGAGCTTTTGCAAGATTTGGAATGAGTTTCGATAACTACTCGCGAACAAGTCTTCCTATTCATCACGAAACTGCTAAAGAATTCTTTTTAGAATTTTATAATCGTGGATTATTCGTTGAAAAAAAATCTCTTCAGTTTTATGATGATAAAGCAAATATGTTTTTGCCGGATAGATATGTTGAAGGTACCTGTCCAAAATGCGGAAATGAAGAAGCAAGAAGCGATGAATGTGAAAATTGCGGTTCGCTCTACGATCCATCAGAATTAAAAAATCCTAAAAGTAAAATTTCTGGCGGAACTCCAAAACTAAAAGAAACTTCACATTACTATTTTCCACTTGGTAAATATCAACTAGCTTTAGAAAAGTACGTTGATGAGATGAATGAAAAATATGGTTGGAAAGAAAATGTTGTTCAATATTGCCGGGGTTGGTTTAAAGATGGATTAAAGGATCGTGCAATAACTCGTGATCTTGATTGGGGAATAAAAGTGCCTGTTGATAGTGCGGCAGGTAAAGTAATTTATGTTTGGTTTGAAGCAGTACTTGGTTACATTTCATCAACAAAAGAACTATCTCAACAAAAAAATGATCCCGATATATGGAAAAAATATTGGCAAGATCCAAAAACAAAATACATTGCATTTATTGGTAAAGATAATGTTGTATTTCACACAATTATCTTCCCCGCAATCTTAATGGCTTGGAATGAGGGTGGAAAAGAACAATACTGTTTGCCGCAAAATGTACCTGCAAATGAATTTCTAAATTTTGAAGGAAAGAAATTTTCCAAAAGCAGAAATTGGGGAATTGATGTTGATGAGTTTTTAAATTTGTTTGATCCAGATTTGCTCCGATATACACTTGCTTCAAATTTACCAGAAACTCGAGATACTGATTTTTACTGGAAAGAATTTCAATTAAGAAATAACAGCGAGCTTGCAGATATTCTTGGCAATTTTATCAATCGTACTTTTACATTTGTGTTCAAGCATTTTGATGGGAAAGTACCAACTCTCGGTAAGTTAGAAAAGATTGATGAAGATATGTTGAAAGAGATTTCAGAATATCCAAAACGAGTGGCTGATCTTTTTGAAAAATATAAAATCCGTGATGGCGTAAATGAAATTATGAATCTTGCTCGTGATGGTAACAAATATTTTAATGATACTGAACCCTGGAAAACAATTAAATCTGATAAGGAAAGATGCGGGACAGCTTTAAATGTTTGCTTGCAGACTATTTATACATTGGCAGAATTGTTTTCTCCGGTACTTCCATTCTCAACAGAAAAATTATTTATAATGTTAAATGCAAAATCAGTTGGTTGGAAAGACTCCGGTAAACCACAACTAAAAGAAGGGCATCAATTGAGCGAAAGCGAAATTCTATTCCCAAAAATTGAAGATGAAAAAATAGAAGCCCAGGTGAATAAGCTTCCTAAATCAGAGCCTGAAAAAGAAAAAGTTGAATTGATTACATATGATGATTTTATGAAAATTCAACTTAGTACTGCAGAAGTTATTGAAGCCGAGAAAGTACCTAAGAGTGAAAAACTTCTTAAACTAAAAGTGAAACTTGACAATGAGGAAAGACAAGTTATTGCAGGTATTGCAAAAAGTTATACCCCGGAAACTATTATCGGTAAAAAAGTTGTTATAGTTGCAAACCTTCAGCCTGCAAAGCTGATGGGATTAGAATCAAAAGGTATGATTTTGGCTGTTGAAACTAAGGATGGAACTTTAGAAGTTTTAAATGTTCCTGAATCAGTTAATAATGGAACTAGAGTTAAATAAAAATTAAAGGAGCTTTAATGAATAGATTTATCATTGCTTTTGTTTGCTTTGGATTGTTTTCGGTTTATGCACAGAATCCACTTGAAAAAATTTCACCTAAACTGCAATTAAAAATGCAATCTGATGCCCAAACTGATCAAATCTTAGTCTGGGTTTATTTAAAAGATAAAGGAAATAATATTGATTCGTATTTTTCTAATCCATTAAATGTAGTCACTCAAAAATCATTGGATAGAAGAGCCAAAGTTTTAGATCAATCAAATCTTATAGGCGTTATGGATCTTCCTGTAAATCAGGGTTACATTGAGCAACTTGTTCAAATTGGATTTACTGTAAAACATAAATCAAAATGGTTTAATGCTCTTAGTGGATATGCTAGTGAAAGTATAATTAATCAAATTTCTCAGAATTCTTTTGTAAGATTGATTGATGTTGTAGGAACTTACGCAACTCGGGCAGACGACATTGAATTTCAGCAAGTAGAAATCACTACTGATAATCCTTTAAAACCAGAAGGTATTCATTCCTTAAATTACGGTAATTCTTTTACTCAATTGAATCAAATAAATGTTCCTGCAGTACATGATTCAGGATTCAATGGAGCAGGTGTTACAATCTGTGTGATGGATGCTGGGTTTGCAAATTTAACTCATGAAGCTTTTTCAAGTATGAATATCGCAGCTATGTATGATTTTGTTGCAGGCAGTCCAACCATGGGAGGTCATTCGCACGGTACAGCAACTCTTTCACTCATCGGTGGATTTAAAGAAGGTCAATTAATTGGACCTGCTTATGGTGCAACATTTTTACTAGCGAGAACTGAAAATGATCCCGGTAGTGAAACACCGCAGGAAGAAGATAACTGGATTGCCGCAATGGAATGGGCAGACAGCATTGGTGTTGATGTAACCTCAACTTCGCTAGGATATTTAACTTTCGATCCACCTTTTACTAGTTATACCTGGGAAGATATGGATGGAAACACTGCCGCCATTACTATTGCTGCAGATTACGCTGTTAGCCTCGGAATAACAGTAGTTAATTCTGCTGGAAATAGTGGTTACAATTCCAGCCATAATACATTAGGTGCTCCTGCAGACGGTGATAGCGTAATAACAGTCGGTGCAGTTAACAGTTCAGGAACAAGATCCAGTTTTAGCAGTGTTGGTCCGACTGTTGATGGAAGAATAAAGCCAGATATAATGGCAATGGGCTCTAATAACTATTATGCAGCTACTTCTGGAAATCAATATTGGAACGGTTCGGGTACTTCATTTAGTTGCCCTTTAGCTGCTGGTGTATGTGCCCTTATTTTAGAAAAAAATCCTGCATTAACACCAATGGAAGTTTTACAACTTTTAAGGTCAACAGCAACACAAAGTAGTAATCCTGATAATCTTTATGGATGGGGAATAATTAATGCTTTAAGTGCAATGAATCTTGTAACAATTCCTGTTGAACTTACTTTATTTAGTGGGAATTATGAAAATGGAGTCGTGAATCTAAAATGGATAACTGCAACTGAAACTAATAATTTTGGATTTGAGGTTGAGAGAAGAAACGATTATTCGCCTTATGAACCAATTGGATTTGTAAATGGTAATGGTTCCAGTACAAACAGAGTTACTTATAACTTTGTTGATGAAAATTTATCAGCTAACCGATATTACTATAGATTAAAACAAATTGATTTAGACGGATCATCTGAGTACTCAAATGAAATTGAGGTAGAAATTGACAATTTAACGGACTTTCAACTCTATCAGAATTATCCAAATCCGTTTAATCCATCAACAAAAATTAAATACTATATTCCGCAAAATAGTTTTGTTAAGATAACATTACACGATATTTTAGGAAGTGAAATTAGAACGTTAGTTAGTGAAAACGTTCAGCCGGGGAATTATGAAATTGTACTTGATGGTTCTGATCTATCAAGCGGAATGTATTTTGTTAGATTGAGTTCAGAGAATATTCAGAGAACTTTAAAGATCTCTTTGATTAAGTAGTTTTTGGGCTGATTCATAATAAAAATTGATGTATCAGCCTTAAATTACCTTGATTTTCTAGCCCTCTATTCATAAAATTTACAGTTAAATTTTAATAATTATACAGGAGATAATAATGTCTTTACGGATTCCTTTTTTATTTACAGCCTTATTAACATTTCTGGTTGTTTCATGTACCCCTGAACATTCAAAAATTGTAATTGCTGAGTTCAATTCTGAAAAAATTACAATGGAAGAGTTTGAAAAAGCTTATTCTAAAAATGCAGGTGGATTAGAAGCCGCAGCAAACGATAGTTTTGAAAATTACAAGAATTTTGCTGATCTCTATACCAACTTTAAAATGAAACTGGTTGATGCAAAAGTTCGAGGTTATCAAAATGATCCTGCACTCAATGCGGAATTAACTGATTATAAAAAGAAAGTTGGATCTTCTTATATCCTTGAAAAACATCTTGTTGAACCTAACATTAAAGACTGGTATGAAAAAAGAAAAACAGAAATTCGTGCAAGTCATCTGATGTTAAGACCTGATTCCAGTGGTGAGGCTTCAGCTAGTAAATATGCTCAGTCTTTACTTGATAGCATTAAAAATGGTGCAAAGTTTGAAGAAATGGTTTCAAGACATTCTCAGGATCAATTTTCAAAAGTTAAAGACGGTGATATTTTTTATTTTACTGCTGGTCAGCTTCCGTTTGAGTTTGAAGATGCTGCTTATAAAACAGCTAAAGACAGTGTCTATCCAGAAGTTGTAAAAACAAGATTCGGTTTTCACATAATAAAGGTAACGGATATCAAACCCCGAGTTCCAAAAATTAAAGCAAGCCACATACTTATCAGTTATATGGATGCGGCTGGTGTGGCTGATACTGCAGCTGCCGAACTGACTATGGATAGTGTTTTAACTGAATTAAAAGCAGGTAAAGATTTTGCTGAAGTTGCAAAAAGATTTTCAGACGATACCGGAACAAAAGAAAATGGTGGTGATCTTGGTTTCTTTGAAAGAAGAATGATGGTTCAGGAATTTGATGAAACAGCATTTAATTTAGAAATTGGACAGATATCTGATGTAGTTAGAACAAATTTTGGATTGCACGTAATTAAAGTAACTGAAAAAGAAGCATATCCAACTTTTGAAGCTGACAGAGAAAACCTTAAAAATTTATTAAAACGTTCTCGCTATAATGATTTGTATGCTGAACTAATTGAAAGTTATAAAAATGAGTTTAACTATAGTGTGAATGAAAATTCACTTCAGCAGATGATTGGTTATAATGATTCTACAGTTATTGGCGGTGAGATGAACGGACTATCTGAAATCGGTGGTAACACAGTTTTTAATTTTACAAACCATACAGAAACAGTTGATGATTTTTACTCTAAAATAAAATCTGATACAGAATTTAGCGGTAAAAAATTTACAGCCGATATTCTTAATAAAGGTGTAAACAAAATAGCCGAGCAATTACTTCTTGAAGAAAAAGCATTATCACTTGAAAAAACAGATGCTCAATTTGCAGATTTAATGAAGGATTATCAGAACGGAATTTTTATCTTCAAACTTCAGGAAGAAGAAGTCTGGAATAAAGTAACTGTGGATAGCGTTAAACTTCATGATTTCTATCAAAAAAGTATACAAAAATATTCGTGGCCAGACAGAGTGGCATACACAGAAATTTATGCGAAAAAAGATTCTGTTATAGATAGTTATTATAGCTTACTTAAAAGCGGAGAAAATTTTGATGTTTTAGCTGCGAATACGGAAAGATCACAAGTTAAAGACAAAGCTGGAAAGTACGATTTGCAAGCAGTTGGCTCAACTGAGTTTTCGAAAATTGTAAATAACCTAAGCAATATTGGTGATTATACAGAACCTGTTCCTAATCCCGGAGGCTTCTCAATTTTAAGATTGGATTTCAAAGCTCCGGCAAGATTGAAAACGTTTGAAGAAGCTAAAGCAGAAGTTTCTGGCCAATATCAGGAGTATGAAAGCAAAAGACTTGAAAATGAATATATCGATTTGTTAAAGAATAAGTATTCACCCGTTATTTATTATGATGAATTGCGAAACGCATTTAAACAAAACGTTAACTAAAATACTTTTTCTTTTTGGAGTTCTAGTTTTTACAGCATGTTCTGAGGAACAAAAAAAGGATGATTTTGTAGCTCGCGTTAATGAATCTTATCTAACCAGGGAAGATTTTGCTTCCCTGGCTGATACTTCAGCCTTAAATTCCGCACAGAAAGAACAATTAATTAAAAATTGGATATACAAGGAAGTATTATTTCAGGCTGCTAAAAAAGAAGGCATAACAAATCGAGAAGATTATTTGAACATACTCGATAAATCATCAACTGAATTAGCTGCAGCTATGCTAATTGATGATTATGTTTCCAAAGAAAAAATTAATTACTCAGACGAAGATCTTATAACCTATTATGAATCCAACAAAAATTATTTTCGCTTAAACACCGATTCATATCTTATAAACAAAGTTACTTTTAATAATGAATATAATGCTATAAAATTCAGGTCACTTGCATTAGATAGTGAATGGAAAAAAGCGGTAAGTGCTTTTGTAAATGATTCATCATTAATAATAAATACTACATCTGATTTAGTTGAAGAAAGTAATATATACCCTGTGCAGTTATCCAGAATCATAAAAGATTTTTACCCTGAAGAAATTAGCATTGTAATTACAAATAAACCTGGATATTATTCCATAGTTCAATTGTTAAATAAATTGGGTAAAGAATCTGTTCCACCTTTTGACATTGTAAAAATAAAAGTTGAAAAAAGATTTTTAGCTGAAAAGAAAAAAGTGTTACTGGAAGAGTATCTTAAAAATCTATATTCCCAAAATGAAATTGAGATAAAAAAATGAAAATATTAATTGCTATACTTATTTTATTAATTACTGCGGGAGCATCGGCTCAACAGACACTTGATAAAATAGTTGCTGTGGTTGATAACGAGATAATTCTGCAGAGCGAACTTGATTTTCAAGTAGGAATATTTGCTTCTCAAAGGCAGATTGATCCAACCACACCCGGATTGAAAGAGCAACTGCTAAAAACGATGATTGAGGAAAAACTTATTTATGCTCAGGCTGATCTCGATTCGATTACAATTACCGAAGATGAGATAAACCAGAGAATAGAATACCAGATAAACTCTTTTACCCAGCAGTATGGTTCTGTTGCTAACATAGAAAAAATTTATGGAATGAGCATCGATAGAATTAAAAGAGAATTGCGGGATGAGGTTCGTAAAAGTCTTATGTCTCAGAGATTGCAGGAAAAAAACTTTGGCAAAGTTCAAGCTACCAGAAGAGAAGTTGAAGATTTTTTTGAAACATATAAAGACAGTATCGGTAATATTCCTGAAAAGGTAAAAATCTTTCATATCTTTCAAAATCCTAAGGCAAGTGAAAAATTAAAAAAGAAATTTTACGATAAAGCTGTTGCACTTTTGGATTCAATCAAAGCAGGTATAGATTTTTCTGAACTTGCAAAAAAATATTCTGATGATCCGGGTAGTGCTGCACAAGGTGGTGATCTTGGTTTTGTAAAAAAAGGTGTTTTTTATCCTGAGTTTGAAGAAGCAGCATTTAAATTAAATGTTAATGAATTATCCGGCGTGGTTGAATCACCTGTTGGATTTCATATAATACAAATGTTAGAACGACGCGGCGAGTCTATTAACACACGCCACATTTTAGTAAAAATTAAAGCTGATGAAGATGCTGATTTGCAGACAATTGATTTTCTATCTGGGATAAGAGACAGTCTCCAAAAGGGAGTTGGAACTTTTCAAGAGTATGCTAAAAAATATAGTGAGGATAAAGAAACTGCCCCGTTTGGAGGTGAGTTAGGTGAATTTTATATCAGCCAGTTAGACAAAGCGTTATTAGATGCTGTTGGTAAACTGAAGCAAGGTGATATTGGTTTTCCTAGAAGATTAGAATATGCACCGGGCACTTATGGTTATCATATTGTTTGGCTGCAATCAAGAATTCCGCAGCATAAAGCTAGTTTAGAAGATGATTATGCAGAAGTAAAAAAGCTTGCAGATGAAAACAAGAAGCAAAAAGAATATGAAAAATGGATTGAAACCATTAAAAGTAAGATTTATTGGGAAGTAAGAATTTAATTTTATAGGATATTAAGTGAGTAAATTAGGTCCGGATAATAATGATGTTCAATTGGTTGAACAGTTAAACAAAAAAGTATCGGAAATAAAATCTGAAATAGCAAAAGTAATTGTTGGACAGGATGAAATTATTAATCAATTAATTATTTCACTTTTATCCCGTGGTCATTGCTTGTTAGTTGGAGTTCCGGGTCTGGCTAAAACACTTCTAATAAAAACCCTTGCAGAGGTTATGGATTTGAAGTTCAGCCGCATTCAGTTTACACCAGATCTTATGCCAAGCGATATCACTGGAACTGAAATTCTTGAAGAAGATATAGCGACAAAAAAAAGAAACTTTAGATTTATATCCGGTCCAATCTTCGCAAACATTATTCTTGCTGATGAGATTAACAGAACTCCGCCTAAAACTCAAGCAGCATTGTTAGAAGCGATGCAGGAACACAAGGTAACTGCTGCTGGTCATACGTATCAACTACCCGAACCATTTTTTGTTCTTGCAACACAAAACCCGATTGAACAAGAAGGAACATATCCGCTTCCGGAAGCTCAGTTAGATAGATTTATGTTTAATCTTTGGTTAGAATATCCTTCAGTTGAAGAAGAAATAAAAGTTGTGCAGACAACAACAAGCGAGTATAAACCAATTTTAAATAAAGTTGTCTCTTCTGATGAATTAATTGTATTCCAGGATCTTGTTAGAAAAGTGCCTGTCGCACCAAATGTAATTGAATTTGCTGTTAAAGTATCTAATATGACAAGACCAATAAATGGAAATGCTCCAAAGTATGTTAAAGATTGGGTTACTTGGGGGGCCGGTCCAAGAGCATCGCAGTATTTAGTTATGGCTGCAAAAACTCGTTCAATTATTCAGGGAAGATTTACACCTAATATTGATGACATAAAAGCATCAATGCTTCCGGTATTACGACATAGAATTATCACAAATTTTAGTGCTGAAGCTGAAGGGATTTCTTCTATTGACGTGATAAAGAGGGTTGAAATGGAAGCTTGATAAAAGCTAATCTATAATTTGGCTATCGAATAATTCTTATATGCAAAATAAATTTCTGTAGCCGCAGTTTTAATAACTGTTGCTGCTGGAACCGCTAACAACATCCCAAGTAGTCCAAACAATTCACTACCGATGATGATTAGAAGAATAATTATTATCGGATTCATATCGACACTTTTAGAAAAAACATAAGGTTGAACAAATCCATTATCTAAAGTATAAGTCAATGCAACTATTGTCATAATTAATGGAACCTGAGATAAATCACCTGTTTGCATGATTGAAAGAACAATTGCCGGAACACCGCCAATGATTGGACCGAGGTATGGAACTAAATGTCCAATACCGGCTATAACTCCTAAAGGAAGTGCGTTTGGCAACCCAATAAAAAAAAATCCAAAACCTATTGCAACACCAACAAACATTGCATCAAAAATCCAACCTCTAACAAATCTGCCAAGTTGAAGAGTTACTCTTTTTAAAATCCAATAAGACATTTCAAAATATTTATTAGGTACAATGTGAATTAATCCTTTTTGTATAACTGCGCTGTCTTTGAGAAGATAAAATGTAATGAAAGGAACAATCACTAAAAAAGCAGCAACGGATACAATACCGCTTACATATTGGGTTATATGGTTTATTGCATCATTAAACGATGTTGAAATTATTCCCTCCACTTTAAGGGAAAGCTCACCTTTATGGAAAAGAGGGAATACACTTAAAATCTTTTTTTCAATGACATTAAGTTCTTCATTAAGTGAAAAATCCTTCAATGAAATTATTACCAGATCCATCTGGTAAAATAGTTTTGGTATTACGAAGGAGAGACCGAGGTATAATAAAAAACCAAAAATTGTAAATACAATTAATGTTGAAATCGTTCTAGTAAATCCTTTTCCTTCTAACACTCTAACAAATGGTGCAAAAATGAAACCAAGCAGAACAGAAACTGCAATTAACACTAAAACATTTACGAGCAAAAATGAGAAATAAAAGAGTAACCCAACTCCCAACAATAAAAGAAAAATTCGTGTATTTTTTTTACTTAATAAATCCATAATAAAAATCAGCTTACAGCTTCAATTCTTTTTACAGCAGGAACTTCGCGCATTATTGCTCTCTCAATGCCAGCTCTTAGTGTCATAATTGATAACGGACAAATTTCACAAGCCCCAAGCAGCCTTACTTTTACAATTCCATCTTCAGTAACTTCAACTAATTCAACATCACCATTATCTGCCTGTAAATATGGTCTTACGCTGTTTAGAGCTTTTTGTATTTCGTTTTTCATAATTAAAGTTAACTAACCAAAAAAGACAGATTAAATTTATATCTAATATCGTTTTAATTATTTATTAAATCAAAATTAATCTTCATCACCAAGAAGAATTTCTATTTTATCAGCAGCATTTGAGTTTCTGATATTAACCTGATCAGTAAGCTTTCTTGAAATATCCATCAGGATTTTTGTCTCGTTGGCATCCGGAATTCCAAAGACCATTGGCACACCATTGTCTCCACCTTGTCTGATTCTTGGATCGATTGGAATACCACCAAGCAAAGTTGTGTTTAATTCTTTACAAATTTTTTCTCCGCCGCCAGAACCAAAAATATCATATTTGTTTCCGGTATCTGGTGCGATGAAGTAACTCATATTTTCAACAACACCAAGTACGGGAACGTTTACTCTTTCAAACATTTTTAAAGCTTTTCGAGCATCAATTAATGAAACTTCTTGGGGAGTTGTAACAATTACTGCTCCAGTAAGTGGGATAGTTTGAACTAATGTTAATTGAATATCACCTGTGCCCGGAGGAAGATCAAAAATCAAATAATCTAATTCACCCCAGTCAACATCGGTCATAAATTGTTTTATAGCACCGCTTGCCATTGGTCCTCGCCAGATAATCGGATCTTTTTGATCAACCAGCAGACCTATTGACATAAATTTTATTCCGTAGTTTTCAAGTGGAATCATCTTTACGGAATTTTCTGCTTGATAAACTTTTGGTTTGTCGTTTAATCCAAGCATCAACGGAATGCTAGGCCCATAAATATCTGCATCAATTAAACCCACACTGGCTCCATCTTTTGCAAGAGCAACTGCAAGATTAACTGCTACAGTGCTTTTACCAACGCCGCCTTTACCGCTTGCAACCGCAATAGTATTTTTAACTCCCGGCAGTATTGCATCCTTTTTTGCATCTTTATGGGTAGATACTTTTGAAGATGATTTAGTAAGAATATTTAGATTAATGTTTTTTAGTTCTGCAAAATCTTTTTTTAATTGATTCACAATCAAACTCCTTACATCTTCGGAGTTTGTTGTGCTGAGAGCAATCTCTAAGGATAAATCTTCAGTAGTGAATTCAAATTTTCTTATAGAATTTAGCGTAAGCGAACTCGTATTAATTTTATCGTTGCTAATTTTTTTTAATGAGTTTATGACAGTGCTTTTTGTGATCTCGAACATTTTAATATCCTGTTTCTTTCTAAATAAACTATATAACATTTAATATTATTAAAACTTTTGATTGGGTGAATAAGTTCAAATTACTTTTGTATTCTAACACCCATAGCTTTAAGAGTATGATTCATTAACCATTCCTGACTATTTATTTTTTTAGTATTTTCTTTAACTTCGGAAAAAACATAAGACCCATCAGGCTGAAGAATTCTTGCTTTAACATTATCCTTTAAGGCAATTTTAATCAAGGTTTTGATTAATTCATCTTTAAGTCTGGGATTCTCAATAGGGAATGCAACTTCAACTCTTCTATCCAAATTTCTTTGCATCATATCTGCACTGCTTAAATAAATCGATTCATTACCATCATTAAAAAAATAAAATACTCTGCTATGTTCAAGATATCTACCAACAATACTGCGTACTTCAATATTTTCGCTAAGCCCTTTTACACCGGGGACAAGGCTACATACGCCTCTTACAATTAATTTTATTTCAACACCAGAATTAGAAGCTTCGTACAAAGCGCAGATAATTGCGGGATCGACTAACGAATTTAATTTCATAATTATTTTAGCTTCTTTACCTGCAACTGCATTATCAATTTCTCTATTAATAAGTTCGATAAATTTTTCTCGCATGTTAACCGGAGAAACAAATAACTTTTTATATTCTTTTTGTTTTGAATATCCTGTTAAGAAATTAAAAATTTCTGAGACATCACTGCATATATCATCATCAGAAGTAAAAAAACCTAAATCGGTATAAAGCTTTGCAGTAGTTGCATTGTAATTTCCGGTAGCAAGATGCACATATCGTTTTACACCATCATACTCTTTGCGAACAACTAAAGTCATTTTAGCATGGGTCTTTAATCCAACTAATCCATATACAACGTGCACACCAACTTTTTCAAGAGCACGTGCCCAATAGATATTATTTTGTTCATCAAATCGTGCCTTTAACTCTACAAGCACTGCAACTTGTTTCCCCATTTCTGCGGCTTCAATTAGGCATCTAACAATTGGTGAATCCGGACCAACTCGATATAATGTTTGCTTAATCGCAAGAACATCAGGATCCATTGCTGCTTTTTTTATAAAATCTATTATTGGTGAAAATGAATGATAAGGATGATGAAGCAGAATATCTTTTTGTCTTATTATTGAGAAGTAATCATCTTCCTCTTCAAATACTTTTGGTATAATTGGATAATAAGGTTTTTCCTTAAGCTGATGAAGCGGCAGTTTGAATAAGCCCATTACATCACTTAAACCTAACGGACCATCAGATACATGAACATCATCTTTTGTAATCTGAAGATTATCAACCAGAGTATCTAACATAAAATCCGGAACTGGATGACCAACTTCTAATCTTACTACACTTCCAAATCTTCGCTGCTTTATATTTTCTTCAATCACACGTAGCAAGTCATCAGCTTCATCTTCCTGAAGTTCAATATCAGTATCACGTGTTATCCTAAATCTGTGAGCTTCAACTATTTCCATTCCAGGAAAAAGTAAATGGAGATTTGCTTTAATTAGATCCCCCAGCCAAATGAATGTTGCAATAAAATCACCATTGACTCCTAAAGTTTTTTTTGGTTCAACTATGTTATCTATCTGTAACAATCTTGGAAGAATACTTGGTACCTTTACTCTTGCAAAATGATTTTCACCATTCGGTTTCCTGATTAATATGGCAAGGCTTAAACTTAAATTTGAAATATATGGAAATGGTCTACCCGGATCGAAGGCAAGGGGAGTGAGAACCGGATAAACTTCTTTTTTAAAGTATTCAGTAAGTTTTGCTTTATCATCATCAGATATATCCTCTATGGAAAGCAATTTGATATTATTCTCTTTTAAAGTAGGAATAATATAATCGATCCAATAATTATCTAATCTTTTAAGAAGCGGTTTTAAAGCTTTTTCAATTTTTCTTAACTGATCGATCGGTGTTAATCCATCAATTGAAGGTTCTTCAACATTTGCCGCTATTTGTTCTTTTAATCCAGAAATTCTAATCATATAAAATTCATCAAGATTAGAACAAAAGATGGAAATAAATTTAATTTTTTCTAAGAGGGGTAATTCAGGATTTAGAGCTTCCTCCAAGACGCGTTTGTTAAATTCAACCCAGCTTAAATCTCTGTTAATAAAATTTTCGGGTTTGCTGTGTTTTTTAAGTAATTCTTTTACATTCATATTATTCAATTTCAATTGGGTGCAAATATAAGCTAATTGCAAAAGATTTGCCGTGATAAAACGAATGCATTTGATGTAAAATTAAAGGAAATGAAAATAATTGAATGGATTTAGGCTATTTTTTCCAGAAGTAGGAAGTAAAAAATATTGGAACGGTAAAAAGTTC
>Ga0209391_10000886_pt1 | contig 15067 bp, 17 predicted proteins | sample PPLLak3March2015_FD_187246 | JGI IMG/M metagenome (GOLD analysis project Ga0209391, IMG submission 187246) | Freshwater sediment microbial communities from Prairie Pothole Lake near Jamestown, North Dakota, USA - PPLs Lake P7 Core (1) Depth... | ecosystem: Environmental > Aquatic > Freshwater >... | reverse complement strand
TGCGCGGGCGCGGCCAGCGGTTATTCCTGGCCTTCCTCGGCCACCGGCGTCTCGATGACCTTCTTGCCGCGATAGAAGCCGTCCGGCGTGATGCGATGACGCAGGTGCGTCTCGCCGCTGGTGCGGTCGACCGACAATGCCGGGGTCTTCAGCTTGTCGTGCGCCCGGCGCATGCCGCGCGTCGAAGGGGTCCTGCGGCTCTTCTGAACTGCCATGGTCTCGTCTCCTGTCGCGGTCAGTCATTGCCCTTGTCGAGCAGCTGCCGCAGGTTCGCAAAAGGTTTCTGCTTCTCGTCCGCCGCTGCCTCGTCCCCGACCGCGTCGAGCGCGGCAGCGACCGCGCCGCACTCCGCGGCCGTCGCGTGCATCGGCACCAGCGGCAGGCCGAGCAGCACCTGTTCCTCGATCACCTCGCCGACCGAGAGCCGCTCGGCATCGCCGAGCAGCGGCTCGTAGCCGCCGGGTACCTCGTCCGTGTCGCGCGCGACCACCGCGAGCAACGCCGATTCGTCCACGTCGCACGCGCACGGTCGCAGGCACCGCTGGCAGGCGAGGAACACCTCGCCGTCGACCTGCACCGCGACGGTGGTGCGGCCCTCGAACATCCCGAACACCAGCTGCGCATGCGCCCGCGTTCCCTCGAGCGCCCCTGCCTCGACGAGACGCGGCAGCTGCGCAAGCCCGAGCGTGCGCTCCAGCCTCGCGGCGCGTCCGGCCAGTTCGACCGCATTGACTAGATCGGCCGGGGCAGGCGACATGGGCCGCGTATCATAGGGACCGCCCTTCCCGGTGTCAAAACGAATTGGAGCTTAAACCCTTGTTTTTCAAGGTTCAGCGCGACCCGCAGGACACCCCGTGAACACGGCACCCGCCGGCCGCCTCATCCTGGCCTCCACCTCCGCCTACCGGCGTGCGCTGCTCGAGCGCCTCGGCGTCCCGTTCGACTGCGTGGCGCCAGGCGCCGACGAGCAGCGCCTGCCGGACGAGCCGGCCGAGGCGCTGGCGCTGCGCCTCGCGCGCCTCAAGGCCGAGGCCGTTGCGGCGAGCCATCCCGGTTGCATCGTGATCGGTTCCGACCAGGTTGCCGTGCGGGGCCCGGAGATCCTCGGCAAGCCGGGGACCGTCGAGCGCTGCAGCGAGCAGTTGCTGAAGTCGTCGGGAAGCGAAGTCGCGTTCCTCACCGCCGTGCACGTGGTGGACGGCCGCGGCGGCCGCGCGGAATCCCACCTCGACCGCACTCAGGTGCGATTCCGGGCGCTCGAGCCCGCCGAGGTGGCGCGCTACATCGCCGTGGATGCGCCCCTCGACTGCGCCGGAGGTTTCAAGGCGGAGTCGCTCGGCATCGCCCTGTTCGAGCGCATCGAGTCCGCGGACCCGACCGCCCTTACCGGGCTGCCCTTGATCTGGCTCTGCGGCGCGCTTCGCCGCGCCGGGATCCCGGTGCCTTGAGCAGCGCTTCGAGTGCCGCGTGCAGGTCGGGTCCGAGCGGCGCACTCACGAGCAGCGGTTCGTGCGTGCCCGGGCGGTCCACGCCGATCGAGGCGGCGTGGAGGAACATGCGGTTCACGCCGTAGCGGCGCAGCTCCTCGTTCCGCTCCCGGTCGCCGTACTTGTCGTCGCCCGCCACCGGGTGCCCCGCATAGGCGGCGTGGACCCGGATCTGGTGCGTCTTGCCGGTGCCGATTTCCACTTCCATGAGCGTCGCCGCGGTGCCGAAGAACTGCACCGGCCGGAACGTGCTGACCGCCATCTGCCCGTGGCTGCGTACTGCCACGTGGCGCTCGCCGCCGCGGCGCTCGCCGGTGGCGAGCGGCAGCTCGATGCGCTTCTGGCCGAGGTCCCATTTGCCACAGACCAGCGCGAGGTAGCGCTTCTCGGCTCGACCCTCGCGCAGCTGTGCGTGCAGGTCACGCAGCGCCGCGCGCCGCTTGGCCACGATCAGGCAGCCGCTGGTCTCGCGGTCGAGGCGGTGTACGAGGTCGAGTTCCTTCGCGTCCGGCCGGGCGGCTCGCAGCACCTCGATGACGCCGTGCGACATCCCGCTGCCACCGTGCACCGCGACCCCGGCCGGCTTGTTGATGACCAGCAGGTCGGGGTCCTCGTAGAGGATCGCGTCGGCGAGCAGCTTCTGCAGCGAGGCGCTCGGCGCGCGCGCCGGAGCGGTCCCGTCGCCCGGCTCCGGGCGGCGGACCGGCGGCAGCCGGATCCGATCGCCGGCCGCGAGCCGCTGGTCCGGTTTGGCGCGCTTGCTGTTCACGCGCACCTCGCCCTTGCGCAGCAGGCGATACACATGGGTGCGTGGCACGCCCTTCAATGTGCGCACCAGGAAGTTGTCGAGCCGCTGGCCGGCATCGCCCTCGCCGGCCTCGACGTACTGGACCGCCGCGGGACGCGCTCGGCCCGATTCTTCGACGTCCGGCGCCTCGTTCTCGTAAGCCATTGATTTGCCGATATTCGCTTGTTACAGTCCATCTTAGTTGGTTCTGACACGTCAGACCATCGCACTGCCGTGAACACGCGCAGGTGCTGCAGCCCGGGCGGGCTGCGGACCGACGCGACACCGGCGGACCAGATGCCAACACGCACCAGGATTCGGTCCGGCGCCCGCACACGATTGGTGCGCGGGCGTCACACAACAGCCGCATGACCCACGCCGCTGCCAGACCTCTCCCGACAGCCACGGCACCCCCCGTCCGGCCGTTCACGGTCCATTACGCATCATTTGCGAGGACCGATGAAAAGAATGCTCGTCAACGCAACCCAGGAAGAGGAGTTGCGTGTTGCACTGGTCGATGGCCAGCGGATCTATGACCTCGACATCGAGATCCCGTCCCGGGAATCGAAGAAAGCCAACGTCTACAAAGGGCGCATCACCCGCGTAGAGCCGAGCCTCGAGGCGGCCTTCGTCGATTACGGGGCCGAGCGCCACGGATTCCTGCCGCTCAAGGAAATCTCCCGCGACTACTTCAAGCCGCAGGAAGGCGGCGGCGAGGGCCGCCCCGGCATGCGCGAGCTGGTCTCCGAAGGCCAGGAGCTCATCGTCCAGGTCGAGAAAGAGGAGCGCGGCAACAAGGGCGCGGCCCTCACCACGTTCGTGAGCCTCGCCGGCCGCTTCCTGGTCCTGATGCCCAACAACCCGCGCGCCGGGGGCGTGTCGCGCCGCATCGAGGGGGACGACCGCGACCAGCTGCGCGAGGCGATGGAGAGCCTGCAGATCCCCGACGGCATGGGCGCCATCGTGCGCACTGCCGGCGTCGGCCGCACCGCCGAGGAGCTGCAGTGGGACGTCAACAACCTCGTGGACGTCTGGAACGCCATCAGGAACGCCTCCGAGGACCGCCCCGCCCCGTTCCTGATCTACCAGGAGTCGAAGGCGATCCTGCGGGCGCTGCGCGACTACCTCTCCGACGACATCGGCGAGATCCTCGTCGACAAGCGCGAGATCTACGAGGAAGCGCGCGAGTACATGCAGCGCTTCATGCCGGGCAACCAGCGCAAGCTGAAGCTATACGACGACCACGTCCCGCTGTTCACGCGCTACCAGATCGAGAGCCAGATCGAGTCGGCCTATTCGCACAAGGTCAACCTGCCCTCCGGCGGCAGCATCGTCATCGACCACACCGAGGCGCTGGTCTCGATCGACATCAACTCGGCGCGCAGCACCCGCGGCAGCGACATCGAGACCACGGCCCTCAACACCAACCTCGAGGCGGCGGACGAGATCGCCCGCCAGATGCGCCTGCGGGACGTCGGCGGCCTGATCGTCATCGACTTCATCGACATGGAGTCGACCAAGAACCAGCGTGCGGTCGAGGATCGCCTGCGCGACGCGGTCAAGCAGGACCGCGCCCGCATCCAGATCGGGCGCATCTCGCGCTTCGGCCTGCTCGAGCTGTCGCGCCAGCGGCTGCGTCCCTCGATCAGCGAATCGACCAACATCACCTGCCCGCGCTGCAACGGCATGGGCGTGATCCGCAGCGTCGAGTCGCTGGCGCTCGCCATCCTGCGACTGATCGGCGAGGAGGCACGCAAGGACCGCACCGCGAAGGTCATCGCGCAGCTGCCGGTGGACGTCGCCACCTACCTCATGAACGAGAAGCGGGAGTGGCTGCACAGCATCGAGGCGCGCAGCGAGGTGGACGTGATCCTGGTGCCGAACCGCTACCTCGACACGCCCGCCTACGAGATCCGCCGCGTGCGCGACGACGAACTCGGCCTGCCCGAGTACTCGGTGATCAGCCACCAGATGGCGGTGCAGCCGAAGATCGACCTCGAGGCCATCGCCGCCGAGGAGAAGGCGCCCCCGCCCCCGCCGGTACCCGCCGTGACGACCGTGGTGCCGAGCACGCCGGCCCCGCCGCCGGCGCCAGAGCCGGTGGCCGCACCGGTCGCAGCCGCCCCCGTCGTGGTCGTGCCGCAGTACGGGCCGCGCGACGGCGCGTTCGTGCGGCTGTGGCACTGGCTGGTCGGCGACAAGCGTGCGCCGGCGCCTGAGGTCGCCCCGCCGGCCCGCGCCGAGCCGGAGCGGGGTCGCGACGAGCGCGGCCGGGATCGAGGCCGTGATCGAGATCGAGGCCGCGACCGCGGACGCGACCGTGACCAGCGCACGGGCGCGCGCGAGGAGCCACGTCGCGACGCGCGCCGGGACGAGCGCGGCAGCCGCGACGAGCTGCCGCAGCGTGGCGGCCGCCGCGATGAGCCGCGTGCCGAGCGCCGTGACGGCGAGCGCCGACCGGAGCCAAGGCGTGACGAGCGCGGCGAGCGCGGTCGTCGCCCGGAGCAGTCGCAGGCCCAGGGAGGGCAGCGAGAGGGTCAGCGCGACGGGGCCCGCGATGCTGGGCGCGATGGTGGTCGTGATGGTGGTCGCGATGGCCAGCGCGAGCGGCGTCCGGAGGGCCAGGCCCAGGGCCAGCCCCAGCGCGGCAATCAGGCCGCGCGGCAGGAGCAGCCGCCGCGCAGCGAGCAACCGCGCCAGGAGCCACAGCCGCGGGTGGAGCCGACCGCGTCTCAGGCAACGACGCCGGTCGATCCGGCCGCCGCGGCCGCAGCGGCGCTGCTCCCGGTCGTCGTCCAGGAGGCCGCAGCGGCAACACCCGCTGCCGACTCCGGCGCAGCCGTGAACGGATCGCGCCCCGACCGCACGGAGCGGCCGGACGGCGAGCGCGGCGAACGCAGCGGACGCCGCTCGCGTCGCGGTGGTCGGCGGCGCCGTCGCGAGCCGGGCGAGGCAGGCGGTGCAGGCGAGCCCGCAGGCGGCGAGAGCCGCGAGGCCTCGACAGACATGGGCGCGCCAGAACCGCAGTCGTTCGACTTCGAGCGTTCGCCGGCTGCACCTGTCCGGCCGCCTGAGGCCGCCGCAGCGCCGGCCCCTGCGCCGGCGCCAGTGCCCGTTCCCGTGGTGGCATCACGCCCGGCCGAGGTGGCAGCGCCCGAGCCACGGCCGGAGTGGACGCCCACCCCGCCGAGCGACGCGACGCGGGAAGGCCCGCGCAGCGAGCCCTAGCACCGTCCCCCGGCGCCGTCGCTAGCGACGGCGCCGGGGCGACATACGCTGCATGACTTCCTCGAGCAGGCCGGCCGCGGCCTCCTCGGCGAGATCCAGCACCTGTTCGAAGCCGACCGGTCCGCCGTAGTACGGATCGGGCACGTCGTGGAGTTCGCTCGTGCCGGCGAATTCCATGAACAGGCGGATGCGCTCGCGGCTGGACTCGGGGCTCCGCGCGAGCAGCGCCTCGCGGTTCAGCCGGTCCATCGCGACGATCAGGTCGAAACGCTCGAAATCCGCATCCTCCACCTGGCGCGCGCGCAACCGACCGAGGTCGATGCCGCGACGCGCGGCGGCCGCGACGGCGCGCTCGTCCGGCGGCTCGCCCACGTGATAGTCGTGCGTGCCGGCCGAGTCGATCTCGAGTGCGAGCCCGGGCGCTCGCTCCTCGACCAGGCGACGGAATACGCCCTCGGCCGTGGGCGAGCGGCAGATGTTTCCCATGCAGACGAACAGGATTCTGTATGAAGCCATCGGGTCGCCGATTCTCGCTGTCAATTCAGAACGGTGTCACCGGCAGTTCGGCAGCGACACCATGTTACCAAGCGCCCCGGTCGGCGGCGCCGGGGTCGCGCGGCAACCACGGCCGTGGCGACAGATCAGCGGCGAAGCCGCAACTGCGAGCTGGATCCCAAGGGAGGCTCCAGCGGATCGGGCAGCGCTGTCGGAGGAACTTACAACTCCCGCCGCGGCGATGCCGTGGAACGGGAGTCGATTCGATTTCCCGAGTCCTTGCGAAACAGGCACATACGCCCGCCGTCGATCCCAGGTCGATCCGCGGGCACAGATCTTGTATGCAGTGTATCGACAGAGTGGCTCCTGCTCAGTCGATGCCACTGACAATCATGTTTCGTCCGGACCGCCCGCTGCGGCACCGGCTCACATCGGCCCGCCGGGCCACGGAGGTTTGTTTATGAAGCGCCGAGCACTGTTTTTACTGGCACCGGGGATGGGTGCGATCGCGCTCACGATGGTTGCAGCCACGGCAAGCCTGGCCCCGATCCAGCCGGCATCGGCCCAGACCCGGGCCGCGATCGTGCGCGAGGTCGACAGCCCGATGCGGGGCACACGCTACAGCGAGAGCACACAGATCACGTTCAACACCGGCCAGTTCTTGGTGACTCAATCCATCACACCGGCGATCCCGGCTGGGAAGAAGTTGTACCTGCAGTCGGTGAGCACGCACACCTTGCTCACGGACAACCAGAGCCTGATGGAGGTTCGCCTGACGATCAATCCGCTCGTCGCGGCGAGGTTCTGGGTGAGCCAGGAGTTCCAAGCGACGGCGACCGGCGCTGCCAATCCGCAGCGGCACTTCACCGGCAACCAGGAACTCGGCGTGGTCCTGAACCCCGGCGAGACCATCGAAATCAGGCTGTTCCGGAATGACGACCTCGGATCGAGCGCCCTGAATTTCTCCAACGTGACCGTCCAAGGATTCTTCGTGGACGCGATCTAGGCCTCGGCACGGTCGCGGGCTAACCGCGGCCTGCCTTCACCACGTCGCCGCGCCGTGCGAAGAAATCCGCACGCTGCGGCCAATGTGTCTGCCGTCCATGCCGAGGATGTTACCCTCGCGGGCCACGCGCGCCGCCCGCTCGTTGGTCAGGCCGGCATCGTCGGCGCGTTCAACGACTCCTTGGCCCTGCCCGAGACCCGAACCCCATCGAACGTGACCCGCGACCGACGAACGTCGACACCGTGATCGCCCGCCGCCGCCTGCTCAGGATCTCTGCCGCCGCCGTACTGGCGCTGCTCGCCGCGCTCGCCGCCTTCGTGTGGTGGGGTCCGATCCCTGTGTCCGACAAGCGTGTGATGCTCGACTTCCTGCTCGGCCGCGGCATCGCGCCGCCGAGCGAGGCCACGGTCGCCCAGCGGCTGCAGCCGGCCCCGGGATTTCGCGTGCAGGTGTACTCGACGGACGTGCCGCTTGCGCGCGTCATGGTCTTCACGCCGGAGGGCGACCTGATCGTGAGCCGCACGCGCGGCAACCTCGTGTCGCTGCTCGAGCGCGACCGCGACGGCGACGGTGCAGCGGACGGCCATCGGGTGCTGTTCGATGACCTCGACGGCCCGCACGGCCTCGCGCTCAACGACGGGTGGCTGTACGTCGCCGAGCGCACGGCGGTCGGGCGGGCGCGGTTCGACGCGGAAACGGGACGGGTCACAGGACCGTACGAGCGCATCCTCACCGGGCTCACGACCGACGGCTTCCACCAGACCAAGACCATCGGCTTCGGCCCGGACGGCTGGCTGTACCTGTCGCAGGGCTCGAGCTGCAACGTGTGCGTCGAGAAAGACCCGCGACGCGCGACGATGATGCGGCTGCGCGCCGACGGCAGCAGCGCGGAGATCCACGCCACCGGGCTGCGCAACAGCGTGGGCTTCGACTGGGCGCCGTGGGACGGCGCGCTCTACGCAACCGACAACGGCCGCGACCTGCTCGGTGACGACTTCCCGCCCGACGAGCTGAACCGCATCGAGGCCGGCGGCTTCTACGGCTGGCCGTTCGTGCATGGCTTCGGCACACCCGACCCCGAGTTCGGCGGCCAGAACACGGGCGACGCGGCGGCGACCGACCCGGTGCACGGTTTCCGCCCGCACAACGCGGCGCTGGGCATCCGTTTCCTGCGCTCAGATCGCCTGCCCGCGGGTTACGACCGGACCGCGCTCGTCGCGCTGCACGGCTCCTGGAACAGGAAGACGCCCGACGGGTACAAGGTCGTGGCACTGCGCTGGCGCGACGACGGCTCGATCGACGAATCGGATTTCCTGTCCGGCTTCCTCGGACCGGACGGAATCATCGGGCGCCCGGCCTTCGTCACCGAGGGACCGGACGGCGCGATCTACGTGTCGGACGACTATGCCGGCGTGATCTACCGAGTGGCTGCGGCGCCGTGACTAGCGCCACTCGTTGGCGCCGGCGTCGAAGCCCGGCGAACTCGTGCGCACCACGCAGAAGCGCTGGCCGGTCGGCGCCTCCATGACCCACCACGTGTGCACCTGCGCGACGCGGCGTGCGCCGAGCGCCTCGAGCCGTTGCACCTCGGCCTCGACGTCGTCGCTCTCGATGTCGAGGTGGACCCGGCTCGGGTGATCGACCTTCTGCACTTCGACGTGCAGTTCGCTCGACCGGTGGACGAGTCGCACGTACTTCTCGCCCTCCTCCGCCGGCAGCGCCCGGATCTCCATGCCGAGCGCGCTGCCCCAGAAAGCCGCCGCGGCCGCGAGGTCGTCCGTGCGGCAGTCGATGATGAAGCCGGCCAGCCTGCTCTTGTGCATGCGTCGCAACTCCGTTCGTCGGGGGCATCGCGCGTGCCCGAATGGCCGGAACGATACGCGATCGAAGCCCGCTGCGGCGGTTGGAGCGGCGCGCCCCGGATGCCAGACTAGGCGCCTCGCAACCCCCGCCTTGAACCTGATGTCGAACGGCAGGCTCGTCTATTCCACCGGCCCGGGCCGCCTCTGCCCCGAGTGCGCCCGCCCGCTCGCCGACTGCCGCTGCCGGCGCAGCAGGCCCGCGCAGTCGGCGGCTCCGAAGGGCGACGGCGTGGTTCGCGTCGGGCGCGAGACCAAGGGTCGCAAGGGCAAGGGCGTCACCGTGGTCACGGGCCTGCCGCTTGCCGGCGCCGCGCTCGAGGAACTGGCCACGCGGCTCAAGAAGCGCTGCGGCTCGGGCGGCACCGTGCACGAGGGCGTGATCGAGATCCAGGGCGATCACCGCGACACGCTGGTGGCCGAGCTCGGCAAGCTCGGCTACGCCGTCAAGCGCTCCGGCGGCTGACCGGCAGCGCAATGCGCCTCAACAAGTACCTCGCCGAGACGGGCGCCTGCTCGCGCCGTCAGGCCGACCAGTGGATCGAGGCCGGCCGCGTCGAGGTGAACGGCGCGCGGGCGGTGCTCGGCACGCAGGTCAACGAGGGCGACGAAGTGCGCGTCGACGGCCAGCCGCTGCGCGCGAAGCCGCGGCGCGTCTACCTCGCGCTCAACAAGCCCGTCGGCATCGAGTGCACCACCGACCGCGACGTGCCCGGAAACATCGTGGACTTCGTCGACTACCCCGAGCGCATCTTTCCCATCGGCCGGCTCGACAAGGACTCCGAGGGGCTCATCCTGCTCACCAATGACGGCGACATCGTCAACAACGTGCTGCGTGCGGAGAACGAGCACGAGAAGGAATACGTCGTCGCGGTGGACCGCCCGCTCACGGCGGCGTTTCTCGCCGGCATGGCGGCCGGCGTGCCGATCCTCGACACGGTCACCAACCCCTGTCGCGTCACGCAGGTGGGCCGGAACACCTTTCGCATCGTGCTCACGCAGGGTCTCAACCGCCAGATCCGACGCATGTGCGAGCACTTCGGCTATACCGTTCGGCGCCTGCAGCGGGTGCGCATCATGCACGTCCACCTCGGTGCCCTGCCGGTCGGCAAGTGGCGGTCGCTGACAGCAGCCGAACTGCGCGGCCTGCAGCCGGCGAAGCGCCGCACCCTCAGCCTGAAGTGAGATCCGTCTCGCGCCGACGGCGCCGGTTGGCGAGGTCGAGGTAGAGGTTGTAGCCGGCGATGCCGGCGGGAAACAGGTTCGAGAGGACCCCGACCGAGTCGTTCTTTCCGAAGATGAAGTACGACAGCAGCAGCAGGCTGCCCGAGATGCTCATGACCCAGAACACGGTGGGCACCACCGGCCGGCGCAGCTTGCGCGAGTAGTACATCTGCACAAACCAGCGGCCTGCGAACAGCAGCACGCCGAGGTAGCCCACGAGCTTCCAGGGGGTGAAGGTGATCCCGAACGCCATGTGAATGACTTCGTTCATCGTTCCTCGCTCCGACCGCCCCTCACGAGGCGAGGGCGGCCTGCTGCCGCGCCCGCTCGAGGTCCGCGACGGTATCCACGCCGGGCGCGGGCCGCTCGGCGCAGGTGCCTACCACGATGCGGATGCCGTGTTCCAGCGCGCGCAGCTGCTCGAGCTTCTCCCGCTGCTCGAGATCCGAGGGCGGGAGACGCGTGATCTGCCTCAGCGCCCGGACCCGGTAAGCGTAGAGCCCGACGTGCCGCCACGCGCCGCCGAACTCGCGCTGGCTCGCGAGGCCGGCCGCTGCCCCGTCCCGCGACCACGGAATCGGCGCGCGGCTGAAATACAGCGCCGCCCCGTCCGCCGCGGTCACGACCTTGACCACGTTGGGGTCCAGGAATTCCTCGAGGCTCTCCACCGGCACTGCGAGCGTGGCGATGCCGGCGGCGGGATCGCGCTCCAGCAGCCCGGCGGCTTGCCCGACCAGGACCGGCGGCAGGAACGGCTCGTCTCCCTGCACGTTGACCACCAGCGTGTCATCGCCCCAGCCGCGCGCCTCGGCCACGGCCGCGACGCGATCCGTGCCGGAGGGCAGTGCGGCGTCGGTCATGATCGCGATGGCGTGCTGCGGCCGTCGCGGGTCGTGCACGGCGGCCGCGATGCGCTCGTCGTCGGTGGCGACCAGCACCTCGTCGGCGCCGCTCGCGCACGCCTGCTCGACGACGCGCTGGATCATGGTCCTGCCGCCGATGTCGAGCAGCGGCTTGCCGGGCAGTCGCGTCGAGGCGTAGCGGGCCGGGATGACGACGTGGAAGCCCACGCCTAGTCCGCGAGCAGGGGGTCGTCGGAGTTGAGCGGGCGCGCCTGCTCCTCGAGCATCACGGGCACGCCGTCGCGCACGGGATAGGCGAGCCGCTCGGCACGGCAGACGAGTTGCTGCACGTCCGGGTGCCAGGTGAGCGGCCCCTTGCACAGGGGGCAGGCGAGGATGTCGAGCAGCTTGCTATCCAACGTGTACTCCCGCACGGGTGAGGCCGGTGCGCTCGAGGATCAGGGCGAGCAGCTGCCCGGCAGCCGCCCGGTCGAGGTCCACCGCGAGCTCGACGAACCACCAGTCCGCACCGGCGAACGCCCGGCATTTTACGGCATCTTTCTCCGTCATCAGCACGGTCGCGCTGCGCTGGAACGGCAGCGCGCCCGGATCGAGTGGCGCGTGGTCGGCGAGGGCATGCGGCTCGATGCCGAGTCCCGCCGCGCGCAGGCCGTCGAAGAACGCCTCGGGGTGTCCGATGCCGGCCACGGCCTGCACGGGCAGTCCGCGGAAGGCTTCGAGCGGTCGCCGCTCGCCGCTTGCGACGTTCACGGCATCGCCGAGTCGAAGCAGTGCCGTGACGGTGAGTGGGCCGCATGGCATCACGCGCGGCGCATCGCCTACCCGGCGCTCGGTGAGCACCACGGCGTCCACGCGCTCGAGCCGTGCGGGCGGCTCGCGCAGCGGTCCGGCCGGAAGAAGCTGCTCGTTGCCGAGGCCGCGGGCCGCATCCACGACCGCGATCTCGACGTCCCGCGCGAGACGCAGGTGCTGCAGGCCGTCGTCGCAGACCACGACCTCGGCGCCCGCCTCCACCGCGCGGCGCGCGGCCGCGACGCGATCGGCGCCGGCCACCACCACCTGCGGTCCGCGCAGCGCGTGCAGCACGGCCTCGTCCCCGACCTCGGCCGGATCGCTGCCGGCGCTGACCACGCGGGGGCCCGCCGCCGTGCGCCCGCCGTAGCCGCGCAGCACGACCCCCACGCGGTGCCCGCGCAGGCCGAGCTGCCGGGCGAGCCAGGCTGCGACCGGCGTCTTGCCGGTGCCGCCGACGGTCAGGTTCCCGACCACCACCACGGGCACCGCCACCCGCTCCGCCCGCAGCGCACCGACGCGATAGAGACCGCGGCGGACGGCGACGCCGGCGCGGAACAGCCAGCCCAGGGGCCGCAGGGGCAGGCTCACCCAGCGCGGCCCATACCAAAGCCGCTGCAGGGCGCCCTCGAGGCTCATTCGCTGAACTGAAGGCGGTGCAGCACCGCGTACTGGCCGTTGCGTGCCAGCAGTTCCTCGTGGGTGCCCGTCTCGACGATGCGCCCGCCGTCCATCACCAGGATGCGGTCCGCCTTCTCGACGGTCGAGAGGCGGTGCGCGATCACGAGCGTCGTGCGTCCGTGCATCAGCGCCTCGAGCTGCTCCTGGATCTGCCGCTCGAGCCCGGTATCGAGCGCGGAGGTGGCCTCGTCGAGGATCAGGATGGGCGTGTTGCGCAGCAGCGCGCGCGCGATGGCGATGCGCTGGCGCTGCCCGCCGGAGAGCAGCGTGCCGCGGTCGCCCACCATGGCGTCGAGGCCCTCGGGCAACTGCTCCGCGAACTCGAGCACGCGCGCCGCGCGCGCTGCCGCCTCGATCTCGGCGTCCGTGGCCGGATGACCGAAGGCGATGTTGCTGCGGATCGTGTCGTTGAAGAGCACCACGTCCTGGCTCACGAGGCTCATCTGCGCGCGCAGCCGCAGCAGTGGGTACTCGCGCACGTCCAGGCCGTCGAGCATAACCGTGCCGCCGGTCACGTCGTAGAAGCGCGGCAGCAGGTTCATGATCGTGGACTTGCCGCTGCCCGAGCGCCCGACGATCGCCACGGTCTCGCCGGCGCGCGCCTCGAAGCTGATGCCGTGCAGCACCTCCTCCGCCACGCCGGGATAGGTGAAGTGCACGTCGCGATAGGCGATCTCGCCCCGCGCCCGGTCGATCGGCGCAGTCCCGCCGGCCGGCTCGGGCGGCTGGTCGAGAACCTCGAAGAGATTCTGCGCGGCCGCGATCCCCTGCTGCAGCGGGCCGGCCACGTTCACCAGCCGCCGCAGCGGTCCGGTCACCAGGATCAGTGCGGCGATGAACGAGGTGAACTCGCCGACCGTCATCTCGTCCCGGATGGCCTCCAGGGTGGCGAGGTAGAGCACAGCGGCGAGGCCGACGGCGGTGATGGTCTGCACCACGGGGTTGCTCAGGCTCTTGGTGAACATGAGCTTCATGTACGAGCGGCGGTTGTGCTCGATCACCTGCTCGAACTGCTCCGCCTCGTAGCCCTGGGCGTTGAACACGCGCACGACGCGTGGCGCCTCGATCGCCTCCTTCGCCACGCGCGTCACGTCGCCCATCGAGGCCTGGATGCGCTTGCTGTAGCGGCGAAACAGGAAATTGATGCGGCGGATCAGCGCGGCGATGAGGGGCGCCACGACCAGGCTGATCAGCGTCAGCTTCGGGTTGACGTAAAAGAGGTATCCGATCAGGCCGATGATCGCGAGCGTGTCGCGGATGAACACCGTGATGGAGTCGGTCGTGGCGGTGGCGACCTGCTCGGTGTTGAACGTCAGGCGCGACAGCAGCACGCCGGACGAGCTGCGGTCGAAGAACGTCACCGGGAGGTTCAGGTAGCGGTCGAAGATCTGGCCACGCAGCGTCTTCACGATGTGCCGGCCGACGTGCCCGGGACAGTAGGTCTGCATGAAGTCGGCGAAGCCGCGCACGATGAACAGGCCGACCAGCGCCAGCGGCACGAGCCACACCATGCGCGGATCCTTGTCGACGAAGGTGCCGTCGAGGAAGAATTTCACGAACGCGGCCCAGCCCGCGTCGGTCGCGGCGAACAGCACCATGCCCAGCACGCCGACCGCGAACATGCCGCGGTGCGGGCGCAGGTAGCCGAGCAGGCGCCGGTACGTCTGCAGGGCGCCCTGCGGCATCTTGAGCGAGCCGGTGCTAGCGCCCTTCGTGCCCATCGTGGACCGTCGCGATGTTGATCTGCCGGTAGCCGGCGCGGCCGGCCACGTCCATCGCCGTGACCACGCTCTGGTGGGTCGCCCGTGCGTCCGCGCGGATGGTCACCGGCACGGACCGGTCGCTGCCCGCCGCGCGGGCGATCGCCGCCGCGAGCGTCTCGGGACTGTTGTTGGCGAGCGCGCGCCCGTTGACCTGGTAGCCGCCCTGCGCGGTGATCTCGATCTCGATCGTCTCGACCTCGACGGCCTCGGGTTCGGCGCCGGCCTCGGGCAGGCGCAGCTGCAGCCGCCCCTCGTCGATGAAGCGCGTCGAGAGCATGAAGAAGATCAGCAGTAGCAGGACGACGTCGATGAGCGGCGTCAGGTTGAGTTCGGGCTCCTCGGCTCGCCGCGGGTGGAAATTCACGCCGCGGCGCCCTGCGTCGTGAGCGTCGGCAACGCACCCGCGCGGTCGATCGCCTGCACGAGCTTGATCGATTCCTTCTCCATCCGGATCACGAGCTCGTCCACGCGCCCGCGCAGGTAGCGGTAGGCGACCAGCGCCGGGATGGCCACCAGCAGGCCCGCGGCCGTCGTGAACAGCGCCTCCGAGATGCCGCCCGCCATGGCCGCGGGATTGCCCACGCCCGCGACCGTGATCGCCTTGAAGGTGCGGATCATGCCGGTCACCGTGCCGAGCAGGCCGAGCAGCGGCGAGATCGCGGCGATCGTGCCCAGGGTGTTCAGGAAGCGCTCGAGATCGTGGACCACGTGGCGACCGGCGTCCTCGATCGCCTCGAGCATCACGGCGCGGTCCCGGTTACGGTTGGCGAGGCCGGCGGCCAGCACGCGACCGAGCGGCGAGTGCTGCTGCAGGGCGGCGATCTGCTTGTCGGACAGCGCCCGGTTCTCGACCCACTGCCAGACCTTGTCGGCGAGCTCGGC
>Ga0209391_10000884_pt1 | contig 15073 bp, 14 predicted proteins | sample PPLLak3March2015_FD_187246 | JGI IMG/M metagenome (GOLD analysis project Ga0209391, IMG submission 187246) | Freshwater sediment microbial communities from Prairie Pothole Lake near Jamestown, North Dakota, USA - PPLs Lake P7 Core (1) Depth... | ecosystem: Environmental > Aquatic > Freshwater >... | reverse complement strand
AGGCTTCAATGAGTTCTGATTTGGTCATGTTGATTCCTGTGTTTATTGGCTATCCAGTTAATTAGTGAAAACAGATGTGTGCGTCATATGCCCTATTTTGCTGAGTGAAATGCCTCAGTAATTCGTCTGATAGCTTGTTTAAGCCCAGTTGGCATGGCCTTCTGATACGCTTTTTATGAGGCAAACCTAGATACTCAGCATTTAATGTGCCATTTGTCGCGGCATATCGTCGCGCGTCAATTTGCCACATTTTCAAGATCGTTATCAACCGTTAAACTCTACTCAACTCTTGTATGCGCCTCCTCTCCTAAAGGAATTAGAGTTTAAATGCCCTTCCTCTTAATGCGGCCAGCAGTTCGGCCGCGCTTTTTTTTGTTAGTGGAAAAACCATGAAACGAAATTACCCAATTGATGCGATTAGCTCCTTTCTTGATCAAGATATGATCAAGCAAATTGTCTTCCATGAAGCAGGCCACGCAGCGGCCATTCATCTTTACAATAAACAAAAACAACTGCCCCCGGTGTATTTTCATATCACCATCAAAAAATCAGATCACTCCCAAACCAATCCTTTTGCAAGAAGAACCGTCACGCGTGATCACTTTGTCGCGATGGTTGAGGGTGGATGCCTGATTCATAGTCTGCCGGTTGCGTTGATAGAAAGTGCAAATTATTTCTCACTCAATGGGCAAGATAGTTATCGGACTGCTTTTGAAGCGGACATGATCAATTTGCTGGTCGGACCTCTCGCTGAAGCAAAGCATGTTGCTCTTCGTGATAATGAAAGTTTTGGTAAAAATCTGATTAACGTCAATGCGCTCCATAATTATGGTGGCACATCTGATCTTGAAAAGGTTTATGAATATCTTGAAAACTTTATTTCGGAAAATAGTCTGCATGAAGAAAAAATTGCCGAACTTTTTGACCAGGCGTTTCAATTTATAGATTCGCCTGTTCATTGGCAAGCCATTGAACGTCTTGCTGGTTACATACTGGACAACACCAAAAATACCATTGGCTGTGAAGAAGCGATTGCCGTGATAGATGAAAGAATTATCACTGTTTAACCTGAAAAAACATCATGATAGAGGGTACAAAATTTTTTACCATCGCTAATTAATATGGCAATAGGAAAAACTTGGCTCCATTTAGGTTTAACATTTTCTGTGTCCAACACGGGTATGGATTGTGGCTTTTGTCCGCCTCTCTCAAAGAGAGTGCCTCTGCGAGTGCTTTTTAAAAAGCACAACTTCTTCACACTTTCTCTTCAAAGGAGGAGTTATGGAAAATATATCATTACTTGATTATAGCGGCGACATTGACTTGAAAGACAAATTTCGAGAAATGGTCGCAGTAAATGCTTATTATAGAGCCGAAAAAAGGGCTTTTGGACCCGGTCATGAAATGGATGACTGGCATAAAGCTGAGCAGGAAATACTAAAACAGTATCGCTATTGGTTCCAGCAAGTAGCGTGATGTCCGGATTTTACGGTATCCTTTGGCAAATACTAAGAAAGTGACATCTTAAAAACCCGGTTAATGATCTCCAGAAATTCATCAGCTTTCAGATAACCGACAACGCGGTAATCATTGCGCTCCTGTTGATCAGGACCGAAGAAAAGAATCGCGGGCGGGCCGATCAGATTAAATTGTCTTAACAAGGCCTGATCAGCTGTAGAATTTTGCGTGACATCAGCTTGTATAAGCACGACTTGCGATAAGGCCTCTCTAACCTTGGGATCTGCAAAAGTATAAAGCGCCATTTCCTGGCATGAGGCACACCAGTCGGCATAAAAATCAAGCATGAGCCATTGCTTTTTCGTCTGTGCTTCAGCCAGATTTTGCCGTAATTCCTCCACGGTTCCGATCTTTTTAAACCTGAGCGTAAGCGATAGCTGTTCTTTGCAAGCGACGGCCACATTACATAGCAGAGGCCGCAAAGTGTAAGTTTGGTTTGTCGTAACGCCTATCCACAAAAGAATACCGTATGCCGCTGCAATCAGTCCTGCGCCTTTCCAATGCTTTTTCCATATCATTAGCGTGACCGGAAAGATCGCAAGCAGCGCCCATAAAGCCAGGCTAGCCGTCGGCGATATGATGCGACTTAATAGCCACACCGCAACTGCCAAGAGCCCAACACCAAAAATGACTTTGGTGACATTCATCCAGGCGCCCGCCTTGGGTAACAATTTACCGGCATAGGTGCCGATGAAAATCAGCGGTATTCCCATGCCTAACCCTAAGGCAAACAGGGCCATCCCCCCTAAATAAGCATCACCGGTTTGCCCGATATAAATCAATGCGCCGGTCAATGGCGCTGTGACGCAAGGCCCAATCGCCAAAGCTGAAAGTATGCCCATTATCACAGCACCCCACAACCTTCCGCCTTGTTGTTTGGAACTGATCGTCATGACTTTGGTTTGTATGAATGAAGGAATTTGAAGCTGGATACCGCCAAACATGGACAACGCCAAAAATATAAAGACCCCGCTGAAAGCAATAATCACCCTGGGTTCCTGAAATAAAGCCTGAAGATTGCTGCCAAAAAGGCCTGCTAAAACACCAAAAACCGTATAAGTCAGTGCGGAAGCGAGTACATAACTTAAAGATAGCCAAAAAGCCCTGCGCGTATTCAGGCTTGAGCCCTGACCTGCAACGATACCGGAAAGAATCGGCAGCATTGGGAAAATGCATGGTGTAAATGCCAGTAGTAGCCCGAAGCCAAGAAAGCTCAAGAGAATGGGCCAGACAGAACCTGTTTTTAACGAGTCGGCAATACGATTCTGTTCGGAAATAAAAGGCGTGATTTTGTCTGTCGGAGAAGTCGTGCCCCACCAGTTGAAATTTTCATCTGACAAATCCAATGAAACAGTTTCTTTGATAGGCATATAACAAACGCCTATATCGGCGCAACCCTGGAAAGTCACTTCCAACGTCAGCTTATCAAGTTTTGGATCCAGTCGCTGAAGAAGAACTTCTACCTCAATGTTATCCCGGAAAATTTCCACTTTACCGAAAGTGGCGTCGTTTTTGGTTTGGCTGGCGGGAAAGGTCTGTTCTCCCACTTTTATACCGGGAGTCAACGAGACAAATTTGAATTTGTTAAGGTATAGGTAATAGCCGTTGGCAATATCCCAGGATAGCAAAAGCCTGTCTGCTTTCTTGACCTTGGATGTAAATTGGAACGCCTGATCAGGCGGCAAAAGTTCCGCTGAATCAATAGCGAAGGCTTGCCCTGAGAACCATATCGCCAGACAAAAAAGGAATTTTAAGATTAATCGTTTACCCATAAACAAACTCTCATGTGCCATGGATACCGGCAGTCCATGCCGGTATTACGTGCTAATTTTATAGCCATGATTAGTGTTAAGAGTCTTGTACCTTCCAACTGAATGCTTAATAATCCGGAGCGGCCCGGAAGGTCCAAACAACGGAGGCATTAACGAAAAACCCGTCGCCCAGTTGGACTTGCTCAAATCGCCCTCTGCCATTTGGGTTATACGACTTTTTCGAGTTCAGATCCTCGTAAATCGGTAAGCCGACTGACCCTCGAAACTTGAAATTCCCGCCAAAGGCGTTGAGAAACCGATAGTCGGTCACGAACGCCAGATTGGTTGCGGTGCCGCCGGTGTTGCCAATATCAAAACCCCGATATTGACTTTCTGCTGTATAGGAGGCATCCATTTCAATACCGACCATCAAGTTGTAGTTCGGCGTATAGTGCAAGGCAATGCCACCTGTTACAACATCACCGTAGGCGTAGTCGTCATCATTTTCAGGGTTGACGGTGTAAAGTGCAGAAGAGTGAAACCAGAAATCCTTCCAGCGCTGGGAATAAAGCATCCCGCCCGTGAAGGTCGCGGTGCCCTTGCCCAGTTGCAGTCCCGCCGCCTGGCCAATACCGGCGCTAGCGCCTGTGCCAACAACATTGCCATCGAAATGGCCGGTGGGCAAAGAGGTGCCAAGCAGAATGGTGGCAAACTTGTCCCAACGGGTGCTGCGCCACAAGTTATAGCGCCCCTCAATGGTAATGTCACCGAGTCCGTTTTCGTTATCAGTTGTTTCTCCGAACTGTCCTGCCGTAATGGGTTTTCCTTTTACTACCGCCGGTTGCGTTTGCGTCAAGGTAGTCAATCTTCTTTCAAACCAGGGGATGTTCATGAACAGCGCGAGGTCGTCAGTCGGCGACCAATTCAGCGTCAGGGATTGTTGCTGTATCTGCACTTCTTTAGGTGCTCTCGGCTGAGCCGGGTTGCTTTGGATAAAATGGGTGGGATCTATGCTGTTGGAGCCGCTCTTGATCTGGTTTTTTTCACTATAGCCGTAGACCATGCCGGCGCTGAAGTTACCTTTACCCGGCGTCACCGCAGTACGAATCCGAAACGGCGCGGTCGTGCCCACAGGCGAGACGTCATCATAGGCAATGTTGAAGTCGATCACGTCGCCGCCTTCTTTGGCAGCAAACGTTTCGGCCTCCTCGCGCTTGGCGAAAGCAATATAGTTGGGAACCATATCCGGAATCACATTACTGCCCAGTACATACGTGGCTGTCTCCGCATCCACTAATTCGCCCGTGACCCAGTCATGTACCTTGACTGATTGGAACGCAGATAGCCCCCCTTCATCTTCAACCATGCGCAACATGCAAGCTACACCACAGCTGTACTCTTTTGTGCCATCCTTATGCACCAATTCAGCAGCACTCTTCTGATATTGGTCTATATACATACCACAGACGCGGCAGCTTGGCCTCTCCTTCGACTCATGTTCATGTTGCTCGTGTGCCGATACCCGGGCTGACATCAGCATCAGCAGAAATAATGCCAAAATTAACGGCAGTTTAATGACCGTTTTCATAAAAAACTCCTTTATATAATATTGTTGTAAAACGTTTTTCATATTCATCAATCCCGGCTTCTCCGGTAATCTTGTCTCTAATAATACCTTCCTCATCGATAACAAAGGTGGTCGGCAAGCCGATGACACCAAAACGTTTGGCCACCAGACTGTATTCATCAACCAGCATGGGATAGGTCAGATGTGCGAACTTCTTGAGCCGCTCATCGGTTTTGTCGACCCTGCCTTCATTGACAGCTACCGGAATAAATCCCCGGTCTTTGTACTTTTGATAAAAAGTCTCGAAAGCTAATAGCATTTCCTTGTCGCAAAACCCGCATTCCAGTGACCAAAACCGTATGAGTATAACCTTGCCTTTAAAGGCTTCAGGCAACGCCACAACCTGACCGTTGAAGTCGTTCAATGTGACCACGGGCGCCGGATCTCCAATTTGTAATCCTGACTGTTTGTTGCAGGCGTTGAGCGCCACAGCGGCCAGCAAGCCCAATAGCAGCAGTTGCAAATACTTGCTTGTCCTCATGTCCGATGGTCAAGGGATTCGATGATGGCTGGGGTCACATCCTGAAAACGAATAATGGATTTGCCTTTATGATCTTCCAGGAATTCCTGTGCGGATTCCTGGTCCTTGAAAGGCAGTAATTCATGGCCCATCGGGCCCAAGACATCCGAACCAAGCACATAAAAGGCCGATTTGGCCTCAATCAATTCCACCTCGTAATAGTCCGTGACGTAAATAGCCTTGATATCTTCAGCCTTTTTTCCGGCTGTATATTTCGCCGTATCGAAAATATGTTTGAACATATCCTTGGCGCCGTCATAGAAATAAGACGTGCCGTCCTTGAAGATGATTTGTGCTACCCATTTCGGGTATTTGTAGACAAACATGCCGCATACAGGGCAACGGTCGGATTTTTTGATGGTAACTTCTGGTTCGTCGGCATAGCTCAAATTCATATTGAAAAACAGAATAAGCAAGACCAGACCAAACATTATTTTAGCGGCTGTAGGGCGTGCTATGCGCGCCTTTGAACTTAGGGCGCGCATAGCACGCCCTACAAGTCGCAAATTCACGGGGTCGGGTTTAATAGACAACTTCATAGGCAATAACCAGGCTTGAGGAGACAATTTCATAAGTAACAAATGCAGTAAAAGCGGCGTATAAAATAACGGAGGCCAGAGCGAGTTTACGGATGAACCCGCTCAGCATGAATTGCAGGCTTTCCACCTGGCGAAAAGGAATCAGTGCAGCGACGCCAATACCCGATACCACTGCGCCGAACAGGAGAATATAGAGAAGATAACCGAGATAATGATATTCTTCCATGATGATGCAGAACGGGCAGTGATGCGTCGGCAATTCGTATATGTAGAGCGATATGAAGGAAACGATAGACACGAGCGAAACCATGAATGTCAGCAGACTCAACGCGGCATACAGATAGCCTCCTAGTCCCTTGAGATAGAAAAAAATTCCGCTAGCCAGTGTACACAACATGGCACCATAAAAAACCCACATCATCGTCAGTGCAGGCATTGAGGCAATTTCCGAGCCTATACCCGTTTTCCGCTCACTGCTGAATAAACTGCCACAGCAAGATGTAATCACATCCGCCTCCATGCCCAGAAAATAGGCACTCTCCAGGATCGCCTCCAGGATGATAAATGGCGCGATGAATGCCAACAGCAGGTACTTCTTTTTGATGATCGGGTAGTCGTAACCCTGATTATCGGCATAATTCAAAACCAGCCAGAGACCGGCCAGAATAAAGTTGAAAATTTTCAGCACCAGCGTGGGATAACCGAAGGCATCGACGTTTAACGTACCTGCTGCACACATGGCGCCGACAAAAAGGGGCGTCAGGCTATCGGCGGTAAAGATGAACAAAAACAGGGAAAGCAGTTGCAGACCGAAAACATACGAGAGCAGCGTCGAAATCAGATAGGTTTTGCGCTCAAGCACCAACTGCAATTCGTGACCACTCTCAATATCCCAATACTTGAGTATTTGCACCCCATAATAGACGGCATACAACACCATGCCGCTGGAGATATAGACGGCCAAAAGATTGGCGATGACGGTGGGGTGAAGGATCACGCCGGCTCGCCCTCGATTTGGCCGTCGCGCAGATTGACCACCCTGTCCACCATCGAGGACTCATAAACCAGCGGATCATGGCTGGTGATGATAACAGTTTTGCCTTCCGCTTTGAATTTCTCGATAATTTCCATGAACCGGTACGACAGCTTGGTATCGAGATGGGCTGTGGGTTCATCGGCAATGATGATGTGCGGATCGTTGATCAGGGCGCGCACGATAGAGGCGCGTTGCGCTTCCCCGCCGGACAGCCATTCCACCTTTGAAGCCGCCTTGTTGCCTATATTAAGTTCGGCTAGGCCTTTCATCGCCTTGTCTCTTAGATGTGAACGTTTTTCTCCCAGCGGATAGGCCGGCAACATCACATTGTCGAGTACGGAAATACCCTTGATAAGGTTGGGTTGCTGAAAAATGAAACCAAAAGTCTTGCGGCGAATATCGGTTAGAAACCGTTCCGGCAGACTGGTAATTTCACGTCCTTGCAATTTTACGCGCCCTGCCGAAGGCCGGCTCATGCAACCGACGATGCTTAATAGAGTGGTCTTTCCCGAACCGCTGGGGCCTTTAAGCACGGTAACCTGGTTTTCCTCTATAAGCAGGTTGATGCTGTTCAACGCCGAAAACTCACTGGGATTGCCCGCATTAAACACTTTTTTTACTTTAACCAGTTCAATCATCACTTAATCTCCAGTAAATCGCATCGCCGAATCGGGGTCGATGGTCGCGGCTCGCCAGATGGGCACAATGGTCGCTACGGTATAGGGCACCACGGTCAGGAAAAACAGCGTAGTCAGTTGTTCGAGATTGACAAAAGGCGTCAGTTCGAAATTGGGATAGAGGCTCGACCAGCCCTTGAGCGCCGGTTCAAAGACCAGAGAACCGGTGAAAAAGACATGTACATAAGCCAGAATCACGCCGGTAAAAAATGCCGTTAGCGAAATCATGGCGCCTTCCCAGAATTTCATCTGGATAACGTCCGAAGTTTCCCAGCCTACGGCCTTGAGTATGCCAATTTCCCGCCTTTCACCGGCACTCAAACCCGAAGCCTTGTCCCAGGCGAAAATAACGAAGGCGAGCACGGCCGCGGAGAAAATGACAATCATCATGCCGCCGCGCCAGTTAAAAATGGAGTCGTAAGTTCTCAAAATCTCGTCCCGGATAATCGGTCGGGCTTGGGGCAGGCGTTTCCTTATTTTCGACGCCACCATTTCCACTTCGCTGGGATTGTTGACGACGACGGTAAGATCAGTCACATAGCTGCTGTCGATACCGAACAGTTTTCGAAAGTCTTCCCCGGTAATCAACATCAAATCGGAGGAGACCAGTTCGGATTGTGAGGACAATACCCCGGCAATCCTCAAGTTCATCACGTTGCCGTCAAAAGCAAGAAACGGCATGAAATCGCCTTTGCCGATATTGCGAAGCCGTGCAATGCCGTTGCCGATAATCAGCGTTCCAGGCTCAAGCACCGCGCCGTTAAGCTCAAACAGGGGTTTTGACGTATCGCCGGATTCACTTTCAACCACCGTAGTTTTGGCGGAAGACTTGATAGTGTCTTCAAAACTTCCGTTGGCTGGCGGTGTCAGCAGCGTGTAGTTGGCGCTAACCAGGCTATCGTAATAATAGCCCCACAACCTGCTTTCGACGGCAGCCACACCGCGAATGTTTTTAATCGTATCAAGATAGCTGACCGGCAATAGATCGTGACGCCCGGCCACGATCTTTTGCACGACAATTTCCGGCGCGTCCTTCAGGATAAGCGAGGCTTCTTTTTTGATTGAATAAGTGAAGAACATCGTCGAAGCCAGTATGAAGACAATGAGCGTATAGAGGGCCAGCAAGCCAAAATTTTTCACCTTTCTGCGCAGCAGCGAAGAAATGGTGAAGTCGATAATGTAACGTTGCTTTTCAATCCAGTTTCTCATGGGAATTTTCTAATGCCTTCAGGTGGCTGGGTAAACGAACCGGACGGGAAGTGTTCCAGCGACATTGGATGATCCTGGAACGGAGTGTTCAAATCAGCTTGGGACAAATGCCTGGTGTAGCGGGCTTCGGTAAAAAGACACAAATCAGTCAGCTTCAGCCTTTTCACCAGCATCGTCTTTTCCTCGAGGTTGGCTTGTTGGGCGCTTTCGCTAACAGACGCATGTACCAACAACAGACTTAATAAAACAGCCCCGCTGGTAATATAGATAAAAAATAATGAGGAATTTCTCATGATTGCAATACTTATAAATTTTCTAAGCTCCATAGCAAAAGTCGTCATGAAGACCGTGCAATTGCATGACATCAAACACTGAAGCACATCTCAGGTCTGGGAGCTTTAGATGTCACCTAATCTTTCAGCCGTGTCATTATCCGACAATAAATTTGGGGGTAGCAAGTTTAAATAGGTGAATATATGAAAATTAGAATATTCAAAAAATACAGCTTATAAGGTTAAGCATAAATAATGCCTAAAAAATTAATATCTTATTAATCAGCTATATATATTTCAAGTTGCTAAAAAAAATAATTAAACTGTGTTATATAACACGCTATTAGTAAGTGATATGACACACTTTTGAATTAGTCACTGAATCTTCTGTATGCGGATTTCTTTCGATCACACTAAAATTCTCGTCTAATGGGGGCAAGTACTGCGCTTCGGTGTTATTTTGAAAGGACACGAAGTTTTATGTTTTTCTTGGTTGTATGTGAGAAATCTCGTCATTCCTCCGAGCGAGACGGGGTATGCAACCCATCATAAGAGCCAACTTAAGGATAGCAACGTCATTCCGGCAGGGATTGCCGGAATCCAGATGCCATGGATGGCAAGGCTTACAAGAACATCCATGTGTTCTGGATGTCGGTAATCCCTGCCGACATGACTGCTTACTTGGTAATTGCAACATATTATAGGCGTTAAGTTGGCGCATATGGGTATGTAACCCGTCCGACTTGAGTTTTCTCATTATTTTCAGGCTTTTAAAACCTGAAAGGTCCGGCAAAAATTATCTACACTTTGAAGTTACTTTCCAGCCCAAACATCCTGATAAAAGGACTCCAGCCGCTGCCATAACTGCCTGACATCATGGAGAACGCGTTGGCGATAGGCCTCGATAGCGGGATATTTCTCCTCGGCGGTCTGAGTAGCGGGCGCTTCGTCTTTTTTGGTAGAAGCCACATCGTCTACCACTATGAACGTTCCGGGTATCATCCCCATCCAGCAACTCCAGGGGACCACGCCGCTTTCCGGAGGCGTAAATTCGATAATTTGTTTTCCTTCTTTCAACTCGATCTTCATCTTGTATTGAGGGATCACGATCGTCTTGTTGCATTCATTCATTTCCTTACCCTCAATCACCCACTTGACCGGAATCCCTTTGCGTAGCGTAAATTGGCTGGGCGAGAAGCTGCTTTTCAGAATGTCCATGTTGATGGTTTGCTCAGTGTCGCATATCGGGGTTTCCGCCACGGTCGGTGACAGCTGTTGCGACACGCGTGCGACCAGGGTATTGAAGTCTACGCCGGTTCCCGTTACCGCCAGCCCCCGGTTAAGCATGATTGCCCCCAGAATCATAACGATAAAGCCCGAAGCTTTCAGTAATTTGGGCGTGAGGTTTGCCGAAAGCAGGCTGGTGAGGAACCCGAAGCCCAACAGCAAAGGCAACGTACCGATGCCGAAGAAAAACAAAATAGCCGCGCCCTGAGACCAGCTGCCCGTGCCTGCGGCCATTACATACATGGCTTGCAAAGGCCCGCAAATAATCATCAGGCCATTGAGGAGGCCAATGACAAAAGGGTTGCTGCGTTTGCGGTATTCCTTGCCCACAAAGCGCATTACGAACTTCGGGGTCCTGAGGTGAAAATGACTCAGAGCAGGGAATACATCCAGCATGTGCAAGCCGAACAGGATCAGAAAAACTCCTGCTGCAACACCCACAGCGCCTTGAGCATAAGGCGTGAAGGCAACGACCGAGCCAAACGCGCCAAACATTGCGCCGATAGTCGTATAGGACAGCGTTTTACCGATGCCGTAAAGAAAATGTGTGGTATAGGATTTGTTTCCATTGGTGGCGTTTTTCGCGGTATAGCCCAGGATCAAAGGGCCGCACATACCCACACAGTGGAAACTGGTCAGGAATCCGATCAGGACCAGCAGTCCGTAACCCACGTCATCACTGAGCTTGGGCATATCGGAATGGTTCATGTACCAGCTATCCAGCCAAAGAATAAGGCTAATTCCCATCAGCGCAATCGTGACTGCTGCGATCTTTTTTAATGTCATGAACAAGGCGTTAGAACGCGGATGCGTAGGGCCGGGCTGTAAACTCTCGTTGGTCGTGTTCATGATTGATCTTTGAGCATGGGTGAAATTCTCGGGATTGCCACAAAAGGCAGTGAAGTTTGGCGGTGGTAATAAGCTTGGTAGAGCAAATCAGACATAGATTATTGAATACTGATATACGGGTCAAGTATCGATTTACACTACTACAACGTTAATCGAGGCAACGTTGGCGAAAATTCATTTCAGTTGAATGAATCAAGGCGTATATCCTCCCGATTTTAAACAAGATACGAGTCACAGTAATCGGGCTAGCCATATATTAACGTTAGCTTAAATATTGATTGACTTGGTTATGAAAATTGTCTTAAATGAATTACAGTCAAAATAAGGGTATTTCATGAATCACATATCTACAGAAACACATTCTACCCCCATCGAACCGGGCAAGGCACAAATGGCAATGGAAGGCGGTCACTCATCCAAAGTCGAGGTCGTAGCCAAGGGTGTCGCTACGGGTGTGGCAGCAACAACAATTATCCAAACCGGCAAAGGCGTCGTGACTACACTTGCCAAACATCCGCTTGTCATGTTTAGTCTTGGTATTGCTGCCGGTTATTTGGCGCATAAATACCGTAAAGAGATTATTTCAATCTCAAGCAAAACCGCCGAGCAAAGCAAGGATTTTGTATTGCGGCAAAAAGAAAATCTTAGAGATATCATTGCAGAAGCAATGGAAGACACCGAAAAGAAGGATGTTTGAAAATAAATCCTGCTCTTGCTATTTTTAGAGAAGCAAACGTTCGATTCTGAAGCCGTATCCAGTTTTCGAGCTCTATTTTAACTAAGATTCAAAGGAAAATTATTTATGGCACATGTACACGGAGAAAAAGCTGCAACCCAGATAAAATCAGTTGTCGATGCTGGAACTGCAAAAATGATGGACTCCTCAATGGGGAAAATGGGTATGGGCTCAATGATGAACGACGGCACGGGGGGCATGGGCTCAATGATGCACGAGGGTATGAGTTCGATGATGAAGGGAGGCATGGGGCCTATGATGAATGAGGGTATGGCTTCGATGATTAAAACTCCTGTAGCTGCCACAGGCGTCGCTACGGGCGCAGTTGTATCTGCCGGTTCCAGCGCAGGAAAAAGCGTAATAAGAAAAGTTTTTACACATCCCCTGGTGCTTTTCGGTCTCGGCGTCGCGGCGGGCTATTACCTATACAAGTATCGCAAGTCTATCATCTCGGCTTCTGATGAAGCCCAACAAGAAGTATAAGTTTTTTAGCTTGTGAAGCATTTTAAAATGCTGTTTTGCTTAAAAACATAGCCTGTTTGGAATTTCTGAAATATCACTATCATGGACCTGAAATGAACACTTCTCATACCGGCAGCCTGACTCATGGCGAAGTTGTACACTCACTAAACCGTCGAGTTCGTATTATTTCTCCGGTTTTGCTCAAGGATCCGGAGCGGGCCTGTGTCCTGGAGATTATGCTGCAAAAGCGGGATGGCATCGAAAAAGTGAGTACTGTTCCTGACATTGCCTCCCTGATCATACATTTTGATCCCAAAAAGCTGCCGAAAGCAAAGCTGTTCACTCTTTTAGATGCGTTACTGGGAAATCTCGGTAATAGAAAACCCACAGATCCCAGTAACTCTTCGCAATTGGCGCTTACTGACGATGACCTCAGTCTCGCTGAACAGGAATTCAATCTCACTGTCGATGGGATGACTTGCGTATCCTGCGCGCTTTTAATCGAGATGCTGTTGAAGCGGGATCCTCGCATTGCCTCGGCAAACGTCAATTTCGCTTCGGAAACGGCCTCTGTGACTTGCCGGGTCAACAAAGAGATCTTGTGTACGCTAATCGACAAGATGGGTTACAAGGCGCACAGTCTTGATAGTCTGGCTCAGCGTCAAATTATGATCGTGCGTGAAAAGAAACGCCTGGTTGACGCCAAGCGGCGTGCCATTTTGTCCGCCGTGCTGAGCGTGCCCATCATGATGATCGGCATGGCTGCGCCTGCATCCAGAGTCTGGCATTGGGCACAGCATTTACTCGCCACGCCCATTGTGCTGTGGGCGGGATGGCCGTTCTTTGAAAAAGCCGTAAAATTGGCAAAACAGCGCGCCACCAATATGGACAGCCTGATTGCTTTAGGTGTCGGGTCGTCTTATGGTTATAGCGTGGCGTCCCTCCTGTCAGGTAAACGGGGACTGTACTTTGATTCCGCGACAGGCATCATTACATTCGTCCTGATTGGCCGCTACCTGGAGGAAAAAGCCAAAGGTAAAGCCCATGAAGCGATTCGTTCACTGGTCAATTTGCACATGCAAAACGCCACTGTATTGCATGGGAGCAAGGAAGTTACAGTCCCCGTAGAGGATGTTCTGATTGGCGACATATTACTGGTACGCCCGGGTGAAAAGATTCCGACTGATGGCATTGTGATAGAAGGAATCTCGACTGTAGACGAATCGATGGTTACGGGTGAAAGCATACCCGTTGTCAAGGAACCGGGTCATCGTCTGCTGGGCGGCTGTATCAATGCCAATGGCGCCTTGAAGATGCGAGTCACCGCTGTCGGTGCCGATACTTTCCTCGCGAATATCATTCATATGGTGGATCAGGCCCAATCTTCCAAATTACCCATTCAAAAAACCGTTGATCGTATTTCTTCCGTTTTTGTACCTTCCGTAATGGCGGTTTCAACCCTTACATTCCTGGCCTGGTTGGCAGTTGGCGCCGGTTTTCGTACCGCTTTCAGCAATGCCATAGCCGTGTTGTTGATCGCCTGTCCCTGTTCGCTTGGGCTGGCAACGCCAATGGCGATTATGGTCGGCACCGGACAGTCGGCACGACGTGGCGTATACATCCGTAATGGAGCAAGCCTGGAGTTGGCCTCAAAATTGACGACGATTGTCTTTGATAAAACCGGAACCATTACCGAAGGCAAACCGCGGGTCACGGATTTTATTAACGTTTCCGAAGAAAGCGATGAACGGATATTGGCATTGGCCTCCGCCGCAGAAAATGGTTCCGAGCATTTTCTCGCAAAATCTGTCGTCGCTTATGCCCTGGATCGAAATGTTAGCCCCATCGAGGCCGATGAGTTCAACAATAACCCAGGCCACGGAATTATCGCCCGTGTAGATGGTTGCGAGGTTCTCGTTGGTAACCGCGCCTGGCTTGAACAGTCAGGCGTTGATATAAATGCCTTCGTGCAACGCGCCTTAACCTTGGCTGAACAAGGCAAGACTCCGGTTTATGTTGGCGTGGATGGCAAGATGTCCGCCCTGTTCGGCATCGCTGACCGGCCCAGGGCAAACGCCGGCAAAGCTATCGAACGGCTACGCAGGCTTGGGATAAAACCCATGATTGTTACCGGTGATACCGAGCAAACAGCCCGTTACGTTGCCATGCAAGTCGGCATTGATGCCGTTATTGCGCATGCCAAGCCGGAAACGAAGCTTGAAATTATTCGCGAGTTGCAAGCTCAGGGTAATAAAGTAGGCATGATTGGTGACGGTATTAATGATGCCCCCGCCCTGGCAGCCGCAGATGTCAGTTTTGCCATCGGGACCGGCACCGATGTCGCTATCGAAACGGCTGATCTTACCCTGGTCAGCGGCGATATTAATAAAATCGCTGACGTCATGGAATTGAGCGGTGCGACTTTGAGCATCATCAAACAAAACCTGTTCTGGGCGCTGGGTTACAACACGGTTGCAATTCCGGTAGCGGCGCTGGGCAAACTCAACCCCATGATCGCCTCAGCGGCTATGGCGTTAAGCTCCATTTCAGTCGTTCTGAATTCACTGCGGCTACAACGTAAATAGAAAAT
>Ga0209391_10000883_pt1 | contig 15074 bp, 16 predicted proteins | sample PPLLak3March2015_FD_187246 | JGI IMG/M metagenome (GOLD analysis project Ga0209391, IMG submission 187246) | Freshwater sediment microbial communities from Prairie Pothole Lake near Jamestown, North Dakota, USA - PPLs Lake P7 Core (1) Depth... | ecosystem: Environmental > Aquatic > Freshwater >... | reverse complement strand
CCCCAGTCAGCACCCGATTCAAAGTCGACGGTGCGACACCCAGCTTTGCCGCAAGTTCGCGGCCACTGAGTCCGTTGGGCTCCAGATACACGTCGGAGATAAATTCGCCCGGGTGCGGAGGATTGTGCATGGCCATCAGTGATAGTCCTCGTAGTCGAGTACGTACGCCTGCCCGTCGCGGAACTCGAATGTCAGCCGCCAGTTTCCGTTCACCCAGATGGACCATCGCCCGCGGTCTGGACCCTTGAGCGGAAGGAGGCGAAACCCGGGGATGTCCATGTCCTCGATGACCTGAGCCGAGTCGAGGGCGGCGAACTGCATCCTCAATCGCTTAGCGTGCTGGGGCTGTATCCCAGCCAGAGATCCGGAGTCGTAGAAACGGCGCAGCCCCTTGTGCCGAAACGACTGGATCATGACTGAAGTGTACCGTGTTGCGCGTCACGCAACAAGCGGGCCGGCAGACCGAATACCAAGCCCGGCCGGAGGCCGTTGCGCTTGTAGCGTAGTCGAGGGGGAAATTGGAGCGGGTGATGGGAATCGAACCCACGTGAGGGTCGTGAGCCCGCTCCCCCAATCAATCAGTTAAAGACGACCGCGGCTCCGCGTGTGATTGGCGTGTGACCGCGCGCCGAACAGCTACTCCCGAGAGAATTGCGCCCCAATAGCGGACGCTGTAGGCCCGAGGGCGACCCGGAAGAGACCTATTTCGTGCGCGACGAGCTGGCTGGTCGTCGGAACCAGTCGAGCATGCGTCGAAGGTATATCGTTGATACAAAACATGCATTGGACACATCGCGTTCGATCCTTCAATTTGCGCTCCCCGCTCATCGGACTAATGGTCGGTTGCGCGCGTAAGAAGGCATCCGGCCCAAGCGAATGGTTCATTTTGAGACAGACTGCTTTTACCTAAGTAAAAACTTTGTAAGACTGTGGATAGCCGGATAAACAGGGTCAGCCAGTTTTGTTAAAACCCGACGCCCGCGGCGCACCTCGCACTCCCACCCCCCGCGAGGTTCGCTGCGGCGCGTCGCGGTTTCAACACGATGGCCAACTCAGTGGACGTTGCGACCAGTAAAAAGTCGGCGCGTCCTTAACCGAACCACCAGCCGGCATGGAGCGATGATGAACAGGGAAAAGATCGATCCGCGGATCGCGGGTTCGTGGTTACGACGGGCTGGCAAAGAGATTCCGACCTCGACGAGCGCAAACGAACCTTCACATTCGCCTGTCGCTTTTGTGCCGCGAGCGGCACGTCAGGGCTGGGACCCGAAGGAAATCTGGTTGCAGCGGATCCATCAACCGCGCCGTGACCGCGCGCAGAATCAGTCTTAGCGAGACTGGCCCGCAAATTCGTTCAAATGTCGAATTCCCCAAGGACAGCACGATGAGCTTCTTCGGCAAGATCCTCGAAAAGCTCGGCCTCAGGAGGGCCGAAGCCCAGCCAGTGCCACAGATTGCCGTAGCTCCGCCGCCGCCTGTCGCCCAGGCGCCGATCGCAGTCCCGGTCGAACCGCCTCCGCCCGCTCCCATCGCGGTCGTCGACGTCGTTGCGCAACTGGAGAGTTGGGCGGCCGCAACTCCGCAGAAACTCAACTGGAAGACGTCGATCGTAGATCTGCTGAAGCTGCTCGAACTCGACAGCAGCTTCGGCGCGCGCAAGGAACTCGCCATCGAACTGGGTTGCCCGGGCGATTTGATGGCGGATTCAGCGAAGATGAACGTGTGGCTGCACAAGGCCGTGCTGCAGAAGATCGCGCACAACGGCGGCAATATTCCGGGCGATTTGCTCGACTAGCCCGGAACTCATTCACGAAAGCACCCCGTTCAGGTTGGGGTCGATCGTGCCGCGCGCCGTCACTTGAACGTTCTCCGCTGCGCCCCCCTCGGCAGCGCGTTCGGGTGGCCGCGCGTGTAATTGACGTGTGATTCGAAGGGCCCATGCGGGACCGCGCCATCACCGCGTTGCTTTGCCTGGGACGAACGGATCTGGCGTTCCCATCGGTATGAGCGGGTGTGCCTTGGTGGACGCCTGGAACGCTCCGACGATCTTCAGCATCGGCGTCACCACCCAGCTATCCGCTGTCGGCTTCTCTTCGCGTGGATCGGTGTACAGGTTGATGATGTAAGGGATCCCGAGCTTCGCCGGCGGATCGAACATGGAATCCTGCCGGTAGAAATGCAGTTTCCAGTTGCGCCATTTCACCGCAAGCAGGGTATCGGCTCCCCAGATCGGGAAACCTTCCCGCGCCGACTTTTGCATATCTCCCAAGAGGAACCGGGACTGGTCGAGGCTGTCGACAGGCCGATCGGCGGGCACCTTAGCCCCAGCTAGGGCGGCGAGCGTCGCAAACATGTCCACACCGTGCACGATCTCGTTGCTGACGCGACCCGGCGCGATCCTGCCAGACCAGCGGACCATGAAGGGGACGCGGATTCCACCCTCCAGTGCAGTGAAGTATTGACCGCGCCACGGGCCGGCCCAGCCATCCCAGGGCTTGAAGTACTCCGGGCCGTTGTCGCTCGTGAAGATGACTAGCGTGTCGTCCGCGATTTCGAGCCGGTCGAGGGCATCGAGCAGTGAGCCGACGTTGCTGTCCATCTCGACGAGCATGTCGGCCCAGTTCCCATTGCCCGTCCGGCCCGCAAAGGCAGGGTTGGGCTCGGTCGGCAAATGCGGCTGCGTCAGCGACACGTACATGAGGAAGGGTTTACCCGCCTTCGCCTGCCGTTCCATGAAGTCCACGGAGCGCCGCGTGATCTCGGCGTCGATCAATCGGCGTTGCGTGACATCGTAGTCGTGCAAGGCGCTGCTCTTTCCACCCTTCCGGCCCTCCATGACTTTTTCCAGCGGCACGATGTCCTGCGAGTAGCCAGCCGACGTCGACCACAGCGACTCATCCGTCGTGCGGGGGATGCCGAACCATTCATCGAAGCCCTGGTCGTTAGGCAACCGACCGTCATGGCTTCCAAGATGCCATTTCCCGTGCAGTGCCGTGGCGTATCCCGCCGCCGACAGCGACTCCGCGATCGTCACTTCCCATTGCGTCAGACCCTCGGGAACCCCACCGAACGGCACCGCGTAAGTGCCCGACCGGATTGCGAACCGCCCCGTCATCAAACTGGAGCGACTCGGCGTGCACTGCGTCTCCATGTTCATGTTCGTGAGGCGCAGACCCTCGTTCGCCAGACTATCGATCCGCGGTGTCGGAGCCCCCCGCGTCTCGCCCCCGCCATAGGCTCCAATCTCGCCGTAGCCGAGGTTGTCCGCAAGAATGAACAGGATGTTGGGTCTCTCGCTTCGCGCTGCAGTCGGCGTGGCCAGGGCGGCGTTTGACACCGCGACGACGCTGACCATGACGGCCAGGGTCCGCTCCACAAGGCTGCGATAGGAAAGGGCCATGACTGGATCCTCGGTCGTTCCAAAGAGTTAAAGCGTTGCGGCAGTTGCCAGATCGTCGAGGTATGCGACGACGTCGGCAAGCTCAGCTTGCTCGTCGATGTGAAAGGAAACCGAGCGCATCCATAGCGCCGGCTGCCTTGCAAGGTCCGGCGCGCCGCGCCATCCCTTTTTGTACCCGAGCACCTGTCGGGAGATGTACCAGCCCGGAAGGATGCTCAGGTTCGGTGTACTCAATTGCGGGAATCCCTGCGCTCGCATTCCGTGGCAGGCGGCGCAAGAGCCCTCGTAAAGTGCCTGACCGGCCTTCGCATCGCCTTGCGTAGCCGTGGAACGACTGTGATCAATCGGAGGTAAGCCGCCGTAGTACGCGGCCAGCAAGGGAATGTCGGTGTCGTTCAGCGCCAGCGCCACGCCACGCATCGTAGTGCCGCCGAGGTCGCTGGCATCGTAGCCGCGACGACCCGCCTTGAAGTCTGCGAGTTGTGCAGCGAGATACGCAGGATGCTGCCCGGCGAGCGCCGGCGCCCCGACGGCTTCGTTGCCCTCACCGCGAGTTCCGTGGCACGCCACGCAGGTCGCGGCGACCGACGGCGGCTCGGCTGCATCCGCAAGGGACGCGACGAGCCAAAGGCTCAGCAGGCAGGTCCGAACATCGAGCTTAATTCGCACGCTGGAAGTTCCCCTCAGAGATCGGCCACGGTCTCGAGGCGACGGAGCAACTCGACTCTCACGGGCGCCACCTCCACCAGGGGAGACTTGCGCAAACGGCCCACCTCGAGTGCCGTGTAGGGCGTGAAGTCGGCGGGAAGCTGCGCGGAACTGAATGTACGCAGCATCCAGTTGAGAAGGTCAGCCAGTCGCTCATCCGAAAGTTCCGATTGGGCGACACCGGGGACCCGCACCAGGTATTCACGTCCACCGGGCACTTTCAGGAAGTTGCCTACGAATCCGTTGAGTGCAGGCACGCCACGCTGCGGAAACCCGCGTCCGTCATCGAGGTGACAGCCCTGGCAACCAAGCATGTAGGCCGCTTGCATCGAAGACGTTGCTGAATGCGCTTCGCCGTACGAGATCGAGCCACCTAGCACGACTGCGACGACGGCGAGTGGCGCACGCAGCCGGCGGGAAACGTTGCTACTCATTGACGCCGATGACCACGGACAGCGAACAGTGATACGGAACGTCCGCCTGGCTGCCCGCGCACCAGTTGAGGTCGTTCGAAGTCTGCGGCCGGTAGATAGGCGTGTCGCCCTGGTCGCGCTGGCAGACACACCTGCCGCAGGTGCTCTTACCGCAGCAATCGTTGTACGAAATGATGTAGTCGCGGCCGTCGGTCGGATTGCGGCACGTCCCGATCCACGTGATGTCGGAGACGACGGTTCCAGGCGGGCACGACGACGCCGTGCCGCCGCAGCAACCGCAGAGGTAGCCATCGATGGCGCAGTGCCGCCAGTAGTCGCAACTGTTCGGGTCACCTTGGTCCGATCCGGCCTGCTGCGCGAACGCGCCACCCCGAAACACCGGCAGCAACGTCACGGCACCGACGCCGATGACGCTGGCACCGAATCCACTCAGGAAGGCGCGCCGGGAGTGCACTCGCGCGTCCTTGCGCGTGGCTTTCTCTGCCAATCGGTCGAGCATATCCAGCCACTTTTGGATCATGCTGCGTAGCTCCTGCCACCGGCTACATTGTGACTCCAGGTCCTCATGCATGGGCCCGCATGCCAGCACGGTCGTGTGTCGAGGCGATGCTGGGAACCTTGGCCTCGAACAGGCTGTCGAGATGCTCGCGACTGTTGACCAGGCCGTGCGATGCAACTTTGCCGTGTTCGTCTATGAGCACGCCGTAAGGCAACTTGCCGATCTGGTAAGCCATCCCCACTTCCGCCGAGAGCAGGTAGGGAAACTCACGCAGGCCATGACGCTCGACGAACGCTTCGTGTTCGACGGCATCGCCGTCGCTCGCGAGCACGATGCGCAACCAGCGGCGCTCGGTGGACTGTGCCGATTTCAGCACCGGTAGCAGCGTCTTGCACACTGGACACGTAGGTGACAGGAAAAACAGCAACGTCGCCTTGCTGGCAGCACCCGTTCCTCCCAGCGTCACCGCGCCACCGGTCAGGCTGGGAAGAGTGAACGCAGGGGCCACCTCTCCCGGCTTGATCACCTTGCCGAGCGACAGCGCACCCACGGGCTTGATGCGCTCATGGAGCACACCGATCTGCCGGGCCAGTGCGTACACGACGATGGCCAGTCCGAGCAGGAAGACCCAGCTCACGACGCTCGAGATGAGCAATGCTTCATTCATTGGCGATCTTCCGTGTGGTGGCTTGCGAGGCGACGAGCGTATTGACGATGGCGTACAGGACGATACCGACCAGCGCCATCAGCACGACGAGCGCCCAGTCGTACAGGAAGAGTTCGCGCCACCCGATTGCCCGCGCAGCGTTGAGCGCAAGGAGCACGAGGGCGACGTTACGAACGATCAGTGCCGCACTGACTGGCTGACTCGCACCGCCGAGGCTGCAGCCGCAATCCAGCGTCCGCCGGCCCTGGGCGACCACGAGCGTCATCGCGGCGGCATATGCCAGCAGGAGGCCGGCGCCCAGTAGCGCCGCAAGCGATCGCGTCTGCGGCAGCAGCAATCCCAATGCCACGGCAGCTTCCGCGAGCGGAATCAACCGCAATACCGGCTCGACCAGCGTTGGATGGAGGACACCGTAGCCCTCCAGTGCCGCGCGAAACTCCGTGCGCTGCTGCAGCTTATGCAGCGCGGCGGCGAAGAACAGGCTCGCAAGGCCGATGCTCGTCGCCAGCACCAGCACTGGATCGCCCAGCATCGTCACGATGGCAGTCGGGTTCACCATGGTTCGACCACGCTCAGGTAACCGGACGGCAGGCCGTCGATACGTCGCAGGAATTCACCGTCGTCGGCGTCGTAGACCGTGATGCACTGCTGCACCGACTTCATCAACTCGTCTTCGCCCTTGGTCAGGTAGACCCACATCGTGGCAAGCGTCGGCATGGGCCAGAAGAAGTCCACGCTGTACAGACGCGGACGCGCTCCCTGGCTCACGCCGATCGCGATGCTGAGTTCCTCGAGCTTGATGCGCTCGATCCGGCTCTGGGTCTTGATGTCGTACACCCACACCTCGGTCCCCGGCTCCTGCTGGGTATCCGGATCGCCCTGATGCATCAGGACGAAGAGCCGCCCGCTGTCGCGATGCATAGCCGTGTGCTGAACGCCGCTGATTCGCCAGTTGTCCTTTCGTTCCTTCGCGCTGGTCAACGACCATTTGCCGGCATTGCGAACTCCCGCGGCGGTCATCTGCAGCGCGTAAACATTGTTCTGCAGCGAGACGAAGTACCAGGTCGGCCCGCTGCGCGACGCCGCAGTGGTGAGGAAGTCGCGCACTGGATCGAACATCCGGGCGGTCCGCTGCCGCAACACCGGATTGCCCGTGTCGTCGAGACGCAAATGCAGGAACGACCCGTCGCCGCAGATCGAATAGAAATCGCGCGCGCCAGCCGGGTAGATCGATGCGCACCCGGGCGTCTCGATTTCCGTCACGAATCGCCCGGCGGCGAGGTCCACCACGGAGATCGATTGCGCCGGCGTGTAGTTCAATACAAGCAGGAAGCGCTCGTCGTCCGAAACCACACTGAGTCCCGTACTGCCCAGCGCGTTGATCCGACGTGGAGGAATCGGAATTTCGCGCAGCGGGCTGAGCTTGCGCGAGTCATAGACGGTGACGACGTCGGTCCGCTGTCCGCGCAGCCCGCGACTGAAATAGGTCTCGACGGAATAGAGTTCGCTGCGCTTCTGCGACGGAATCAGGTTGTTGGGCCAGAATCCCGTGTTCAGCTGCCCGAGGTTCCTGCCTTCGCCGTCGAACAGCAGTGCGCGCCCGTCGACCTGCGAAGGCGCGTGGTTGCCCCAGACCCAGAACCAGTCCTTGCCGGAGTGAACCGGCAGGACTTCGACGACTGCCTTCTCGACCGGCACGCGCCCCACCCCGCCCGCGCTCACCGCGAACGGCAGAAAGAGGCACCCAACGGACAGGCAGGCGATCCGGAGAGTCGATGGCGTGGAGCGCGCGCTCATGGGATTTTCCCGGGGCGATCTCTAGAACCGCCAGGTGGCTTCGAGGCCATAGGTGCGAGGCGCACCCAGCAGCGTGTACACGTAGCCGAAGTTGTCCAGCAGGTTGATCATCGACGTCCGGTATTCCTCGTCCGTGAAATTCTTGACCCAGAGGGCGACCTCGATACCCGTGCGATCCTGCGGCCGCAAGGTGAGCCGGGCGTTGCCGATCGCGCGGGAATCCTCCTCGGTATCTCGATCGTTGAACACGTCGAAGTACTGGCTTGCAACGTAATTGCCGTCCACGCGGAAGATCACATCCCCGTACGACGATGACGCTACCTGCCATGTTGCGCCGAGGTTCAGGCTGAGCTCCGGGGCGAGCGGAAGCGAGTTGCCGGCCAGGTTCACGCCGCTCAAGGACCCGCGATCGATCTCCGACTGGAGTACCGCCACGCTTCCATCGAAGCGCAGGCGCTCGCTCACGTTGTACAGCGCCTCGAGCTCCCCGCCGTAGATCGTCGACTCCGGGACGTTGACGAGCTCCTGCGCAGCCGTCTCGGCGTCGACGTTGAGGAACTGCTGGTCCTCGTATCCGTACCAGAAGACGGCGCCGTTCAGTCGCAGCTGCTGGTCCAGCAGGTCGAGCTTGAAGCCGGCTTCGGCTGCCAGCAGCTGCTCGGGCTTGACCACGTTCAGTTCGGACGGGTCGAAGAATGCCTGTCCGTTGAAAGCACTGGAGCGATAGCCCTGGCTCAGCGTCGCATACAGCAGGTTGCCGGCGGCGGTCTGGTAATCCAGGCCGATCCGGCCCGTGACCTTGTCGTCGGAATAGCTGCGTCGCGTTGCTGGACCCGGCACGTCGGAGCTGCCGGGGATCAGGTTAGCCAGTTGAACGCCGTCGCTGCCGAGCAGCAGCGAGCGGAATCCGGTGATGTCGCCAGTGTCGTGCGTGTAGCGAATGCCGAAGCGCAGTTTCACCGCATCCGTGAGCTCATAGCCGCCGTCGAAATAGAGTGCAGCGCTGTCCCGCGTCTGCTCGTAGTCGTTCGACACGGTACAGCCCGCGGGGAACAACTGGTCGGGCGTCCCGATGGTGGCCGCGCTGTCGACGCAGTCCTGGTAGTCGAGGGTGCCATCGACATTCAGGTCGATGTCGGAGAACACGCTGATGGAGGTCCCGCCTTCGACGACCTCGCGCGACAGGTAGGCGCCGACGATATAGTCGAACGGGCCGCCGAGGTTCGATGTCAGCCGCAGATCCTGCGCGATCTGCGTCGCGTCGAAGTCATACGGGATGAAGAGAACGTCCAGCGAGCTGCCGTCCGAGTCCTCGGGCAGCTTGAACGAACCGTCGTCCCAGGAAGTGATCGAGGTGAGGGCGAGCGTGTCGCTGATGGCGTAGTTCGCGCTGAGTGAAATGGAGTCGGTGGCGAGCACCGCATCGTAGACCCGATTGGCTTCGTTCTGATGGGCGCCCAGGCCCTCGCGGAAGTCGTCAGTCCGCGGGTTCGCGACCGGGTCGATCGAGTTGAACAGGCCGTACAGGCCACCGCCGATTCCGGCCGGACCCGGTTCCGCCTCGATGCCGTGCGCCGTGCCCGACGACTCCGACGTGGCCGCGCGCAGGATCATCGACAGGTTGTCCGTCGGCTCCCAGAGCAGCGAAAGTCGCACGCCGTACTGGTCCAGCCCGTCCATGTCGTCCTTGCCGGGCAACAGGTTCTCGGTGAAGCCGTCGGCGCGTGCATACGTAAACGCAATGCGCGCGGCCACGGTATCGGAGAGGCCAGTCTGCGCGGCCCCCTGCGCCTCCCATCTCTGGTAGTTGCCGAAACCCACCGAAAGATAGCCCTCCCTGTCGTAACCGGGTTGGGCCGTGATGAAGTTGATCGCGCCTCCGGTGGTGTTCTTGCCGTAGAGAGTGCCCTGCGGTCCTCGCAGCACCTCGACTCGCTCGAGGTCGTACATGGCCGGTCCCATGAGGGCCGGAGTTCCTCGATATACCTCGTCCGTGTACATCGCAACGGGGCTGGACTGGTTGGGGCTGTAGTCGTTCATCGACACGCCGCGAAGCGCGAAGATCGGAGCACCGCCACCGAGGGTGCTCGCCGCAGAGAGATTGGGCACGTGCTGCGCGAGGTCCGTCGGATCGTCGACGCGCATGTCGCGAATCGCCTCCGCCCCGAACGCCGTAATCGAGACCGGAACCTGCTGCAAGCTTTGTTCCCTGCGCAGCGCCGTGACCACGACTTCCTCGATTCCCAGCGGAGCCGAACCATCGACGGGACTCGCAGTTTCGGCGGCCCGCGCATCGACACCCAGCACAACGGCAACCGCTGCCGCCACGAAGGCAGATCTGTTCAAGTCTTTCCCCCTGCACGCGGTCGCGCCGTCGTGCGGTATTGTTTTCCGAACATAGTACGGTCGTACTAAGTTTTGCCGAATTTAGGTCGAATGTACTGAAACGTCAAGCGTGACCGCAGACCGGGGCCTGCGCTAGGCTCGGCGCCCGCAACCCCGAGTGGATGGAACTAGACAGAAATGGCCACCAAGAGGCCCCGTACCCGAACCACGACGCTTCGACGACCCGGGCTGCGCCGCTATGCCCCCGCCGAGCCCGCGATGCAGAAAATGCTCGACGCGGCCGAGCGGGTGTTGATTCGTGACGGCTACCACGCATTTTCCACTCGACGCGTTGCCGCGGAGTGCGACGTGAGCCTCGGCCATCTAACGTATTACTTCCCCGCCAGAGAAGAGCTGCTGCGCGCCATGATCTCCGCCGTGATGGCGCGGTACGGAGAGCGGATCCGCGTTGCTTCCGCCTCGGCGCACGCGCGAACGGGGGACGACGTACGGGAACTTCTGGAGTGGCTCCTGTGCGACACCGTAACGAATGAGACGAGCGGACTGTTCCGCGAACTCTGGGTCTTGGCGAAGCACGACGCCGTTGCCGCGCGCGAGGTCCTCCAGTTCTACGAAAGTCTCATCGAGTCGTTCGTCCAGACGGCGGCACAGGTTTACCCGTCGATCGAAGCGCAACGTCTCCGACAGATCGGGCACGTGATTGGCATGTTGACCGAGGGGGGCACGGTGCTGTTCGCCGGGCCTGGGGAACGCTCGGTGGATTTCGAGGAGGTTCGTCCGATGGCGATCCAGATGGTCATGCAGCTGCTGGAGCCAGTGCGAGCGGAAGCGAACCCGGTCAGGACGGCGGCGCGTGCTGCTCGCTCGCGCAAACAGAAGTCGACTTAACGCGACCCCGACGAGGCATGGCCGAGAAATTGGAGCGGGTGATGGGAATCGAACCCACGCTAGTAGCTTGGGAAGCTACAGTTCTACCATTGAACTACACCCGCGACCGTTCCGATTCTATGCGGTGGCCGCGGGGTCAGCAAATCGCTGACGAACCGAGCGGCAGAGCTTGCTCGCTTGGTCGATTCTGCATGTAAAAGCGCCCCGGTCGGCCGGGGCGCTCCACGCATTTTGCGCTTGGCCCTTCGCTCAGGGCGCCGCGGGCAGCACGACCGCGTCGATGGCGTGAATGATGCCGTTCGCCGCCGGCACGTCCGTGACGATGATGTTGGCGCTGCGTCCGAGGTTGTCCACCAGCGTGGCGGAGCCCGGCTCCTTGTACAGGAAGCCGCCACCGAGCATCCGGATCCGCTTTGCCGGCACGACGTCCGCAGCCGTGCGCTCGCCGCGAGCGACGTGATAGACGAGGACCTGGGTCAGGAAAGCGGTAGGGAGGCCGCCGATGTTCGAGGCATCGAGGCCAATGGCCGCAAATGCGTCATCGGTCGGCGCGAACACGGTGAGCTTGCCATTGCCGGTCAGCGTGCTCAACACGATCGGGTCGGCGGCGACGACCGCCGTGATCAGCGTGTCGAACTGGCCTTCGAAGGGGCTGCCCTCGGCGTTCAGGGCCAGGGCGACCTCTACGATGTTCGGTCCCTTGGGACCGGCGGCGGACGCGGCCGGCGCAAAGGCGAGCCCGAAGGTGGCGACCGCAGCGGCCGCGAAGGAAGCGATGCGCGCAAGCTTGAACATGGTTGGTAAGTCCTTTTGTGACGAGCTGGATTTGTGACGAGCTGGATTGACGCGAGCCATCGGGCCCGCTTTGCCCAGTTTCGTCAGCGTTTGACTGGCGGATTCGATCAGGCGGTCGGCTCGCGGCATGGTGCTTATGTCAAATTCAGGCCGCACTTCCCGTCACTGACGGCCGCCGCTTTTCCAACAGCGTGTTCAACAAGCGGTCGGTGAAGATGGTCGAGATGCTGAATGGCCAGTACATCGTCACGAACCCCAATCTGACGATCAACGACATCGCGGACCAGACGATCACCCCGGTGCTGCCGTTGGTGAACATCAATGCCAGCAATGGCGTGATTCATGTGATCGACACGGTATTGAGCCCGGAGTAACGGCTCACGCGCGGGCGAATGCCGTTCGCCAGCGGACTATTCCCAATCCAAGCTGCGGGGCCTCATGCCTGAGGCCCCGTATTGCATTTTAGGATCTGGATGGCAGATATTTTTGCGGCCCGCCCGGTAATCTTGGCGACATGACGGCCGTACAGTTTCGTAATCCGGAAGTCCGCCTCTCGGCGGCGTTGCAGGCAACCCGCGAGGCGGTGGCTGGTCATGTCGTCACCTTGCGCGAGTTGCTGGCGCTCGTTGGCGAGCAGGGCCTGCTGGTCTTCTGCGCCATCCTCGCCATGCCGTTCCTGTTGCCGGTGACGCTGCCGTTCATGAGCACGGCGCTGGGCCTGCCGATGTTGCTGGTGTCGTGGGCGATCGTCGTGAACCGGGTACCCTGGCTGCCCGACCGGCTGCTCGACCACGCATTGCCGACGCTAACCGTGCAGCACATTCTCGAGCGAGCCACGCATGCTGCAGAGCGCTTCGAGCACCTCGTTCGTCCGCGCCTGCTTGGGCTGACCGCCACTGCCGGCGTCAACAGCCTGAACGGAGTCGTGCTGGTCGTCAGCGTGCTGGTGTTGATGGCACCGCTGCCGTTGGTACCGTTCGCCAACACGTTGCCGGGGATCGCCATCATCCTGCTGTGTCTAGGCATGGCCGAACGCGACGGCGTCATGATCGTCGCGGGCTATATCACCATGCTGGTCGCAACCGCGTACGTCGCAGTCATCCTGTGGTTTGCCTACAAGACCGGCACCAACATCGACGAAGCGTGGCGGATGCTGCAAGGCCTTTTTGAGCAAACGTTCGGCACTTGATTCGCTGCGCGGTAGCTGGGTCGGGGTGGCTTAGCGGACGGTGCTCGAGCTCAGGGATGCCCGCCGGTCTGCGCGCGCGGGTGCAGCACGTCGTCGAGACCCCAGTCGTGCTGCTGCTCGTAGCGCGTCGCAAGAAACTCCACGAGCGAACGCACCTTCGCCGACAGGTGCCTCCGGCTTGGATAGACCGCAGCGATCGGCGAACGCGGTGGCTGATAGTTGGGCAACAACGGCACCAGCTGCCCGGCCCTGATCTCGTGCGCGACGATGAAGTCGGGCACGTAAACCACGCCCATCCCCTGCACCGCGAGCGCCGCGAGCACCTGGCCGTTGTTGGCGCGATGACGTGGCGGGACCCGCACCGCGACGCGTGAGTCCTTGCCTGCGGGACCTTCGAACTGCCAGGTGTTGGGCATGCCGACATTGGTGTAGCTCAGGCATGCGTGCTGCGACAGGTCGGTGGGCGTGACTATCGGCTTGGTGCCGTGCTTTGCAAGGTAGTGAGGCGACGCGCAGCAGACGATCTGCGTCCAGCCGATGCGCTTCGACACCATGCCCTGCGACCCGCTGTTGCCGATGCGGATGGCGAGGTCGAACCCCTCCTCCACGAGGTCGACGACACGATCGGACAGGTCCAGGTCGAGCAGTACGTCGGGATGCTGTTCACAGTAGTTTGCGAGGGCGGGCGCCAGGTAACGCATGCCGAAGCTGACGCCACTGGTCACGCGCAGCGTGCCCCTGGGTTCGGCCGCAGCGATGCGGACGGAGCCTTCGGCCTCGGCCAGGTCCGCGAGCAGTTGCACGCTGTGCTCGTAGAAGGACTGCCCGGCCTCGGTCAGCGACAGCCGTCGCGTCGTGCGGTTCAGCAGGCGCGTGTCGAGGTGCGCCTCGAGCTCGGACACCTGGCGGGACACCGCCGAGGTGGACAGCCCCAACCGCTCGGCCGCTCGCGCAAAACTGCCGGTTTCGACGACTTTTGCGAACGAGTTGATGGAGAGGAAGCGATCCATTCGCCAATTATTGCAATTAATGCAACAGTTTATCCATTACTTGGCTGTTTATCCCTCAATCCGGAGGGATCAATATGCTGGACACGCCCCGCCCCTGACGCGGTCGGTTGAACGGCATAGACACTCGCAACAAGGAAGACATCGCCCATGAAGCTTTACTACACCCCCGGCGCCTGCTCGCAGGCTCCGCACATCGCGATCAACGAACTGGGCCTGGCCTATGAGCCGGTCAAGGTGGACCTCGGCTCGCACAAGCTCCCCGACGGCTCCGACTTCTATTCGATCAATCCCAAGGGCTACGTGCCGATGCTCGAGCTCGACGACGGCACGCGTCTCACCGAAGTGGGCGTGCTGCTGCAGTACGTTGCGGACCAGAAGCCCGGCACGCTCGCGCCCGCCTTCGGCACCAAGGCGCGCTGGCAACTGATGGAGTGGCTCAACTTCATCTCGACCGAAGTGCACAAGGGCTTCGGGCCACTGTGGAATCCGCAGACGCCTGCCGACGTGCGCGAACGCACCGTGCAGACGCTGGGCAACCGCTTCACGTTCATCTCACAGACGCTCGGCAAGCAGTCGTACCTGACGGGTGAACAGTTCACGATCGCCGACGCCTACCTGTGGGTCGTGCTGAACTGGGCCGACTATCACAAGGTAGACCTGGCGCCGTGGCCCGCATTGCAGGCATTTCGCGCGCGCATTGCAACGCGCCCGGCGGTGCAGGCCACACTGAAGGCCGAAGGCCTCGTGAAGTAACGAAGCCCTCACCCCAGCCCTCTCCCGCTCGCGCGGGAGAGGGTGGCGGCAGGAATCACACATGCCTCGCCAGCCCACACTTTTCATCTCCCACGGTTCGCCGATGCACGCGCTGGACGCGGGCGACGCCGGTCGCGCGTGGCAGGCGATTGCGGCGGCGCTGCCGCGGCCTCGCGCGGTGCTCATGGTGTCTGCGCATTGGGAGACGTCGCTGCCGATGCTGACCGGTGGCACGGTCCTCCAGACGATTCACGACTTCGGCGGCTTTCCCGTGCCGCTATACAGGTTGCGGTACGACGCGCCGGGATCGCCGCAACTCGCGGACGAAGCAGCGGGGTTGCTGCGGGCGGCGGGCATCGCTTCCTCGATCAACGGCGTTCGCGGCATCGACCACGGAGCCTGGGTGCCGCTGCGCTGGATGTACCCCGCGGTCGACGTGCCCGTGGTGCAGCTCTCGGTGCAGCCCGGGCTTGGCACGCGGCACCACCTGCAGATGGGCCAGGCCTTGCACGCACTGACTGAGCGCGACGTGCTCGTGATCGGCTCCGGGCACGTCACGCACAACCTGCGTGACTGGATGATGAGCAG
>Ga0209391_10000881_pt1 | contig 15095 bp, 11 predicted proteins | sample PPLLak3March2015_FD_187246 | JGI IMG/M metagenome (GOLD analysis project Ga0209391, IMG submission 187246) | Freshwater sediment microbial communities from Prairie Pothole Lake near Jamestown, North Dakota, USA - PPLs Lake P7 Core (1) Depth... | ecosystem: Environmental > Aquatic > Freshwater >... | reverse complement strand
CAGCTTACCATGAGGCAAGTGCAGCAAACTAAAATAATGCTACTCGTGGATTATGCCTGTGAAGATGCCGATATCACATTTCAGCTTAAAACTGTGTTTGAACCTAAGCTGAAAGAAACAAATACACTTGAATTGTTTGAAAAAATAGAGGTTCCGCTGGTTCCTGTGCTTGCTTCGATGGAAGCAGAAGGGGTGAAAATTGATATCCCGGCATTAAGAGATTATTCAAATCAGCTTGAAAAGGAAATACTGGAACTGGAAAAGGAAATTCATCAGCAAGCCGGACAAAAGTTTAATATAGCCTCCCCCAAACAGATGGGTGAGATTTTATTTGAAAAGCTTAACATAACTGAAAATCCAAAGAAGACCAAGACAAAGCAATATTCTACTGCAGAGGATGTATTGCAAAAGCTCCTTAACAAACATCCCATCATCCAGAGTATTCTTGATTACCGCTCGCTTACAAAGCTTAAATCTACTTACGTAGACACTTTGCCTAACATGGTCAATCAAAGGACCGGCCGGATACATACTTCATACAATCAGGCAGTAGCGGCCACTGGCAGGTTAAGTTCAGACAAGCCCAATCTGCAAAACATTCCCATTCGCACAGAGAGGGGGAGAGAGATCAGGAAAGCTTTTATTCCTCGAAGTGATAAATACACCTTGCTTTCGGCTGATTACTCTCAGATTGAGTTACGCATCATTGCAGAATTAAGTAGTGATGAAGGTATGATTGAAGCTTTCCGCCAGGGTCTTGACATCCATTCGGCCACGGCTTCAAAAGTCTACAACGTTCCTCTTGATGAAGTGACCAAAGACATGCGCCGAAATGCCAAGATGGTTAATTTTGGAATCGTCTATGGTATTTCAGCTTTTGGACTTTCTGAGCGATTAAATATACCACGGGGCGAAGCACGGCATATTATTGACCAGTATTTTGATAAGTATCCCGGGATCAAAAGCTTTATGAATAATACCATACTGAGTGCGAGAGAGAATGGTTATGTTGAAACCATCATGGGACGAAGAAGATATATTAGAGACATTAATTCTGCAAATGCTGTGGTGCGTGGATTTGCTGAAAGAAATGCCATCAATGCACCCATCCAGGGTTCCTCGGCCGATATGATTAAAATTGCTATGATCAATATTCACAATGCTATTTCTGAGCAAGGTCTTAAATCGAAAATGATTTTGCAAGTGCATGATGAATTGATCTTTGATGTCCATAAAGACGAATTGGAGAAAGTTAAGCCTGTCATTCACGATCTCATGCGGACAGCCATACCGATGAAGGTTCCTGTTTTAGTCGAAATGAATACCGGGGACAATTGGCTGGAAGCACATTGAGGAATTGTAGAAACTTAGGATTGTTCCTTTTTCAAATGAATGAACTATTTGAGCAATGTTTCAGCAAATTTTAAATCACCCGGACGGGTAATTTTAATGTTTTCCGGATTTCCTTCTACAAGGTTGATTTTAATACCTAAAGCTTCAACCACTGAAGCGTCATCAGTGAATTCATCTTTAAAATCCTGAGCATAAGCTTTCCTGATCAGACCTGAATGAAAACACTGAGGTGTTTGGATCAACCGGAAATTTTCCCTGTTAACAGGCTCAGAACTGTCGGCACCAACTTTTCGCATCGATTCTGCAACTGTTATGGCTGGAATGGCATTCCCTGATTTTTCAGCTTTTAGAAAAACCCGTTGCAAAGTCTCTTTGCTTACCAATGGCCTAACACCGTCGTGAATGGCAACAAGGCCTGGCTCGCCCAAAAGTTCCAATCCATTTTTGACTGAATGAAAACGGGTCTCGCCTCCCCTGGCAACCTGATGATTGATGTTAAAAACATTTTTTTTCGTTATCGATTTCCAATAATCAATATAAGGTTCTGGCAAAACCAGAATTATGGGAATGCCTTTCAGAAAACCATCAAAACATCTGATTGTATGGAATAAGATGGGTTGACCATTTATATTCAAAAATTGTTTAGGGATATCACTGTGCATCCTTAAACCTGAACCGCCTGCAACAATAATCACATACTTTTTCAATGGGTAGGTAGTATGAAAAAACCCCTCTTTGAGAGGGGTCAATTAATCTTAAATAATTAACATTGCATCACCATAAGTAAAAAACTTATATTTTTCTGCAATGGCTTCTTTATAAGCCCTGATAAGGAGGTCATAACCTGCAAATGCTGCTACCATCATCATTACTGATGACATAGGCAAATGGAGATTGGTCACCAACGCACTGGCAACATTAGCTTCATAGGGCGGGAAAATAAATTTATTCGTCCATCCCTTATAAGGTTTCACCATACCCGTAATTGAAACGGCTGTTTCAATAGCTTTCATCGAAGTAGTTCCAACTGCGCAAATTTTCTTTTTATTTTCCTTTGCCTTATTGATAATATTTGCTTGTGATTCCTCGATGATCATTTCCTCAGAATCCATTTTATGCTTGGTCAGGTCTTCAACTTCAATATCCCTGAAATTTCCCAACCCGGCATGAAGCGTAATCTCAGCAAAATTTACTCCCAATATTTCAAGTCGCTTCATCAACTCACGGCTGAAGTGGAAACCAGCCGTAGGGGCAGCAACCGCTCCTTCATGCTTAGCATAAATGGTTTGATACCTTTCCTGGTCCTCAGGATCCACATCTCTCTTGTGAATTTTTGGCAGCGGAGTTTCGCCCAAACCCTGTAAAATTTTCCTGAATTCTTCATACGAGCCATCGTATAAAAACCTGAGTGTCCTTCCACGCGAAGTAGTATTATCAATTACTTCAGCAACCAATTCACTTTCTTCACCAAAGTAAAGTTTGTTTCCTATCCGTATTTTTCGCGCCGGATCAACCAAAACATCCCATAATAAACTTTCCTTGTTTAATTCACGTAGGAGAAAAACCTCAATCCTTGCCCCGGTTTTTTCTTTCTCGCCATAAAGTCGGGCTGGAAAAACTTTTGTGTTGTTGATGATAAAAACGTCGCCATCACCAAAGTAATTCAATATATCCTTGAAAGTTTTATGTTCAATTACCTGTGTTGCTCTATTCAAAACAATTAACCTCGATTCATCACGATTTAAAGGGGGATGATCGGCAATTAACTCAGGAGGCAAATAAAACTTGAATTGAGATAATTTCATAATAAATAAAGCATTAAAATTATTTGCTTACTCAAAAGGGGGTGCAAAGATAGTATATGGATAACAAAAAGTCAAAGTTTTAGTTTTTATTTTTTGAAAGAAATTGTTGTATTGCTTTGTTTCTGAGTATAAAATTCAAATCGGGTGCATGATAATATAATGATTCATAAAAAACAAAGCCACCCGAAAGGGTGGCTTAGCAAATCAAGGTAAGGTAATCTACATGGTAAGATATTCTATTCAATCGAGAATTTTCCAGAATATATATTACTACCCTGTAGTTCAACAAAGTATAAACCTCTATCCAGATTCATTGCATCTATAGAGATTTGATTCTTATTCGTTATGGCTGAACTTATTAATTGACCATCGGAATTATGAATACTTACATAATATGATTCATTGTAAGGATTGCTAAACTGCAGTGTAGCCTTATTTCCAAAATCAGCAGAACTTACCGAAAATGTCATCAAGTCAGCGATTTCAATTTCTTTCATGGTATTATTTTTTCCACTAAAATCGGAACAAATATAGTTATTCCATTTTTCATCTTCATTTTTCTGAACATTCATTGAAACGATATTCCCTGCTATATTATTTTTATAAAGAGCCCTGTAATTATCCATCCAGATTTTGCCCCTGTTAACCCAATCCGAAACATAATGCTCCTGAAGATTTCCCTGTTCATTATACACAAAGGTTTCCCGAATCAGGTTTCTTTCATTTGCTCCTGTCTTCTTAATCTTGGTCTTTTCAATCAGGTTGCTATAAATATCATAGGAATAATTAAATTTAACGCTGTTCTCTTCCCAGGATTCTTTTTTCCATTCAGCCAAATTTTCATTGATTAAGAGGTCATTGGAATTGTAATAATATTGATAACGTAAAAAGTTCGACCAGGCTTTTTCAAGGTCAGCTTCCTTATTCGAAAACTTTTGAATGATCTTTTCTTTCAGCTTACCATCAGAAGTATAAATCAATATCTCTTTGCTGGAATTGATATACTTCCCCTTAAAAATATTTTGATGCATAATTTGCATCAATTTACCTTCGCCATCATAGGAATATAACTTGCGATAATTATCTTCCCATTTTATTTTCGATTCATTCCAGTATTGTTCAAATTCCTCGATAACCCGACCATTTTCGTAATAATAAGCCCTAAAATTATAATTCACCCATTGATCCTCTTTCTTAATCTGGATCATTTCAGAAGTAACAAGACTATTTTCATAAGAAGATATTATACGGTCAAAACTTTCCCATTCATTCGTTTTGCTGTTCCATTGACGGGTACACGTTGTATCATAAGTGATTTGAGCAGAAAGGCTGAAGGAAACAACCATCATCATTATTAAAGTGCAGATTAACCTCATAGTTTTTAAATTTAAAATTACACACCTCGTTTGCATGGTGCTTAATTTTACTAACTTTATGCCATCGAAGTAAATCACAGACTTTCAGATATTTGCTTTAATTGTACAGTTCTCCTCAAGTTTCTATACGGGATTTGAATTCCCAATTTGAAAACTATTGCAAATATAAGACAATATCTTAAAAAAGAAAATGAGGTTTATTTTGATAACAAAGAAAAAAGTCCTCATATAATAAGAGGAGCATTTTTACAACTTTGTAAATTACTGATAGTTAGATTATATTGGGAGGTTATAAATAAATCTAATACTGATCGGAAATTTCTTCTCCATTTTGGTAAAATCCAACTCTTATAAGTTTTCGATGATCGTCGAAAAATTTCCATTTGCCATGCCAGTAGTAATGTGTATCCTGACCTGAATAATCAATTTTTGACCAGCCTTTTTGATCCAGTCTTCCGTTTTCAAAATAATATTTTGCCCGAATACGGTTATTATAATAATGCCACTTCAATCTTCTTTGACCATTTGGGTGATAGAATGTGCATTTACCCGTTTGATATCCATTTTTATACCTTATTTTAGAAGAAATAATATTATTTTCCTTATCGTAATATTCTATCCACAGACCTTCTCTGGATCCATTATCATTTAATAAGTTTATTTTAGATTGAAGAAATTGTCCAAATGAAAACGAACTTAGAATAATAAAAAGGAGTAGTAAAAATGTTTTCATTCTTCATTGTAATTTTTTATAATCTAAGTCGGGCTTGGCTACTTTGGTATATTTAAAGTATCCTTATTTTCCTTTGGTTTATTAGTTTTATCCAAACTGAATCTAACTGGCAAATTAAACTGAACCCGAACAGGCTGTCCTCTTTGTATACCTGGCTTCCAGTTAGGCATGAGTGAGATAACCCTTTCTGCTTCTTCGTCACAACCACCACCAATGCCTCTGATAGTTTTAATATTGCTGATTTTTCCGTCTTTTTCAACTACATATGAGACAAAAACGACTCCTTGTATGCCATTTTTCTTTGCTTGTTCAGGGTATTTAATATTTTCAACCATAAATTTTATTCGTGCGTCATCTCCCCCGGGGTATTCAGGCATTTTTTCAACAACAGTGAATACTTCTTCATTTTGTATACTCTTTTCTTCGATAGCTTTCTGACCCTTAGTGTTATCAGATTTTTGACTATCCTGAGCAATTATTTTAGGTGTGAAAGAACTTGAGAAAAGAACCATCAGGGTAAGTGATACGGGTAAAATAAACATGGCTTTAAAAGTCAATCTTTTGCTTTTTTGAATTTTTGACATCATAATAAACCTCCTTTTAATTAATGAATGATTGAAACTATTTGTAAGAACATTATAATTGATTCCAAATGTTTGATACATCAGCATTTTTTGATAGTCCGATTTATTAACTCCTGCAGTTAGCACACCTTCATCGGCAAGGTATTCATGAAGATTTCGGAAGGAATGCTTCATCATCCATACAAATGGATTAAACCATTGAATGATAGTCAATAACTCGAGAATTATCAAATCAATGGAATGAAGTTGCCGGAAATGAATCATTTCGTGTGCAATTATCTTATCGACCTGGTTTTGATTTGTGTAGTTGGAACCTAAAAATACATAATTGAAAAATGAAAAAGCCAGGTTCTTTCTGTAGGTTTTAATTATGCTCAATCCGGCTTTTTTCTCCGGTCCAAATTTATTAATCATCCATCCAAGTTTTGAGAGCTGGAAAAGAAACCGAATAAGGAAAATAGCAGCTGTGGAAATATAAATTATTGAAACATTCTGATACAGGCTGTATTTACCCGAAATTGATTGAGCTATATTATTCGGTTTGATTACAATCTCTTCAAGCAGATAAAAATAATTATTAGACGGCGAAACAGTAATTTTAAAATTTATCAGCGGAATAATTAAAGATGAAAATACGGAAAACAAAAGGTAAAACCTTCCTGTTCTGTGTAAATTGTCATTTCGCATGAACAACCAATAGAGGCTATGCATTAAAGCCAGGTTTAATCCTGATTGAAACAGATATGATAATAAATCATTCATGACCTTCCAATTTTTGCTTATCAATTTCGTCTTCCATAAGTTTTTTAATATCTTCCATATCCTGAATGCTTAGGTTTTTATCCTTTGCAAGGAATGAAACCAAAGACTGGTAAGAATTACTGAAATAATTTTTCATCATACCGTTAAAATAACTATTGGTATATTCATTTTTCGAAACAAGGGGGTAATACTCATGCGATTTCCCATATGCAGTATGTCCAATATACTTTTTTCTCTCGAGAATTCGAATGATAGTGGATACAGTATTGTAAGCCGGTTTTGGATTTGGGAAATGTTCAAGGACGTCATTAACAAAACCCTTCTTGATTTTCCATAAAACCTGCATTATCTGTTCTTCTGCTTTTGTCAAATCTTTCATTGTTAAACTATTTATTTAGTTTATTAACTAAGTTTTTAGTTTAATATTGTAAAAAAAAATTACTTTTTTAAATAATTTTTCTTTTTCGCAGCAATGATCAGCAGAGAACTAAAACTGAACCTGCGTTCAGGTATAGTCTCAACCTAAGGATTAGTTCTGCTTTTTGACCTTATCATCTTTAGATAAGCCGGATAATACTTCAATATTAATTCCGTCTGAAAGTCCTGTTTTAATAAATCTTTTTTCAAAAGTTTGTGGTGCAGTCTCAATTTCCACGTAAGCTGAATCGCTTTCAAACTTCAGTAATCCTTCACTGATGGCCAGAACACTATCGCGACGGTCAAGCACGATGTCGGCATTGGCACTGTATCCAGCCCTGACGAAAACTGAATCTATCAGGTCGATGGCTGCCTTAATTTCGAACTGGATTGCCCCGTTTTCCACAATACCTTTGGGTGAAATGTTCTCAAGAATTGCATGGAAGCTAATATCATTAACTGCACCAATAGTAAGGATCAGGTCCATGCCGGTCTTGATTTTTCCAACTTCGCTTTCATCCACTTTTCCTTCAAAGATCATCTCACCCATATCAGCGACGATGGCCACTGTAGTTCCGGCATTAAATGTATTGCTTTCAATCACAGAATTGCCAATTTCAACCGGAATATCCAGGATCATACCATCAATTGTTGAAGCAATTATAGTATTGGTGGCCTCACCTGATTTCTTGGTTTGTCCTTTTCTTATCAGTTCAAGATTGTTTTCGGCTGAAATAAGTTCTTCCTGGGCTGTCTTAAACTGCAATTCATAAGTTTCAAAATCGGTTTTTGGAACCACATTCTTCTCAAATAAATCCTTCTGCCGGTTATAATTTTGCTGAGCGTTTTCAAGAGATATTTTCGCCCTGTTAACTCTTGATTCAGCATTGTTCAGGTTAACCATATCAGGAATGATCCGAACCTTCGCAATGAGATCACCCTTGTGAATGATTTTTCCTTCTTCTACGTAAATTTCCTCTATAATTCCGGATACCTTTGGGGTTATCTCAATTTCTTTTCTGGGAACAACCGAACCCGTGGCAACGGTCTTTTTAATAATGTTTGTAACGACAGGAGTAGTTGTTTCAAAAACAACCGGTTTTGCCTGAGATTTATTATACAGGAAATAGATGGTGAAAATAAATATCCCAACTATTACAACCAGAATAAATATTTTAAAGAACTTTTTCATTGTTTAAAAGTTATAATGTTTTCAATTTCAAATTTCATCTCTTAATGCGTCGATTGGTTTAATGCTGACAGCTCGCCTGGCAGGTATCATTCCGGCGAAAATTCCAGATATAACGAGGATCACCAGGGCAGTCATGGCTTTATTAAAATCTACCTCCGGGTTATTAAACATATTCGATTCCGCACCTGTAGTTACAAGCAAATAATTTATCAGCTCAAGCAATCCAACACCAAGTGTAAGTCCAAAGTATCCGGCAAAAGATGTTAAAAAAACCGATTCTATTATGATTTGACTAACAATATTAACAGGTGTAGCACCAATAGCTCGCTGTACTCCAATTTCTTTGGTTCTTTCTTTTACCACAATAAGCATAATATTGCTCACACCAATAACCCCTGCCAGCAGGGTGCCAATACCGACAATCCAGACAAGCCCCCGTATACCGTTAAAAAGATTAGTCATTTTGCTCCATTCCTTTTCCAGATTAAATGAACCAACGGCACGGCTATCATCCGGATGAATGGTATGCCTTTTTTTGAGTAGTTCTTTGGCTTTATCTTCTACCACACTTGCGGAGAAATCTTTTTTTGCAGTCATGGAATACCAGCCTACCATATCACCATAATTGTAGACCTTCTGAAGTGTGGTAAAGGGAATAAAGATAGCCTTGTTATCCCATTCAGCCTGTTGATCGCCTTTTTTTGACTTGAATACTCCGATAACCTGGAAATAAACACCCTGAATCTGAATATATTCTCCGAGGGGATCTTCACCCTGGTTGAAAAGATCGTTTACAACCCGTATTCCAAGTATAGCAACTTTTCGCTTATCAGCAATATCATTATCATTAATAAATCTGCCCGAAGTGATGTCTACCGGGTCAATGATATTGATTGCAGGATAATCACCCTGGATATTATACCCGCCAGTGCGATCACCGTGTATTACATTATTATTTCCTTCACCACCCCAACCTTGTAAACGGGGAGCCACAACATCGAGCTCAGGTACATTGTCGATCAGGGCTTGGGTATCGTCATTGTTGAACCGGTAATATCTCCCGCGCTGAAAACCTTTGTAAGGCATAGAAGTATTTTGTGTCCACATAAAAATACTATTCGTAGCCATGCCGCCCATGTCATGCGTAGCACCATTGTAAAGACCTTCGCCAGCGCCCATCATAATGATAAGCATGAAAATACCCCAGAATACTCCAAAAGCAGTAAAGAAAGTCCGTAAGGGATTTTTCCTTAAAGCGTAATAGATTTCATGCCATTTATCCAGGTCAAAAATTTTCATTGTCAGAATATTTATTCATCTCTCAATGCTACTACAGGTTTAACTGCTGCTGCTTTACGAGCCGGGACAAAACCCGCAAGAGCCCCAGCAACAATCAAAATTAAGGTAGCTCCAATTGCTACATTCATGTTAACTTCAGGATTGGCGAAATATCCTCCTCCTTCGGAAGGCAGATTCCTTGCAACAAGTTCAAGTAGCCCAACCCCAAGAACCAATCCAATATAGCCAGCAAATGCAGTTATCAGAATAGACTCCTGCAATATAAGGCTTATGATTGAACCAGGGGTTGCACCCATAGATTTGCGAATACCAATTTCTTTTGTTCTTTCTTTTACAACAATCATCATGATGTTACTTACGCCAACAATACCGGCTATGATGGTCCCGATCCCGATAATCCAAATGAAAAGACGGATATTGGCAAACAAGGTCATAAATTTCATATAATTCTCAACATTGTTCCATACAAAAACTGCCCGCTGGTCCTGAGGATCAAAGTGGTGACGTTGTGCCATGTCCTTTTTAATCTGGTCAACCATTTCCTTGCTTCTTTCCACTGAAGCATCTCCTACAGTCATAGAAATTGTTCCAACTTCATCAGCCCGGTTGAAAACCATTTGCGCAGTTGAAATGGGAATATATATTCTTGAAATGTCCCTGTCACCACCGGGATCTTCAAAAACGCCAATAACTTTAAAAGGAATTCCAGCTACTTTAATATACTCTCCAATCGGATTTTTTCCTTTAAATAAAGCTTCGTCTACAGTTTTCCCTATCGCTGTTACTTTTCGCCGCTCAGAAATGTCGGCGTCATTTAAAAATCTGCCCTTTGTAGGGGTAAGATTTTCAACAGTTCCATAGCCCGGATGAATACACATGATTTCAAATGTGCCATATTCATTATTGTAAGAAAGCACCTTATTCTCCCAAAAGTTGAATCGGCCGGAGATAGTTTCAACATCCTTTAATTTTTTTGTTTGTTCGTAATCTTCATTTTTGAATTCAATATAACGGCCGGGCTTATAGCCTTTATAGGAAATGCTTGTCACTCCCTGGTTGACCCAAATGGTGTTCTCAGCGTCGCCTTCAAATTCCTTCCTCACACCGTTTTCAAGACCATAACCTGAACCGAGCAGGATGATCAGCATGAAAATACCCCAGGCCACACTGAATCCTGTGAGAAAAGTACGAAGCTTATTTTTATTTATCGTACTATAAATTTCCTGCCATTTGTCGATGTCAAACATTTTTCCTTTGTCTTATGCCATAACCTGTTCTTCGAGCCATTTCTTTCGCTCTCCATTGCTTACAATAGACTCAATAGTGCCATCCTTGAGCCTGATAATGCGTTGCGTTTTTGCAGCAATGTCCCGTTCATGAGTTACAATTAAAACGGTAATTCCGGTTTCATTGATTTCTTTGAATAAATCCATCATTTCCATGGAGGTTTGTGAATCAAGTGCCCCTGTAGGCTCATCGGCAAGAATCATTTTTGGTTTTGATATCAATGCCCTTGCGATTGCCAGTCGTTGTTTCTGACCACCTGACAATTCATTGGGTAAATGTAAAGCCCAATCCTTTAAACCAAGCCTGTCGAGGTATTCCATGGCTTGAAGGTTTCTTTTTTTGCGGCTAACCTTTTGGTAATAAAGTGGCAATGCCACATTTTCCATCGCATTTTTAAAGGAGATCAGGTTGAATGACTGAAAAACAAAACCAATCAGCAAATTGCGGTAATGAGCGGCTTTTTTTTCATTCATATTCCTGATTAATTCTCCATTGAGATAATACTCGCCCTCATCATAGTTATCAAGTATTCCCAGAATATTCAGTAAGGTAGACTTGCCCGAACCGGAAGAGCCCATGATAGAAACCAACTCACCTTTGCCGATTTCCAAATCAATACCTTTTAATACATGTAAATTATTTGAGCCGGTGGTATATGTTTTATGTATTGCTTTCAGTTGAATCATTCCCTTTTTCTCTGTTTATCTTATGAAAATTAATATTCAGCTTCAGATTGTTAAGAACAAAATCTATTATCATGCCAATAAAATCTGGATTTTGATACTCAGCAAATTATAACGGAACTGCGGTTGATTAATTTTATTAAGTGTGTTCGGAAATTTACAAATGTGTGCGATGGCGGGCAAAAATCGATCTTTTGGAATGGGCATTGCATCAGAAATTGCAATAAAAAAGCCGATCGAAAATTTTCGACCGGCGTTTACTAAGTTTTTAACCTATATTTTTATTCAACCATGTGTTTTGCAAGGAATGCTTCCATTGCCCTGTAAAACTCAAACCTGTTTTCTTCATTATGGAATCCATGACCTTCGTTGTCTTTAACAATATATTCAACATCCACACCACGCGCTTTTAACGCAGCTACCATCTGATCCGATTCGTCTTTGTTCACCCTTGGGTCGTTTGCACCCTGAGCAATAAATAATGGAGCAACGATTTTTTCGGCCTGGTAAACGGGAGAAACCTCCCTTAACAAAAGGCTGTCAGCTTTGGGATCCCCTACCATTTCGTAAAACATGTCGATCATTGGTTTCCAGTATGGAGGGATGGTTTGCATAAACGTAAACATGTTGGAAACGCCAACATAATCAACACCTGCCGCATAGAGATTCGGTTCTTTAACCAAACCCATCAGGGTGGCATATCCGCCGTAACTTCCACCATAGATGGCAATCCGTTTTGGATCGGCAATACCTTGATTGATCAGCCAGTTGGTTCCATCGGTAATATCATCCTGCATTTCACGGCCCCATTTCTTGAATGAAGCTTCCCAGAAGGATTTTCCATAACCGGTGGATCCCCTAAAGTTCATCTGGAAAATAGCATAACCGCGGTTAGCAAGAAACTGGATTTCAGGATTGAAACCCCAGTCGTCACGTGCCCAGGGGCCGCCATGAGGATTTACAACAACCGGCAGATTTTTGGCTGTTTCCATGGTATAACCCTTTGGCAGAGTAAGGTATCCGTTGATTGTCAAACCATCTCGTGACTGGTATTTAACCGGAGTAACATTTCCCATTTCATTTTCATCAATCCACGGACTGACTTCCACAATCTTTTCCAGTTTATCAGCGGTTTTATCATAGATATAATAAGAACCCAATGAGCGATCGCTATATGTGCGGATGATAAATACTGTTTCATCTTTGTTAAATGCGCTGATACCTATTTCATACTGACCTAAATCCTTGTTAAGCCTTTCGAACAAAGCTTTGGTTTCTTCATCAAAAAAATGCCTTTCACCTTTCCAGGATGTAAATGAAGCTGCTGTAATGACCTTGCGCTTGTGAGAAAAGTAAACACCTTCAACATCAAATTCCGGATTTTCATAGAGCACATTCATTTCTTTTCCGTTAGCAATATCAAATTCCACCACTGCACTTTTGTCACGGCCGAGGTTTGAGGTTCCGATTACGTTTTTATTATCAAACGTAAAGAAGTACGGCGACATGTTGTCTTTAAAACTTGTGGTAAGCACATCTTTCCATTCGTCTTTTTCTGTCTCACGGTAAAGAATGCTGGTATTAACACCGTCAACAATAGCAAAAGCTACCCTCAGTTTTCCATCGTGATCGAACATCCAGCCCTGGATATTTCCCGGATTCTCGGCAATCATGGTCATTTCACCGGTTTTCAGATTCAGCCGATAGGCATCAAAAACCTGAGGATTCCTTTTATTCAACCCGATTATGACTTCGTCATCGATATCGGGAAGATCGTCAATAACTTGTGTTCTAACGCCATCAAAATCAGTAAAGCATTTAAGATTGGACCCATCAATGTTTACACCGTACAATTTGTAATTTTCATCTCCTCCATTATCTTTCAAATAAAGGATCTGTTCATTGTTCGGCCAGAAGTAACCTGCGATATCCCTGTCTGTTTCGCTAGTCAGACGGATGGCTTCGGTTTTTCCACGCTCCTGCACAAAAACATTCATCCTCGTTTCATAAGGAGCCATGTAGGAATAGTATTTCCCATCAGGAGAAATCTGGTAACGACTTTTTTCGGGATTCTTGAAAAAATCCTCCAATGGAATCAATTTCGCTTTCATAGGCGGTTTGGGTGCGTTTGTGCAGCTTCCGGCCAGCAGTGCAAGGCCAATCATCAGGGAAGCCAGTCTGATAAAATTTGTTGTTTTCATTTTTGTTTTTTTGTTAAATTGTTTAAATCGTTCTTGATTATGGCGGCGAAATTATAACTTTTTGGAATAAAGTCAACTGTTTCATTAAATATTCTAAATAAGTAATCGTTATTTTGTAAAAAAATTTTTACCTGAATCCTGTTTTCAGCGAATGAATTTGTTTCTGAAATATTTAAAAAAAACCCTGTTGGCTATTGGCATTTTGCTAACTGCATTTGCTCTGTTTCTTTTCATCGTAGGATATTTTTATGGCGACAAAGTGAAGCAGGTAATTGTTGCAGAAGTCAGCAAAAGAATGAACATAGAGGTTACTGTCAAAGAAATTGACTTTTCACTGTTTAAAAATTTTCCGGAAGCTTCCATTGAGTTTACGACCATTCAAACCAACGACAGGATTCATTCCTCGGCTGGAAACTTATTGCAGGCAAACAAGCTTTCCCTGTTATTTGATATTTTCGATATCCTATCTGGCGAATACAAAATTGAAAAGCTTGTTCTGGAAAATGCAAATCTGAATCTCATCGTTTTTGAGGATTCTATCTATAATTTCAGCATTTTTCAAAAATCAAAGGATAGCAAAAAGGGACTCGTCGAAATCGATTTGCAGAAAGTCATTTTAAAGGATGTCAGTGTCTCCTATTTGAACAAACCCTCCGACCAGGAATATATCTTCACGATTAACAGCGGACGAATGTCCGGAGCTTTTTCATCCGAAAATTATATCCTTGCTATTGACGCAAAAATAGGTTCAAAGCAAATACGATCGGGGCAAACCATTTTCCTGAAAGACCTGGAGCTTGAGGCTGAACTAAAGATTGCAGTTGATCAGAAGCAAAGCATTTATAAAATAAACGAGGCAAAGCTTACGGTTGCCGGAATCACCCTGAACATTGCCGGGTTCATCCAATCGGCTATTGATACTAAAAACCTGAATATTGTAATCAAGTCTGAGAAAGCTGGCCTGGCCGCATATATTGATCTTATACCGGAAGAGTATTTACAGGGATTAAAGGACTATTCCCTGGATGGGGACCTTATTTTTGACGCAAAGATAGTTGGCGAATTCTCGGGCAATAACCTGCCTTCTGTCCAGTCCAACTTCACCCTCGATAAAGGCAAGTTAGTCATTAAAGAATCGGGCCTGACATTAAGAAATGTATCATTCAAAGGTGATTTTGATAATGGGGCGTCACGGTCGCAGGAAACCTACACCCTCAAGCTTTTCGGGTTGAAAGCGGGGTTGAATGCCGGCGAGATACAAGGCGATTTAACGATCCAGAACTTTGAGAGGCCTTTGATAACCGCCAGCCTTTCTTCAAGCCTGAACCTGGAAAAAATTGATGAAATTCTGAAAATCGAATCCCTGAAATCCATTACAGGCAAACTCGATTTCAACCTCAAAT
>Ga0209391_10000880_pt1 | contig 15098 bp, 16 predicted proteins | sample PPLLak3March2015_FD_187246 | JGI IMG/M metagenome (GOLD analysis project Ga0209391, IMG submission 187246) | Freshwater sediment microbial communities from Prairie Pothole Lake near Jamestown, North Dakota, USA - PPLs Lake P7 Core (1) Depth... | ecosystem: Environmental > Aquatic > Freshwater >... | reverse complement strand
TTGGCATCGACTCGTCACCCAAGTTCGCCACCGAGCGGGCATCGGCACTTGCCAGCACGAGGTGGTCTGGCCTGACGCAGCGACCGATTCCACACACCTGCCGAACCAAGAAGCCGCTGGGCGGCCAAGTTCCGTATTCGCACCACCAACCCAAGTCGAGGCCGTTGATTGGAGCGCACGAGTTATCAGGAGGAAGCATCGGGAGCCCAGCCCGATCAGTGCTCCCCGTCCACCACCAGTGGCTGCCTCCCAAACGGACCGAATCTCGGTAACGTAGCAAGCTGGCAACTGAGGGAGCGGAAGGCAACGCGGCTTCCATTGCCGATGTCGTGCCCAAGCACGTTAGGGACATCTCGCCACCCAGACAAACCGGGACTTTTTTCCCTGATCTACCTTTCATCAGGGGCAACGAACATATGCCGCGATTGGCGGTGCGCCCTGACGTTCACGGCTCGTCAGTTCAGGTCGGGGAGGAAAAAGTCCCGGTTGAATCCTCATTCCCCTCTGGCGCGTCGGCGCTGTTGACCGGGGTCGCGTTGTGCACACTGGACCGGAGGTCGCGCTCACTCACCCTCGGGCGCTCGACACCGTGCGTCGTCCCCGCGTGGCGGCTCCTCTTTGTATCGCGCTGAGCCGTCGGCGCTCGCGGCGAGCGGGGCCATCGTTGGCCACGCCGTCGCTGACATCGACCAGCATGCGGCTGATCCGTCCGGTCGCCTTCAGAGCCTTTGTATCGAGCCTGAAGAATGGGTCGGTTGCATCGTGACCCGAGGCGTGTTTCGTGGCGGCGCGTGTGGACTTAGGATCCGCCTGACGCTGATGCAGACGTGGCGTAGTTCGCAGCGGAGCCGAGATGCAAGAGGGGCATTAGTGGAGAGCAGAATAAACGGGGCCTTGCAGGTCGTTGATGTGCGTAGTTCAGGAAACCCGCTGTCGGGGGGTGACCGGTAACAGCGCAGCGGCGATCAGCAGATCCGTGCGGTAGTCATTCTCGCTGACCCCAGCCTCCGCTAACGCTGCGCGGGCTCGCGCCAGATATGGCCGCTCCGACTGTCCCCGGTGTGACCGCCGGTCCGGCGGCCCGGCAGGAGCGTTCAGCAGGGGGTCATCCGGGAGAAGGCGCAAGATCGTTTGGCAGGCACCGTTTAGCTCGTCTCTGAGGGGTTTCTCGTCCACGCTTCGGAAGCGCAGAGCGGACGAGGCTCCCTCCTCTAGGTGCCTGCGAATCTTCGCAGCCTGCTTGCGTAGCGCCCGGTAGTAGTCGATCTGCTGCCCTGCGAGTGCCACCATACCCGCTTCAGCCTTGGCAGCCTCAAGGATGGCACACACGATGCCGGGATCGGCGTCCGTTGAGTCCTCACACCACTCAACGGTGTCGTTGAGGATCTCGAGGCGCTCGGCGAACTTCCCGTCGCCAAACCGCTTTTCGAACTCGTCTTGCCAGCCCGACATCTCCGGAGGCGGCGCGGACGGGCCTTCCTTCCTGAGATAGAAGGAATAGGCCAGCTCTCGGAATCGTGGAGCCCACTTGGCCCACGCGGCTCGTCGCTCCTTGCGATCCTGCATCCTGTCCTCCACACGACAGGTCCACATGAAGTCGGCGGCGAGCCGGTGTGGAGACCGGCGTTCGGAGCGTCCCCCTAGCCGCCGGGGCCATGTTCTCCCGGCACCGGTGCTCAGTCAAGCCCTGACAGGGAGCCTTCAGATGTCGGCAATCGCTGGCGAATTGCCAAACTTGCGGATCCTGCATGCTGGCCAAGACCGCCGAAATGGCTAACTCGCTCGTGCCTAGGCGAGTAGCCTCCGGCACACCCTCCGGGACGGTCCCGGCGGTGCAGACGAGGTAGTCGGACGGGGAACTGCCCCTCCGGGCTCCGATGGGCCTCGCAGGAGGGAGCGCTGTTAGCGGGTGTCCTGACCGTGGATGTCGTGCACGGCCCCAACCGAAGATGACTGACGGGGGCCGGGCGCGCGCGCCAAATCCGCAATTATGCAGTCTATGCAGCGCGAAGCCCGCTGACGACGCCAGCCAGCTCGCGCTGAGGGGAACAGCCTCCGCTACGATGTCCGGGGCGGTGCCGTCGGGCAGGAAGGCCACGGGCGACGCTAATACGGACCCACCGGTTACCGCAGGTTCCCCTCGATGGTCTTCCACTGATCGCGGAACGGCAGCAACGACTTCTCAATGATGGCCGAGTGCATGGAATCCCACCGCTTCGGGCGGACGCCACTGTGCTTCTGCAAGTACGCCACGCGGTCCCTGATCAGCAGGCCACGCAGCCGCTGCCAAGTGCAGATGTAGAACCGGTCGTCCCCGTCGTCGGCGATATTGACGAACACCACGACCAGACGCCGCACGGGGCATGGCTTGGCTTTCCCGACGACCTGCCGGTGTCCGTTGAACCTGATGTCGCAATACTGCCTGATGTCCCCGAACTGCCAACTCCCTCCGCGTGAGGCTTTGACCTGCACGGAGACGTGTCTGCCGGTCACGTCGGACGCGATGATGTCGTAGTGAGGGACGTTGCCGGTGAACGTGGTAGCAATCAGCCCCCGGCGGGAAAGTTCCGCTGCCACCAGATACTCACCAGTCTGTCCGACGAGCTTGTTGCTTCGTCCGGTTGCCATATCGCCTTTTCTGTCCCGGCGTCATCCCGCTCGACGGCGGGGGCCAGCGCCCAACCCCGAGACCCGCCCTATGCCGCAGAGGATAGCGACCAGATGAGACCGGGGCAAGGACGAAGCCGGGCTGTGGCAAAACGGATACGCTTTCGAGTCCAACAGACCGCCCCTTCTCGTTGACGCCTATCATGCTCAGGCGTAAGCTGAGGCACCTTCTCCGTCACTTCGGCAACCCGGCGCACTCGGGAGCTACGCGATGTGCCGCCTGCATTGCTGTTCCGGCGATGCCCCCGCCGCCGCCGTGGTGACCTCGCCCAAGGCTCACCCCCGCTCCCACACCTGCGGCGGCTCCAAAACCCTGCCCGATGGCAATGACCATGCCCCCAAGAGGAGTTGATCCCATGAAGGCTGTCTCTTCGGTGCTGCTCGTGTTGGCGCTGGTTTCGCTGTCGGCCTGTGCGCCCAAGGTGAACGATCCCGCCGATGTGCAGTCGGTGAAGCAAACGATGGAGGCGTACACCAAGGGCATCGTCGCCAAGGACGCCCCGGCCTCCGTCGCCATGATGACGGACAAGACGGCGTACTTCGAGCCGCACATGCCCGCGATGACCGGCAAGGACGCGGTGGCGAAGCTCCACCAGATGATCTTCGATAACTTCGACGTCGAGATGACGCCGGTCGTCACCGACGCGCAGGTCGAAGGCAACCTCGCGATCATGCACGGCACCTACACGCAGAAGCTGACGCCCAAGGCCGAAGGCGCAGCAGCGATGCCGGACAGCGGGAACTGGACGGTCGCGGCGCGGCGACAAGCAGACGGCTCGTGGAAATGGGACTGGATCATGGGGGCCAGCGACCAGCCGATGCCCGGAACCACAGCGGACGGCGCGGAGGAACAAGCGATAGTGAAGCTTGTACTGGACATGGCTGCTGCGGTGCCGAAGAAGGACATGGCCACTCTTGACCGACTGGCGGCGAAGGAGCGGAACCTCTTTGAGGATGGACAAGCGGTGGACGTGGCCAAGGCGACGGCGGAGTTCAAGAGCGGGGACATTCGGATCGAATCCGACACCGTGCGCGACCTGAAGGTCTACGTCTTCGGTGATGCCGCCATTTCAACCATGGTTGGAGAAACGAAGGGTGCCTACAAGGGGAAAGACTTCTCCGGCCCGTATCGCGCCACCAACTTCTACCTCAAACGCAACGGACAGTGGCAACTCGTCAGCGGCCAGAGCATCACCATCAAGTAGTAGCGCCGTCAGAGGGAGCATCGTATGGATCTCAACGCAATCGCCAGCAGCCTCATCGCCGCGTTCAACGCCCATGACGCCGAGCGGCTGGCCAGCCTCTACACGGACGATCAGGTGACGGTGCTGCCCGGTGCGCCGGAACCCGTTCGGGGCCGGAACAACAAGGCGGAGATGGTCGCGGGATACTTCCGCGCATTCCCCGACCTGACGCTGGAGATCCCGCTGGTCTTGGTCTCGGGGAACCACATCGTCTGCGCGGGGCACATGGCGGGGACCAACACAGGTGCACTGGTCTCGCCGGAGGGCGAGATGCCGCCGACTGGACGCCGCGTGGAGATTCGCATGGCGTTCATCCTGCGGGTCAGGCCGGACGGGCTCATCGAGGAGGACCAGACATACTTCGACGAGGCGGAGTTCATGAAGCAGGTAGGGCTGACCTAGAGGCGCGTGCCCGACCCGGCCAACCCAAGTCAGGGCTGGGCGGGCACAACGGTCAAGCAAGGCACAAAGGATACTCCGATGAAGCGGTCAGTTCTTATCGTCCAGTTGTTCGTATTGGCCGTCCCGTGCCTCGCCTTCGGGCAGGCGCAATCCGCGACTACACTAGCCAACGCCCCGCAGGCGCAGACGGCTAAGCCTGTCAGCGCCGTGGGCGAATTGCCGGGAGGTTACGTCAAGATTGATGGCGGGCCGGGGACGATGTGCTCGCAGGGCACGCCCTACGCCTTCTACTTTCGTCCGGGTAGCCCAGACAAGTTACTCATCACCTTCGGCGGTGGCGGCGCGTGCTGGACATACAACAACTGCGACTTGACCCAGAAGCCTACCTACAACCCAACCGTGGGCTCCGGGACTGATCCCCAGCTCACGGGCATCCTCGACCCTGCCCATGCCGACAACCCGTTTGCCGACCATTCCGTGTTGGTAGTGCCCTACTGCACGGGCGATGTGCACTTGGGGAACAAGACCGTGACCTATTCCGCCCTGCCATCTGACAAGGCCGGGGGTAACAGCGCGTCAGCCAGCGTGCAGATTCATCACAATGGCTACAACAATGCGACAGCCGCGCTGCGTTGGGTCTACAGCCGCATCCCGTCTCCTCGTGAGGTGTTTGTGGCGGGCACGAGTGCCGGAGCCATCGCCTCGGCGTTCTATGTTGACCGCGTGGCTGAGCACTACAAAACAGCCAGAATCGGGCAGTTGGGTGACAGCGCCGGAGCCTACCGGGCCGCCATTGTGCCCAAGCTGCTTGAAGGGTGGGGAGCCACCGAGATGATGCGCGGCTTCCCGTCCTATGTGAAGCAGGATGCCAGCAAGGTCAACTTCGAGACGCTCTACATCGCCGCCGCGCGAAATCATCCGGGGGTGACGCTCGCCCAGTTCAACACCACCGAAGACGAGACTCAAGTCTTCTTTCTGGACGCGGTCGGCGTGCCAAACGCGCTCCTGCCGCCCCTGCTGGAGCAGAACTTCGCCGACATTCGTGCCGCCTCCGCCGGTTTCCGCAGCTACACTGCGCCGGGCACGTTTCACACCATCTTGGGTGGACCGGCGTTCTACTCCATGCAGGTCAATGGTGTGCGCCTCCGCGACTGGGTAGCCAATCTGGCGGCTGGACGCCCCGTGGAGAATATTTCCTCCGGCAAGGCAAAGTGAGCAGTTCGTGCCGGACGTGCGAAGCGTGAGGCCATTCGGCGAGTCGCCCTATCGATCGTGCCGCCTCGGCGCGCAGTGTGACGAGGACTACTGCGTCGGAAGGAGTCGGATGTGAGAAAGCTCTTTTCGTTCATCACGGTCCTTTCAGTCGTTGCCGCTGTCTCCCGCTTCACTGCGCGCGCAGAGGTTGCGTTCGCGCCGTTGGCCACCGTCAACGTGACCAACGGCATCTTTGACTGGAGGCTTGGCTTCAGGACGATGGCCGCAAAGCGGGTTCTGGATGGCAAGTACGAGGACTATGCGACTGGACCTACAGAATGCCGCGAAACGGAGGAACTGGCTGGGGTGATTCTATGCATGAGCTACCGGCAGTTGGACATGAATAGAATCTTCTCCAGGATTACCACGTATTCGGAGGGCGGCACGGTCCCTACAGGAACCGTGATTCCGAACTTCACAGGCACCGCTCAGAAACCGAAGGACGGACAAGCTCAGCTCTACGAGAACGAACTGCGGATCGGTTACATGCTCACTGCAGGACACGACATTCCCAGCGTCGCCATGTCAGAGTTCTTTACAAAGGTATTCGACAGATGCAACGCGGGTGAGCGCAACTACTGCCTGAATACCGAGGAGAGAGAATTCTACGATGCCGTCTATCTGCCGCTTAAGACCAGCGGCAAGCCGTTCGTGATCATCGCGTTTTCTGTGCAGAGCACATGGGTCTACGCCGAGGTCGTGAGCCACGAAATCCTGCACGCACAGTACTTCCTGAGCGAGAAATATCGAAACGTCGTCGATCGCTTTTGGAACAGCACCGTCTCTGAAGAGGACCGACGAGTCTTCGTGAGAACACTGGAGGACGCGGGGTATAACCCCAATGATGCGTATGTCATGAGGAATGAGTTTCAGGCATACCTGCTCCAAGTTGGCAAAGAGGACAAGACGATCGATAACTGCACGCTGGTTACGAAGCACAAAACGACAACCCTCTTCGTGCCTCAGGCATTCTCCGACAGATACCGAAAGCCGTTGATGGATAGGCTCACGGATGCAGGAGTGCCGCCGATACAGGTGCACTAACTGCGGTCAAGAAGCTAAGGGTGCCGTATCCGGGGCGGTCTAAGGGCGGACTGGAGGATCGTCAGGAGGATTGAATCATGTCTTAGGCCGTGCCCCGTCGGCCAGCCGCTTCAGCCAATCCAGCCTCGGCGGCTGGGCCTCGCCCAGCGCCGCCGAGACCGCAGTGATGATGTCCAGCAAGTCGGTCGCGCGGCCTCCCGTGAGACCCTGATGATGATCCGCCCCCTCGGCGTAGAGTTCCGCCGGAGTCAACGTCTTCTTCTCGTCCATTGCAGCCACGCCCTCACCGCGCCCACTCCGTCCCAAAAACAACACTCAAGATGACACCGGCGTTCGCTCCACAGGGGTGGAGTAACAGGCCGGTTCTGAGGCGAAAGTCAGGACTCTGCACCGAGGTCTATGTGACAGCCGCCAGCGGTGGATCACAGACCGCGACACGCCGAGCCGCTTTCCGGCCTCACGCAGCGACAAAGCGGCGACGGACTCACACTGCGCGTCGGTGATGCCGCAGGGCTTCCGCCCGAGCCGCTTGCCCTGAGCCTTCGCTCGTGCCAGACCGGCCCGAACACGCTCGATGATCCTCTCGCGCTCGAACTGCGAAATCGCAGCGAGGATGGCCAACTGGAGGCGTCCCGCTGGCGTGCCAAGGTCGATTGCCTCGCCAATCGATACAAAGGTCACGCCGAGTCGGTCAAGCTCCTCAAGCGTCACAATGAGGTGCCGCAGTGATCGACCGAGACGATCCAACCGCCACACGACGACGGCATCGAGGTGGCGTCTGCGTGCATCCCGCATCATCCTGTCCAATGACGGACGACTCTCGCGCGTGCCGGATACACCGTGGTCCACGTATTCGGTGGCCGACCATCCTCTGGCGGCCACGTAGCGGCGCAGTTCGGCCAGTTGGTTTTCTGGCTGCTGGTCGAGCGTGGAAACCCGCGCGTAGATGCCTGCTTTCTTCATTCGCCTCCTTCACGCGGTCGTTGCGTCCTCCTATCTGTCCTTGTAGCTCGACGGGGCGAGGCGCGCGTCGGGCGGCACATCCTCCTCGTCGATGGGCCGACTGGCTGTCTGCCAGTCCTTGCCAATCCACGAATACACGAACCAGCGCCGCGCCTCCCCCCACGGCGTCCACGCCTCCAACAGGCCCGGCCTATCGACTGGCGTTCGCAGGATGACGCCTTCGGAACATCGATAGACGTATCTCACTCGCGGTCCTTCTTCGGCACATCCGCTCACCACGCCCTCCCTCCATCCCGACCCACCTGCGGCCCTCCCGTGCACGGTCCGGCATCAGACTGGCACCGGCGGCGCGGGATCGCAACAAGACCGGAGAGCAGCCGCAACGGCGCTGACCCCTCAATCGTTCCAGTAGCGGATTCGCGCCGACGCTGGTGCGTCAGGCGGCCCGTGTGGACGGCAGGGAGACTTCCTCGCTCCGACCCGCCCGGAGTTGCTGGTGCTATCATTCGCCTGCCCTAGCATTCCGCCCGGACGGGCTGGCGAATCCTCAGACCACTGGCGGCTACCGACTCACACGGAGCGCGACGCGAGCATGGCGAACGACTTCACCCTCAGCCAACGTGAATCCCATCTGTGGGAAGCTGCGAACATCCTGCGCGGCCCCGTCGATGCGGCGGACTTCAAGAAATCCGTGTTCCCGCTCCTGCCCCTAACGCTGGAGGCGTCGTGAGGCCGTCGAAGAAGGAGATCAACTCCTCATATGGGAGGTTCTTCGGGAGCTGGGGCTACACTCTCGCCGCATCGGACAAGAAGCTCACGCCGCAAGGCGACGAACGGTCGCCGAGCCGCGCTGGCGGTCAGGACGATTCCGGCGATACCGCAGACAGGTCAAAGGAAGTGTGGCTCGACGCGGCGGACTTCACGCCAGAAGAAACATGGAGACTGCTGCGATGGTGTCAAGATCAGGGGGCCGACGAGTTCTCGGTCTCCTTCTATGATCGAGACGCCGGTCCGATCAAGTCATTCTTCCGCTGCCGCGCCAAACGAGAGATTGCGCATGGCCCACCGGGGTGGTGCGACTTCGTTTCGCTGTTTCACCTCAACCGCGAGAGCATCGCTGCGTTGCAGTCGATTTTGCCCTCCGGCCTGTTTCAGTTCACCTGCGGCGACAGGACCGGGTGGGCGGAGGATCCGATTGTCTATCGGAATGGACGCCTGATGCTGGGTATCATCTCGCACGAAGGCATCGCTGGACTGAGAATCTCCAAGCGCGAAGAAGCGTCGTTGGCCACGATTGGCCTGCGAGGCGACTTCTTGGAGGACGGAGAGACCGGCGCTCAGCTCTCGTTGGGTCCGGTCACGGTCGAAGTCTTTGGTCATGAGTTCCCGTGCCTTTCCGGCGATGCCGAGGACGATTGGCTTCGAGTCCACCTCACCGTCGAGCACGCAGAGCGCAACTGCGTCACATACCAGACGCTGAACATCACCACCGAAACGATCACCGACTGGCAGCGCCGGATAGAAGCCGTGGTGGCCGGTCAGGCTGCGGGCGCGACGCTCAAGACTGTTCGCGAGGGGCTGTTGCTGAACCTGACGCTGCCTGACGCGAGTTCAAGTGTCACGGTGGCCGTGGATGCGCGACAGATGGATTCTGAGTACCGCAGGGACTTCTGGCAGTTCAACGTGGAAACCGCCGACGTCGCACGACTCTGCAGCCAGTGTGCAACGGTAGTCCGGGAACACGAGGCCAGTCGCCGCATTCGTCCGCGAGCGTCCTTGCCGAATGATCCAGAGCGGGCCGTCAGGGCGCGTCGGCGCTACCTGCTGGTGGCGGGAGGAGCTTAGGCAGGCCGTCGGAGCCGTCTTCGGACCCGGTCCCAGCTAGGCAGCCCCGTCCGACTCAGCGTCTGACGGCTCGCGTAGAATGGAGCCGCCATGCCGTCACGGAAGATGCTGAAGAGCGTCATTCGCGGGTTTCTCGGAACCTACGTCAGCCGATACTCTGATTTCGACGGCTATCTCCTGTTTGGCTTTGTCGTAGACCACTTGAATTGCGAGGAGATTGACCTTCTGGTCCCGGCTCCTGCGTCATCCGCGTCGTCTCCACACTGCGAACTCAGTCGTCTCGCTCGTGCCAAGTTCCAAGAACAGTTGTCCAAGGTGGGCCTGCCGATCTCTGTCGTCCATAGCGCGACGCTGAAGATCCTGAAGGGCGAGCCGGGAGTCTACCGGATGGGCTACACGTATAAAGAGGGCTTTGACGTTCTCTTCACCGTGTGCGTGGTATCGGATCTCGGTCGCGTGTATGAAGATGGCGTGAGGGAGGGCATCTGCGCAAATGGTGTCGCCGTGTCCCCGGAGCAGCCGCGTTCATCGGCAGCCTCCGTGTGGAGGGGTGTCCTCGACTGGCTTCGCCTTCGCTAGGTTGAAACTGACGCGTCCTTCGCGCAGAGGCTGGCTTGAGGCGAGCGCGAGAACCACGTCCGTAACTTGCAAGAACTTGCAAGAGACTCCGGGAAACGCCGCCTCAATCGGCCACGAACGGCGGAGGTGGAGGACAGCGGACTCCAGAAGACGCGGTCCACCGCGACCTGCCGCGATCTTGTTGAGCCTCAGGAGCTTGTTGCCGCAAGGCAGTGGAGGTTCGAGTCCTCTCTTCCGCACCAGCCTTCGCTCCCCTTCGGCTTGCCACTCTCCTCAGGGAGCTACGGCTAGGCAAGCCAGCCCCACGCGAAGGCTGTCCCGCCGAAGCAACGCGAGAAAGATCGTGGGCCAAAGCGTTGCGAAGGCGGACCACAACTCGACATACGTCAGGACGGGCCTTTCCGGGGAATTCCGGCCTCCAGCCAGTCCTCCCAGGAGGCGAGGCCTGACGTCCGGAAGGAGACCGCCGGGACGGTTCCGGCCGGAGCGCTGCCTGCCCGGGAGCGCCGAGACCATCGATGCGCCCTATCGCCTCCCTACTTCCTGGCCGGCGCGAGCAGGTGCTCGGCGACAAGGGTCTCGAACTTGAAGCTTCGCGTGTCGACGGCAATTTGGCCGCCATCCGGGTGGACCTTGACCTGCATGATGATGCTCCCGCGCGCCTCGAAGAGCTTCTCGGGCTGCCCTCCGGACACGGGAATCCGGTACAAGGCCATCTGCGATCCGTTCGTCGCGCCTGGCGCCACGACGAACAGCAGTGACTTCCCGTCCGGCATCCACGCCAGCGACAGGGTGGACGGGACAGCGTGGCCTTTGGCCGTCTGGTAGATGACCCGGAGGTCGTGAGTTGACGGGTCCAGCAGCGAGACAGAAGAGACGATATCGCCCGCGTTCACGGTGGCCAGCGGCGCCTTGGCCTCCTGCAGGGCCACCGCAATCTGTCCCGTACGAGGCGACACGGAGAACGCACTCAGGAACTGAGGAGGCTTCCGCTCCACCAGGATCTCCTTGCCGCCGGTCGCCAGATTGTGGCGTGTCAGCGTGGTGGCCTGGCGCGCAGGGTCGAACGCCTTGTACAGGAGCTCGTTGCCGTTCGGTGAAAACGTCGGGTTGGCGCCGAACTCCGCCCAATTGCGGCCAAGCAAGATGTCCGACAGCGAACCCGATGCCAGGTCTACGCGGCGCAAGCCAATCGAGCCCATGCCGCCCTCCGGGCCGAGGCCCTGGACTGCCAGCGCGGAAAGGTCCGGGTACCACTTGATCGACATGATCGCGCCCGGCAGCCCCGTCCACAGGGTCCTCGTCGCGCCCGTTGCCAGCGTCTGGATCGTCACGAGTCCCGTGTGCGCCTGCGCGTAGGCAAGGAAGCGTCCGTCCGGCGACCAGTCAGGCGACTGGGTGTCGCCCAGGACACGAGACTCCTTGAAGACACCAGAGACCGGAACGACGGACATCACGTGGATCGTGTTCTCGACAAGCTGCCTCTGGTAATAGAACGCGCCGCCGCGGGTCACGCCCACCGGCTGGATCGATTCACGCAGCCTGCCAGCGATGCGCTCCGGCAGGCCCTGCGCCTTGCCGTCCATCACCTTCACCGCCCAGATGCCCTCTGATCCGCGCTCGGCGCTGTAGAACGCGAACCGCCCGTCCTCCGTCCAGCCGATGTTCCACGTGTTGGCGGGGCGGTCCACGAGCGGCCCGTCGAAGCGGCCATCCAGCGCGAACGCGCGTGTCGTCCACGCGCCGCCGGCTCCCGTCGGCTGTGCTCGGTAGGCGAGGTACTTGCCGTCTGGCGACAGGTGCCCACGTTCGACGGGACCGGTGAAGGGAGACGGCGACTTGACCGTTCGCGGAGAGCCGCCCGCCGCCGGCACCAGCGCGAGTTCCGTTGACTTGTCCGCGCGGGCCAGTCTCACGAGAAGCTCGTTCGCATCGGGCATCCAACCGAACAGCGCGATGTCTTTCACATCCGCGTCCTTGAAGAGCACGTGATCGTCTGCTCCGGTCCGCTTCACGATCCGCAACTCGGGTGCCTCATTGGAGGGCTCCGCGACGTACGCAATCTCCTCGCTGTCCGGGGAGAAGGCCGGTGCCGATGCCATGTTGGCCGTGAATGTCTGGTCCCGGCCGGTCCGGACATCGCGGACCACCGCGCAGCAGTACGCGACGTACCGTCCATCCGGCGACGCCGCAATGCGCACGTGGTTCCAGGGCCCGATGATCCGCCGGCCCTGCAGCGCATCCTCTGACGCCGGCACGGCGGTCTTCGCGAGTGTGGCCAGCCGCTCCCTGGCCTGCCGGACGACATCGCCCTGGTCCGCGTAGTCCTTGAGGACCCGCTCGTAGCTCTGCCGCGCTTCGGCGGTGCCGAGCTGCTCGTGACACTCCCCGAGGTGCAGGAGGGCTCTCGCCGCCACGGACCGGCTGACGCCCGCGGTGTTCAGGATCTTCTGGAAGTCGAAGATGGCGCCCTTCAGGTCACCCTCGACCGTGGCCTTGTTGAAAGCGGCCTGGAGCCGGATCTCCGAAGGATCGATTTGCTGCGCCGCGTGGAGCGAAACGGCCAGCGCGACGGCGACGACGACAACGACGGCCAACCCGGCACTTCGCATCGCTCACCTCCAGGATCAGCGTGCGCCTCTCCCGTCGCGCGGTGATTGGAGTTCCGTCAGATCTCCGTCAGATTGGTCGGCTATCCATCAAACCGGTAGCCGAGGCCGCGCACGCTCACCAGGAACCGCGGCCGGTCGGGGCGCGGTTCGATCTTCCTCCGGAGGTTCATGATGTGGTTGTCGATGGCACGGTCCGTCGGGCCGCCGTCCTGGCCCCAGACTTCGTCGAGCAGCCGATCGCGGGTGAGGAGCCTGCCGCGGTGGTGAATGAACGCGGCCAGCAGCTTGAACTCGAGCGCCGAGGTCAGCACGACCGTGCCGCTGCGCCGGACTTCGGCGCGCGTGAAGTCCATCTCGACGTCGCCGAACCGGTACACCTCGGGCGCCTCCCCGGAGACCCTCCGCAGCACCGCCTGCACCCGGGCGCGGAGCTCGAAAGGGCTGAACGGCTTGGTGACGTAGTCGTCGGCTCCCAGCTCCAGGCCGAGCACCTTCTCGGCCTCCTGCGACTTCGCCGTCAGCATGATGATCGGCGTCCTGACGCCGTCGTGGCGCAGCTCGCGGCACACGGCGAAGCCGTCCTTGCCCGGCAGCATGACGTCCAGCAGGATAAGATCGAACGGCTCCTTGCGGGCACGGTCGACGGCGGTCTCCCCGTCGCTGGCGACTTCGACTTCGTATCCCTCGAGCGCGAGGTCGCTCTTCAACCCGAGTGCGATGTAGGGCTCGTCCTCGACCACCAGGATCTTTGTCATCGTTCAACTCGCACGTGGCAGCAAGACGGTGAATACGCTCCCCTCGCCGGGCGTGCTTTCCAGCGAGATCCGGCCTCCATAGGACGCGACAATCTGTCGGGTCATGGCGAGCCCGATGCCCGCTCCCCGGACCCCTCCTGCCCTCGCGGCGGCGCCGCGGAAGAACTTGCGGAAGATCTCCTCCCGTTCGTCGGCGCTTACGCCCGTGCCCCGATCCCGCACGTGAATCGCGGTGGTCGCGCGGTCTTGTTCCAGGCCGATCCAGATCGTCGGGCATCCCGGCGAGTACTTGACCGCGTTGTCGAGGAGGTTCCAGATGACGCAGCCGAGCATCTGACGATCCGCCGTCACCGGAAACATCGGCCCGTCGAGACTCAGCTCGATGTGATGTCCCTGCACGTCCGCACTGCGCTCGAACTCCGCAACCACGTCACGAACGAGCGCCACCGGGTCCAGCGGCTCGGTGCGGTGATGGAGCGTGCCTGCTTCCATCCGGCCGAAGTCGAGCAGGCGATCAACCAGCCGGCCGAGGTGTCGGCTCTCGTGCGCCATGGCCTCGTAGTACTTCTTGCGGTCCTCTTCGCTGGCCACCCGGCCGCCGACGAGCAACTCGCTGAACTGCTGCAGCGCGGTGAGAGGCGTGCGCAGCTCGTGCGACACCGCCGAGACGAAATCCGCCTGCAGACGCGTGATGGCCATCTCCCGCGCGACCACACGCCAGACGAAGTAGGTGCCGGCGAGGATCAGCAGGGCGATGAACAGGAGCGCGCCGAACAGGACCCGGCGGCGCGCGTCGAAGTATGCATGGCGGGCGCCGCCGTCGAGAGTGACGACGTGCAGGTTCCACGGGAGCGAGGTCGCTGAAGCGGGTCGGAGCGATTGGCGGCGATGTTCGCCTGTCAGCCGGCCGATCACCGCGCGGCCGTCCCCGTCCGTGAGGGCGATCCCCATGCCCTGCTCCGCGAGGACCGGCTGGAGCGCCGAGAGCCATTGCCCGCTCACACCGTCGGGTCCCAGAGCGAGGCCCGCCATTCTCTCCGACGCCGCGCGCCACAGGATCAGAACGGGCCTGCCGGCGAACCACAGAAGCCGCTGGCCTTCGGCGGCTTCCTTCCCCTGCTGGATGGCGCGCCAGGATCCCCACAACGACTCGGCCGCAAAGGCCCGCGCCAGTGAAGCCTCTTGTCCTTCGTCGGGTCCGGAGGACGCAAGGCGGCGCTGGGCTTCCTCCATGTAGTAGCCGTACTCCGCGCGCAACAGGCGCCACCGGCCGGCCTGTACATCCCGCAGGAGTGCCGACGCATCGCGTGCGAGGCGATCACGCTCTCCGAGGTTCTCGACGAGCGCGAGGATCGCGTGGCGCCCGACCAGATCCGCCGGGAGGCCTTCCACCGGCACCGGCCCCAGCGCCGCCAACGCCTCGTAGCCCGCCAGCGCCTCGCGCAGGCGGCCGCTCTTGCGATCGATCCTGGCGAGCCGCATGAGCGCGCCCGCACGGATCGCCGGGTCTCCCGCATGAGCCTGACCCTGCAGGATGGCCGCCGCTGCGCGCGTGTTCCCGTGACGGAACTCGAGAGAGTCGGCTTGAGCAAAGGCGTTGCCCGCAACCGGCGCCGACGGCGGCCTGACGGGGTAGAAGAGCAGCCGCCCGCCCGGGAACGCCTCGACGCTGCCGGGGCCGCAGATGATGAGGACACTGTCCGCGCCCAGTCGTTTCGCGACGTCGTCTGCCT
>Ga0209391_10000879_pt1 | contig 15102 bp, 14 predicted proteins | sample PPLLak3March2015_FD_187246 | JGI IMG/M metagenome (GOLD analysis project Ga0209391, IMG submission 187246) | Freshwater sediment microbial communities from Prairie Pothole Lake near Jamestown, North Dakota, USA - PPLs Lake P7 Core (1) Depth... | ecosystem: Environmental > Aquatic > Freshwater >... | reverse complement strand
ACCAACGCCATCATCGGTGGCGATACCAACGCCATCATCGGTGGCGACACCAACGCGATCATCGGCGGTGACCGTCAGAAGGCGAAGCGGCCGTCGGCCATTATCGGCGGTGACACCAACGCCATCATCGGCGGCGATACCAACGCCATCATTGGTGGCGACACCAACGCCATCATCGGTGGTGACCGTCAGAAGGCGAAGCGGCCATCGGCCATCATCGGTGGTGACACCAACGCCATCATCGGCGGCGATACCAACGCCATCATCGGTGGTGACCGTCAGAAGGCGAAGCGGCCGTCGGCCATCATCGGCGGTGACGTAAATGGCCAGTACCGGATGCGGGTTATCGCCCAGGGTCCGGTTGATCACATTGACGCCACGACTGGTCGCTTAAAGGTTTTGGGCCAAGAGTTTTTGGCTCCCAACAGGGCAAATCTACTGAATGATCTTCTGCTTCGTGTTGCGGCAGGTGACGTTGTTACGGCGACGGTGTATGGCACTCTGAGGGCCAACGGGAAGCCATCCCCGAAGTCGGTCGTGTTTTCAGAGGAGCAGCAGATTCCTGGCGTGACAGCTGTGACCGTCTTGGGCTTAGTCCAGCGAGTGGATCGTGCGCATGGGAAGCTGGTCGTTGGTGGGCTTACGGTGGATTACACGCCGCTTCTTGCTTCGGGATCAGCCGATTTTTCTGCAGGCACAGTGGTCGAAGTAGTCGGCGTACAGTTTTCAGCAAACGGTGATCTGGTTGCATCCTCGGTACTAGCGCTTTGAAGAGTTGCCTACCTGTTTCTGAAGCCTTGTCGAGAGGCCGAATTGGGTCTGTAGGGCATTAAATGGTTGTACAGCGAGACCCCCGCAAGTTCTAGCGGTTCGACATGCCGGTTCATGCCTTGGCGTTGGTCGGTCGAAGCGAACACTTAGGCGCGGTTTCTCAGTGTCGGTTTTTTGTTGTGATCTGGTGCGGTTCTCTTTCAAAGTGCTACGCGAGTTCGACCAACGCTCCTTCGCGGTTCAGGGCGGCCATCGACATTTCCCCCCTGATTACCCTGTATGGTGAACTTGCGTATGTCCAAAAGTCGACTCCGGTCGGGGGCCGGCATCTCGATGAAGCCGGGCTGGACGCAGTTGCTCGGGTCGATTGGTAGTTGCCAAACCGCAAACTTTCCAGATAACTGAAGCGTTATTGCGCCGGCCTTTCTTCGGTACGGACGTGGTCCCGTCGTTGCGAGCGTCATTTTGCTCTCACAGCAACGACTCAACTCCCCTCGCCAAATTCCGGTTATCGGATCTGGTAACGGCACTCGTGCATGGGGTGGACGGTCACTTGGACGAAACTGTTCGAAGCGATCGATAGCAAAGTCTGAAAACTACACAGCATCGGGCTCGTCACCCCCGATCAGTGGCGCCCGGCACCTTGCCCAGACGCTCGCTGCCAGGATAGATCCAGATCACACATCCTTGGCATCACCATCGGACGAATCACCAGTGCGGCTGAAAACTGGTGCCTCGTAATAGAAGACACCTATTCCGACACGATAAAGTTCAACAGCCGCCGAGCCACCGCTAGTCTCGTTCAGGCTGAGCCAGTCGTCCATGCCCTGCAAAAACGATGATGCACGATGCTGTGAGATTTCGCGAAATAGCGGCACAGTGGCTGACGTCAGCCTGTCGGAATACGCGAGCCTTTGTACAAATGGCCTCTCGCAATTGCGCTCAGTGTTTCGCGCCAAACCAACGAGAATTGGGTTGACGAAATGAGTGAACCCAACTATCAAGTCCTCGCCCACATCCGCAGGGACGAAGTATCGCTTCAATGGTCTAAGGAGCCCATTTTCAAGTTCCATTACGGCTCCTGCATCCACGAGTTCCGCACGAACTGCTCCAGGAGGCACGTCACCTCCCGCGGCCCGTACCACGGCGCTGAAATTGACTCCTTCACCACCGTATGGGAGGTCCCTTGGATGACCAATTTCGTCGACGAATCTAGAATCCGCATGCCAGAGTTGCAAGACTCTCGCGGCGTGCCCACTTTCGTCGGTGTCAGAGCCCGTTGACTGACTTTCGCTATGCTGCGACAACAGGAGCGATCTGATGCGTGAGACCTCCTTTCTGGACACACCGGTACGTATTGCCACACGAGACAGATTCGTGGCCCTGCCGCGAGTGTCACGGTCACCCAGTGCTTCCGCCACATAGGCCGTCTTTGCCAATTCGGCAAATTGCGTGTACCCAATTCCCGACCGCAGCATGATCCTGGCGAGGAGCCGCAAGCACGGCTCGAGCGCGTTGCATAACCTCACTTGCACAGAACTCTTCATTGGTGACGTTAGCTACACGGCGACGGGTAAGGAATCTGAAGGTCGCTAAGCAACCGACAAGGCGCAGCAAGAAAGACGGGCAGGAGAACACCGATACAGATCGATGACTCGAAGCGTTCGCACGTCGCTCATCAAAGCCACGCAACTGAAGAAGCGGAACCGCACCGACCGTTTGCGCGTAACTGCCCCCGGGTTGCACCCGAACGCTCGCCCTGCAGTAGCTCCGGTCGGCCGCGCGCGTTGGTCACTTACGGCGACGACTGACATTCAGGAACCGAGCACCATTACGAATGGCGAGCTTTGCTTCGATTAGGACGCCTCAATGAACATCGTCCTCCGGTAATACCCAAGTTCTCGAATCGATTCCCGCACGTCATCCAACGCGAGGTGCCGCGACTCCTTGCGCATCCCGGCGAGTACGTCCGGCGCCCAGCGCCGCGCAAGTTCCTTGAGCGTGCTGACGTCGAGGTTGCGGTAATGAAAAAACCGTTCCAGCCGTGGCATCTCTCGGTACAGAAACCGTCGGTCCTGGCAGATGCTGTTGCCGCACATCGGCGAGGCACCGGGGTCGGCGTGAGCCTGGAGGAACTCGAGCGTAAGCTCCTCGGCCTGCGGTGCCGTGATGGCACTGCTTCGGACACGTTCAAGCAGACCGGAGGCGCCGTGGGTCGTGCGATTCCAGTCGTCCATTGCGTGCAGCACGCCGTCCGGCTGGTGAATCGCGAACACCGGGCCCTCGGCGACGACCTCCAGTTGCGAATCGGTCACGATCGTCGCGATTTCGATGATGCGGTCCCGGTCGGGGTCGAGGCCCGTCATCTCCAGATCGATCCAAACGAGATTTTCCGACCGAGTCGTCACGAGCGTTGAACCGGTACCATTGGGGATGTCGGCCTCGGATTCTAGCAAACGACTGGCTTCAGACCGGAACCATGCATACGTTTACCATTCTTTTTCTGGTGGCACTCACCGCGCACCTCGTCGTGCGACTCTGGCTGGCGAGGCGCCAGATCAGGTTCGTCGACGAGCACCGGACCTCGATGCCGGCCGCCTTTGAATCCCTCGTTTCGCCGGCAGAACACGCCCGGGCAGCGGATTATGCGGCCGCCGGCGAGCGGCTCGGCATCGTCGAGGCGGTGTACGACACGCTGGTCGCGCTCGCGCTGACCCTCGGCGGCGGCATCGCGGTGGTCGCGGTCTGGTCGACGGCGGCGATCGGCGGCGGCGTGACCGCAGGCGCCCTGCATCTCCTGGGCGTATTTGCGGCACTGGCGCTCCTCGAGCTGCCTTTCGGCCTCTACCGGACGTTCGTCCTCGAACAGCGTTTCGGCTTCAACCGGACGCGCCCGGCGACATTCCTGGCAGACCGGCTCAAGGGCTGGGCCCTGGGGCTGGTCCTCGGCGGCACGATGGCAGCCTGCGTGCTGTGGATCATGGCAACGGCCGGGTCCTACTGGTGGCTGGTCGGCTGGGGTGCGTGGTTCGGCTTCAGCCTGCTCGTGACCTGGGCGTGGCCGCGGCTGATTGCGCCCCTGTTCAACAAATTTTCGCCGCTTGAAGACGCGTCGCTGAAGGCACGCATCGACGCCCTGCTCGAACGCTGCGACTTCCGGGCGAAGGCGGTGTTCGTCATGGACGGTTCACGCCGCTCGTCGCACGGAAACGCTTATTTCACCGGCCTTGGCCGCGAGAAGCGCATCGTCTTCTTCGACACCCTGCTCGGCAGCCTGAGCCCGCAGCAGATCGAGTCGGTGCTGGCGCACGAGCTCGCCCATTTCAAGCTTCGCCACGTTCCGCAGCGGCTCGTTGCGGGCGCGCTGCTGAGCCTCGCGGGTTTCGCCGTCCTTGGTTGGCTGGCGGGACAGGGCTGGTTCTACTCCGCGCTCGGGGTACCGCAGCCCAGCGACTCCTCCGCGCTGCTCCTGTTCATGGTTGCCGCGCCCGCCTTCACCTGGCTGGTTTCGCCGCTGCTCGCGGCGTGGTCCCGTCGCCACGAGTTCGAGGCCGACGCATTCGCAGCAAGGCACAGCGATGCCCGCGCCCTCGCCGATGCACTCGCCAGACTCTACAAGGACAACGCGACCACCCTGACGCCGGACCCGATCTACTCCGCGTTCCACGACTCGCATCCGCCGCCGGCGGTCCGCATCGGGAAGCTGCTGGCCCTGGCCCGCCCGGCCGCGTCCACCCCGTGACCGGTCAGACGGACACGGGCTGCGTCATCGAGTCCTACGGCCGCCGGGTCGTCGTCGCCCGCTGTGAGGGCGGAGACGTCGCCTGCAAGCTCAAGCGACGCGATCTCGACCTCGTGGCCGGCGACCAGGTTCGTATCGCGGTTTCCGCGGGCGACGACGAGTGGACGGTGATCGAGCGGTTGCCACGGAAAAACGTCTTCTGCCGCAGCGACAGCCGCGGCCGCAGCGAGTCTCTCGCCGCCAACCTCGACCAACTCGGAGTGGTCATTGCGCCCCGCCCGGCCTGCGATCCATTCATCGTCGATCGCTACCTCGCCGGTGCGGAACAAGCCGGCATCACGGCGCTGCTCATCTGCAACAAGCAGGACCTTTCCCTCGATTCGGACGACCTGTCGTTCCTCGAACCCTTGCGGGCCATCGGGCTTCCGGTCGTGGCGGTGTCGGCGCGCACGGGCACCGGCCTCGACGAGCTGGTGGCGCGCCTGTCCGGGCGCCGCAGCCTCCTCGCCGGGCAGTCGGGCGTCGGCAAGTCCTCACTGCTCAATGCCCTCGCCGGCGAGGCAGTGCGCGCCACCGGCCATCTTTCCGCCGGATCCGGCGAAGGGCGGCACACGACCGTGTCCTCGGCGATCCTCAAGACGCCCTGGGGCGAGATTGCCGACTCACCGGGCGTCCGCGATTACACCCCGCCCCTCGCCCCGAGCCGGGAGGTCCAGCGCGGCTATCCGGAGATCGCCGCACTGGCCGCAGGGTGCCGGTTCCCGGATTGCCTGCACCTGCGGGAACCGCAATGTGCCGTGCGCATTGCGGTCGATTCCGCCACCATCGACGCGCGGCGCTACGAGAGCTACCGGCGCCTGCTGAATCTCAACCGCCAGCTCGAGGAGCGTCGCGGCTGGGGCGGCTGAGGGCCGCCCAGCTGTTCCTGGTCGAGAGCTGGCGAGCCTCGGCTGGTATGATGCTGCATTGCAACCATACGGTGTAAAACCGGGTCAGAGAGGAGTCAGGCGCGTGCGCAGAATCATGGTGGGCGTCAAGCGCGTGGTGGACTACAACGTCCGCGTCCGGGTCAGGCCGGACAACACGGGGGTCGTCACGGAAGGGGTCAAGATGAGCATCAACCCCTTCGACGAGATCGCGCTGGAAGAAGCGCTCCGGATCAAGGAAAAGGGGCTCGCCGACGAGGTGCTGGCGGTCGGCATCGGGCCGGCGGATGCGCAGCAGCAGCTTCGCACCGCGCTCGCCATGGGCGCCGACCGTGCCGTCCTGGTCCAGACCGATGCCGCCGTGCCGCCGCTGTCGGTGGCGCGCATCTTTCGTCAGCTGATCGACAAGGAGCAGCCCTTCCTGGTGCTGCTCGGCAAGCAGGCGATCGACGACGATAACGGCCAGGCGCCGCAGATGCTCGCCGCGCTGTGGGACCGACCGCAGGCGGTGTCCTGCTCAAAAATCGAGATAGCCGACGGGAAAGCCACGGTGACCCGCGAGGTGGACGCCGGGCTCGAAGTGCTCGAGCTCGACCTACCGGCCGTCATGAGCGTCGACCTGCGGCTCAACGAGCCGCGCTACGTGAAGCTGCCGGACATCATGAAGGCGAAGAAGAAGCCGCTCGACACGCTCGGGCTCGGCGACTTCGGCCTGACCGATGCGGCGGCATTCAAGACGGTCCGCGTGGATCCGCCGCCGCAGCGCCAGAAGGGCATCATGGTGAAGGATGTCGCCGAGCTGGTGGACGCGCTCAAGAAGAAGGGGTTGGTGTGATGAGCAAGATCCTGATCGTTGCGGAACATGACGGTGCGCGGCTCAACGCGAGCACCGCGAAGTGCATCAGCTGTGCCTCGCAGATCGGCGACAGCACCATCGACGTCCTCGTTCTGGCCGCAGACGGCTCCGCCGTGGCTGCCCAGGCAGCCGCAATCGCCGGCGTCGGCACGGTGCTGGTCGCTGAGAACGCCGCCAACGTCGAACCGCTGGCGGCCGTGCTCGCGCCGCAGGTGGCGAAGCTCGCTGCTGGCTACACGCACGTCTTTGGACCCTCGACGACGTTCGGCAAGGACCTCATGCCGCGCGTCGCCGCCCTGCTCGGCGTCGGGCAGGTGAGCGACATCATGGCCGTCGAGGGATCGCACACCTTCAAGCGCCCAATTTATGCCGGCAATGCCGTGCTCACCGTCGAGGTGCCCGCAGGCGCCGTCGTGGTAGCGACCGTGCGCGTGGCCTCCTTCGCCGCGGCCGCGCAGGGCGGCACCGCCGCGATCGAGAAGGTGGACGCCGGGGTAGCCCTGCCCGACCACACCCGCTTCGTGTCGCGCTCCAGCGCCACGACCGGCCGGCCGGACCTGCAGAGCGCCGCGCGCGTCGTGGCCGGCGGCCGGGCTCTCGGCAGTGCCGACGGCTTCAAGATCATCTACTCGCTCGCGGACAAGATGGGCGCCGCTGTGGGCGCCTCGCGCGCCGCGGTGGACGCGGGCTACGTACCGAACGACCTGCAGGTCGGCCAGACCGGAAAGATCATCGCGCCCGAACTGTACCTCGCGATCGGCATTTCCGGCGCCATCCAGCACATGACCGGCATCAAGGACGCGCGCACCATCGTCGCCATCAACAAGGACGGCGAAGCTCCGATCTTCGAGGCGGCCGACATCGGGCTGGTGGGCGACCTGTTCACGATCGTGTCGGAACTCGAGAAGCAGCTGGGCGGTTGAGGCCGGCGGGCCCGTACGAGCGTCATCTGGCTCGGGTCGCGCGGCGGTCGGCGGACGTGCCGCCGCCGCCTACACGGGTCCGATCGCCCTCCGAGCGGGTCAGAGCTGGCCCAGCACGTGCTCTGCGCTCGAGACCTTGAACTCGCCGGGACCTTCAACCAACACGCTCTGTGCGACCCCGTCCTGGACCACGATGGCGAAGCGCTTGCCGCGCATGCCCATGCCGAATCCGGTCGCATCGAGCTCGAGGCCTAGCGCCTTCGCGTAATCGCCATTGCCATCGGCGAGCATCAGCACCGTGTCCTCGACGGCCGACGCCTTGCCCCAGGCCTTCATGACGAACACGTCGTTGACGGCCATGCAGGCGACGGTGTCCACTCCCTTTGACTTGAAGTCGGCCGCGTGCTGCACGAAGCCCGGCAGGTGCCGTGCATCGCAGGTCGGCGTGAACGCGCCTGGAACCGAGAACAGCACGACTTTCTTGCCCGCGAACAGCTGCTCGGTCGTGAGCTTCTGCGGACCGTCCGGGCCCGGGATCGTGAATACACCTGCGGGCATCTTGTCGCCGGCCTTGATGGTCATGGAATTCTCCTTGCGAACGGGCTTGGATGAGGCCCCGATGGTACCACCGGTTCAGGCCGCGGCCGCCGGGCCCTTCTCGAAGCGCGGCGCGAGCTTGAGCCGCGCGTGGAGCGACTGCAGGAGCCCCTCCGTCGTCTCCCAGTCGATGCAGGCGTCCGTCACCGATACGCCGTACTCGAGTGCGGCCCGGTTTGCCGTGATCGACTGGCTGCCCCAGTGCAGGTTGCTCTCGAGCATCAGCCCCACCAGCGAGCGATTTCCCTGCAGGACCTGGTTCACGACGTTTTCCGCGACCAGTGATTGGAGTCCCGGGTCCTTGTTCGAGTTGCCGTGGCTGCAATCCACCACGATGCGAGCCGGCAGGCCGGCCTGCTCGAGCTCGCGCTCGCAGGAGGCGATGCTGACGGAGTCGTAGTTGGTACGCCCGCCGCCGCCGCGCAACACGATGTGGCCGTAGCGGTTGCCGCCGGTTCGGAACACGGCCGATTGTCCCTGCTGGGTGATTCCGAGGAAGTGGTGCGGGTGCCCGGCCGACTGCAGCGCGTTGATGGCCACGGCGAGCGAGCCGTCCGTGCCGTTCTTGAATCCCACGGGCGTCGAAAGGCCGCTCGCCATCTCGCGATGCGTCTGCGACTCAGTGGTCCGCGCTCCGATCGCGGTCCAGGTGACGAGTTCGGAGAGGTACTGCGGCATGATCGGGTCGAGCGCCTCGGTGGCCGCCGGGAGACCGATCTCGGCCATGAACAGCAGGAGCTCGCGCGCGAGCCCGATGCCCTTCTCGATGTGGAAGGAGTCGTCCATGTCCGGGTCGTTGATGAGGCCCTTCCAGCCGATGGTCGTGCGCGGCTTCTCGAAGTACACGCGCATCAGCAGCAGCATGGTGTCCTCGACGCGCCCGGCGAGGCCACGCAGCCGGGTGGCGTACTCGCGGGCGGCCTTCGGGTCGTGGATGGAACAGGGGCCCACCACCACGAACAGCCGCGGATCCTCGCCGTCGAGGATGCGGCGCACGGCGCCGCGGCTGCGGTAGACGAACTCTTCCGAGGCGGGCGGCAGCGGCAACACGCGCTTGATCTCCTCGGGCGTGGGCAGCAGCTCGCTCGAGAGGACGTTGATGTTATGCAGGCGGTCTGGCATCGGTCGTGGCACCGGGTCGGAATTCGACCGGTATCTTACACAGCGCGATGCCGCATCGCGTGTCCGCTCCGCGTCAGGTTGGGAACACCCAGGCGGGCACGTTCTGCCAGCCGCGCAGCAGCTCCGCGTCGAGGGCCCGCCACTGCGGTTCGAAGGATTCGACGAGGCTCCAGAAGCGCGGCGAGTGGTTCAGCTGCCGGCGGTGACAGAGCTCATGGACGAGCAGATAGCGCACAACGGCAGGGCGCTGGAACATCAGGCACATGTTGAGGCTGATCGTCCCTTTCGCCGAGCAGCTGCCCCAGCGCGTGCGCTGCCGGCGCAAGTGCATCTGCACATAGTCGATGCCGGTCTCGCGCGCCGTCTCATCGAGCCGCTGCCGCAGTTCGTGCGCAGCGACCCCGGCCAGCCATCGCAGCAGCACCGGCGCCACGGCCCGGGCCGTGTCGTTGGCCGCGCATACCTGGAGCACGCCCTCGCCCCGGTCGAGTACCGCCGCACGGCGTGCGACCTGGTACTCCACGGCCCACTGCTGGCCGGTCAACGGGATCGCGATCCCGTCCGGCCGCCGCTGGCCGCCGCCCGGCACGAGCAGTTCGAATTCGCGGGCACGGCGCTCGGCCCACTCACGGTGCCGCGAGACGAAGCGCTCGACTGCCGGGACCCCGGTGCCGGGTGGCACCACCACCTCGACCCGCCCGCCCGGAAAGACGCGCATCGAGAGGCGTCGGGCACGCCGGCTGATGCGCACGTTCCAGGCGCCGACGGCCTCGCGCTCCGTCCACAACGGCATCTGGATGGGCTGTGTGCCGGGGGCCGTTCCCGCGGCGCCGCGACCGAGGCTGCTCATGGTTTTACAGTTCCCTCAGGCCGGTCGTCACCGGCATTCCCGCGGCCGGAGAGATCGAGCGCCGCACGAAAGCCCTCCCCCATCGACAGCAACGAGACCAGCACCGCAGAACAGCCGCGACTATGCGGCGCGCAGCGCGGTGGTTACCGGCAGCCGTGCGGCACGAACTGCCGGGAACAGTCCGCCGACAAAGCCGATCAACAACGCGATGACCGCGCCGTAGGCCACCAATCCCGGGGTGACGCGGAACTGGAACACCAGCTGAGTGAAGCCGCCGCCGAGCGTGGATACGGTCATGCCGTTGAACAACACGAAAGCCAGGAAGGCCCCGACCAGCCCACCGGCCAGGGCCAGCAACATGGCCTCGATCATCACCGAGACCACGACCGGGAAACCGGCGAATCCGATCGCGCGCAGGGTGGCGATTTCGCGCGTGCGCGCGGACACCGCGGCGTACATCGTGTTGAGCGCGGCAAACACCGCACCCAGACCCATGATCACCGCCACCACGGTGCCTAGCAGACGAATGCCGACCGTGGTCGCCTGGGTCTGTTCGGTGAAGTAGGCGGTCTGTCGCTTGACCTCCACATTGAGCCGCGGATCGGCCTTCAGCGCGGCCTGAAAGGTCTCCAGCGATTCGGGCGACTCCAGCCCGACCAGCACGGTGGAAAAGATGTTGTTGCGGCCCCATGCGGTTTGCGCGGTTGCCGCGTCCGCCCAAATCTCGCTGTCGAAGGAATCGCCGGACTCGAACAGCCCGACCACGGTCCAGTCGGCACCGCGCAGGCGCACGATCTTGCCCACATCCAATCCCTCGAACTGGGTCGCGGCGCCCTTGCCGGCGACCAGCTGCTGCAATCCGGGTGTAAATGGCACGCCGGCGATGATCTTCAGATTCGGGCGCAGCGGAAAGGCCTGCGGCGTAACGCCGCGCAGCGTCACATTGGCGCCGAGCGTGTCGCCCTTGCGCGGCAGCTCCGCGATCACGATCAGCTCACCTGCGGCGAGCGGCTGGCCCTGCGCATCGCGACGCACGCCGGCGGTGCGCTCGGCAATTTGCAGGGTCTCCAAACTGACGGTGGAGTTGAGCTCGGCCGGCGAGCCACCGCGCAGCACCATAACATTGCGCGGATCGCCGCTGGCCCCGAACGTGGCCTCGATGCCGCGCGACATGGCGAACAGCGCGGTGAACACACCGACCACGCCAGCGATGCCGATCACGATCACCAGCGACAACCCCAGACGCTGGGGAATGCTGCGCAGGTTGATCGCCACCACCTGGAAGATCTGCTTGAACATGACGGATTCCTCAGCGGTCAGCGATCGGCGAGCGCATCGACGATCTTGAGCCGACCCGCGCGCAGCGCCGGCGGCAATCCCACCACCAATGCCAATGCGAGCATGGCGATGAGCCCCTGGACCCAGATCACCGGATCGGTCGGCAGTGAGCCGAAGAATCCCGGCGCGGCCTTGGCCATGCCGATGATGGCAAGACTGGACAAACTCATGCCCAGCAGGCCACCGATCAAACACAGCACGGCGGCCTCGGCCAGCACCAGGCCGGTCACCTGGCCGTTGCTGAAGCCAAGGGTCTTGAGCACGGCCATTTCGGGAATGCGCTCGCGAATCGCCTGCGCCATCGTGTTCCCGGTCAGGATCACGATGGTGAAAAATACCGCGACCAGGATCAGTCGCACAATCAGGCCGATATCGCCGATCTGGGCGAAGAACCCCTTGTTGAAGTCCTTTTCGCTCTGCGTCTTGGTTTCATCCGGCGAATTGAGGAACAGCTTGTCGATCGACTGCGCGACCTCGTTGGCGCGATCGGCATTCTCCAGCAACACGGCGAACACCCCGGCAGCACCCTGCCCGAACTGGTTGGCTTCGTTGAAGTAATCCCAATTGAGGAAGATCTGCGTAGTCTGCGCCTGCCAGTTCGAGTCCTTGCCGTCGTAGATGCCGACGATGTCGAAGCTCCATGCCATCGACCCGTCCTTTTGCGGAAAGATGTTGGACTTCAGCGGCAGCTTGTCGCCCACCTTCCAGCCGTACTGATCGGCGATCTTGCGGCCGACGATGGCCCCGGTACGGGTATTGGCGAACGCGTCCCACTGCGCATCGGGCATCACCCATTCGGGATACACCACGCGCAAGCTGCGCGGATTGGAGGCGAACGAGATCGCCTGCGTGTTGTCGCCGATGATACCGCCGAACCACTGGTCGTGATGCACCGCAGCCACACCCGGCACGCTCTCGATCTGCGGCTTGAGCCGCTCCGGCAGCGACTCGGTGAACGACACCCGCGACTGCACGATCAGGCGCGAGGCGCCGACGAAGTCCGCGCCCGCGGTGAAGAACGCACCGATGGTCTGCAGCAACCCGAACAGCAAGAACGCGCACAGCAGCGACAGGATGGTGAACGCCGCACGGGTCTTCTTGCGCCACAGGCTGGCCCAGATGAAGGTGAGATATTTCATTTTGTGGTCCCTTGCGGCGACTGGGGGCGTTTGAGTTTGGAGTGTGGGGTGTTATTGGTGAGTGGTGAGTGGCAAGCCGGTCGATTGAAGTGTGTGTGTGTGTCGGTGATGGGTGCTTTTCGGTGAGCGGATCCCGAAAAGCACTTGGAATAGCCTCGCCCGGCTTGCCACTCACCACTCACCACTTACCACTCACCAACGAACACTACCCACTCGCCCCCAACTCAAGCCGCCACCTGCTCCGCCAACAAACCCTTATCCAGATGCAGCGTATGCGTCGCGAACTCGGCAGCCTTGGGGTCATGCGTGACCATCACGATGGTCTTGCCGAAATCGCGGTTGAGCTGCTGCAACAGACTGAGAATTTCATCGGCGGTCTTGCGATCCAGATCGCCGGTGGGCTCATCGCAGACCAGGATCTGCGGATCGGACACGATGGCGCGCGCGATCGCCACGCGCTGCTCCTGACCGCCGGAGAGCTCTTTGGGCTTGTGGCCGGCGCGGTCGTCGAGGCCGACCAGCTTGAGCGCCACTGCGGCGTTCTGCCGGCGCTGCGCGGCCGACAGATTGGTCAGCAGCAGCGGCAGCTCGACATTCTTCTGCGCGGTCAACACCGGCATCAGATTGTAGAACTGGAATACGAAGCCGACATTGGCAGCGCGCCACTTGGCCAGCGCGCCGCTGGAGAGCTGGTCGATGCGGGTGCCGCCGACCGAGATCTCACCGCTGCTGGGCTGGTCCAGACCGCCGATCAGATTCAGCAAGGTCGTCTTGCCGGAACCCGAGGGTCCCATCAGTGCGACGAAGTCGCCCTTGGCGATCGACAGACTCAAGCCGTTGAGCACCGGCACCTTCTGTTTGCCGCGCTCATAGGTCTTCGCGACGTTGCGGACTTCCACCATGGCGCTCATCGTTCGATCCTCTTGTGTTGCATTCATACGCCGCGCTTCAGGGTTTGACGCTTGCGGCGGCGCCATCGGCCAAACCATCGGCCGGCGCGACGACCACGCGGTCGCCGGCGACCACACCGCTAAGCACTTGCCGCGCATCACCGGCGCTGAGCGTGCCCAGGATGACGACTTGACGCCGCAGGCGCTCGTCGGAGAGCACATACACCACGTCGAGATCGGATTCGCGACGCAAGGCGGCCTTGGGAACCAGCACGCCTTTCGGCGGCTCGGTCGGTGCGGCATCCGCTTTTTTCTCGTCGAGAAAAGCGACCCGCACGCCCATGTCGGGCACGATGCGCGCGTCCTTGAGCTTGATCGCGATGCGCACCTTGACCGTGGCCTTGCTGCGGTCGGCGGTGGGGATGATCGCGATCACCTCGGCGGGAATCTTCCAGTCCGGATACGCATTCAAGGTTGCTTCGACCGGCTGCGCGGGCTGCACGCGACCGATGAAGTTCTCGTTGACGTCGACTTCGATCTCCAGCGAGTCCATGTCGACGATGGTACCGATGCCGGTGCGGGTGAAGCTGCCGCCGGCCGACAGCGGCGAGATGATCTCGCCCGGCTGCGCGGCCTTGACCGTGATCACACCGGAGAACGGCGCGCGCACGATGGTGTTGTCCACATCCAGATCGAGGATTTGCAGCGACCGTTCGGCGACCTGCACCTCGCGCTGTGCGGACGCCAGACGCCCACGCAGGGCCGCAGCCTGGGTGTTTGCCGCATCGATAGCCTGCGCACTGGCCAGCTTGCGCTCGGCCAGGCCCTGCTGGCGCTCGGCTTCGCGCTCGGCATTGGCCAGATTGGTGCGGATCTCGGCCAGCTGCGAGCGGGCGGATTCGAGTCTTGCGGCGCCAAGGGCGCGCTGCGCCTTGGCGTCGACGTCTTCCAGCGTCGCCAGCACCTGGCCCTGCTCGACGCGCATGCCCTCTTCGATCAGCACCGTCTGCACACGGCCGGTGATCTTGGCCGACACCGTGGCCAGGCGTCGTGCGGTGATGTAACCGGTGGCATCCAGCACCGAGGCCTGCGTCGTTTGCGAGGCCAGCGTACGCGCCACTGCCGTCTCGACCACCAGGGCAGGATCGCGACCCAGGAAATACGCCGCCACCCCCACGACCACCAGTACCGCCAGCACCACGCCCAGGACCAGCGGCGTGCGGGTGCCCGACCCCGCCGCCGGGGCGCTGCGGTCGATACGCAACTGGTTGAGCAAGTCGGACTTTTTCACGGAGCTACTCGTCGGCAATCGGACGCGAAGTGTGCCACAGCGTGACGTGCGACTGCCGTGACCGGAAGGGTCGGGTCTCACCAGCGCAAGGTGATATTCCTCATGCCCCGCCGGATTCGCGCCAGCCTGGTGATCGCCGGCTGCCCAGCGGGCGCGCGGATTTCCAGGTCGGCGAGGCCCTGCTGGCAGAGGCCAACCTGGGCATTGGCAACGTCCACCTCGGCCAGTCGCACTTCAATCTCGCGCAGGTTGCGGCGCGCGGCCTCGGCGTTGGCGCGGGCCACGGCGTACTCGGCTTCGTCGGTGGCGCGATCGAGGCGCGCCAGCACCTGCCAAGCCTTAACCTCGGCGCCCTCGTCCCCTTCGATGCGCAGGCTTTCGAGCGCTGTCTTGTCCAGTGCCATGCAGACTCGCTAGTCTGGGGATGCGCCGCAATTTAATACAGCTACCCCTGCATGACACCGCCGCCCCTCGTCGACATCGGCCTCAACCTCGCCCACGACAGCTTCGACCACGACCGCGACCACGTTGTCGCGGCCGCACGCGCCGCCGGCGTGCACTGCATGGTGATCACGGGCAGCACGCTCGAGAGCAGCCGCGCCGCGGTCGATCTTGCCCGTTCAGCGCCGGATACATTCCGCGCCACTGCCGGAATCC
>Ga0209391_10000878_pt1 | contig 15103 bp, 20 predicted proteins | sample PPLLak3March2015_FD_187246 | JGI IMG/M metagenome (GOLD analysis project Ga0209391, IMG submission 187246) | Freshwater sediment microbial communities from Prairie Pothole Lake near Jamestown, North Dakota, USA - PPLs Lake P7 Core (1) Depth... | ecosystem: Environmental > Aquatic > Freshwater >... | reverse complement strand
GCGCCGATCTCGCCGAGGCCGGGCGCCACGGCCGGCGCAAGGCGTCCCTCCGTGCGCCGCGGAACCAGCACGATGGGGCGCGCCGGGTCGAGCAGTGCCGCCTGCTCGACCGCGCCGATGACGAGTTCCTCGCGGGCCTCGGCGAGGCCCACGTCGCCGCGCTGCGGGAACATGACGGCGAGGGGCTTGTCCGGCCGGCGCTTGCGCTCGCGCAGGCGGCGCACGGCGGCCTCGTCGCGCGCGTCGCACAGCAGGTGGTAGCCGCCGATGCCGCGCACGGCGAGCACGCGGCCCTCACGCAGGACGGCGACCGCCGCCGCCACCGCCGCCGCGTCGCCCGTGACCGGCGACTGTCCCGCCACGACGAAGCGGAGGTGCGGCCCGCAGGCCGGGCAGGCGACCGGCTCGGCGTGGAAGCGGCGGTCGAGCGGGTCCTCGTACTCGCGCCGACAGGCCTCGCAAAGCGGAAACCCCGCCATGCTGGTGTTAGGCCGGTCGTAGGGCAGCGCTTCGATCAGCGTGTAGCGCGGACCGCACTGCGTGCAATTGATGAAGGGATAGGCGTGGCGGCGATCGGCGGGATCGCCAAGTTCGGCGACGCATTCGTCGCAGGCGAAGAAATCGGGCGGTACCGACACCTCGGGCGCGTCCGTGGCGCTGCTCGCGGCGATCGCGAAGCCGCGGGAGGCCGGTTCCTGGCAGGCCGCGACGGCGCGGATGCGCGGCTGCGCAAGCGGCGGGGCGCGCTCGACGAGGCCGCGGGTGAACGCCTCGACTGCGGCAGCCGGCCCGGATGCGATCACCTCGACGTCGCCGCGCAGGTTGCGGACGTGCCCGTCGAGCCCGTGCTCGTGTGCGAGCCGGTAGACGAACGGGCGATAGCCGACCCCCTGCACCCGGCCGGTCATGAGGATCCGGCGGGCGATGCGCGGCTCCGTGTCGTTCACGGGGGGATCGGCACGGCGGGCGGTACGCGGTCGGCCGCTATCACGCCTCGGCGCCGGACGCCTTGCGGCCGGCCCAGACGTTCTCGCGCACGCCGTTAGCCCACCAGATCCGGCACGCGCCCTCGTCGGACACCATGCAGGGACCGACCGGCTGGCGTGGCGTGCAGGCGAGGCCGTAAAGCCGGCACTCGTTCGGGTATATCTTGCCGAGCACCACCTTGGCGCAGTCGCAGCCGGGCGGCATCTCGCCGGCGCGCTTGCGCGCCATCTCGGTGTACGAGGGCAGCTTCACACGTGAGTCGTGGGTGGCGTAGGCGGGCTTGAGCACGTAACCCGACTCCGGAATCGCGCCGATGCCGCGCCAGTTGCCGGCCATCACGTCCATGGTCGAGTCGATGAAGCGCTGCGCCGCCGGGTTGCCGCCCGGGCGCACGACCTGCGGGTAGCAGTTGTCGAGGAAGCACTTGCCCTCGATCCGCTGGCGCAGCACCGAGTACAACGCCGCGAGCAGCGACTCGGGAGAGAAGCCCGCGATGGCCGTGGGCAGCCCGTGGTCACGCGGCACGAACTCCCATTCCTCCGGTCCCATCACGGTCGCGACGTGGCCCGGGGCGATCAGCGCCTCGAAGCCGGGCTCGCCCGAGTCGAGCAGCATGGCCACCGCAGGCCAGGTGCGCCGGCCCGACATCAGGAACAGCAGGTTCTCCGGCGCACCCTGGGCGAGCAGGGCCGCGGCTGGCGCGGTGGTGGTCTCGAAGCCGGCGGCGAGGAACACGACCGCGCGATCCGGATTCTCACGCGCCACCTTCGCCGCCTCGAGCGGGCTCGAGATCGGTCGCACGTCGGCACCGGCGGCCTTGGCCTGCTCGAGCGAGCGCGGCTCGCTCTTCGGCGCGTTCACGGGCACCCGCAGCATGTCGCCGTAAGCCACGAGGATGACGCGCTCGTGCAGCGCGAGCTGGATCGCCTCGTAGATGTCCTCCTCGGGACAGATGCACACCGGGCAGCCGGGACCGGGCACCAGCTCGATGTTCGCCGGGATCGCCTTGCGCAGGCCTGCGGTCGTGATCGAGCGTTCGTGCCCGCCGCACACGTTCATGACCTTGATGCGCTCGGGCAGCGGCAGGGCGCGGATGCGCGCGAGCCAGTCGGTGGCAGTCGTGGTCATTGCTCCCCCCTTTCAGCGCGGCGGCCGGCCGGCACCGTGGGCGTGGGCGCCCTCGGGCTGGATGGCGGGCCGCGCCGTGGCGCCGCGCGCCGTCCGCTCGCGCTGCGCCGCGACTTCGCGCTCGAGCCAGACGAGCCAAGCGGCGAAACCCTCGCCGCCGCGGTTGGTCAGCTCGATGGTCTCGCCGCCGAAGCCGATCTGCCGCAACGCCGCGTGCGCCCGTTCCAGCTTGAACTCCGTGATGTAGGCCAGCAGGTCGGTCTTGGTGATGAGCGCGAGGTCGGCCGCGCGGAACATGACAGGGTACTTGGCCGGCTTGTCGTCGCCCTCTGGCACCGACAGCAGCGTGACGTTGCGGTGCTGGCCGAGGTCGAAGCTCGCCGGGCAGACGAGGTTGCCGACGTTCTCGATGAACAGCACGTCGAGGCCGGCGAGCGGCAGGAGGTGCACCGCGTCGTGCACCATCTGTGCGTCGAGGTGGCAGGCGTTGCCGGTGGTGATCTGCACCGCCGGCACGCCGCAGGCGCGGATTCGGTCGGCGTCGTTCTCGGTGGCGAGGTCGCCCTCGACGACCGCCACCTTGAGGCGTCCGTCGAGTGCGCGGATCGTGGCCTCGAGCAGCGAGGTCTTGCCGGCGCCGGGCGAGGACATCAGGTTCAGTGCCAACACGCCCTGGCCGTCGAAGTGCTCGCGGTTGTGCGCGGCGACGCGGTCGTTCTCACCGAGGATCGCGGTGATGACCTCGATGGTCTCGGTGCGGCCGGGCGCGGACGGCGTGGCCGGCCCGGCGGCGAGCGGCGCGCGCGTCGCGGCGGGACCCAGTGAACATCCGCAGTCACGGCACATGTGTCGTCTCCCGATTGCCTGACAGTCGCCCGGCTAGTGGACCGCCGCGGGACCGGTCTCGATCTCGACCCGCTTCAGCAGCATTTCCTCGCCTGCGACGACGTCGACCTTCCAGTCGCTGCAGTCTCCGCACACGAGGCGGTTGGGCAGCGCGCCGGTCTCGGCCCCGCAGCTGCGGCAGCGCACGCGCACCGGTACCGTCTCGACGGTGAGGGTGGCGTGCTCGGCCACCGTGCCCGCCGCGGCGATCGGGTAGGCATGCTCGAGCAGCCCGGCCTCGACGCCCGACAGCGGTCCCACCGCGATCACGATCGCCACCACGCGGCGGGCGTCGTTCTCGCGCGCCACCTTCTCGACCTGCCCGATCAGCGCCTGGCAGACCGAGAGTTCATGCATGCTCGAGGATCTCCTCGAACAGTTCCCAGGTCGAGCGCGCTTCCTCCTCGCTCACCTTCTGGATGGCATAGCCCACGTGCACGAGCACGTGGTCGCCGGGAACGACGTCCTCGCCCTGCAGCATGAACAGGCTGATTTCCCGCTCGATGCCCTTGGCCTCGCAGACGGCGTTGAAGCCATCGACGGTCTTGATCCTCATCGGCACGGCCAGACACATCTCGTTGATCTCCCCCTGCAGAATCGGGTGCTGCTGAACGCGCGAGGCTCTCAGACCCCCGGCGCCCGCACAACTCCGTACATGCCGCGGGCCCGGCGGACCAGCGACGCCCGCTTCCAGTAAGGACCCGCGCGGCCCAAGGATAGTTCCGCCGGGCCGCTCAAACCTGGCCGGCCGGCTCCACGGGCGGTGCTCGCCGCTTGCGCAGCGAGCCGAGCAGCAGCGTCCCGAGTGCAAGCAGGATCTCGTCGATGAACGGAACCAGGTCCGGGACCAGCAGGTCGATGACGAACAACGCCGCCACGAGGCCGAACAGCGTCGGAAAGCGCAGACCGGCGGCGAAACGGTTCACGAGGCCGCCGATCACTTTGCCTTCCCTCCGGGCGTCAGCACCTCGACCGACAACGTGAAGGTGCGGGACTCGGCCGCACGCAGCGCCCCGACGCCCACCACCTGCCGGGAGATCTCCTCACCGCGCTCGTTGCGAATCGCGAGCACCACCGAGTACTCCCAGTCGCCGCCGCGCTCCGGGTGCTGCACCGTGCCCGCGACCCGCAGCGCGGAAAAGCCCTCGGGCACGGGCGGTGCAGCCGAACCCACGAAACGCAGGTGGTGGCGGCACTGCGGACAGATCGGCGCGCTCTCGAGGATCGTCGCCTTGCAGTGCGGACACACCCGCGTGCGACCGACCGCTCCCCCGAATCGCCCGGGCAGCATGCTCACAGGCGCGTGCGCTACTTGCGGCCCGAACCTTGCTCGCCCCAGCCAAAATCGGCCTGGCCACGCATCCGCGATCCGGCGGCGACCGTCAGCACGGCTGCCTTGACGTCGCCGTTGATGATGCCGCTCTCGAGCAGTTCGACGCGCGCGCTGGCGTTGATGTTGCCCTCGACCTCGCCGCTGACGATCACGGTGGCGGCGTTGACCTGGCCATTGACGTGCGCGCCCTGCTCCACCGTGACGTTGCCCTGCACGTTCACGTCGCCCTTGAAGCGGCCGGCGATGCGGACGTCTCCGGCGCCCTCGATCTTGCCCTCGATGGTGACGTCGGCCGCGATCAGCGATTCCTTGACCGCGCCGGCCGACGACGCCCGCCGCAGCGGCTCCGCGGCCACGGACGCGAGTGCCACGGGCGCCGGACGCTCGGTCGCACGCGGTGCGATCTCGGAGATTTCGCCGCCGGCCATCTCGCCGGAAGCCGCAGCAGGATCCTTCACCGACGGATCTTTCCAAAGTGCCATTGCATGTTGCTCCTGTGATCAAACATAAGGTGCGGCCGTGGTGCTGGCAGAGGGATTCGAACCCCCGACCTGCCGCTTACAAGGCGGCTGCTCTACCAACTGAGCTATGCCAGCGGGACGACCGGATTCTAACCACGGCGTGCGCCCGACGGTCAGCGCATCGCAGCGGCGCTCGCCGCCGAAGGGCAGGGACGCAGGCCGAGCGGCGGCTGACGCCCATCTTCCGCAACCTGCAATTCCTCAAACGCCGGCAGCCCGCCGTTCGACTGCCGGTCCACGTCCAGCCAGAACACGTCCGCGGTGCGAAGCCGGTCGATGGTGCGAGGCTCGAAGCCGGCCGCACGGGCCACAGCCGCCGTCGCCTCGGACCGGGCCGGATCCGTGTGTACGCCGAGCGACACGATGGGTCTGCTGTCTTCCTCGGTCAGCACGAACGCATCTGCGAGTCCGGCGGCCTGCAGCGCAGCCCGCGCGTTCTCCGCGTCCTCCGGCGTGGCCAGGCCCTCGAGACGCACCCAGTGGCCGACGCGAACTTCTTCGCGCGCCTCGCGCAGCCGCACGTTGAAGCCGAGCCGCCCCAGCCGTGCGGCGGCCTGCTCGGCGTCCGGTCTCGCGAGGAAGGGGCCAGCGCTGACGCAGGTGAGGCTGGCGTCGTCCAGTGCGAGCCGGCCTCCGTCGGCCGGTTGCGACGCCTCGGTGGACTGCACTTCCCGCAACAGCCGGATGCCGGCCGAACCGGTCTCGTTCGGAGTCGCCAGACCGAGCGCGGACGGTGCCGGGGCGACCCAGCGGGCCCACGCCGCGAACAGCAGGTTGGCCAGCAACAGCAGCAGGAACAGCGTGCGCACCTCGCGGGTTCTCCGGACGACGTCGATCGGAGCCCGAATGTTAACGGAAAAGCAAAGGCCCGCCCCCCTCGCGGGGAGCGGGCCTCGGTTCAGGCCATGCGACCTGAGGGAGGCTACTTACCGCCCTTCGCCATGTAGGCGGCGATCTCTGTGATCTCCGCCTCAGACAGCTTGACGGCACTCTTGTGCTTCATCTGCCCACCGGCAATCTTCTTGAGCGTGTCGGCAAGGGCCGCCGCGTCCTCGCCCTCGAAATCGCCGGCCTCGTGGCACTCGGCGCAGTCCGCCGCAAACTTGGCCTTGGCGTCCGCATGGGCCGCCATGCCCCAGCCGGCAGCGCCCAGGCTGGCCACCGCCACGATCAGCATCCGATTCATCTTCATCGCCATCTCCTCGTCCTCAGTGCTAGGCCCGGCACACGCCGAGCGACCAAAGAATCCTCGATCGATGCGCGAGCGCGACTACTTGCCACCGCTCGCCATGAAGGCCGCAACGTCCGCCGCCTGCTGGTCGGTCAGCTTGATCGCCTTCTTGTGCTTCATCTGGCCGGCCGAGATCTTCTTGATCGTCGCCGTCAGATCGGCGGCCGCCTCGCCCTCGAAGTCCGCCGTTTCGTGGCATTCGGCGCAGACGTCCTCGAACGTCGCTTTGCCGGCTGCGGCGTCGGCCAGCGCGGCTCCGCCGTATCCGGCGAGCCCAACGGCGGCAATCGAAACAGTCAGCAACTTGTTGATCTTCATCAATTCTCTCCTGAGCTAGAACGTCTACCAGCGGCACCGCCGCCGGCACCCGGTTGTTGATCACTGCCGATCATACACGAGCGCCGTCACCTCCTTTGAGTGCGCATTGGCCGCAGAGGTTCAGCCGGGAAGGCGCGCCACCACGGCGAGGCCGCGGAGCACGAGGTCGGGAAGGTGCTCGACGGTGCTGCGCAGGTGGGGCAACACCTCGGGTGCTGCCCCGCCCGTAAGCAACAGATGGGGCCGCTCGACCGAATTGCGCCCGGCATCGGCAACGCTCCGATCGATCAAGGCCGCCAGCGCGAGGCGGCAGCCGCGCTCGATCGCGTCGCGGGTGTTGTCGGCGAAGCCCGATTCCGTGCTCGAGGCGCCGCTGGAGGCGTGGCGGGGAGCGAGTTCGCGGGTGGAACGCAGCAGCGAGGCGACCATGAGCCGGGGTCCGGGCACGATGTAGCCACCCAGGTGCCGGCCGTCCGCCGCCACCACGTCGATGGTCGCCGCCGTGCCGATGTCGGCGACCACGCAGGCGCCGCGTACCCGCGCATAAGCGCCAATGGCAGCGAGCCAGCGGTCGACGCCGAGCAGCCCCGGGTTGGAGTAGCCGTTCAGCACGCCGCCCGCGGCGCGCGTCGTCGCGACGAAGCGGACGGGATGGCCGGTTGCCAGACGCGCCGCCGCGTCGAGCGCCGCGCCGGCCGATTCACCGGCCACGCTTGCCGCGAGGACGCGCTCTACCGGAGCGCCGGCGAACAGCGCGGCTCGCCAGTCCGCCGGCGACCAGCCCACGTATTCTGCGGCGGACTGCTCCCCGGGCCCGTCCACCCCGAGCCGCGCCCACTTCACGCGGGAATTGCCGATGTCGACCAGCAGCGTCATGCCATCACCGGGCGCAGGCTCACGTCGCCCGAATGGAAGCGCTCGATGCGGCCGTTCACCGCAACGAGCAGCGCGCCGTCCGCGTCTGTGCCGCACGCTTCTCCCTCGACGCCCTCCGCGCCTTGCGCGACGCGCACGCGCGCGCCCGCCAGCGCATCGAGCGCCGCCCAGCGCGGCGCGAACGCCGCGAAGCCATGGCTTGCGAACTCCCCGAACCCCGCAAGCAAAGCCGCGGCAAGCGCCGCCGCGAGGTCGTTGCGCCCGGGGACCTTCCCGGCCATGGCCTCGTCGAGATCCGCGACCGGCAGGCCGCCGTCGTTGTCGAGTCGCTCGCGCGAAGCGGCTGGCAACAGAAGATTGAGGCCCAGCCCGGCTACGACGCTGGCGGGCCCGCCCGACTCGGTGCGCAACTGCAGCAACAGCCCGCCCAGCTTGCGTCCTCGCCAGAGAAGGTCGTTTGGCCACTTGAGCCGCACCTCGTCCAAGCCGAGGCGACCCAGCGTCTCGGCGACTGCGACGCCCAGGGCGAGCCCGAGCGCCGGCATGCCGGACGGCGTCTCGGCGAACGTCCAGGCCACCGAGAAGGTGAGGCCCGACCCGAAGGGAGCGAGCCACGATCGTCCGCGCCGGCCCCGCCCGGCGTGCTGGATCTCCGCGAACGCGACGCGCGGGCTCCCGGGCGGCGGCGGGGCGGCCGCATAGAGGTAGGTGTTGGTCGAATCGATCTCGAACAGGACTTCGACGGCCCCGGGCAGCGACTGGCGCCGGGTGGTGGCGGCACCGACGATGCGCTTCGCGTCCAGCAGCTCAACCGGGGCGGGCAGCCGATATCCGCAGCGCGGCAGGCTGTCCACGGCGATGCCGTGGCTGCGCAGTTCGCCCACCAGCTTCCAGACCGCCGCGCGGCTCACGCCGAGCTGCTCGGCGAGGTCGGAGCCGGAGTGCAGCGACCCGTCCGCGAGCAACGCGAGCAGCGCCTCGGCCCGGGCGGTCATCGCGGGCGCAGGAGCCAGAGCCGGCGCGCGCGGCTTTCGTTGCCGGCGCGCATGCGTGCGAGGTTCGAGCGATGCGTGTAGATGACGAAAGCCGCCATGGCGATGCCGAAGGCGAACAGCGCCGCGGATCGTGGCTGGGAGAGCGCGAAGTACACGGGCAGCGTCGCGGTAGCGAGCATCGTCCCGAGGCCCACGAACCCGGTCAGCATCACGCAAGAAAGCCACACGAGCGCCACCGGCAACAGCGCCGACGGCGCCAGCACGGCCACGGCCCCGATCAGCGTCGCCGCGCCCTTGCCGCCGCGAAATTCGTACCACACCGGATAGACGTGGCCGAACACCGCCGCGGCGGCGCAGCAGACGGCGAGCCAGTCGCGGCTCACGGCGGGGTCGATGCCGATCCAGGGCAGGTCGAGGCCCGGCAGCACGCCCGCCGCGAGCAGGGCCTTGCCGACGTCGATCACGACCACGCCGAGCGCGAACCGCCCGCCCTGAGTGCGCAGCGCGTTCGTGCCGCCCGCGTTGCCGCTGCCCTGCTCGCGGATGTCCACGCCGCGCAGGCGGCCCATGACGAGGCTGCCCAGCACGGAGCCGAGCAGGTAGGCGAGCAGGGTCTTGACGCCGAGTTCGAGCAAGCTATTTCTCCGCGACCGATTCTAGCAGCGACGGTTCGGCGCGCGCCCGCGGGTACACTGGCGCGACAGTGGCAGGGCGCAGGAGAGATTCATGGGCAAGCTCGAGCAGGATTTCGCCGCCTACCGCGCACGCATGAACGAGCGCGTCCTCGCCGAGGACAATCGAGTCATCAAGCGCGTTTATTCGGTGGACTCGCTCGCGTACGGGGAGGACGGGTCGCTGCCGAAGCAGACCAAGGAACTGCTCGGCCTGGTTGCGTCCCTGGTGCTGCGCTGCGACGACTGCGTGAAATACCATCTCGTCGAGGCCCGGACCGCCGGCTCGAGCCGCAAGGAACTCGTCGAGGCCATGAGCATCGGCCTCGTCGTGGGCGGAACGATCGTGATCCCGCACCTGCGCCGCGCTGTCGAGTTCCTCGACGACCTCGACGCGACCGAAGGTTAGCCCTAACCCGCCGCGGCGAGGCCCGCCGCACGCGGCAGGAAGACCTCGGCCAGCATGCAGCGCACCGAGCCGCCGCCGGTGCCCTCGATCGTCGGCACCGGCACAGCGACCACTCGGTCCACGCAGCCCGCCAGGCGCTCGCGTGCTTCCGGCGCGAGGCTCTCGTGGCCGCGTTCGGACATCGCCAGCACCGAGCCGCCGGTGCGCGTCCGCAGCTCCAGCAGGTTGCCGGCGAACTGCGCCATCTGCGACGCGTCGATTGATTCCACGTGGCGACCGCCGGCGCCAAGTCGCTCGAGCAGCGCGCCACGCTGCCCGGCCGGAATTGCGTCGGCGCAAACCACCACGAAGCGACGGCCGATCGCGAGCATCACGTTCGTATGGTAGACGGGCGCGCCGGCCGGGCCCGTCGCACTGAAGGCCACGGGCTCGTAATCGATCTCCGCGCACAGTTCCCGCAGCACGTCGACGCCGCTGCGCGGCGACAGGCAGGCATAGGCCACGCGGGACGGGTGGTCGAACACCACGCTGCCAGTCCCCTCGAGGAAACGGCCGTGGAGCTCGTGGTGCGTGAGGTCGAGCAGCTGCTTTACACGGAAGCCGCCTCGCTGCGCGAGCTCGGTCAGCAACTCCGGGCGCCGCTCGAGACGCCGGTTCGGCGCCAGCATCGGATACAGCACGGCCGTGCCATCGGCATGCAAGCTGACCCAGTTGTTCGGGAAAAGGGCGTCGGGGCAGGGCGGATCGGCGCGGTCCGCAAGCGCGTGCACTTCGACGCCGGCTTGAGTGAGCGCAACGTTCAGCTGGTCGAACTCGGCGAGCGCCCGTGACTGGAGGTCGCACGCCGGCGGCGGCACCTGGAAGCGGTTGGTCACGGCCGTCTGCGGATTCCAGCCGAACGCCGCCGGCCGGACCATCAGCACGGCATCGGCGCACTGGGTTGCGGCCAGCCGGCCGGTCGAACCTCCTGCAGGCGAATTGAACGTGGACATCCGGCGATTGTAGGACCGTAGGTGGGAGCGGTCGCGCCGGCTACTTCAACCGCCGGCGCGCGCGAACGCGACCACCTTCTCGCGCTCCGACACGACGGCGCCGCCCGACCCCTCCACTGTGACCGCGAACGCAACCGGGCGCAGCACCGGCAGCGACGCCCGTACCGGAATCACGACCTCGTCGCGGCCGGGCGGCACGTCGAATACCCCGCCATCGACCGGGTAGCGATCGTCGCGCGCAGCGTCGAAGATCCAAAGCTGGTAGCGGGCGCGAGTCGGGTCGTTCGCCACGAAGTGCTGCAGGCGAAGGAAGCCGCGCTGCCGGGCATTGTCCCAGACGATGTCTCCGGCGCTGCCTTCCTCACCGCCTGCCCAGGGCCAGTGGCCCACACTCTGCGAAGACGCGAGCATCCGCTCACGGGCGAACTGGGCGCACCACTGCCCGACCGGGCTCGCCACGGCCGGACCCGCCTCGAGGTCCACCAGCCTCGGCCACCAGCCGCCAACGGCGAGCCCGAGGCACGCGACGGCGAGGATCCAGGGGAGCGCTCTGCGGGAGGTGCGAGGTACGGTGGCCGCAGACCCGGCCACAGCCGCCTCGGCGTCGACCGTTTGCACGAACTCGCGCTCGTGCAGCCATTGGTCCGCGCAACGATCCAGCCGCTGCCGAAGCGTGGCCGGCAACGGCTCGGGCTGGGAAACGCCTGGCGCCTGAGAGTCTTTGTTCCGCCCGCTCAGGGCGTCGCTTCTCCCATCTTCGCCGGACCGTCGATCTTCATCCACTGGCGCACCTGAATGAGTCCGCGCCGCATCTGGGTCTTCACGGTACCGAGCGGCATGCCGGTAGCCGTCGCGATTTCAGAGTGCGTCAGTCCCTCGAGCAGCCCCATCCGGAGCACCTTGCGCTGCTCGGGCCGCAGCCTCGCCACCACGGCAGCGGCACGCTCGGCCTCGACGCGGATTTCGCCGCTGTTGCCGGGCTCGGCCCACCGCAGGTCCTCGAGCGACTCCTCGGAGTCCATCAGGTGGTTCATCCGGCCGCGTCGCATGCGGTCGATGAGGCGACGGCGAGCGATCGTGGTGATGAACACCTTCTCCGATCCCTGGGCGGCGTCGAAGCGGCCGGCGCTCTTCCACACGTCGATGAAGATCTCCTGCACCGCATCCTCGGCATCCGCCCGCGACCGCGTCATCCGCCGAGCGATCGCCCAGACCAGGCCGCCGAACTCGTCGATGCACTCGCGCACGGCCTGAGCCTCACCGCGCGCCACCCGAGCGAGAACTGACTCCGTCATCGCACTCACCTCTGTTCGCCACTTCAGGGCGTTGGTTTCAAAACGGGCTCCGGCGCCCGAGATGGACAGAGTATAGCGACGACTTCCAATTAATGTATAGATCTTTGCTATACGAACCATATACAGCCCGACCGCATGGGCTCGACATCACCCCTGCGGTTTTCCCTCGTTGCGGACGATTCTCATTCTGATGACACTATCGACCTTCTCCCCAGCGTGCCGTTCAGTATCCTCATGTCTCCTGTTTCACTTTCGTCGCTGCGCAAAGGCGCCCGCGGCACCGTTTCCCACGTGCGCGACGATCCCCAGACCCTTGGCGACGAGGCCCAGTCCACCGTGAGCCGCCGCCTGCTCGAACTCGGCTTCATTCCGGGCGAGGTGCTGGAAGTGGTAGCGGAGATCTGGCCGGGTGGCGACCCGATGGCCGTTCGCCTCGGCAATACGCTGTTTGCCCTGCGACGCCGCGAGGCCGGCGCGGTGCTGGTCGCCGTCGAGGGCTGCTGACACCTATATGTCTGCTGCGCCCGTCGCGCTCGAGCCGATGCGCCTCGCCCTGGTAGGCGTGCCCAACTGCGGCAAAACCGCCCTTTTCAACCGGCTGACCGGCAGCCGCCAGAAGGTCGCGAACTACGCCGGCGTCACGGTGGAGCGCAAGGAGGGCTCGTTCGTGGGTCCGTCGCGTGGGCAGCGCTATCGCCTGCTCGACCTGCCGGGTGCCTACAGCCTCACGCCCACGACACTCGACGAAGCCATCACGCGCGACTGCCTGCTCGGCCGACTCGCGGGTGAGGCCCCTCCCGAGCGGGTGGTCTGCGTGGTGGACGCCACGAACCTTCGGCTCAACCTGCGGCTGGTGCTGGAACTTCGCGACCTCGGCATGCCGCTGCTCGTCGCCCTCAACATGAGCGACCTCGCGCGCGATCGCGGCTTCCGTCTCGACCGACAGCGACTGGAGCAGGAACTCGGCGTGCCCGTGGTCGAGACCGTGGCGATCCGCGACGGCGGCGAGCGCGCATTGCTCGAGCGGCTCGAGGCGCTGCCGCCGCCGACCGCACGCCCGGCCGCCGATTGGCTCGATCCGAAGTTCGAGCAGATCCAGCAGACGCAACGCGAGGTGCGGCGCATCCTGCACGCGGCCGGGTATGTGGAGCCGGCTCGCCGGCGCGCCCTGCAGCGCCTGGATGCACTCGTGATGCACCCCGTCGCCGGACCGGCGATCCTGGCGGCGCTGCTGTTCTTCGTCTTCCAGGCCGTATTCAGCTGGGCCGCGGTCCCGATGGCGCTGGTGGACGCCGGCGTGACGTGGCTCGGTGCGGCACTCCACGCGTCGATGCCGCCAGGCGCGCTCAACAGCCTGCTGGTGGACGGTGTGATCGCTGGCGCGGGCAGCGTGCTCGTCTTCCTGCCACAGATCCTGATCCTGTTCTTCTTCATCCTCCTGCTCGAGGACAGCGGCTACCTGCCGCGCGCGGCGTACCTGCTCGACCGGATGATGGGCAGCGTCGGACTCTCAGGCCGCGCATTCATTCCGCTGCTGTCGAGCTTCGCCTGCGCGGTGCCGGGCATCATGGCGACGCGCACCATCCCGAACGTACGCGACCGGCTGGCGACCATCATGGTCGCACCGCTGATGACCTGCTCGGCACGCCTGCCCGTCTACGCGCTGATCATTGCCGCGTTCATCCCGAACCAGCCGGTGGGCGCGTTCAACCTGCAGGGGCTCGTGCTGTTCACACTGTACGTGGCCGGCATCGTCGCGGCGATGTTGGTGGCCTACGCCTTGAAGCGCACGGCGCTACGGGCGACCTATCACCCGCTGCTGCTCGAACTGCCCGAATACAAGTGGCCGAACCTGAGAAACCTGATCCTCGGACTGTGGGAGCGCCTGAAGATATTCCTGCAGCGGGTCGGCACGATCATCCTCGCACTGATGATCGTGTTGTGGTTCCTGTCGAGCTTTCCGGCGCCTCCGGAGGGCGCCACGGGGCCGGCGATCCAGCACAGCTTCGCCGGCATGATAGGGCGCGCGCTGGAGCACGTGTTCGCGCCGATCGGGTTCAACTGGCAGATCTCCCTCGCTCTCGTCCCGGGTCTCGCGGCACGCGAGGTGGCCGTCGGCGCGCTCGGCACCGTGTACTCGCTGTCGGCCACCGGCGACGACGTGGCGGCGACGCTCGTGCCGATGATCGCGAAATCCTGGAGTCTCGCCACGGCGCTGTCGCTGCTCGCGTGGTACGTGTTCGCGCCGCAGTGCCTGTCCACGCTGGTGGTCGTGAAGCGCGAGACCAATTCCTGGCGCTATCCGCTGATCATGGCCGGCTACCTGTTCGCGCTGGCCTACCTCGCCGCATTCGTCACCTTCCGCGTGGCGAGTGCCCTGATGACGTAGAGGGACGGACATGGGACAAGCGATCGTCGTCGGGCTGATCGTGTTGATGGCCACCCTCTATGCGGCCTGGGCGCTGATGCCCGCCGCCCTGCGCGTTCGGCTGGCACAGCGGTTCGCGGCCGTCGCGAGGCGCATCGGCCGTCCGGCATGGCTCGTCCGGGCGGTCGGAGCGATCGAGCGTAGCGCGCAGCGAAGCCTCGGAGGCTGCGGCGACTGCAGCGCCGCTTCGGCGGCGCCCGCGCCGCAGAAGCGGCTGGACAAGGGCTGAACATCGCTCGCTCGCGGCGCCGCGCTGCGGTCCGTCGTCACAGGTTTCGGTAAACACGTGCAGCCCCACCCCCAGCTCTTGGGGTCAAATTCGCACGCGTACCGCAATCGCGATACGCGGCGCGCAGCTTGGGATCCTTCCCGCGGCACGCCGTGCGAACAAGGGAGCTCACGCATGTTCCGGGCCCGCGATCTGCGATTCATCGTCCCCATCCTCGGTTTCTCCGCTTTCCTGTTGACGCTTGCCGGCACGGTTCCGGCCGCGGCCGAGGAGGTCGCGCCAGCGGCAGCACAGGACGCAGCGCCGGCAGTGGATGTCCCGAAGATCCCGAACTCGAAATGTCTCGGGTGCCATGACGACGCCGAGATGAAGGATGACGCCGGCAACTCGCTGGCAGTCCACGAAGACGCGTTCAAGGCCGGCGCGCACAAGCGAGTCGAGTGCGTCGAGTGCCACGTAACCGCCGGCACCGTCAAGCATCCGCGCAACGCACTCGGACCGGTGTCGTTCGACGTCTGCATGGACTGCCACGAGGACGAGATCACGCCCTTCCAGGGCAGCGTGCACGCCAAGGTCAAGGGCGGCGAGCCGAAGTCCTGCCAGGGCTGTCACGGCAGCGTTCACACGACCGTTCGAAGCAACGATCCGAATGCGCCGATGTCGCCGCTGAACCAGGTCCGCAACTGCGGCGCGTGCCACGAGGAGATGCTGGAGGGCTACCTTTCCAGCGTGCATGCCAGGTCGCTGTTCGTCTCGGGCTTGAGCGACGCGGCGCCGTCCTGCGCCGACTGCCACGGCACCCACG
>Ga0209391_10000877_pt1 | contig 15110 bp, 17 predicted proteins | sample PPLLak3March2015_FD_187246 | JGI IMG/M metagenome (GOLD analysis project Ga0209391, IMG submission 187246) | Freshwater sediment microbial communities from Prairie Pothole Lake near Jamestown, North Dakota, USA - PPLs Lake P7 Core (1) Depth... | ecosystem: Environmental > Aquatic > Freshwater >... | reverse complement strand
TTCCGGGTGGTTCGGATCGACCGCGATGGCACCCATGATGATGCTGGGCTGATGATCGAACAGCGGCAAAAAAGTGTGACCGTTGTTGGTGGTTTTCCACAAACCGCCGGAGGCATATGCCGCGTAAAAGGTGTAGGGCTGACCGGGCACGACTGCCATGTCCACCAACCGCCCGCCCTGCACGGTCGGGCCGATGCTGCGCCACTGCAAACCGGCATAGGGCGAGGCAGCGACCAGCGCCGCGTGTTTCTCCCAGGCAGCCTGCCTGGCCAGATAATCGGCCGGCGCAGCGGCTTGTGGCCGCGCCTGCAGTGCGGTTGCAACCAACAGGCCGGCGAGCAGCATAAAAAATGACAATGAATGACTGCGTTTCATGGTGGTTTTCCTTCTATTCACGGTGCGCATATCCAATACCCAGACACCGCATCGTTACCGCCACGCGGCGCACGAACGGGGAATCCAGGTAGCCGATCAATTGCATGTTATGTCCCTGGTTCAGGCCCTGGTTCATGCCCTGGGCAGGGTCACACCGCGCTGACCCTGGTACTTGCCCTTGCGGTCGGCGTAGGTGGTTTCGCACTGCTCGTCGGATTCAAAAAACAGGAACTGCGCGACGCCCTCATTGGCGTAAATCTTGGCAGGCAGCGTGGTCGTGTTGGAAAATTCCAGCGTCACGTGGCCTTCCCATTCCGGTTCCAGCGGCGTGACATTGACGATGATGCCGCAACGCGCATAGGTCGATTTGCCGAGACAGATGGTCAGCACGTTTTTCGGGATACGCAGGTATTCAACCGTATGCGCCAAGGCGAACGAATTCGGCGGGATGATACAGACGTCGCCGGTGAAATCGACAAAGCTGTTGTCATCGAAATTCTTCGGGTCGACCACCGCGGAATTGATATTGGTAAAAATCTTGAAGTGGTTGGCGCAGCGGACGTCATAACCGTAACTGGACGTGCCGTAGGAAATCAGGCGGTCACCATTTTCCGCCGTGTTGACCTGCCCGGCTTCAAACGGCTCAATCATGCCGTGCATCTTTGCCATGCGGCGGATCCAATGATCGGACTTGATGCTCACCGGTTAGGGCCTCCGTCAGTTCTGAATGACGATCTGCGGCATCTGCACCGTCATGCTGCGTGGCATGACCGACAATTCACCCGCGGTTCGCAGGGCCAGGCTGCGGTAGCTCCTGGCGATGGCCGAGTCCTGGTTTTGCATCATGGTCGGCGTGCCCGCGTCCAGCGACGAGCGGATTTCCATCGTCAGCGGTAGCTGGCCCAGCAGCGGAATGGCAAAATCTTTTGCCATCTGTTCACCACCGCCGTGGCCGAAGATCGCTTCTTCATGACCGCAGGCGGTGCAGATATGCGTGCTCATGTTCTCGACCACGCCCAACACCGGTACACCGACCTTGCGGAACATGTTGACCGCGCGGCGCGCGTCCAGCAGGGCGATATCCTGCGGGGTCGTGACGATCACCGCACCCGCGACCGGTATCTTCTGCGCCAGCGTCAGCTGGATATCGCCGGTTCCCGGCGGCAGGTCGATGACCAGGTAGTCGAGCGGTCCCCACAGCGTGTCGCCGAGCAGTTGCTGCAGGGCCGAGGTCACCATCGGTCCGCGCCAGATCATGGCGGTGTCTTCGGCAACCAGGAAGCCGATGGACATCACTTTCAGACCATGGGCCTCCTTTGGAATGATGTGTTCGCCGTCGGTACTCGGCTGGCCCTTGACACCCAGCATCGAGGGTATGCTGGGGCCGTAGATATCGGCATCCAGCAAACCGACGCGCGCGCCTTCGCGCTGCAGCGCAATCGCCAGGTTGACCGCGGTGGTGGACTTGCCCACGCCGCCCTTGCCCGAGCCCACGGCGATGATGTTGGCGATCGTGTCCAACGGCTTGAGGTCTTCCTGCACCTTGTGCGGCACGACCTTGAAACTCATGTTCACGACCGCCTTGTCGATAGCCGGATCGGCTTCGAGCCGTGCCTTGATCCTGCCCGCCAGTTCAGCGCCGTTATCGGCCAGTGGATAACCCAGGCGGACATCCACGCTGACGCGGTCGTCATGGATGCCCACTTCGCGTATGGCACCTGCCGTGACCAGGTCACGGGCTGAATTTTCATCGATGACGCCGGCCAGCAAGGCCATCACGGTTTCTTTGTTCATGTAGCAACTGCTCTCCCGGATAAACGCGGCTATTTAATCAGGCCGACATTGTACCCGTTATGCTGGCCGGAATGGCACCCGCAGCGACAATATTCGATCGGCCTTTTGCGCACCCGGCGCTACAGCTTGTCTGGCCGGCGTGCCATAATTGCGGCTTTAACCAAGCCGGCAACACACGCAAAAATCATGAGCAAACAGAAAAGAAGAATACTGGTGACCAGCGCCCTGCCCTACGCCAATGGTGCGATCCACCTCGGTCACATGCTGGAATACATTCAGACCGACATCTGGGCACGCTTCCAGCGCGCGCAGGGACACGAAGTCTATTTTGCCTGGGCCGACGACGCCCATGGCACGCCGGTCATGCTGCGCGCCCAGGCTGAAAACATCACGCCGGAGGAACTGATCGAGCGGATGAACGCCGAGCACCAGCGGGACTTCAGGGATTTCGGTCTGAGCTTTGACAACTACGCGACCACCCACGGCGAGGCCAACCGGCAGTGCGTGGAAACCATTTATAAACGCCTCGCAGAAGGTGGCTATATCGAACGGCGCAGCATCTCCCAGTTTTACGATGAGCAAAAAGGCATGTTCCTGCCGGACCGCTTCATCAAGGGCACCTGCCCCAAGTGCAAGACCCCGGACCAGTACGGCGACAGTTGCGAAGCGTGCGGCAGCACCTACGGCCCGACCGACCTGATCGAGCCCCGCTCAGCCGTCAGCGGCAGCACGCCGGTGATGCGCGATTCCGAGCACTATTTCGTGCGGCTGTCGGCGTTTGAAGAGCGTCTGCAGAGCTGGTTCAGCACACGCGCCCTGCAGTCCGAGGTGGTCAACAAGATGCAGGAGTGGTTCGAGGACGGTCTGCGTGACTGGGACATCTCCCGCGACGAACCTTATTTCGGTTTCAGGATTCCCGGCACGCAAAACAAGTATTTTTACGTCTGGGTCGACGCGCCGATTGGTTACATGGCCAGTTTCAAGGAACTGAGCGAGCGTATCGGCCTGGATTTCGATGACTGGTGGAAACCGGATACCGACACCGAACTGTATAATTTCGTCGGCAAGGACATCGTGTATTTTCACACCCTGTTCTGGCCGGCGATGCTGATGGGGGCGGGCTTCCGCACACCGACCGCGGTTTATGCGCATGGTTTCCTGACCGTCGACGGTGCCAAAATGTCCAAGTCGCGCGGCACGTTCATCCAGGCGCGGACCTACCTCGATCACCTGCACCCCGATTACCTGCGTTACTACTTCTGCGCGCGTCTCGGCCCCGGTCTCGGTGACATTGACCTCAGCCTGGACGATTTTGTCTTCCGGGTAAACTCGGACATGGTCGGCAAGGTCGTCAACATCGCCAGCCGCTGCGCCGGCTTCATCCAGCGCGGGGCAGATGGCCGCCTGGCGTCCGCACTGCCCCAGCCGGATCTGTACAAGCGGTTCGTGGCCCAGCGCGAACTGATCGCCGACGATTATGAACAACGCAATTACCAGTCGGCCATCCGCCGCATCATGGCCCTGGCCGACGAGGGCAACCGCTATATCGACGAGCACAAACCCTGGGCCCTGAACAAGCAGGAGGGCCAGCAGGCCAGGGTGCAGGCCGTCTGCACCCAGGGCATCAACCTGTTCCGGGTATTGATGACCTACCTGGCGCCGGTGGTGCCGTTCACGGCCACGACCGCCGCCGGTTTCCTCGGCGTGCCGCTGGATCGCTGGGCCGATCTCGATGAGCCCATGCTGGATGTTTCCATCAACGCCTTCCTGCCGTTGCTGACACGGGTTGACCCGCACAGCATCGAGGCCATGATCGAGCACTCGAAGGAAAACCTGCAAGCCACCGCAACACCCGCCATGCCGCCACTGCAGCTGGCCCCGGAGATCGAAATCGGTGATTTCCTCAAGGTCGATCTGCGTATTGCAAAAATCGTCGGCGCAAAAGCCGTGCCCGAGGCGGACAAGCTGGTGCAACTGACCCTCGACATCGGCGGCGAGACCCGCAACGTGTTCGCCGGTATCAAGTCCGCCTATGAGCCCGCTGACCTGGTCGGCCGTTTCACCGTGATGGTGGCGAACCTGAAACCGCGAAAAATGCGCTTTGGTGTTTCCGAAGGCATGGTCCTGGCCGCCGGCCCGGGTGGCAGCGACCTGTTCATACTCAGCCCGGATGAAGGCGCGCTGCCGGGTATGCGCGTGACCTGAGGCCCGTTACCGTGAGACGCCCGGCCCGTGAGTGAACACCTGCTGATCCTGCTAAGCACCGTCCTGGTAAACAATTTCGTGCTGGTCCGGTTTCTCGGGCTGTGCCCGTTCATGGGTGTTTCGAACAAGCTGGAAGGCGCAATAGGGATGGCGGTGGCCACCGCCTTCGTGCTGACCCTGTCCTCGCTATCAAGTTACCTGGTGCACCGTTACCTGCTGACACCGTTGCATCTCGAATACCTTGCCACGCTGAGCTTTATCCTGGTCATCGCGGTGACCGTGCAGCTGACCGAGATGTTCATGCGCAAGAGCAGCCCCGTGCTCTACCGGGTACTGGGAATCTTTCTGCCGTTGATCACCACCAACTGCGCGGTGCTGGGCGTGGCGCTGTTGAATGTTCAGGAACAGCACAACCTGTTTGAATCGGCCCTGTACGGGTTTGGCGCAGCGGCTGGTTTCGGCATCGTGCTGGTGTTATTTGCCGCCATGCGTGAACGTCTGGCGCTGGCCGATGTGCCCGCGCCATTCAAGGGCGCCCCGATCGGCCTGATCAGCGCGGGCCTGATGGCGCTCGCGTTCATGGGTTTCAAGGGCCTGGCCAATTTATGACCAGCCGTCCCGTCAGCCGCTGTCCGCCGGCATGTTGATTTCGATCCTGCTGATGGGCGCACTCGGTATCGCCTTCGGCCTGGGTCTCGGCTGGGCCGCGGTGCGTTTCCGGGTCGAGGCGGACCCTGTCATCGAGCGCATCGACGCCCTGTTGCCACAGACCCAGTGCGGCCAGTGCGGCTTTCCCGGTTGCCGGCCTTACGCCGAGGCTATCGCCCAGGACAAGGCCGATATCAACCAGTGCCCGCCGGGCGGTGAGGCCGGTATCCGCGCGCTGGCAGACCTGCTCGGGCGCGAACCCAAACCGCTGAACCCGGAAAATGGCGAGGAATCGGCCAAAACCGTGGTGCTGATCGATGAGACACGCTGTATTGGCTGCACCCTGTGTATCCAGGCCTGCCCGGTGGATGCGATTGTCGGCGCCGCCAAGTTGATGCATACGGTGATCAGAGCCGAGTGCACCGGTTGCAACCTGTGCCTGCCGCCCTGCCCCGTGGATTGTATTGACATCGTCGCGGCTGAAACCGGGCCGCCGCACTGGCAAAGACCGAAGCCGCAGACTGCGCCGGTTGCGGTGAGCCTGCAATGACCGCCAGCCGACAGGGCGGACCGGCCGGCGCAGAGGGCCAACAGACCGGTCATTTCCATGGCGGTCTGCGCTTGCGGCACCACAAGAAGATCTCCTGCGCGGCTGCGGTCGAACGGCCGCCGTTACCGGAGTTGCTGGTCGTACCGTTGCTGCAGCAGGCCGGCGACATGGCAGAACCGCTGGTGCGCCGCGGCGACACGGTACTCAAGGGTCAGCCCATCGGCCGCTGTCAGCGCGGCGCCGCGGTTCACGCCCCCGCTTCCGGCAGCGTTGAAGCGCTTGAAGACCGGCCCATGTCACACCCGTCGGGCCAGCCGGGTCCGTGCGTGATCATCCGGCCCGATGGCAGGGAACAGTGGTGCAGGCTTGAACCGCTCAGTGACTGGCAGAACGCCAGCCCTGACAGCCTGATCGGACAGATGCAGGATTGCGGGCTGGCCGGTCTCGGCGGCGCGGTATTTCCGACCCACGCAAAAATGCGCGATGGACGCGAGCGGAAAACGCACACGCTGATACTGAACGGTGTCGAGTGCGAACCCTGGATCAGCTGTGATGAAATGCTGATGCGCGAACAACCCGGCAAGATCATCCTCGGCGCGCGCATTCTACGCCGGGCCCTGGGCGCGGAGCGGGTCGTCATCGCGGTCGAAGACCAGATGGAAACGGCGCTAAAAGCGCTCAGTGACTGCGCCGAGTTCAGCGAGAGCCATAATATCTCGCTGGTCAAAGTGCCGGCAATTTACCCGGAAGGCGGCGAGCGGCAGCTGATACAGGTGTTGACCGGCCTGGAGGTGCCCGCCGGCGGGCGGCCCTCCGACCTCGGCCTGGTATGCCAGAACGTGGCGACCGCCGCCGCCGTTGCCGAGGCCATCACGGCAGGCAAGCCCCTGATCGAGCGCTACATCACGGTGACCGGCAACGGCATTGCGCACCCGCGCAATTTCCTCGCGCTGTTCGGCACACCGGTGGCACACCTGGTGGAGTGCTGCGGCGGTTACCGCGGGGATGTTGCCCGCCTGGTGGTGGGCGGGCCCATGATGGGCTTTTCGCTGGACACCGACGCCGCACCGGTGGTCAAGGCGAGCAATTGTCTACTGGCGCTGACCCGCGACGAGGTCGCGGAACCCCAGGCGGAAATGCCGTGTATACGCTGCGGCGAATGTGCGCGGGTGTGCCCGGCGACGCTGTTACCGCAGCAGTTGCACCTGCAGGCCCGCAGCGGGCTGTGGAAGCAGGCGCAGGAATACGGCCTGACGGCGTGTATCGAGTGCGGATGTTGTGATCTCGTCTGTCCGAGCCATATCCCGCTGGTGGACTGGTTTCGCTACGGCAAGGGCGAGTTGCGTAAACTGGCCCGCGAAAATGCGGCAAGCGAGCTGGCGCGCAGGCGTTTCGAGGACCGTGAGGCCCGCCTGCAGCGACTGCAACAGGAGCGGGCCGAAAAGATGACCCGCCGCAAGCAGATGCTGAAGGACAAGACCATGCAGCAGGACCGCATCCGGGCATCCATCCAGCGCGCCGGACACAAGGGCGCGGGCAAGCCGGGCGGACAGATTGACGTACGGGCTGACGGGACATCCGATGACACGTAGTTTCGAGGTCGGCGGCGCACCCCATTTGCCGCCACGCTTAACCGTCGCCAAAGTGATGTTGCAGGTCCTGCTCGCGCTGCTGCCCGGAATACTGGCTTATGCCTGGTTTTTCGGACCGGGCGTTTTTGTACAGATCCTGCTGGCCAGCGTATTTGCGCTCGCCATCGAGGCCCTGATGCTGGGTCTGCGGGGCCGGGCCCTCAAACCCTTCATCAATGACTACAGCGCGGTGGTCACGGCCGTGCTTTTCGCCCTGTGCATACCACCGCTGGCGCCGTGGTGGGTAAGCTGTATCGCCATGCTGTTCGGCATCGGTTTCGCCAAGCATCTGTACGGCGGCCTCGGGCAGAACGTGTTCAATCCGGCCATGGTGGCCTACGTCGTCGTCCTGATCAGCTTTCCTGCCGCCATGACGGCCTGGCTGCCGCCATTGGCCCTGGCCGAACACAGCCTGGGTCTGGCCGATACGCTGACGACCATATTCACCGGCCGGGTGCCACTCGCGGGCGGTTGGGACGCCATTACCCAGGCCACACCGCTGGACACCCTGAAAACCGGGGTCGAAGCCGGCCGCATGGTTCCGGAGATCCGCAGTGCACCGATATTCGGCGTCATCGGCGGCAGGGGCTGGGAATGGATAGCCGGCTGGTTTGCACTCGGCGGATTGTATCTGCTGGTAAGAAGGGTCATCGGCTGGCAGGTGCCGGTGGCGGTTATCGGCAGCGTGCTGTTGCTGGCGCTGCCGTTGTGGCTGGCTGACCCGGGCAGCAACCCGGTGCCGCTGCAGCACGTGTTTTCCGGTGGCCTGGTGCTGGCAGCGTTTTTCATCGCCACCGATCCTGTCAGTGGTTGCGTGAGTGACCGGGGCCGTCTCATCTTTGGCGCCGGGGTCGGTGTCATCACGCTGGTCATCCGGCGTTGGGGCGGTTATCCGGACGGCGTGGCATTTGCGGTGCTGCTGATGAACATGGCGGCGCCCCTGATCGACCGTTACACGCGGCCGCGGATGTACGGCGAATGAACATTGCAAGGCAACCGGTCATCCGCAGCGGATTGCTGCTCGGGCTCATCGCCCTGCTCGGCACGGGTCTGCTGTCCGGGGTCGACGCGTTGACGCACGAACGCATCCTGCAACAGGAGAAACGCCGCGTCCTGCTTGAGCTCAACGCAATCGTACCGGCCGCCAGTTACAATAATGACCTGCTCCAGGACAGGATCGAAATCACCGATGCGGCATTTTTTCAGCACCCCGACCCGGTCGTGGTTTACCGGGCCCGCATGGACGGGCGGCCCGTGGCGGTCCTGATGATCGTCACGGCGCCCGATGGCTACAATGGCGACATACGGCTTTTAACCGGTATCGATGGCAACGGCAGGGTGCTCGGTGTGAGGGTCGTTGCGCATCGCGAAACACCCGGTCTGGGCGACCCGATCGAAATTGAGCGGAGCGACTGGATCCTTGGCTTCACTGCCAAATCCCTGCAAAACCCGCAAGCCGGTGGCTGGGCGGTCAAGCGGGACGGTGGGGAGTTCGACCAGTTCACCGGCGCGACGATTACACCCCGGGCGGTGGTCAGGGCGGTGCACAACGCGCTGTTGTACTTTGACGCCAACCAGCAGGCGCTTTTCGGCACGGGACCTGCAAAGGGACAAGGCGGATGACCATCGGCCAGCTGCAACAAATACTCGCGGACGGCGTCTGGCGGCAGAATACCGGGCTGGTGGTCCTGCTGGGTCTGTGTCCGCTGCTGGCCGTCACCAGCACGCTGGTCAACGGCCTGGCGCTGGGCCTCGCCACCACGCTGACGCTGATGCTTGCCAACCTGTCGGTGTCGCTGCTGCGCGGCCTGTTGAAGCCCGAGATCCGCATTCCCGCGTTCGTGCTGATCATCGCCTCGGTGGTAACCGTGATCGAGTTGCTGATGCACGCCTTTTTTTACGACCTCTACAGGGTGCTGGGAATTTTCATACCGTTGATCGTGACCAACTGCGCCATCATCGGCCGCGCCGAAGCCTTTGCTGCGAGGAACGCCCCGCTGCCGTCGCTTGCAGACGGCCTGGCCACCGGCCTGGGATTCTGCCTGACGCTGGTCCTGCTGGGCGCGCTGCGGGAGCTGACCGGGCGCGGCACGCTTTTCGCGGGGGCCAATATGCTGTTCGGCGAATGGGCTGACGCGCTGACCCTGACCATCATTCCGAATCACCCCGGCTTCCTGTTGGCCATACTGCCGCCGGGCGCGTTTTTCGGCCTGGCCTTGCTGATCGCGGCGCGCAACGCGTGGAAGGCCCGGAAACCCGCATCAACGTTCGCAGCGCTGGTTCCGAACCGCCATGAAACCTGAAGAACGGCAAGAGTTTTTCCGCCGCCTGCAGGCCCTTAATCCAACACCTGTGACTGAACTGGAGTACCACTCGACCTTCGAACTGCTGGTTGCCGTCATCCTGTCGGCCCAGGCCACCGATGCAAGCGTCAATCTCGCCACCCGGCGCCTCTACAGGCAGGCCAATACACCCCGGGCCATCCTGGCGCTTGGTGAAGACGGTCTGAAGGACTACATCAGGACCATCGGCCTGTTCAACTCCAAGGCCAAAAACATCATTGCCACCTGCAAGGTGTTGCTGGAGAAACATGCCGGCGAGGTGCCAGCGGCGCGGGCGGATCTGGAAGCCCTGCCGGGTGTCGGGCGCAAGACGGCCAACGTCGTCCTCAACGTCGCGTTCGGGCAGTCCACGATGGCTGTCGATACACACATCTTCCGGGTCGCCAACCGCACCGGTCTGGCGCTTGGCAAAACCCCGCTCTGCATCGAACGCAAGCTGCAGAAGTGCATCCCGGAACCTTATATGCTGCATGCCCACCACTGGCTGATTCTGCACGGCCGCTACACCTGCAAGGCGCGCAATCCGAACTGCCCCGAGTGCGTCGTCCGCGATTTGTGCCGGAGCGGCAAGCAACAGGGGTATTGAGCCAGGCGCAACCGGCCTGACACGGAATTCAAGCGTTTCAGCGTGTTTTGCCGGCCCCGTGTAAATCGCGTGCAATATTCAGTGGTATCTGCCGGTCTACTGGCACGTATGCGGAACTTAGTTGGCAATTTTCGCATCTGTTGCTAGTCTTCAAGGGTAACCCGGTGAAATTGGCACCTTGAAACTGGCAAAAGTAAGCCGCAAATAATGCTGAAACGGGTTATTTTCAACCGCGCCAAAAGCGCTTTTTGTAATCGCTCCGATCATTCTTGATCGGATTTTTTTTAAACTGTGGAGGTTCTTTTAAATGGCTAAAAATTCTATGTTCGTAAACCCCGTTGCTGCTGCCGTCGGCGTAGCTTTTGTGTCGTCACTGGCCGCGTCTTCGACCGTGCTTGCCGATAATAACCCGTTCTCGACTGCCGACCTCGATGCCGGTTACCAACTGGCCGGTGAAAAGGGCGCGGAAGGTTCCTGCGGCGAAAAGGGCGCGGAAGGCAAATGCGGCGAAGGTAAGTGCGGCGCAGATAAAGAAGCTGAGAAGGGCGCGGAAGGTTCCTGCGGTGAGAAAGGCGCGGAAGGTTCCTGTGGCGAGAAAGGCGCTGAGGGCTCTTGCGGTGAGAAAGGCGCTGAAGGGTCCTGTGGCGAAAAGGGCAAAGAGGGGTCCTGTGGCGGTAACGCCTGAGACCTGACCCCATGAGTCAGCGCACATACCCGGTAACGGGGGCGGGACTTGGTTTGCGGCGGGCCCTGCTGGGCCCGCTTCAGGCTTATGCCCCGGAAAGCATCGCTGACACCGTCAGTTTCATGGAGGTCGCCCCCGAGAACTGGATCAATGTGGGCGGCCAGAGAAAAAAATTTTTCCAGTACTTCACCGAGCGTTTCCCGTTCGTCTGCCACGGACTATCCCTGTCCATCGGCGGGCCAGCGCCGCTGGATGTGACCTTTATCCACAAGTTGCGGCAATTCCTGGATACCCACGGGATCCGCGCATACAGCGAACACCTGAGCTACTGCACGGACGACGGACACCTTTATGACCTGATGCCCATACCGTTCACCGGCGAAGCCGTACGTTACGTCGCCGCCCGCATCAGGCAGGTGCAGGATATGCTGGGCCGGCGCATGGCGATTGAAAACGTGTCGTACTACGCGGCGCCCGGCGCCGAACTCAGCGAGATCGATTTCATCAACGCGGTGCTCACCGAGGCGGATTGTGACCTGCTCCTGGATGTCAATAATATCTACGTCAACAGCGTCAACCACCGTTACGACCCGTACGAATTCCTGAGCGCCCTGCCCGGCGAACGGATCGCCTACGGCCACATTGCCGGTCACTACAATGAGGCCGAAGACCTGCTCATCGACACGCACGGGTCCGGCGTGATCGGCGGAGTCTGGGACCTGCTGGAGCGGGCCTACGCATGCTTCGGTGTTTTCCCCACCCTGCTCGAGCGGGATTTCAATCTGCCGCCGGTAGGCGAACTCCTGGCGGAGGTTAAGCAGATTCAACAGATCCAGGCCAGGTGGCACCCCCAAAAGCAAGCGCATGCAGCGCAAAGACAGGCAGACACAGATGGCCGGCGACGCAGCGCCTGAAACACTGGCCAGCCTGCAGACCCGGTTTGCAGGCCATATCCGCGATCCACGGCAGGTGGCCGCGCCCGACGGTATCGAAGACCGGCGCATGGCGATTTACCGTGACCTGTTTTTCAACAATATCCGCAATTTCCTGTCGGGTAATTTCCCGGTGCTCAGAACCCTGTACACGGACTCCGCCTGGGCCGGGCTGTGCCGCGATTTTTACCGCGACCACCGCTGTCACACACCGCTGTTCCCGGAACTGCCGCGTGAATTTCTGCAGTACCTAGAGGTGCACCGCAGGGATCATCGGGGTGACCCTCCGTTCATGCTCGAACTGGCCCACTATGAATGGGTGGAACTGGCCCTGGCCCTCGATGAGACCGAAACCGCCGATAGCGGGGCTGATCCTAACGGTGACCTGCTGGCAGGCATCCCGGTTCTGTCACCACTGGCCTGGCCGCTCAGTTATCGCTACCCGGTTCACCGTATCCGCGCGGATTACCAACCGCAGTCTCCACCGGAGCAACCGACCCACCTGCTGGTCTGGCGCCGCCAGGATTACACGGTCAAATTCATGCAACTGAACGAAGTTTCCATGTTGCTGGTGCAAAAGATGAAAGAATCTTCCGGACTGTCGGGTCTTGAGATACTTAAAACCGTGGCCGGTATCATCAACCACCCCAAACCCGAGGTGGTTGTGGAGACCGGCAGCACCCTGCTCAAGGAGTTGCGGGAAAAACAGGTCGTACTCGGAACCCGCACCTGACGGCAGGACGGGGGCCGACTCGTCCTGGTTTTCGGCATACAAGGTGACAAACACATGTCAGTGGTCACAGTTAACGATGACCACACAGCGCGTCTGCGTGCAACCAATTTCACGCCTTATGGTTTTGCAGCGGGCGTGCCGGCGAGCGGCATTGCCAACGGGCTCAGGGTAAAACCGTGCTGACGCAGGATACTGATAAGCCCTGTTTCACCGGGCAGGTGCAAAGCGCCCACCGCCGCGAACACGGTCTTTTGCTCGAGCAGGGGTAACAGGGCATCCGCCATGCGCTGGTTACGCGCATGGATACCCAGTTCGATGAAATATTCCCTGGTGGCCTGGCTGACTGCCTGGAATTGCTCGTCGGACAGGGCCTCGAGGGCAGCCAGGTTATTGCCCAGGTAGGCAGTCACCATCTGCTCATGCACGACACCGACCTGGCCGGCCTCGGCGATCGCCTGGTCCAGCAATGCCAGTTGCATCGGCATCGGCATGTTGTCGAGGAACGACAATTGCTCCTCGAGTGTTTCCAGCCCGACCACTTCGAGACCGTTGCCGGAGGCCCGCAACGAGAGCGATACATCCATGAAAAAGCCGGTTTCCGGCGGCGGCGTGCTCAGGATCAGCATGGCAGCCCACGGCTTCATCCGCTCAACACGTTCCAGCGGAACCCGGTAGGTGGACAAGGCGGTTGCAAGTGCCTGCAGGCGCTCGGCGCCAATCTCCGCCGCCAGACCCTGTCCCGGCGGATAGTTCATGTAGTTGCCCAGCCGTTCCAGCGTCAACGCGTCCGGCACCATTTCCATGGCAAACACTTCGCTGCTCCTGAGCTTGTCGAGAAACGCCTCGGAAAAATCCAGGACCCGCGGGTCCTCGCTGTGGATGGTGCCCAGCAGGTAACCGGCCTGCTGGCCGTTTTTCTGCAGGGACCAGAACAGCGCAATGTCCGCAGCCCGGTCTGATCCGGCCGCCGCGCCGGCCGACAACAACGCCAGCAGCAGGGCCACGAGCAGGGCCTGGTAAGCCGGGAAACGGTTTTTTAAGAATGGCATTTTAGAGCGCATTCCCTTATTCTCGCAGCCTTTGTTGCCGGAAGCCAATATGCCTCGTATCGCCGATCGTTTCAGGGGATTTTTACCCGTTGTCGTAGACCTTGAAACAGGCGGTTTCAACCCGCAGACCGATGCCATCCTCGAAATCGCCGCGTGCATCCTGTGCATGGATGACTTTGGCCGCATCAGGATTGCCGAAACCGTCTCGGCCGATATCGAACCATTCAAGGGTTCGCGTATTGAACCGAGTTCACTCGAATTTACCGGCATCAACCTGGAAAACCCGGCCCGCAACCCGGTCGCCGAGAAGGACGCGATCCAGAAAATATTTGTGCCGGTCAGGAAGGAATTACATGCCACCGACTGCCAGCGGGCGATACTGGTGGGACACAACCCTTCGTTCGACCTGTCGTTCGTGAATGCGGTCGTCAGCCGGGTCAACTACAAACGCAACCCGTTCCATCCCTTCAGCTCCTTCGATACCGCGACACTTGGCGGCCTGGCGTTCGGTCAGACCGTGCTGGCGCGCGCCGTGCAGGCGGCCGGGATCGACTGGGACGAGTCCTCGGCGCATTCGGCCGAGTACGATACCGTGAAAACCGCGGAGCTGTTCTGCGCGATCGTCAACCGCTGGAAGATTCTGACCGGGCTGTAGGCTCGCCATAACCACCGCCACCCGGCGTTTTTATCGTCAGGGTCTGGCCGGCAACCGCGCTAAACTGGATCTTGCCGGGCAAATCCGCACCATCGAGTTGGTTGTGGCCACATTGTCCGGCTTGCCCGCCGTGCAACCCCCACGGCGGATACCTGCGGCGCTCGGTCAGCAGTGAAACCTCGGCGTCCTCCAGGAAATGGTATTGGCGGATCACACCGTCACCCCCGCGGAATTGCCCGGACCCGCCTGAACCGCGCCTGACGGCATAGCGGTCGATGCGTAACGGGTAATTCAATTCGAGCACCTCGACCGGTGTATTCAGCGTGTTGGTCATGTGGCTGTGACGGGCGGAACGGCCATCACAGGCCGGCGCTGCACCCATGCCGCCCGCCAGGGTTTCGTAATAATCCCAACCCCGCTGGCCGCGCCTGCCCATCGCCAGGTTGTTCATGGTGCCCTGGCTGGCCGCGGCAAACTGGCCCGGCAGCGCTTGCGCGAGGGCGCCGCAGACCGTATCGACGATCCTGCTGCTGGTCTCCACGTTGCCGGCGGCGACCGCGGCAGGTGCCAGGGCGTTGACCAGGCAACCTTGCGGCGCCTTGATCGTAACGCCCTGCAAGGCGCCATGACAGGCCGGTGTATGCGCCGGCATCAGGCAGCGGAAAACGTAGAAAACGGCCGCCGCAGTCACCGGCATGGGGCAATTCAGGTTGCCTTCGACCTGCGCTGCGGTGCCGGTAAAGTCCACCTCGACGCCGTCATCACGCACACTGACCGTGACCCTGATCGGGATATCCGTGTGACCATGACCGTCATCGTCCAGGTAGTCCTCAAACCGGTACTGCCCCTGCGGGATACAGGCCAGGCTTTGCTTTACCAGCGCTTGCGCCCAGCTTTGCAGACTGTCCTGCTGCTGCTCGAAGCG
>Ga0209391_10000876_pt1 | contig 15133 bp, 13 predicted proteins | sample PPLLak3March2015_FD_187246 | JGI IMG/M metagenome (GOLD analysis project Ga0209391, IMG submission 187246) | Freshwater sediment microbial communities from Prairie Pothole Lake near Jamestown, North Dakota, USA - PPLs Lake P7 Core (1) Depth... | ecosystem: Environmental > Aquatic > Freshwater >... | reverse complement strand
GATCGCCACGGTGCCGTCGGAGTTCAGGCTGCGGATGTGGCTGCCGGAGATGCCGGCGTAGACCGAGTGGATCTGGCAGCCGGCCATCAGCTCCGCCTCCTCCACCGCCCGCTGGATCGCCTGCTCGGTCGAAGCCATGTCGACCACCACGCCGCGGCGCAGGCCCATCGAGGGGTGCGAGCCGAGCCCGATGACCTCCACGCTGCCGTCCGGCTGGCTTTCGCCGACGATGGCGACGATCTTGGAGGTCCCGACATCCAGGCCGACGACCAGCGACTTTTCCGATTTCCTTGCCTTCATTCAGATCCCCGCCCTGGCGCTTCTTTCGTTCTCGTCCGTGGCTTGCGGCCACATCACCGCAAAACCGTTCGTGTAGCGCAGGTCGACGTCGACCGGCGGCACGTCCTTTTGTCGCATCAGCGTTTCCCAGCTGGCCAGCAGGCGCTGCAGGCGCTCGACCGTCGATTCGCGCCCCAGCTGCACGCGGGTGCCGTTGCTCAGCTCCAGCGACCAGGCGCCGCGGCCATCCAGCTTCAGGCGCGCGATCTCCAGCCCCAGCGGCAGCAGCAGGTCGTCGAAGCCGGCCCAGGTTTCCAGCACTTCCCCGAGGCGACCCTCCGGGCCTTCCAGCCAGGGCAGGCCCTGGATCTCGTCCGCCTCCGGCACCGCGAACAGCCCGCCGGCGTCGGCGATCAACTGGCCGCTGTTCCAGTGCGCGACCGGCACGTACTCCTCGATCTCCACCCGCACCGTGTCGGGCCACTGCTTCTGCACCCGCGCGGCGGAAACCCAGGCGTTGCGCAGGGCGGCGTCCTGCAGACGCTGCAGGTCGACGGTGAAGAAATTCGCGCCGACACGCGACGCCAGGCTGGCCCGCAGCTGCTCGGCGCTGACCCTCTGGAAGGCGCCGTTGACTTCCAGCCAGCGGATCGGCCAGCGCTCGCTGGTGACGATGCCCATGCTGACCCAGGCGAAACCCGCCGCGGTGAGCAGGAACAGGACCAGCAGGGTCAGCAGGCCGGCATAGCCCTCGCTGCCGGCGCGGTTATTCGCGGCGTAGCGGTTCACAGACTCGTCTCCAGGATGCGCCAGACCAGTTCGTCGAAGCCGATCCCCAACTGGGCGGCAGCCTGCGGGACCAGGCTGTGGTCGGTCATGCCCGGCGTCGTGTTGACCTCCAGGAACCAGGGCCGGCCGCTCTCGTCGAGCAGGAAATCGACCCGGCCCCAGCCGCTCACGCCCAGCAGGTCGTAAGCCCGCAGCGCCGTCGCGCGCAGCTCGGCCTCCTGCTCCGCGGGCAGGCCGCAGGGACAGTAATAGCGGGTCTGGTCGGATTCGTATTTCGCTTCGTAGTCATAGAACTCGCGCGGCGTCTCGATGCGGATCAGCGGCAGGGTCAGCCGCTCCAGCACGCCGGCGAAGTACTCCTTGCCCCGCACCTCGGCTTCGACGATGACCCAGTCGCCGTACTGCCGCGCCAGCGCGACCGCCGCCGACAGGTCCGCGGCGCGCTTGACCCGGGTGATGCCGATGCTGGAGCCGAGCCCGCTCGGCTTGACGAACAGCGGCAGCCCGAAGCGGTCCAGCGCCCGCGCGAAATCCTGCTCGTCCGGCCCGAAGCGCTCGAACGGCGGCGTGTCGATGCCGTTGCGTTCCCACAGCCATTTCGAACGCACCTTGTCCATGCTGAGCGCGGAAGCCGCGAGGTCGGCCCCGGTGACCGGGATCTGCATCAGCTGCAGCGCGCCCTGCAGCGAGCCGTCCTCGCCGCCGGGCCCGTGCAGCAGGTTGAACACGCGGTCGATTTCGCCGCGGCCGATGGCCGCGAACAGCGCCAGCGGCCCGTCGAAGACCTGGTGCTCGATGCGGTTGCGGCCCAGCGCCGCCGCCACCGCCCGGCCGCCGTTCAGCGATACCTCGCGCTCGGCGCTGCTGCCGCCGATGACCAGGCCCACGCGGCCGAAGGCGCGGGAATCGTTGATTTTGCGCGGCGGGAGCGGGTTCACGCGGCCTCCTCCACGGCGAAGCCCCGCTCGCGGATGCCCTGGGCGACCTGGCCGATGTTGCCGGCGCCGAGCAGCAGGACCAGGTCGCCGTCTTCCAGCATCGCCGGCAGTTCGCGCGGAATGTCGTTGACGTTGGAGACCAGCACCGGGTTGACCCGCCCGCGGGCGCGGATCGACTGGCACAGCGCGCCGCTATCGATCCCGGCTATGGGGTCCTCGCCGGCGGCGTAGACGTCGGTCAGCACCACCGCGTCGCCGGTCGCCAGCACCTGGGAGAACTCGTCGAACAGGTCGCGCGTGCGGCTGTAGCGATGCGGCTGGAACACGACCACGATGCGGCGCTCGGGCCAGCCGGCGCGGGCCGCCGCGATGGTGGCACTCAGTTCCGACGGATGATGGCCGTAGTCCTCGACCACCCTGACCTCGCCCTTGGGCAGCGCGAACTGCCCGACCTCCGCGAAGCGGCGCCCGACGCCCTGGAAGGCGGCCAGGCTCGGCGTGATGGCGGGCAGGTCCAGGCCCAGCTCCCAGGCGATGGCCATCGCGCCGAGGGCGTTGCGGACGTTGTGCACGCCCGGCAGGTTCAGGCTGACGGCGAGCGGCTCGGCCCGGCCGGGCAGGTGCGCCCGGAAGTGCATCATGCGGCCTTCCTGCCGCACGTCGGTGGCGCGCACGTCCGCTTGCTCGGACAAACCGTAGGTGACGACCGCGCGGGTCACCAGCGGGATCATTTCGGCGACGACCGGGTCGTCGACGCACAGCACGGCGGCGCCGTAGAACGGCAGGTGGTGCAGAAATTCGAGGAAGGCCTTGCGCAGGTTGTCGAAGCTCTGCTCGTAGGCGTCCAGGTGGTCGCGGTCGATGTTGGTGACCAGCGCGACGACCGGCTGCAGCAGCAGGAAGGAGCCGTCGCTTTCGTCGGCCTCGGCCACCAGGTACTGGCCTTCGCCGAGGCGCGCGTTGCTGCCCCAGGCGTTGAGCAGCCCGCCGATCACGAAGGTCGGGTCCTCGCCCGCCTCGGCCAGCAGGCTGGCGGTCAGGCTGGTGGTGGTGGTCTTGCCGTGGGTGCCGGCCACCGCGATGCCGCGGCGGAAGCGCATCAGTTCGGCCAGCATCTCGGCGCGCGGCACCACCGGGATGCGCAGCTCGCGCGCCGCCTGCACCTCGGGGTTGGCGGCGGCGACCGCGCTGGACACGACCAGCACGTCGGCGCCCTGGACGTGCGCGGCCGCATGGCCCTGGTGGATCGTCGCCCCCAGTTCCCGCAAATGCCGCGTGCTGCGGCTTTCGGCCAGGTCGGAACCGCTCACGGTGAAGCCCTGGTTGACCAGCACCTCGGCGATGCCGCTCATGCCGGCGCCGCCGATGCCGACGAAGTGCACCCGCTGGATGCGCCGCATGGGTTGCAGGTGTGAGCCGCCGGACTTCATGCCGCCGCGTACTCCAGGCACAGCGCCGCCACGCGGTCCGCCGCGTCGGGCGCGGCCGCCGCGCGCGCGCGGACGGCCATGTCCAGGCGCTTCGCGCTGTCGCGCAGCAGATCCGCCAGGAGGTCCGCCAGCTGCCGCGCGCTGCCCGTCACTTCGGACATCAGCACGGCCGCGCCGCGCTCGACCAGGAACTCGGCGTTGCGCGTCTGGTGGTCGTCGACGGCGTGCGGAAACGGCACGAACACGGCCGGCAGCCCGGCCGCCGCGACCTCGGAGACGGTCAGGGCCCCGGCGCGGCACACCACCAGGTCGGCCCAGCCATAGGCTTCCGCCATGTCGTCGATGAATTCCGTCACGTTGGCGACAGACCCCGTAGGAGCGGCTTTGGCCGCGATTGGGGCGCCATTTCCCGAACAAGGTTCGGTCCTACGGGCCTCTGCTTCCATCCCGGCGGCGCGGTAGGCGGCGCGGGTCTCGTCCTCGCGGTCCCGGCCGCACTGGTGGCGCACGTCCACGGCGAGGCCGGCGGGCAGCAGGGCCAGCGCTTCCGGCACCAGGCGGTTGAGCGCCCGGGCGCCCTGGCTGCCGCCGGTGACCAGCAGCCGCACCGGCCCGCTGCGGCCGGCCAGGCGCGTGGCGGGCTGGTCCAGGCCGGCCACGTCCCGGCGCACCGGGTTGCCGCAGGTCACGGCCTGCTTCCGCCCAAGCCCGTTGCTGGGCCAGGTGCCGGGAAAGGCCTGCAGCACGCGGGCCGCGAAGCGCGCCAGCACCCGGTTGGTCAGGCCGGGGACACGGTTCTGCTCGTGCACCAGCAGCGGAATGCCGCGCAGTTTCGCCGCGAGCCCGCCGGGTCCCGCCGCGTAACCGCCAAAACTGATCGCGCAGGACGGCCGCAGCGCGCCCAGCAGCCGCGACGCCTGCAGCACGGCCCGCGCCAGCCGCCAGGGCGCCGCCAGCCAGCGGCCCGCGCCTTTGCCGCGCAGGCCCGCGATGTCGACCACGTCGAGCGCGATCCCGCGCGGCGGCACCACGCGGCACTCCATGCCGCCCCGCGCCCCGAGCCAGCGCACGTCGACGCCGCGCCGACGCAGGCTCTCGGCGACCGCCAGGCCGGGGAAGATGTGGCCGCCCGTGCCGCCGGCCATGATCAGCACGGCGCGCCCGCCCGGGCCCGGCTCGCTTTTCCGGCCGGTCGTCACGCCTTGACCCCCGCGACTTTCCGGCGGCTGATGCTGAACACGCCGTTGTCCCGGTCCAGTTCGTACTTGATGCGCAGCACCACGCCGAGGGCCACCAGCGTCATCAACATGCTGCTGCCGCCGGAACTGATCAGCGGCAGCGTCAGGCCCTTGGTCGGCAGCATGCCGAGGTTGACGCCGACGCTGACTACGGCCTGCAGGCCTATCCACAGGCCGATGCCATAGGCGACGAAACCGGCGAACGGCCGGTTGTTGCGATGGGCCATGCTGCCGATGACCATGATGCGGGTCACCAGCACCATGAACAGCCCCAGCACGGCGATCACGCCGAGCAGGCCGAATTCCTCGGCCAGCACGGCGAAGATGAAATCGGTGTGCGCCTCCGGCAGGTAGAACAGCTTCTGGATGCTGGCGCCGATGCCGACCCCGAACAGCTCGCCGCGGCCGACCGCGATGAGCGCCTGGGTGAGCTGGAAGCCGCTGGCGAAGGGATCGGCCCAGGGGTCCATGAAGCTGACGATGCGGCGCAGCCGGTACGGCTCCATCGCCGCGAAGCCGAAGGCCGGCAGGGTGAGCATGCCCAGCACGAAGATGTGCCGCCAGGCCGCGCCCGCCAGCCACACCATCCCGGCGACGATCGCCGTGATCACGGCCGCGCTGCCCATGTCCGGCTGCAGCAGCAGGATCACCGAGAGCAGGCCGGCGAAGAGCAAGGGCTTCAGCGTGTCGAAAAAGCGCGTCTGCACCAACTGCGCCTTGCGCGCGAGGTAGCCCGCCAGGTAGATGATGACCATCAGCTTGACGGCCTCGACGGCCTGGAAGTTGAGCAGGCCGAGGCGGATCCAGCGCGCACTGCCGTTGACCGTGTGGCCGAGGCCGGGCACGAAGACCATCAGCAGCAGCAGCACCGACAGCGCCATCAGCGGCCGGCTGATGCGCTCCAGGAAGGCCATGGGAATCACGCGCAGCGACAGCGCCAGCGCCACGCCCATGGCGATGTACAGCAGGTGGCGCAACAGGTAATGGTAGCTGGCGACGCCCTGCCCCTCGGCGATCGCGATCGAGGCGGAACCCACCATCACGACGCCGATCGAGAGCAGCAGCAGGGCGGGTATCAGCACCCAGCTGTCCGGGCGCACCGGCAGCGGCGTCAGGCCGGCCTGGAAGGCCTGGTTGCGGACCGCGGCCCGCCGCGCCGTGCCTATCCTGCCGGCGCCTGGCCTGCTGGTCGGAATCAATTTGCGCATGGACATGCCCCCCTCTCCCGCCTCACCGGATCTTCAGCGTCGCCAGCCCGGCGAGCACGAGGATGACCGAGATGATCCAGAACCGGACGATGACCCGCGGTTCCGGCCAACCCTTGAGTTCGAAGTGGTGGTGGATCGGCGCCATGCGGAAGATCCGCTTGCCGGTCAGCTTGAACGAAGCGACCTGCAGGATCACCGACACGGTTTCCATCACGAACACGCCCGCCATCACGATGAACACCAGCTCCTGGCGGACGATCACCGCGACCAGGCCCAGCGCCGCGCCCACGGCCAGCGCGCCGATGTCGCCCATGAAGATCTGCGCGGGATAGGTGTTGAACCAGAGGAAGCCGAGGCCGGCCCCGGCCAGCGCGGCGCACAGGATGGCCAGTTCCCCCGAGCCCGGCAGGAACGGCAGGCCGAGGTAGCCCGAGAAGACCGCGTGGCCGGCGACGTAGGCGAAGATGCCGAGGGCGGCGGCGACGAACACCGCCGGCATGATGGCCAGCCCGTCGAGGCCGTCGGTGAGGTTTACCGCGTTGGAAAAGCCCACCACCATGAAGTAGGTCGTCACGACGAAGAACAGGCCCAGCGGGATCGCCACGCCCTTGAAGAACGGCACGATCAGCTGGGTCGCCGCCGGCACGTCGGCGGTCGCATAGAGGAACGCCGCGACCGCCAGTCCGGCCACCGACTGGAGCAGGTACTTCCAGCGCGCGGGCAGGCCCCGCGAGTCCTGCAGCACGAGCTTGCGGTAGTCGTCGATCCAGCCGATCAGCCCGAAGGCCAGGGTCACCAGGATGACCACCCACACGTAACGGTTGCCGAGGTCGGCCCACAGCAGCGTGGACAGCACGATCGAGAACAGGATCAGCGCGCCGCCCATGGTGGGCGTGCCGGCTTTTGAGAAATGGCTCTCCGGGCCGACCTTGCGGATCGGCTGGCCGATCTGCTGCCGCACCAGCCGGCGGATGAACCAGGGGCCGAGCAGCAGGGAAATCAGCAGCGCCGTCAGCGCCGCCAGCACGGTGCGCAGCGTGATGTAGCCGAACACGTTGAAGAAGGTGTTGATCGCGGCCAGTTGTCCGAACAGCCAGTACAGCATCAGCCCGCCTCCCGCTCGCCGTCGTTCCGGGTAATGGCCTCGACCACGGCCTCCATGCCCATCGAGCGCGAGCCCTTGACCAGGCAATTGACGCCGGGCCGCAGGCTGCGGCGCACCGCTTCGGCGAGCGCTTCGCGGGTAGCGAAATGCTCGGCGCCCTCGCCGAAGGCGTCCACCGTGTAGGTGGACATTGCGCCGGTGGCGAACAAGCGGCTGACGCCCATGTCCCGGGCCGCTTCGCCGACTTCGCGGTGCATCTTGGGGCTGTCCCCGCCCAGTTCCTTCATGTCGCCCAGCACCAGCCACGCCGTGCCCTGCAGGCCGGAGAGCACCTGCAGCGCCGAGTACAGCGAAGCGGGGTTCGCGTTGTAGGTGTCGTCGATCACCGTCCAGCCCGCCTCGCTCTCGATCACGTTCAGGCGGCCCGGCACCGGCTGCACCGCTTCCAGCCCGCTGCGGATGGCCGGCAGCCCGACGTCGAGGGCCAGCGCCACCGCGGTCGCCGCCGCGGCGTTGAGCAGGTTGTGCCGCCCCGCCAGGGCCAGGCGCAGGTCGAACGCGCCCTGCGGGGTGACGATGCGCGGCCGTTGTTCGTCGCCTTCAAGGCGTACGCTTGGCCCGGACATCGATCCGGGGCTTGGCCCGGACTTTGATCCGGGCTCGCTGGCCGCGCCGACGCCGAAGGTGATGACCCGCCGCGCCCGGTTCAGCTCGCGCCAGAGGCCGGTCCATGGTTCGTCGGCATTGATCACGGCGCAGCCGTCCGGCGGCAGCGCCGCGTAGATCTCGCCCTTGGCGCGGGCCACGCCTTCCAGGCTGCCGAAGCCGCCCAGGTGGGCGGGCCCGACGTTGGTGACGAGGGCGACGTCCGGCCGGGCGATCGCGGCGAGGTAGGCGATGTCGCCCGCCCGGCTGGCGCCCATTTCCAACACGGCGAAGCGATGCCGCGGCTCCAGTCCGAACAGGCTCAGGGGCACGCCGAGTTCGTTGTTGTAATTGCCCTGCGTCGCCAGCACCTCGCCCGCCGGCCGCAGGATGCTCGCCACCATTTCCTTGACCGTGGTCTTGCCGTTGCTGCCGGTGATGCCGACCACGACCGGGTCGAGCCGCTCGCGCAGCAGCGTGGCCAGCTTGCCCAGCGCCTGCAGCACGTCGGGGACGACCAGTTGCGGGACGGGTCGTATTGCGGGTCGTATTTCGGGCCGCTCGCCGGCGAGGTCCAGTTGACGCTGCACCAGCAGGGCGACCGCGCCGAGCCGCACCGCGGCCGGCGCGAAGTCGTGCCCGTCGACCTGGCTGCCGGGCAGCGCGGCGAACAGCGCCCCGAAATCGACCTTGCGGCTGTCGGTGACGATGGACTCGACCGCCACTTCCTTGCCATTGTGCCCGGCACCCGGATGGGTCACCGGGCAACCCAGCGCGGCGGCCAGCTCGCTGAGCGGGATGCGGATCATGCGGCGTCCTCCAGCACGGCGCGCACCGCCGCCTCGTCGCTGAACGGGACTTTCTGGCCCTTCGCTTCCTGGAAGGCCTCGTGGCCCTTGCCGGCCACCAGCACGATGTCGCCTTCGCCGCTGTCGCGGATGGCCCGGCGAATGGCCGCGCCGCGGTCTTCGATGACCAGCGCCTGGTCCGGCCGCGCCATGCCGCGCCGGATGTCGCGCAGGATCGCCGCGGGCTCCTCGCCGCGCGGATTGTCGCTGGTCAGGACCACCCGGTCGGCCAGTTCTTCGGCCACGGCGCCCATCAGCGGCCGCTTGCCGGCGTCGCGATCGCCGCCGCAGCCGAACACGCAGACCAGCCGGCCGTGCAGGTGCGAGCGCAGCGCTTCCAGGGCCTGGCGCAGAGCGTCCGGCGTGTGGGCGTAATCCACCACCACCACCGGCTGGTTGCGCTCGCCGCCCAGGCAGTGCATGCGCCCGGGCACGGCGTGCATGATTTCCAGCTGCTGCAGCACGCGGCCCCAGGGCATGCCGAGCAGGGCCAGGGTCCCGGCCGCCGCCAGCAGGTTGGACAGGTTGAAGGCGCCGAGCAGCCCGCTGCGCACCTCGCCGTCGCCCCAGGGGCCGGCGATGCGCAGACGCATGCCGGACGAATCCATCTGCAGCACCGAGCCGCGCAGCTCGCTGCTGCCGTTCGTGCCGTAGCTCAGGACTTCCGTGCCGTTGCGGGTCTCGGCGATCAGGGCCTTGCCCAGCGCGTCGTCTTGGTTGACGATCGCGAAGCGCGGGTGGCAATCGATGAACAGGCGCCGCTTGGCCGCCGCGTAGGCTTCCATGGTGCCGTGGTAGTCCAGGTGGTCGCGGGAAAGGTTGGTGAAGACGGCGGCGTCGAAGGCCACGTCGTCGCAGCGGCCCTGGTCGAGGGCGTGGGACGAGACTTCCATCGCCACTTTTTCGACGCCCTGGTCGATGCAGTCGGCCAGCATGCCCTGCAGCGAGATCGGGTCGGGCGTGGTCATGTTCGCCGTGTTCAGCGCGCCGAGCCGGCCGTAACCGACCGTGCCGATGAGCCCGGCGGCGCCGTCGCTGCGCTGCCAGGCCTGCGCGATGTAATGGGCCGTCGAGGTCTTGCCGTTGGTGCCGGTCACGCCGGCCACGACCAGCCGTTCCGAGGGATTGTGGTAGAAGCGCGCGCCGAGACTGGACAGGCGGCCGCCGAGACCGGGCACGGCGAGCGCGGGAATGCCCAAAGCCGACCGACCCACGGGTACTTCGGCCAGGCCGTCATGGAGCACGATCGCGGCGCCGCGCGACTCCGCCTGGCGGGCAAATGCCATGCCGTGCGCCTGCGCGCCCGCCACGGCCACGAAGGCCTGGCCGCGGCCGACCCGCCGCGAATCCAGCGCAAGCCCGGTGATGACGAGTTCCGGAACCTCATCGCACCAGCCCTCCAGCAGGGTCCGCACGCTCATCGGGCAGCTCATCAGTCCACCCCCTCGGCGGACACCGGCAGTTCGGGCTCGATCTTTTCCGCTTGCGCCTGCGCCTGCCCGGCCTGGACCCATAGGGTCTCGTAGTCGTCGGGCGGCACGTTCAGCAGCCGCAGCGCGCCCTCCATGACGGTCGAGAACAACGGCGCCGCGACCAGGCCGCCGTAGTATTCGCCGCCCGACGGGTCATTCACGATCACCACCGCCACCAGGCGGGGATCGCTGGCCGGCGCGAACCCGGCGAAGCTCGCGATGTAGCGCGAGGCATAACCCGCGGCGCTGGCCTTGCGCGAGGTGCCGGTCTTTCCGGCAACCCGGTAATTCTTGACGCGTGCGGCCTTGCCCGTGCCTTCCGGCCCGGTCACCGTCTCCAGCATGGCGGCGACCTGGCGGGCGATCTCGGGATCGACCGCGGAAGTGGGCGGGTTGGTCGCCCCCATCACCAGGCTGGGCCGCCGCAGGCGCCCCTCGTCCGCCAGCGCGGCGAAGGCCTCGGCCAGCTGCAGCACGGTGACGGAGATACCGTAGCCGTAGGACAGCGTGGCCTGCTCGACGCGCCGCCAGCGGCTGTGGTTGCGCAGCACGCCGGCCGACTCGCCGGGGAAGCCGGTGCCGGTGACGTCGCCGAAACCGAAGCGGTCGTAGGTGCCCCACATGTGCTCGGGCTCGAGGTCGAGGGCGATCTTGGTCGCCGCCACGTTCGACGACTTGGTGATCAGGCGGGTCACGTCGATCGGGCCGTAATTATGGTGGTCGCTGATCGTGTGGCCGCCGACGTTGATGCGCCCGGGCGTGGTGTCGATCGGCGTGGTCGGGGTCCAGCGGCCGGTTTCCAGCGCCGAGGCGACCGCGAACGGCTTCATCACGGAACCGGGTTCGAAGACGTCGGTGATGGCGCGGTTGCGCAGCCCCTCGCTGTCGATGTCCGAGTGGTTCGGGTTGTAGGAGGGCTGGTTCACCATGGCCAGCACCTCGCCGGACTTCACGTCCAGCAGCACCACGCTACCGGAGCGCGCGCCGTGCTTCAGCACGGTGCGCTTGAGCTCCCGGTAGGCGAGGTACTGCAGGCGGCGATCAATGGTCAGTCGGAGTTCGCGGCCGGGCACGGACGCGCGCACCATCTCGACGTTCTCGACGGTGCGCCCCAGGCGGTCGCGGATGACCCGCTTCAGCCCGGGCTTGCCGGACAGCCAGTCGTTGTAGGCCAGCTCCAGCCCTTCCTGCCCCACGTCGTCGATGTTGGTGAAGCCGATGACGTGCGAGGTGACTTCCCCGGCCGGATAAAAGCGGCGGTATTCCTTCTGCAGGAACACGCCGTGCAGGCCAAGCGCTTCGATTTCCGCGGCGACGTCCGGGTGCAGCCGCCGGCGCAGCCAGACGAACTCGCGCTCCGCGCGCTGGGTCAGCCGGCGCTCGATTTCGTCCGCCTCGACGCCGAGCACGCTGGCCAGCGGTTCGATGTCGGCGGGCGTCTGCAGCAATTCGCCGGGATGGACCCACACCGAGTCCACCGGCGTGCTCACCGCCAGCGGCTCGCCGTTGCGATCGAGGATGTTGCCGCGCCGCGTCGGCACCTCGACCTCGCGCAGGTAGCGCGCTTCGCCCTGGTCCTGCAGGAACTCGGCGTCGACGACCTGCAGGTTGACCGCCCGCGCCACCAGCGCGATCGCGCACAGCAGGAAGATCAGCAGGAAGCCGTACAGCCGGCTGAGCGGGGCCGTCGGGTTCCGCGCCTCGTTCACGGTTTGACCTCTTGGTGCTCGATCACCAGGATCCGGGTTTCCGGCGGCGGCTGCATGCCGAGGTGCTCGCGGGCGCTGCTTTCGACATGGCTGGCGTCGGCCAGCCAGGCCTGCTCCAGCTGCAGGCGGCTCCATTCCGCGATGTAGGCGTCGCGCTGATCCTCGAGCAAGCCCAGCTCCACTGCGTGGCGGCGACTCTCGTGCCGGTTGTAGACCACGCCGAGGGCGCTGCCGATCACGGCAGCCAGCATTACCAGGATTAAGATCAGACGCGCATTCAACCGAGCTTCTCCGCAACCCTCATGATCGCACTGCGTGCACGGGGATTGACGGAGAGCTCGGTGGCGGAGGGCCTGATGGCATGACCTGGCGGCTTCAGCACGGACTTGCAGTCGGGATGCTGCGGGATGTTGCGTCGGACCTTGCCTGGTCGTGCGGCTTCTCGCAGCGTCCGCTTGACCAGGCGGTCCTCGAGGGAATGGAAACTGATCACCACCAGCCTCCCTCCCGGGCGCAACAGCCTTATCGCTTCTTCCAGACCCTTTGCCAGCTGGGTCAATTCATCATTTATATATATGCGGATTGCCTGAAAGCATCGTGTTGCGGGATGCTTGTTCTTTTCCCGGCGGCCGATGGTGTTTTCGATCAATCTCGCCAATTGACCGGTTGTTTCCAGCCGCTGCTTTTGCCGGGTCATCACGATGCTCCTGGCAATCCTGCGCGCGAAGCGCTCCTCTCCGAACTCCCAAAACACGCGGGTCAATTCCCGTTCCGGCGCTTCAGCCAACCACTCTTTGGCCGACACGCCCTGTAATGGGTTCATACGCATATCCAGTGGACCTTCCCCCATGAAGGAGAAGCCCCGTTCCGGATCGTCCAGCTGAGGTGAAGAAACACCGAGATCCAGCAAGATGCCATCCAGGCCTTCTTCCACGCCCCACTCATGGACGTAGCGTTCCATCTCTGCGTAGTCTCCCTGGGCGATGCGGAAGCGCGAATCCGATTGCTTCAGCATCTCTCCGGCGGCTACCGCCTCCGGGTCCCTGTCCAGGGCGAACAGGCAGCCTTTCCCGGACAAGCGGGCAAGGATCGCCCGGCTATGTCCGCCTCTGCCAAAGGTGCCGTCGAGGTACTTCCCGTCGGGCCGGATGTCGAGCGCTTCCACCACTTCTTCCAGTAGCACTGGCCGGTGTTGGTATTCGCCCATCTACTCCGTTGTTCACCCCTGGCCGTCTTGCATCCGCCCCAAAGCGCCACTAGAGCACCAGGCGGGACATTTCTTCCGATGCAGCTTCGTCGAGACTGCGTTCTTCTTCGATCCGCTTCTGGTTCAGAATCGTCTCGTTCCAGATCTCGAAGCGGTTGCCCATTCCCAGCAGCACGACCCGTTTCTCCAGGCCCGCCACCTGCCGCAGCGTCTGCGGGAGTTGAATCCGGCCGTTCGTGTCCGGTTCAACCGTGCTGGCACTCCCCACCAGTTTCCTTTGCAGGCTGCGATGGGCCGGGTTGAAGGTGCTCAAGCCGGTGACCTCGTCGCGCACCCGTTGCCATTCCTTTTCGGGGTACAGGTAGAGCGCCCCGGAGTCGAAAGCACTGTAGGTGAGCACCATGCGCCCGTCGCTGGCTGCCTGGATCGCGTCCCGGTAGCGCATCGGTATGGCCAGACGCCCTTTCGCGTCCAGGTTGATGGCGGTTTCACCGAAATACACAGTCTTCCCACTAATCCTTCACTATTTACCACTAATTACCACTGAGATGCACAATAGTTTTTTCCCGATCGAAAGTCAAGCATGCCAATAACTTACGGATGCACGGCTGAAATTAGAGCACCGGAGGCGGGTTTTGCGGGGTCGGAAGAGTGGCAAAGCGGGGGTAAAGTGGGAGTCGGCCGGTAAGCCGGGTTCTGTCCAGACGTCAATCCGTGGCAATCATTCATCTGCGGCCGCCGTCACCGACGGCCTGTAGCGACCTACCCGAAAGCGCCGCGGGCCACGGCATCGCTTTCCTATTTGGTCTTGCTCCAGGTGGGGTTTACCTAGCCGCGGAATGTTGCCACCCGCGCGGTGCGCTCTTACCGCACCATTTCACCCTTACCCCGCCGCCGGCCGAAGCCGCTTTGGGGCGGTATACTTTCTGTTGCACTTTCCGTGGGCTCACGCCCCCCAGGCGTTACCTGGCACCCTGCCCTATGGAGCCCGGACTTTCCTCCCCCGGCACGTGGCCGGAAGCGATTGCCTGGCCGACTCCCGCAAGCATTATCGCACAGGACCGACTGGTAGGACCGAACCTCGTTCGGGAAATGGGCCTCTAATTCGCGAACAACGTTCGCTCCTACAGGGCCCGTCATTCTGCCAGCGCGTCGTAAATGGCGCGGCGGGACACGTCCATGAGCCGCGCCGCGGTGCGCGCCGCCTGGCTGGCGCCGATCAGGGGCTGCAGTTCGCGCGCCAGGCGCAGGGCTTCGGGAAACGCCTCTTCCGCGCCATCGCCGCAGCCGGCGACCACCACCACGAACTCGCCGCGCCGCTGGTTGGCGTCCGCCGTGACGCGCTCCACGACACTCTCCAGCGGACCGCGCAGCACGGTTTCGAATTGCTTGGTCATTTCCCGGCAGAGCGCCGCCTGGCGCTCGCCGCCGAACGCCTCGCGCAGGTCGGCGAGGCTGTCGGCGATGCGGTGGCTCGACTCGAAGAACACCAGGGTCCGGGGTTCGCTGCGCAGCGCCGCCAGCGCCTTCACGCGCGCGCCGCGGCGCGCCGGCAGGAAGCCCTCGAACACGAAACGGTCGGTCGGCAGCCCGCTGATCGACAGGGCGGCGGTGAGCGCGCTCGGGCCGGGCACGGTCACGACTTCGACCCCGGCCGCCGCCGCCAGCGTCACCAGCCGGTACCCGGGGTCCGACAGCAGCGGGGTGCCCGCGTCGGAGATCAGGGCGATCGACTCGCCGGCCTGCAGCCGCTCCAGCAGGCGCTGCGACTGCTGCTCCTCGTTGTGTTCGTGCAGGGCGAGCAGCGGGCGGTCCACGCCGTGATGCGCCAGCAGCACGCGGCTGTGCCGCGTGTCCTCGGCCGCGATGAGATCGGCCGCGGACAGCACGCGCAGGGCGCGCAACGTGATGTCGTCGAGATTCCCGATGGGGGTGGCGACCACGAATAGCCGCCCTGTGGACCCGTTGCTGGACATGGCCGGGATATTATGAATCAAGCGGCAACGCCTTGCGGTATCATTTCGCTGAGCACCAGGAGTCGATGCCGATGGCAGCCTGCAGTCCATTCGCGGATCCCATACCCCACCCAGCCGCACGCCGCAGCGGGCGCCTGCGCCGCTGCGCCGCCCTGCTGTTCCTGTCCACGTTGCTCCTGGCTGGGCTGGCGGCGTGCAGCGCCCCGGGACCGGCCGCCGGGAGCAGGCAGGAACCCGCAGCCGCCTCCGCCGCTGGCGCCGCCTTCGCGCGCGGGGCCTACGCGGAGGC
>Ga0209391_10000875_pt1 | contig 15139 bp, 10 predicted proteins | sample PPLLak3March2015_FD_187246 | JGI IMG/M metagenome (GOLD analysis project Ga0209391, IMG submission 187246) | Freshwater sediment microbial communities from Prairie Pothole Lake near Jamestown, North Dakota, USA - PPLs Lake P7 Core (1) Depth... | ecosystem: Environmental > Aquatic > Freshwater >... | reverse complement strand
CGCGAGGCGCCTCGCGCCTGCCAGCTGTTACACGCTCGACGATGGCAGTCGGCTGCTGTGGCGGCGCGGACGGCTGAGCGAGTCGGCCGGATCGCAGCGGCTCGCACGCACTGGTCGCCTCCTTCCCGCCGGAGTCGGCCCATGACCCGCTCGCGGGAGGCTCCCGAGCCGCGTGGCGCCGCTCGCCCGGAGGCCGCGCTGGCCGCCGCCCGACGCTCGCCGATCGTCGACTCCGGCGGCGTCACGTTCGTCTATCACGGCGCCGCCGAGGCCGTGAACCTGCGCTGCTGGATCCACGGCCTGCCGGCCAGCCAGCCCTTCGAGCGCGTCGGCGAGACCGACCTTTGGGTGCTGCGCGTCGAGCTGCCAGAGAACTCGCGCATCGAGTACAAGTTCGAGATCGTCCGGGACGGGCAGGAGGAGTGGATCCTCGATCCCCTGAACCCGTTGCAGGCGGCGGATCCCTTCGGCGCCAACTCGGTGGCCCAGGGCCACGGGTACGAGCGCCCGGAGTGGACGCTGGCCGACCCGGCGGCGCGGCCCGGCACGGTGGACGAGATCGCGCTGGCAAGCGCGGCGCTCGGCGACGACCGGCACGTGGGCGTTTACGTCCCGGCGCGATTCCGCCGCAGCCGCCGCTATCCACTGCTCGTCGTGCACGACGGCTACGACTACCTGCGCTACGCGAGCCTTCGCGTGGTGCTCGACAACCTGATCCATCGGCTCGAGATCCCGCCACTCATCGCAGCGCTGACGGAGTCGCCCGACCGCCTCGTCGAGTACGCCGGCCACGCCGGCCACGCACGCTTCGTCGCCGAGGAGCTGCCGGCGCAGCTCGGACGCGACTTCCCGCTGCACTCGAGCCCGGCGGCACGCGGACTCATGGGCGCGAGCTTCGGCGCGGTGGCCTCGATGCACGCGGCCTGGCGACACCCGGGGTCGTTCGGGCGGCTGGCGCTGCAGTCGGGCTCATTCGCGTTCTCAGACATCGGCCACCACCGGCGCACGGCGACCTTCGACCCGGTGGCGAAGTTCGTCAACGAGTTCCGCCGGCACCCGGGCCGGCCCGCCGAGCGCATGTACCTCTCCTGCGGCATCTACGAGTCGCTGATCTACGAGAACCGCAGCCTGGTGCCCCTGCTGCGCCACCACGGCATTGAGGTACGCTACGAGGAAGTCCGCGACGGCCACAACTGGGAGAACTGGCGCGACCGCCTGCAGTCGGCGCTCACCTGGCTCTTCCCTGGCCCGCTCTGGATGGTCTACGAATAAGCAACGACCGGCCGACGCAGGCCGGGCATCGAGAGGAACTCGCAAGTGGCACACATCACCCGGCACATCGGGCTGTCGCTCGGCGCGGACATCTGCTGGCCGATCTGCTTCGAGGCGATCCTCGGGAGGCTCGACCTCGTGATCCCCGCGGGCGGCGACACGCTGGGCTTCGAGGTGAGCCGGGTCACCATCGAGCCCTTCGACCTCGCCCAGCCGGTGCGCTACGACCTCGTGATCGACCGCCTGACGCACTGGTACTACACCAGCCGCGAATGGATCAAGAAGGCAGTCGTGATGAACGACACCTACGTCTTCAACAATCCCTGGTCCATCCAGGCAAACGAAAAGCACACGACCTATACGGCGATGATGCGTCTCGGCCTCAAGGTCCCGGGCACCTGGATGCTGCCGCCGAAGTCCTATGAGCAGACGGCCGACCTGCAGCCGACCCTGTCGCGATATGCACGCTACTTCGACCTCGGGCCCATCGGCGCAGGGCTTGGATATCCGCTCTTCATGAAGCCCTACGACGGCGGCGGCTGGGTGGGCGTTTCGAAAGTCGACGACGAGGCCGGGCTGCGTGCGGCCTACGAGGCGAGCGGCACCAAGCTCATGCACCTGCAGGCCGCGGTGATCCCCTACGAGCGCTTCGTGCGCTGCATCGGGCTCGGGCCACAGACCCGCGCCGTCAACTACGATCCGTCGGCGCCGCTGCACGACCGCTATCGCATGGACCGCGACTTCCTCGACCCCGCACTCCAGGCCGAGCTCGAGGACATCACGCTCACGATCAACGCGTTCTTCGGCTGGGACTTCAACTCGTGCGAGGCGTTGCTGCGCGGTGGCGAGTGGCACCCGATCGATTTCGCCAACGCCTGTCCGGACTCGCAGGTCACCTCGCTGCATTACCACTTCCCGTGGCTGATCAAGGCCAACCTGCGCTGGGCGATCTTCTGTGCCGCGACCCGTCGCCCAGTGCGCCACAACCTCGAATGGGCGCCGTACTTCGAGATCGCCGCACGGGACCTGCCCTATCGCGAGAAGCTGCACGGCTACGCCCGGCTCGCGCGCAAGACGCTCGACGCCGAGGCCTTCGGGGAGTTCTGTGATCGGCACCTCGGGCACCTCGACGCCGTCGCCGATGAATTCTTCGGTACCGAGCAGGCGCGCGACGCGGTGCGCCAGAAGGTGGCGGCGCTCTTCCCGGCGCACGAGGTCGACGAATTCACCGAGCTCTTCTACGGGCGCATCCAGCAATGGCGCGCCTCGGAGGGGCAACTGCGATGAGGCGCGACTGCTTCGGCTGGCACACTCACCGGCTGCCCTGCCCCGCACGCGTGATCCGCTGGGGCCACTGGGGAACGCCGGTACTGCTCTATCCCACGGCAGGCGGCGACTTCGAGGAGCCTGAGCGTCAGGGGCTCATTGGCGCGCTCGCGGGACTCATCGACGCCGGACGCATCAAGGTGTATGCGGTAGACAGCGTCGCCGGCCAGCACTGGACCTCCCGGCAACACTCGCCGGAGTACTGCTCGCGGGTGCAGAACCTCTTCGATGCCTACGTGTACGAGGAAGTCGTGCCGCTGATCCGCAGCGACTGCGCGAGGCACGACGTCGAGATCGTCACGGCCGGCGCTTCGTACGGCGCTCTCTACGCGGTGGCAAGCCTGTGCCGGCACCCTGATGCGTTCCGCCTCGCGCTCGGCCTGAGCGGGACGTATGACCTCTCGGGCTACCTCGGCGGCCGCTGGAACGACGACTTCTACTATTCCTCGCCGCTGCATTTCCTGCCGTCGCTCGGCGAGGGCTGGCAACTCGACGCACTGCGACGGCGCTTCGCCATCCTCGCGACCGGCTCCGGACGCTGGGAGGACCCCGGCGAGTCCTGGCGCCTCGCCGGCGTGCTCGGCCCGATGGGCATCCCCAATCGCGTCGACGACTGGGGGCCGGGCGTCGACCACGACTGGCCCACCTGGCTCGCGATGCTGCCGAAGTACCTCGCGGAGAACGCCTGACGCCGCGCGGCGGACTCCGGCCCTGCGCTCTTCAGCGCGCCTGGAACCTGGCCGGACGCTTGGTGCGGAACGCGGCCACGCCCTCGAGGAAGTCCGGGCTGTCGCCGAGAACGCGCTGGGCGGCCGCCTCGAGATCGAGCTGCTCGGCCAGCGAGGTCATACCGGCCCGCGCCGTGAGTTCGCGCACGGCGAGGAATGCCTGGCGCGGACCGGCCGCCAGCGTGCGGGCGAGTTCTTCCGCGCGCGGCATGAGGCCTTCGTCGTCCACGCACTCGGCGATGAGGCCGATGGCGGCCGCGGTCTCGGCGGGGATCGCCTCGCCGGTCAGCGCGTAGGCCCGCGCGCGCGCCTCACCGACGCGACGCGCGAGGAAATGCGTGGCGCCCATGTCGGGGGCCAGCCCGAGCTTCGGCGCGAACAGGAAAGTGAGGCTGGCCGAACGCGCCGCCACCGTGATGTCGCCCATGAGCGCGATCGACGCGCCGGCCCCGGCCGCAACGCCGTTCAGGGCCACGACCAGTGGCACTGGCAGGTTGCACCACATCGTGGCGACGGGATTGAACTCGCCGCGCAGTCGCCCCGACATGAACTGGCCCATGGACTGGCCGGGCGCCGGCACCGCCGACGGATCGGTCAGGTCCGCACCCGCGCAGAAACCGCGGCCCGCGCCCGTGAGCAGCACCGCTCGGACTGCGCGTTCGCGCTGGATCATCTCTGCACAGTCGCGCAGGTCGCGCAACAGGCCGAGCGAGAGGCTGTTGAGCTTCGCCGGGCGGTTGAGCACCACCGTCATCACGTCGCCCGCCTGTTCGCAGGCGAGGTTCTCGAACTGCATGCCGCGCTCCTCGTGTACGCCGTCGTCCGCAGTTATGATCGCACGATCAGCCGCAGCGACGGGCGTCGCCCGGACGCAAGGACCATAGGAGGCCGCATGATCGTCAAGTTCTCGACGCGCGCGGGAGCGCTCACCATGCACGGCGACGTGGCCGTCGCCCTGCTGCGGGCCATGGGTCACTCGGGCACGGTGCCGGGCGCGATCCTCGCGGCCGACCTGCCGGCGGCGCTCGCGTGCCTGCGGCGGGCACTCGAGACCCAGGTGCAGGCGGTGCCGGTGGTCCCGGATGCAGCCCAAGGCGACGACGAACAGGAGGAGCGCGAGCCGCCGGTCACGCTCGCCATGCGCGCCGTCCCCCTCATCGACATGATCGAGACGGCGATCGCGCGCGGCTCGGACCTCATGTGGGAGCGTGGATAGCGACCATGCGCGATGTCGCCGCCCGGGTACTCGCCGGGCTCGCCCTGCTGCTGCTCGCCGCGCACTTCTTTCGCGCCGGGCTGATCCCGCTCACGGTGCTGAGCGCCCTGCTGACGGCGCTGCTGTTCGTGCGCGCGGCCTGGGCCGTCCGCGTGCTGCAGGCGGTGCTCGCCCTCGGTGCGCTGGAGTGGCTGCGCACGGCGTGGGTGTTCGCCGCCGCCCGGGCGGCGCAGGACCAGCCGTACGGGCGCCTGCTCGCGATCCTCGGCACCGTCGCCGCGGTCACGGCCATGGCTGCCCTGATGCTGTCGCGGTCCGCGCTGCGGAACCCCGGGGAAATTCGGTAGTCTAGTGGGCTGACCCGCCGGATCGGCCGGGCGGCGAGGCGCCGTCCGCCGCGACGGATTCGCTGCGGACCAGAGACACCCGAGGATTCCCGATGGCACTGAAGACCCTCATCGCCGGCGCCGGAATGGCGGCCGCCCTCGTCGCCGGCCACGCGGCGGCCGATTCGAGCGACGTCCCGGCCGCGAACCCGCTGCTCGCCCCCTGGAGCGGGCCCTACGGCGGCGTGCCGCCCTTCGACCAGGCGAAGGTCGAGCAGCTCGAGCCGGCGCTCGAGGCTGGCATGGCCGAGCAGCTCGCCGAGATCGACAGGATCACCGCCAACCCTGAGGCGCCGGGCTTCGGCAACACGATCGCCGCCCTGGAGCGCGCCGGCCGCACGCTGGACCGCGTTCGCACCGTCTACGGCATCTACAGCTCGACACTCAACGACGAGGCCGTGCAGGCCGTCGAGCGCGAGATGGCGCCGAAGCTCGCCGCCTTCAGCGACCAGATCACCCAGAACGAGAAGCTCTTCGAGCGCATCGCCGCGGTGTACGAGACCCGCGAGAAGTCGGGCCTCACGCCCGAGCAGCAGCGGGTCACCTGGCTCCACTACACCAACTTCGTGCGCGCCGGGGCGAGGCTCGACGCCGCCTCCAAGAAGCGGCTGTCCGAGATCAACCAGCAGCTCGCCACGCTGTACACGAAGTTCTCGCAGAACGTGCTGGCCGACGAGAACAACGAGCAGCTGGTGATCGAGAGCGAGGCCGACCTCGCCGGGCTGACCGGGTCGGCGCGCGCCGGCGCCGCACAGGTGGCGGAGTCCCGCGGCCAGAAGGGCAAGTGGGTGATCGCCAACACGCGCTCGAGCGTCGAGCCGTTCCTGACCTACTCCGAACGCCGGGACCTGCGCGAGAAGGTCTGGCGCATGTTCGTCAACCGCGGCGACAACGGCGGCGCGACCGACAACAACGCCATCATCGCCGAGGTCCTGGCGCTGCGCGCCGAGCGCGCGAAGCTGCTGGGCTTCGAGACGCACGCGCACTGGCGCCTCGAGAATGCCATGGCGAAGAACCCCGAGCGCGCCATGCAGCTGATGGAAGCCGTGTGGACCCCGGCCGTCGCCCGCGTGCGCGAGGAAGTCGCCGACATGCAGGCGATCGCCGACAAGGAAGGCGCGGGCATCAAGATCGAGCCCTGGGACTACCGCTACTACGCCGAGAAGGTCCGCAAGGCCAAGTACGACCGCGACGAGACCGAGATCACGCCCTACATGCAGCTCGAGAACCTGCGCGAGGGCATGTTCTACATGGCGAAGGAGCTGTTCGGCTTCCACTTCAAGCCGGTGGACCCTGCGAAGGTGCCGGTCTACCACCCGGACGTGCGCGTCTGGGAGGTGAACGACCCGACAGGCAAGCTGGTGGGCCTGTGGTACTTCGACCCCTACGCGCGCAAAGGCAAGCGTTCGGGCGCATGGATGAACGCCTACCGGCCGCAGGAGCGATTCGACGGCGACGTGAAGACCATCGTCTCGAACAACTCGAATTTCGTGAAGGGCAAGCCCGGCGAACCCGTGCTCATCAGCTGGAAGGACGCCGAGACGCTGTTCCACGAATTCGGCCATGCCCTGCACGGACTGAGCTCGAACGTGAACTACCCGTCGGTGTCCGGCACGCGGGTCGCGCGCGATTACGTCGAGTTCCCCTCGCAGGTGCTCGAGCACTGGCTGGCAACGCCCGAGATCCTCAACCGCTACGCCGTGCACTACCAGACCGGCAAGCCCATCCCGAGGGAACTGGTCGAGAAGATCAAGCGCGCGGACACCTTCAACCAGGGCTTCGACACCGTCGAGTACCTCTCGAGCGCGCTGATCGACATGAAGCTGCACCTGGCGGGCGCCGGGAAGATCGACGCCGACAGGTTCGAGCGCGAGACGCTCGACAAGCTCGGCATGCCCTCCGAGATCGTGATGCGCCACCGCACGCCGCAGTTCATGCACGTGTTCTCGGGCGACGGCTACTCGGCGGGCTACTACAGCTACCTGTGGTCGGACACGCTCACCGCCGACGCCTGGGAGGCGTTCACCGAGGCGGGCGGACCCTGGGACAAGGCCGTGGCCGGGCGCCTGCGCGACAACGTGTTCTCGGTGGGTAACACCATCGACCCCGCCGACGGCTACCGGGCGTTCCGCGGCCGCGACGCGGGCATCGATGCGCTGATGCGCAAGCGCGGATTCCCGGTGCCCGACGCGAAGTCCAGGTAAGGACCGCGCGCCCTCACCCCGTCCCTGTCCCGCAGGCGCGGGACAGGGGTGGCCAAGGCCGGGTGAGGGCGTCGTCGGATCGAGGGCAGCTACTGCCCGATCCCCGCCCGGTCGAGCAGGAAGGCGAATTCCTCGGCGCGTTCCTCATAGGCCCGGAACCGACCCGACTTTCCGCCGTGGCCCGCCTCCATGTTCACGCGGAACAGCAGCGGGTTCTCGTCCGTCTTGAGGCGCCTCAGGCGCGCGATCCATTTGGCGGGCTCCCAATACTGCACCTGGCTGTCCCACAGGCCGGTCGACACGTACATCGCCGGGTACGCCTGCCGCGCCACGTTGTCGTACGGCGAGTACGACAGCATGTACTCGTAGAAGCGTTGCTCAGCGGGATCGCCCCACTCGTCGTACTCGTTGGTCGTGAGCGGAATGGTCTCGTCCAGCATGGTCGTCACCACGTCCACGAACGGCACGGCGGTGACGATGCCGCGATAATCCTGCGGCGCCAGGTTGGCGACCGCGGCCACGAGCAGGCCGCCGGCGCTGCGCCCCACCGCGAACACCCGTTCCGGGTCGGCATAGCCCTCTGCGACCAGGTAGCGCGTCACGTCGATGAAGTCGTGGAAGCTGTTTCTCTTCTCGAGCAGGCGCCCCGCGTCGTACCAGCGCCGGCCGAGCTCCTGTCCGCCGCGCACTTGCGCGATCGCGACGACGAAGCCCCGGTCGAGCAGCGATACCGTCGATAGACTGAACGCCGGGTCGCTGGACAGGCCGTAGGCTCCGTAACCGAGCTGCATCAGCGGTGCGGTGCCATCGCGCCGGACGCCCTTGCGATGGACGATCGCCACGGGCACCCGCTCGCCGTCGCGCGCCGGCGCCCAGAGGTACTCGGTGGCGTAGCTGGAGACGTCGAAGCCGCCGAGCACGGATTGCTCCTTGAGCAGCGTGCGCTCGCCCGTGGATACGTCGTAGTCATAGGTTCGCACCGGCGTCGTGAGCGAGGTGTAAAGGTAGCGCACGGTGTTGCTGTCGATCTCCTCGTTGTCGCCGAGCTCCACCACGCTGGCGGCCTCATCAGCGGCGAGGTCGAATTCGCGGCTCCCGTCCCAGGAGCGAATGCGCAGCCGGCGCAGGCCGCCCGAACGCTCCTCGACGGCGAGGAAGCCGCGAAACACGTCGAAACCATCCAAGGACTCATCGTCGCGGTGCGCGACGAGCTCGCGCCAGCGACTGCGGTCGGCGGACTCGCCCACCGGCACCTCGATGAGCCGGAAGTTGGGCGCCAGCCAGTTGCTGCGGATGATCCAGCGCCCGTCGAGGTGATCGGCGGAGTACTCGTGGTCGCGTTCGCGAGGCACGATCACCCGGAACTCGAGCGCGGGGTCGGCCGCGTCGGCGTAGCGCTGTTCGGCCGAGACCGTGCTGAGCGAGTAGATGCAAAGGTAGCGGCCGTCCTTGGTGCGGCCGACGTCCACGTAGAAGCTCTCGTCCTGCTCCTCGAACACGACGGGGTCGAGCTGGGGATCCGTTCCGAGTGCGTGCCTGCGGACCTTCTGCCCGAGCAGCGTCTGCGGGTCCTTCTCGATGTAGAGCACGGTGCGATTGTCCGCCGCCCACGCGATGCTCGCCTCGACGTTGCCGATCACATCGGGCAGCAGCTCGCCGGAGGCGAGGTCCTTGAAGCGCAGTGTGTACTGACGGCGACCGACCGTGTCCTCGGCGAACGCGAGCAGCCGGCCGTCCGGGCTCACCTCCAGGGCCGCGACCTCGTAGAACTCACGGCCGTCCGCCATGACGTTCAGGTCGAGGATGACCTGCTCGGGCGCATCGAGCGTGCCGGCCTTGCGTGCGTGCACCGGGTACTCGGCGCCCGCCGCGTAGCGCGAGTAGTACCAGTGACCCCGGTCGCGGTACGGCACCGTCGTGTCGTCCGGCTCGATGCGCCCGGTGATCTCGGCGTACAGCCGGTCCTTGAGCGGCCGAACGTGCGCCAGCATCGAGTCCTTGTAGGCGTTCTCGGCGGCGAGGTGGGCCAGCACCGAGGCGTCGCTGCGATCGTCGTCGCGCAGCCAGTAGTACTCGTCGACGCGCGTCCCGTGCGGTGAAGTCACCTCGTGCGGGTTCGCGGCAGCGATGGGCGGTAGCGGGGACTCTGGCATCTCGGCACTCCGGGCGGCGGCCGGGGCAGGCGGGCGGCCAGCACGACAGATTTTCGCAACACGGAGAGGTCACGTTGCGCGATTCCGTGGCGCGGCAACCATGATGCCTTGAGGTGCGCGACGAAAGAAGCCATGCCTGCAGGACCGAAAACTCCGCGGCGCAGGCGTCGCCCGATCCAGCTCGGGCACCCGGAACAGCACCATCCCAGGCGCGTTGCCATAAAACCACATCGACTCGGGCACCGCGTGTTTTTTTCGCAACAGGTGTTGCGCCCGACCGGTGAGGTAAGTATCTTCCACCGACCTTTGAGGTATTTGGTGTTGGGTCGCCGCAAACCACCGGGCACAACGGCGGGGCCTGCGGCAGATGACTCGGGGGCCAGAGGGGATCGGGGGCCGGACGGGACGCTAGCTCCCGGCATGCGAACCACCCTGCGGCGAGCTGCAAACAACTCATCCGTGGAGATTCCATAAATGTCTCATGCTTCGAACATCCGGCAGGCCGTGCGCTACACGCTGGCCGCAGCCGCTTTCGCGTCGGCCTATACGGTCCCGGCGACCGCGCAGACCGAGCTGGAGGAAGTGGTCGTCACGGGTTCGCGCATCGCGCGCGCCGACTATGACGCGGCCAGCCCCGTCATCACCCTCGACCAGGACCTCTTCAAGATGTCCGGCGAGGCGCAGCTCGAGACGGTGCTGAACTCGATGCCGCAACTGGTGCCGTCGATCACGACCACCTCGAACAACCCGTCGAACGGCGGCCAGGCCAACGTCGACCTGCGCGGCCTCGGCACGGTCCGCACGCTGGTGCTGCTCGACGGCTCGCGCCTCACCCCGTCCAACCTGACCGGCGTCGTCGACCTGAACACGATTCCGTCGGCACTCATCCAGAACATCGAGATCCTGACCGGCGGCGCCTCGTCGGTGTACGGCTCGGACGCCGTGGCCGGCGTCGTCAACGTGCGCCTGAAGCAGGACTTCGAAGGCGTGCAGATCAACACGCAGTACGGCATCACCGACAAGAGCGACGGCCAGACGATCCTGGTCGAGGGCCTGATCGGCGGCAACTTTGCCGAGGATCGCGGCAATGCCGTGCTCTCGCTCGCCTACGACACGCGCGACGAGGTGCTGGCGGGCGCCCGCTCGTTCGGCGAGGTCTCCCTCGGCGCGCAGTTGCAGCCGCTCGGTTCCGGCACGGTGCCGGATGGCCGCATCGACTGGGGCACCGTGGCGAACCCCGCCGGTGGCCCTGCCATTTCGAACGCGCCCAGCCAGGCGGCGCTCAACGCCGTGTTCGGCGCGTACGGTGCCGCACCGGGTTCGGTGCCAGGCTCTGCCGCGATCGGCTTCAACACCGATGGCACGCTGTTCTCGTTTGGACGCGGCACAGCCGCCCAGCCGGTGGTCAACTTCCGCGGCAACACGAGCGACCCGGGCTTCAACCCGCTCTCCTACTCGTACAACTTCGGCCCGATCAACTACCTCCAGTTGCCGCTGACGCGCCGTCAGATCGCGGGCTTCGCGACCTACGACATCGTGCCGGACGTGGCCGAGATGTACACGCGCATCATGTACACCACGTACAACTCGGACCAGCAGCTGGCCTCCACGCCGGTGACCTGCGGTGGCACCGCGCTCGGCTGCGCGATGCCGATCACCAACCCGCTCATTCCGGCCGATTTGCGCACGCTGCTCGCGGCGCGCCCGGTCCCGGGTGCCGCGCTGCCCGCCTCGGCCTTCACGCGTCGCTTCCTCGAGTCCGGCCCGCGCGTGTCGAACAACGACTACGACGTGACGCAGGGCCTCGTGGGCTTCCGCGGCGATTTCAAGAACGACTGGAACTGGGACGTCTTCGGCAGCTGGGGCCGGGCCCTGTACACGAACCTGCAGGACGGAAACCTGTCGCGTTCGCGGCTCCAGGCGGCCTACAACAACCCGGCGGTCTACGCCTCGTCGGGCTGCGCCCAGTTCAACCCGTTCGGCGAGGGTAACGTGTCGCCGGCCTGCGCCGACGCGGTCACGATCCGCGCCACCAACGTGCAGGAGACCGAGCAGACGCAGGTCGTCGGCAGCGTGACTGGCGACATCATCGACCTGCCGGCCGGTGCCCTGCAGTTCAACGTCGGCGCCGAGTACCGCAAGAACACCGGCGAGTTCCGTCCGGACCAGTTCCTCGCGAGCGGCGACGTGGTGGGCTTCAACGCACAGCAGCCGATCTCGGGTGAAGTGAGCGTCACGGAAGGTTTCGTCGAGCTCGCGGTGCCGATCCTGAAGGACATGACGGGCGCCAGCTTCCTGGGCATGGACCTCGGTTACCGTTACTCCGACTACAACCTCGCCGGCAGCCACGACACCTACAAGGTGGCGCTGCAGTGGAATCCGATCGACTCCCTGAAGGTCCGCGGCTCTTACAACCGCGCCATCCGGGCGCCGAGCATCAACGAGCTCTTCCTGCCCGTGCAGGAGAACTTCCCGCAGTACTCGGATCCCTGCAACTTCAACAGCACGTTCAGGACCGGCCCGGACGCGGCGGCGGTCACTGCGCTGTGCCAGGCCCAGGGCATTCCGGCTGCTTCGCTCGGAACCTTCGTGCAGGCCAATCCCCAGGCGCGCAGCTTCGTGGGCGGCAACACGGATCTCGAGCCTGAGACCGCCGACACCTACACGGCAGGCGTGGCCTGGCAGTCGGCGTTCGACAACGTCTGGGCGCAGCGGCTGAGCGCGTCGGTGGACTACTGGAACTACGAGATCGAGGACGTGATCGGCTCGTTCGACGTGAGCTCGATCATCGGCCGCTGCTTCAACCAGCTGGACTCGAACCCGACGTTCGATCCCAACAACGCGTTCTGCCAGCTGTTCACCCGCAGCACGGCCAACTTCGCCGTCCAGGACATCTCGGCGACCAACCTGAACCTCGGCGGCCTGAAGCGCGAGGGCGTGGACATGCAGGTCGACTACGGCCTGCCGCTCGACGCGTTCGGTGCGGACCCGAAGTGGGGCGAACTGAGCCTCAACATCCTGTTCACCTACCTGCTCAACGCCGAGCGGCAGGAGACGGTGACCAGCCCGTGGTTCGATCGCAAGGGCACCATCAGCCAGACCGTGGCGAGTGCGTTCCCCGAGCTCAAGGGCCGCGTGGCGCTGTCCTGGAACGTGAGCGACTTCCTGTTCCGCTACACGATGCGCTACACGGACGGGATGGACGTGGTCAACAACGATGCGATCTTCTCGCCGTCCACGGGCGCCGAGCCGAAGGTTGATTCGTACCTGTACCACGACCTCTCGGCTCGCTGGAACGCGACCGACATGATCTCGGTGACGGCCGGCATCACCAACCTCACCGACGAGGATCCGCCGGTCTACACGACGAGCACGCAGGCTGGCATCCAGTCCAACACGGACCCGTCGACTTACGACGTCCTTGGACTGCGCTACTTCGTCAACGTCGGCGTGAAGTTCTAACAAGCACGTAAACCTGCCTCACGGCAGCCGCCCTGTCCCTCGGGACAGGGCGGTTTTTTTTTGGCTGGCCAAAACGGTCGGGTCCGGTAAGCTCGCGGCCCCATGGACCCGCTGCTCCAGACCGCCGCCGGCCACCTGCTGGCCGGCCGACTCGCAGAGGCCGACTCGACCTGTCGGGCCGTGCTGTCGAGACGGCCGGCGGATCCCCACGCCACCCACATCCTCGGGCTCGTCGAGCGCCGGCGCGGCCGCATGGAGGAGGCGGAACGCCTGCTGCTACTGAGCGTCGATCTCGAGCCGCGCAATCCCGAGTTCCGCAGCAATCTGGGGCAACTGCTCGGGGCGAGGGGCCAGCAGGACGCGGGGCTGCAGCAACTCGAGCAGGCCGTGCAACTGGACGCGCGGTTCAGACCAGCCCGCCTCGGGCTCGCGCGGCTCGCCAACCAGATCGGACGGTTCGATCTCGCCGAGTCACACGCGCGGGCCCTGGTCGCGGCGAACCCGCGCGACAGCGAGGCCTGGTCGGCGCTCGGGGCCGCACTCGATGGACTCGGCCGCGCCACCGAGGCGCGTGCAGCGCTCGTGCGTGCCGTCGAGATCGCGCCGGGCTACGGTGCGGCACGAGCAAATCTCGCCGTCATGCTCTGCAGGCAGGAGCGTGCCGAAGAGTCGTTGGCGCAGATCGAGGCCGCCGAGAAGCATGGTCTCGCGCATCCGCGATTCGCGTCGACCCGCGCCCATGCCTTGATGCTGCTCGACCGCTACGACGAGGCGGAGACGGTGCTGACGGCGCTCGTGGCTGCCCGGCCCGACGACCTCGAAAGCCAGTTCATGCTGGCGCAGTTGCGACACGTGCGAGGCGACGAGGACTTCGCGAGTTCGCTGCGCGAGGCGGCGGCGATGCCCGATGCACCCCCGGCGGTCGCGATGATGCACGCAGACGTGCTGCGGCGTGCCGGCCGGTCGACCGAGGCGGAACGACTGCTCCACGGCCTGATCGCGCGCCACGGCCGCGCGCCGCAGCTGCTGAGCTCGCTCGCCAACCTGCTGCACGAGTCCGGGCGCAATGCAGAGGCCGTCGCAGCCGCGCGAGAGGCGGCGACCGCGCTGCCCGATGACGTGGCGGTGGTCGAGAACTACGTTGCCGCCCTGCTCTCGGCCGGCGAGCCCGCGAAGGCTGTTCCGGTCATCGAACGGTTTCGCGCGCAGGCGCCGCTCGACCAGCGCTGGATCACCTATCGAATCGATGCCGCGCGCCAGCTCGGCGAGCGGCTGTTCCCCGAGTGGTGCGACGTCGAGCGATTCGTCCGTCCCTACGACCTGCCGCCGCCCCAGGGCTTCTCCAGCATCGAGGAGTTCAACGCCGCGCTGCGGCCCGTGATCGAGGCGCGCCACGCGCAGCGCCACCACCCGCTCGACCAGAGCCTGCGCCTCGGCACGCAGACCTCACGCGGCCTGCTCGACGACGACGAGCCGCTGCTCGTGGCCTTCCGCGGCGCGCTCGCCGGCCCGATCGCGGACTACCAGGCCGCCATCGGCCGAGACGCCGGGCATCCCCTGCTCGCGCGCAACGTGGCTCCCGCGCGGCTGGTGGGCTGCTGGTCGATCCGTTTACGACGAGGCGGGCACCACGTGAACCACATCCATCCCGAGGGCTGGATCAGCTCGGCCTACTACCTCGCGGTACCTCCCGAAGTCGGGGATCCCGCGGCACGCAGCGGCTGGATCAAGTTCGGCGAGCCGCGCTTCCCGATGCCGGGCGGAGACCCGTTGCGCTTCGTGCAGCCGCACATCGGCCGCCTGGTGCTGTTCCCCTCGTACATGTGGCACGGAACCACGCCCATCCTCGGCGACGAGCCGCGCATGACCATCGCCTTCGACGCCGTTCCGAAAGCGGCCTGACGCACCCATGCACGCAGAGGAGTTCCTGCACGTCGGCGGCCTGCGCCTGCACGTGGCGCAGGCGGGCACTGGACCGGCCGTGCTGCTGCTGCACGGCTTCCCCGACTCGCTGCGCCTGTGGCGCGAGATCGCGCCGCGCCTGGTGGCCGGGGGGTATCGCGTCGTCTCGATCGACCAGCGCGGCTTCGGCGCGTCCGGAGCTCCTGCGGAGCGGCGCCACTACCACATCGACCGACTCGTCGAGGACGTGGTCGAGGTACTCGGTGCCCTCGGCATCGTCGAGCCGGTCCACGTGATCGGGCACGACTGGGGCGCGGTCGTGACCTGGTCCCTGGCGATGGCGCGACCGCAACTGCTGGGCTCGGCGGTCGTGATCTCGGTCGGACACCCGCGCGAGTACGCGCTCGCCGGGCTCGAGCAGAAACGCAAGGGCCTGTACGTGCTCGGCTGGCAGTTCCGGGGAATCGCCGAGCGCTGGCTCGAGGCGCGG
>Ga0209391_10000874_pt1 | contig 15153 bp, 13 predicted proteins | sample PPLLak3March2015_FD_187246 | JGI IMG/M metagenome (GOLD analysis project Ga0209391, IMG submission 187246) | Freshwater sediment microbial communities from Prairie Pothole Lake near Jamestown, North Dakota, USA - PPLs Lake P7 Core (1) Depth... | ecosystem: Environmental > Aquatic > Freshwater >... | reverse complement strand
TCGAGCACGCCGATGAGCCGATCGCCGCGTACGACGGGCACGACGATCTCCGAGTTCGACGCAGAGTCGCAGGCGATGTGGCCCGGGAAGGCGTGCACGTCCGCCACCATCACCGTTTCGCGCCTTGCCGCCGCGGTGCCGCACACGCCGCGTCCGACCGGGATCCGCACGCAGGCAGGCTTGCCCTGGAATGGGCCGAGCAGCAGGTCGCCGCGGACCGGCTCGACGAGGTAGAAGCCCGCCCAGTTCAGCTCCGGCAGGCTCCAGTAGAGCAGGGCGGCCAGGTTCGCCGCGTTCGCGATGAGGTCGTGCTCGCCCGCGAGCAGGGCGCGCAATCCCGTCTCGAGTTCCGCATACGCGGCGGCCTTGTCGGCCGGCAGTTCGATCAGCTTGTGCATGGTAGACAGACTCCGCTCCGTATTCAGGCGCGTTCGACCGGGAAGGCGATGACCTCGTCGATCCGGTTCGCCCCGCTGGCGATCATCGCGACGCGGTCGAAGCCCAGCGCGACGCCCGCGCAAGGCGGCAGGCCGGCAGCCAGTGCCGCGAGGAAGCGCCGGTCGGGCTCGCGGCGCGGCCGTCCGCGTCGCGCGCGATCGGCCAGGTCCATCTCGAAGCGCCGGGACTGCTCCCCGACGTCGGCCAGCTCGTGGAAGCCGTTGGCGAGTTCGAGCCCGCCCCAGAACGCCTCGAACCTCGAAGCGACCGGGCCGCGGATCCGGGCGAGGGCCGCCTGCGACGCAGGGAAATCGTGCACGAATGTCAGGCGGTCGTCGGCGAAACCAGGCGCCACGTGACTCGCCATCGCGAGGTCGAGGAGCCCGTCGCGGTCATCGACCAGCGTCTCGGGGACGTCGGTGCCGCGCGCGCGCAGGCACGCCTCGAACTCGCCGGCCGTCGACTCGAGCGGATCGCAGCCAAGGCGTTCGAGAAACGCCGCCGCGTAGGTCACGACCCGGGTCGGCCCGACTGCGCGCAGCGGCTCGAGGAGCGCGCGCAGCAGCGACTCGACGTCGTCCATCAGGGCGAGGTGATCCATGCCGAGGCGGTACCACTCCACCATCGTGAATTCGGGGTTGTGGTTGCGCCCGCGCTCGCCCTCGCGGAACACACGCGCGACCTGGAAAAGGTCGGGTGCGCCGGCACACAGCAGCCGCTTCATCGCGTATTCGGGCGAGGTCTGCAGGAACCCGGCCGGCGTGCCGTTCGCGCGGCGAACCTCGAGCGATTCGAGGTGCACGTCCGTGACCGCGGCGCCGACCATCACGGGCGTTTCGACCTCGAGTGCACCCGTCGCGGCGAAGTAGGCGCGCACCCGTGCGAGCAGGTCAGCTCTCAGCTGAAGCACCTCGAGCCGCGCCGTCGGCTGCCAGTCGCCGGACGCTGGCGAGTTCATTCGGTCCGGGCGAGGGCCTGCCCGAGGCGCAGCGTGCTGCCTGGCAGGAGGCGCTCGGCGAATCGCATCGACGCGTTGCCGACGAGCAGCACGACGGTCGAGCCCATGTTGAAGCGCCCGAGTTCGGCGCCGCGTGCCAACTCGGTGCCCAGGCCGCTCTCGAGGGTACGGACGCCGCCGCCCCGCGCGGGCGGCGGATTCACCTCGCCGGCGAACACCGTCTCGATGCTGCCGACGAACAGCGCGCCGACGAGCACCACCGCGAGCGGGCCGAGCGCCGTGTCGAACTCGCACACCACCCGCTCGTTGCGCGCATAGAGCCCGGTCACGGTGCGCGCAGTCGCGGCATTCACGCTGAAGAGCTGGCCCGGCACGTAGCGCGCGGCGGTCAGCCGCCCGGCGAGCGGCATGTGGATGCGGTGGTAGTCGTACGGCGCCAGGTAGATGCACGCGAAGCCGCCGCCTTCGTATCGTTGCGCGGCAGCCTCGTCGGCGAGCAGCGCGCCCACCGTGTAGTGCAGGCCCTTGGCCTGCAACAGCTGCGCCGCCCGGATGACGCCGAACTGGCTCATCGTGCCGTCCACGGGCGAGACCAGGTCGTGTTCACCGCCTTCGAGCGGTCGCAGGCCGGGCCGCAGCGCGCGGGTGAAGAAGGCGTTGAAGGACGGGTAGGCGAACGGGTCGGGCTCGACGGCCTCGCCGAGATCGATCTGCGGATACGCCCGGAGAACCGCGCGGATCGTCGCGTTGCGCAGCGCCGGCGTCGTACTGCGCGCGAGTCGGTGCATGGCGCGCGACAGCAGTTGTTGCGGCAGCAGCTCCTGCAGCAGGGCGAAAGCGCGGTCGGCCGCGCCCGCCTCGCCGGCCGGCACCGTCACCGACGTGCCTCGGTCCAGGCGAGGATCCGCCGGTAGTCGCGCGCGATCAGGGCCGCGTCGTGCGGTGCGGACAGATAGGCGATGAGCCCGCCGCCGGGACCCACGAGGAACAGCCCCGAGCCATGGTCCATGGTGTAGCCGCCCTCGGGCATTTCCACGCGGGCATAGGGCACGCCGAAGGCTGCGGCCGTCGCCGCCGTCGCTTCCGGCGAGCCCGTCGCGCCGAGGAACGCGGGATCAAAGAACCGTACGTAGGCCGCGAGCCGCTCGGGCGAGTCACGCTCCGGGTCCACGCTGACGAGCAGCACGCGTGGGCGAGCGGCTTCCGGGAGGTCGGCCAACTGGAGCCGGGCCTGCGCCAGCGTCGCCAGAGTCGTGGGGCAGATATCCGGGCACTGCGTGAAACCGAAGAACACCAGCGTCCAGTGGCTGGCGAAAAAATCGGCCGGGAGTGCGCGGCCGTCCTGGTCGAGGAGATCGAGCGGCGGCAGCGGCCGCGGCTCGGGCAGCACCGTGGCGCGCTCGGTCTCCGGCGGTGCGATTGGGGCGGGCGTGAGCAGGCGTGCGAGAATCAGGCCCGCCGCAAACGCTACAATCACGAGGATAACGATCCTCAACGGACGTGCGGCCATGGGCGGGTTCGCGGAACTCGGTCAGGGTTGACGAAGCCGCGATTATTCCACAACGCCCCGGCGGAGATGCCCATCGCAGCCCCAGACGCGACCGACCTGCCCAGCGCACCGACCGTGGCCGACCTGATTGGCCACGGCGCGCGGGCCTTCGAGCGCGCGGGACTCGCGTTCGGGCACGGGACGGACAATGCGACCGACGAGGCCGCGGCGCTCGTCTTCCATGCCCTCGACCTCGATCATGCCGAGGCCGCGTCCGCTTACGTCCAGCGGCCGGATGCGGCCGAGGTCGAGCGGGTACTCGCGCTGTTCGCCGAACGCATCGAGCGTCGCGTGCCGGCTGCTTACCTGATGGGTCACATGTGGTTCGCGGGCCTCGAATTCGAGGTCGACGAGCGGGTGATCGTGCCGAGATCGCCGTTCGCCGAGCTGATCCATGCGGGTTTCGAGCCGTGGATCGATCCGGGGCGCGTCGCGCGCATCCTCGACATCGGCACGGGATCGGGATGCATCGCCATCGCCTGCGCGCTGGCTTTTCCGCAGGCCACGGTGGACGCAGTGGACATTTCGGCCGATGCCCTCGAGGTGGCCCGGCGCAACGTCGCGAAGCACGCGGTCGGCGACCGTGTCCGGCTGCTGCAGGGCGAAGTGTTCGAGCCGGTGGACGACGCGCGCTACGACCTGATCGTGGCCAATCCGCCCTACGTCAGCAACGAAGAGATGTCGGCGCTGCCGCGCGAGTATCGGCACGAGCCCGACCTTGCGCTGCGCGCCGGGGCGGACGGTCTCGATGTCGTGCGCCGCATCCTGGCGGACGCGCCCCGTCACCTCGCTCCCGACGGGGCGCTGTTCGTCGAGGTGGGCGACAGCGAGCTGCGCGTGGCGGAGGCTTTCCCCCGGCTGCCGTTCGTCTGGATTGAATTCGAGCACGGCGGGGGCGGCGTGTTCATGCTGCGGCGGACGGAATTCAGGGACTGACGGCGGCCGCGCGCGCGGCTGCAGGAGTGCGGATGGCTGGCAACACGTTCGGACAGTTGTTCACCGTCACGAGCTTCGGCGAGAGCCACGGTCCGGCGCTCGGCTGCATCGTGGACGGGTGCCCTCCGGGCCTCGAGCTCTCCGAGGACGACATCCAGCGCGACGTCGAGCGCCGGCGCTCGGGAACGTCGCGCTACACCAGCCAGCGGCGCGAGCCCGACGCGGTGCGCATCCTCTCGGGTGTGTTCGAAGGGCGCACGACCGGGAGCCCGATCGGACTGCTGGTCGTCAACGAGGACCAGCGCTCCTACGACTACGAGAAGATCAAGGACCGCTTCCGGCCCGGCCATGCCGACTACACATACCAGCACAAGCACGGCTTCCGTGACTACCGGGGTGGAGGTCGTTCCTCGGCGCGCGAAACCGTCATGCGGGTCGCGGCGGGCGCCATCGCGCGCAAGTACCTCGGCGAGCGGCTCGGCGTGCGCATCCACGGTTATCTCGCGCAGATGGGCGACATTCGGCTCGAGCCGCTGGACCCCACCGAAGTGGACCGCAATCCCTTCTTCTGCCCGGACGCGACGCGGGTGGCCGAGCTCGAGGCGCTGATCGACAGGCTGCGTCGCGAGGGCGATTCGATCGGGGCACGCGTCACGGTCGTGGCGAGCGGCGTGCCGCCCGGGCTCGGCGAGCCCGTGTTCGATCGCCTCGATGCCGACCTCGCCCACGCGATGATGGGCATCAACGCGGTCAAGGCGGTGGAAGTGGGCGACGGATTCCGCGTCGTCGAGCAGCGCGGCTCTGAGCACCGCGATGAGATCTCGCCGGCGGGATTTCTCAGCAACCACGCCGGCGGCACGCTCGGTGGCATTTCCTCGGGGCAGGACGTGGTGGTGAGCCTCGCGCTCAAGCCGACTTCGAGCATCGTGATCCCCGGCCGCACGATCGACGTGCACGGACAGCCGACCGAGGTCAGCACCACGGGGCGTCACGATCCGTGCGTCGGGATTCGCGCCGTGCCGATCGCCGAGGCCATGCTCGCGCTGGTGCTGATGGACCACTACCTGCGACACCGCGCACAGAATGCGGACGTGCGCTGCCCAACGCCGATCATCCCGGGGTCTGCCTGAGATCCGTGCCGTGGCATGGAACTGTGCGCCGCGTCCCCGTATCGGCCAGTCCGAAGCGCTACAAAGCGCCGGACATCCAACCGTGGGCGCAATCCCAACCGTGGGATATAGTTATGTTCAATTCGCAGAAATCGCCTGAGCGAGCCGCCGCGTTCCCGCGGACGGGCTCGCCGGGCGCTTGCAGGTCCGGGGAGACCCCATGAAGAGAGCCGTACGCCGTGCCCTGTTGCTGAGCGCCCTGGCAGCGCCCTCCGCGCTGTACGCGCTGGGACTCGGCGAAATCCGCCTCAATTCGGCTCTTAACCAGCCGTTCGACGCGGAGATCGAACTGGTCGCCGCGACGGCCGAGGACCTCGGGGCCCTGCAGGCTGCGCTGGCCTCCGGCGACACCTTCCAGCGCTACGGCCTCGACCGGCCCGCGTACCTTTCCGATTTCACTTTCCGCGTGTCACGCTCGGGCGGGCGCGACGTCCTCAAGGTCACCTCCCCGCGGCCGGTCACGGAGCCGTTCGTGACGTTGCTCGTGGAGGCCAGCTGGCCGCGCGGCCGTCTGCTGCGCGAATACACCGTGCTCCTCGATCCGCCGGTATTCGCGTCGGCCCCGGCCGCCGTGGCCCCGGTGGCAGTGCCCCGCGCAGCGGCCGCGGCCCCGGTGGCGCCGCCGCGGCCCGATCCACGACCCGACCCGGCACCCGCGCCGGTCGAGCGGGCCGTGGTCCCGCGGGCGACGGTCGAACCGGGCAGCACGTACCGCGTGCGTCCCAACGACACCCTATGGCGGATTGCCAGCGCCGCCAGTCCCGGTCCTCGCTCCGAGGTCAACCGGATGATGGTGGCGATTTTCGAGGCGAACCCCGCGGCTTTCGGGGGCAACATCAACGTGCTGCGTGCGGACAGCGAGCTGCGCATTCCTGCAAGCAGCGACGTGGCGGCCATTTCGGCCGCGGCGGCCGCCGACGAGGTCGCACGCCAGTATCGCCAGTGGAGCCAGGGCGCGACGCCGGGCGCTCCGGCCGCGGAGGCCGGGGGCCGCCTGCGGCTCGTGACGCCCGACCAGGGCAGCGCCGCGGGCGCGCCGGCGCCGGCGGTTCCGGCCGCATCGCCGGGCTCGGACACCGAACTCCAGGATCGCCTGCAACGGCTCGAAACGGAGCTCGCGGAGACGCGCCGTCTGCTCGAGGTGCGCAATGCCGAGCTCGCGACCCTGCAGGGTGGGGCGCCGCCCGCCGAGCCGGGCGAAGTCGCGGTGCCGGCGAGCCCGGTGCCGGATTCGGTCCCGGCGGAAGCGGACGCGGAACCGGCGGCAGTGGCCGAGCCGGAGGCCACGCCCGCGCCGAAGCCTGAGCGCAAGCCCGCACCGCCGCCAGTGCAGGAGCCGTCCGTCCTCGAGCGGCTGCAGGATTACTGGTGGGCCCTGCTGGGACTGCTCGTCGCGGGGCTCGGCGTCGCCGCGTGGCTGCGCCGGCGCCGGCAATCCGAGCCGGCGGAGGACAGCCTCGAGGAGGCGCTCGGCCGCCGGGCAACCGAGGATTTGCGTGTCCGACCACCGGTCGCGGCCCGATCCACGGAGTCCGACATCCTGGTCGAGGAGCGTCAGCCGGCGGAGCCGGCGGTGGCGTCGCTCGGCAAGGCCGCGGCGGCGGCGGCTGCGACCAGTGCGTTCGAGCCCTCGCGCCGTCCCGCGACCGTCGAGGACACGCTGTCGGGCGATGGTGCAATGAGCATCGAGGCGGGCGATCCGCTCGCCGAAGCCGATTTCCACATGGCTTATGGCCTGTACGACCAGGCCGCCGAGCTCGTGCAGGTGGCCTCGAAGCGCGAACCGCAACGTCGCGACCTCAAGCTCAAGTTGATCGAGATCTTCTTCGTATGGGGCAATCGCGAGCGGTTCCTCGAGATCGCGCGCGACCTGCACGTGACGCGCGCGCAGGCCGCGCCCGGCGAATGGGACAAGATCCTGATCATGGGTCGCCAGCTTGCGCCGGAGGAGCCCCTGTTTGCGGGGACGGGCGCGGCGGTGTCGGGAGACCTCGACCTCGAGTTGTTCAGCGGCGCGGCCGCGACGGACTTCGAGCTGCCCGTGGGCGAGGGTCCGCCGCCCGATCTCGACCTGACGGTTCGCAGCCCCGAGGTGCACGGCGGCGAATCGCTCGACTTCCTGCTGGACGAGCCGGTGCGAGGGTCCGCCGACGATTCCGCGCTGGCGCCCACCGTCGAGACGCCACGCGTCCGGGGCGTGGTGGACGAGCCGACGGCCGAGGTTTCGATCGAGGATCTGGGTCTCGATTCGACCGCACTCGAGGGGTTCGAGGACATCACGCAGCTCGAGGAGACCCTGGCGGACGCCGGCGCGGCCGCCGAGGACACGATCCAGGAGCCGATCCTGGAGCGTTCCGCCAACCTGTCCGGGACGGAGGAAGGCGACCTGCTGAGTTCGACGAGCCTGCTCCGGGTCGATCTCGATGAGCTCGCCGCGAAGGTCGCCAGCGAAGAGCGGACGGCGATCGTGGATCTTTCCGAGGCGACCGGGGAGCTGCCCGGCATCGATCTGGACGACATCGAGGCGACCGGCGAGATCGAGCGCTTGGTATCGAAGGTCGGTGGCGACATCACGATGAGCGAGGTCGGCACCAAGCTCGACCTTGCGCGGGCCTACGTCGACATGGGCGACCCCGAGGGTGCGCGCAGCATCCTCGAGGAGGTGCTCAAGGAAGGCAGCCCCGCGCACAGGCAGGAGGCCGAACGGCTCATGGCCGTCCTGCCCTGACGGGCAGCGATGGCGCGGATCGCGCTCGGGATCGAGTACGACGGCGGCGCCTATTCGGGCTGGCAGCAGCAGTCGCATGCGCGCAGCGTGCAGGGTGAGCTGCAGGCGGCGCTCGGCTCGGTCGCCGCGCATCCCGTCGAGCTGACCGCCGCCGGTCGCACCGACGCCGGCGTGCACGCCCTGATGCAGGTGGCCCATTTCGATTCCGGTGTGGCGCGTCCCGAACATGCCTGGGCGCTCGGCGGCACCGCGGCCGCCGCGGACGACGTGACGGTCCTCTGGGCGCGCGAAGTGCCGGATCACTTTCATGCGCGCCACAGCGCGCTGTCGCGCACCTACGTCTATCGCGTACTGAACCGGTCGCTGCGTCCGGCGCTCGAGCGCGACCGGGTCTGCTGGGTCCGCCGGCCGCTCGATGCCGCCGCCATGCAGCGCGCCGCGCAACGGCTGCTCGGCGAGCACGATTTTTCCGCGTTCCGTGCGGCCGAGTGCCAGTCATCCACGGCGATGCGTCGCCTGCTCGAGGCGACCGTCGAACGCAGCGGCGAGACCGTCTGCATCACGGTACGTGCCAACGCGTTCCTGCAGCACATGGTGCGCAACCTCGCGGGCACCCTGCTGCTGGTCGGGGCCGGGCAGCGCCCGGAAGGCTGGATCGCCGAGGTGCTCGAGGCGCGCGACCGCACGCTGGCCGGTCCCACCGCACCGCCGCAAGGACTCTACTTCGCGGGCGTCGAGTATCCCGCCGAATTCGACCTGCCGTCCCGGCCGCAGCCTTCCGGTAGACTCGAGGACCGTCCCGCGGGAGGCCCGCCGTGACCTGGTTCGAGAAGATCATCCCCTCGCGCATCAAGACCGAGCGGCGCACGCGCTCGGTGCCGGAGGGGCTGTGGATCAAGTGTCCGGCCTGCGACGCCGTGCTCTACCGCGCCGAGCTCGAGCGCAACCTGCAGGTGTGCCCGAAGTGCACGCACCACATGCGAATCGGGGCGCGTGAGCGACTGGCCCGCTTCCTCGATCCCGGCCCGGTGGAGGAACTGGCGGTCGAGGTCGAGCCGGAGGACCCGCTGCGATTCCGGGACAGCAAGAAATACCGCGACCGCCTCGCCATCGCGCAGCGCCAGACCGGGGAGCGCGACGCGCTGGTGGTCATCGCCGGCCGGCTCGAGGGCCTCGAGATCGTGGCCTGCGCTTTCGAGTTCCGCTTTCTCGGCGGCTCGATGGGGTCGGTGGTTGGCGAACGGTTCGCCCGGGCCGCCGAGTTCTGCATCGAACAGCGCCGTCCGCTGGTGTGCTTCTCATCGAGCGGCGGTGCACGCATGCAGGAGGGCCTGCTCTCGCTGCTGCAGATGAGCAAAACCAGCGCTATGCTGGCGCGCCTCGCGGCCGCCCGGCTGCCGTTCGTGTCCGTGCTCACGGACCCGACCACGGGCGGGGTGTCCGCGAGCCTCGCGATGCTGGGCGACCTCAACCTCGCCGAGCCGCGCGCCCTGATCGGCTTCGCCGGCCCGCGAGTCATCCAACAGACCGTGCGCGAAACGCTGCCCGAGGGATTCCAGCGCAGCGAGTTCCTGCTCGAGCACGGCGCGCTCGACATGATCGTCGACCGTCGCGACCTGCGCTCGCGCATCGCGGCCGTGCTCGCACTGCTGATGCACCAGCCGCGTGCGGAGACGCCGCCCGAGTCCGGCTGACGTGCCCGCACCGGTCCGTTTCGCTACGCTCGAGCACTGGCTCGAGTGGCAGCAGTCCGCGCATCCGCAGGCGATCGACCTCGGCCTCGAGCGCGTTGCGCGGGTGCTCGCGCGCACCGGCTGGCGCCGACCCGAGCGGCCGGTCATTACCATCGGGGGCACCAACGGCAAGGGCTCCTGCGTGGCCATGCTCGAAGCCATGCTGCGCGCCGGTGGCTGCCGCGTTGCCACCTTCACCTCGCCCCACCTGGTGGATTATCGCGAGCGGATCCGCCTCGACGGGCGGTGGGTGTCGGAGGCCTCGCTGATCGCCGCCTTCGAGCGCCTCGCCGATGCCTGCGGGGGCGATTCGCTGACCTTTTTCGAGTTCAATGCGCTGGCGGCGCTGCTGGTGTTCGAGAGCTGGGCACCCGACGTGACCTTGCTCGAGGTCGGCATGGGTGGGCGTCTCGACGCCGTCAATGTCGTGGACGCCGACGTCGCCGTCGTCGTGTCCGTCGGGCTAGACCACATGGAATGGCTGGGGCCGGACGTGGCCGCCATCGCCCGCGAGAAGGCGGGGATCTTCCGGCGGGGTCGGCCGGCGATCTGCGGCATGACCGATCCACCCGCCGCGCTGATCGAGATCGCGACTGCGCTCGGTGCGGCGCTGCGGTTGCGCGGCCGGGACTTCGTGGCGCGTGAACATGAGGACGGGAGCTGGGATTTCGCCGATGCCGATGGACGGCTCGAGCGACTACCCCCGCCGGCGCTCGCCGGTGTCGTGCAGGTGGGCAATGCCGCGACGGCGCTCGCCGCCCTGCGGGCGCTGTCGCCCGGGCGAGTCCTCGATCGCGGCGCCATCGAGCGCGGATTGCGCGACGTATACCTGCCCGGGCGGTTCCAGCGCGTGCCGTCCCGCATCGGCTTCGAATGGGTGCTCGACGTCGCCCACAACCCGGACGCCGCGGCCGCGCTCGCCGCGAACCTCGCGCGCTGGCCGGTGAGAGGACGCACGATGGCGGTCTGCGGCCTGCTCGCCGACAAGGACGTGGCCGGGGTTCTCGACGCGCTGCGCGATCGCGTAGACCGCTGGTTCGCTGCGTCCACCGAGGGTCCACGCGGCCTCGGCGATGCCGCCCTGGCCGCGCGGGCGGCCGCCGCCGGCATCAGGATGACTGAGGCAGGATCGATTGCCCAGGCGATGGCGAGAGCTGCGAGCGAGGCGCGCGAGGGCGACCGCATCGTCGTGTTCGGCTCGTTTCACACCGTCGGCCCTGCGTTGTCCTGCGTATAATTTCGGCGCCATGGATCAAACCCTGCAGGCGCGGCTGATCGGCGCCACGGTACTCGTTGCCCTGGCGGTGCTGCTGATCCCGGAGCTGCTTTCGGGCCGCAGGAACGTCGAGCCGGCGGTAGACGACCGTGCCGCTGACCGGGGTACAAGAACCTTCACCATCGAGCTCGGCGGCCCCGACGGGCAGGGCGCCGTGCTCCCGTCCGCGTCATCGCCGAGCGCCCCCGCGAAGCGCGACGTCGCCTCGCCGGATGCCCGTCCTGCGACCTCCCCAGCGGCGGCCAGCGCAGCGGTTGCAGAGGCGATTCCGCCGTTGGACGCCGAGCGGAGGCAGTCGAGCGACGCTGCACCGGCCGTTGCGGCCGTCGCCCCGCCGCCGGCGACTCCACCGCAACCGGCACCGCAACCACCACCGCAGGCGGTGGGTTCCAGCGGCGAGTGGGTTGTGCAGGTGGGCGCTTTCGGATCCGCCGAGGCCGCGCGCCGGCTGGTCGACGAGCTCTCGGCCGCCGGATACGCGGCGCAGTTGGCGCCCGTGACCCGGGCGGGCCGGACGTTGCACAGGGTCCGGGTCGGGCCCGCGAGCGGACGTCCCGCGGCCGAGCAACTGGCGGAGCGGCTCAAGGCCCGTCGACTGCCCGCGGCAGTCGTCGCAAACGACTGAAGCCGCTCTGGTAAAATCCGCGCCCTTGCCGCGCCGGGGTGTCGACAGCAACCGCATGACCACAGTGGACTACATCCTCGCGGCGACGTTGCTGCTATCGATCCTGTTCGGCATGGTGCGGGGCTTTCTCCGCGAATCCGTTGCGTTGCTCGGCTGGCTCGTGGGGCTCTGGCTCGCATGGCGCTATGCCTACCTGCTCGAGCCCTATCTCGGCGGGGCCCTTGCCGGAACAGAGCTGCAGGAGTGGATCGCCCGGACCCTGGTGCTGCTGGCGGTGGTCGTGGCGGGCTGGCTTCTCGGGGCCATGCTGAGCTACCTGGTGCAGCGCTCCGGCCTCACGCTCGGCGTCGACCGCGTGCTCGGCGGATTGTTCGGCCTGGTGCGCGGCGCGGTGATCGTGGGATTTGCCGTGATGCTCGGCCAGGCGGCCGAGCTCGACTCGGAGCCCTGGTGGCCCGCCTCGAAGCTCCTGCCGCTCGGGGAGGAGATGGCTTCGGTGCTCCAGGGCTACGTGGAGACCGGGCGAAAGTACGTGACGGAAAACCCCTCGGAAGCGTGAGGCTCAGGCCATGTGCGGCATCGTCGGCATCGTCGGCTTCAGTCCCGCCAACCAGCAACTCTATGACGCGCTGACGGTGCTGCAGCATCGCGGCCAGGACGCCGCAGGCATCATGACCGCGCACGAGGGCGAGATCTTCCTGCGCAAGGACAACGGACTCGTCCGCGACGTGTTCCAGCAGCGTCACATGATCCAGCTCAAGGGCAACATCGGCATCGGCCACGCGCGCTACCCGACCGCCGGCTGCGAAAGCTCCGCCGAAGCCCAGCCCTTCTACGTCAACTCGCCCTACGGCATCTGCCTCGCCCACAACGGCAACCTGACGAATGCCGCGGAGCTGGCCGACGCGCTGATCCGCGAGGACCGCCGGCACCTCAACACCTCCTCGGATTCCGAGGTGCTGCTCAACGTGCTGGCGAGCGAACTGCAGCGCGTTGGCGACCAGCGCGCCACCGTGGCCGACATCTTCGCCGCCGTACGCGCGGTCTACCGACGCCTGCGCGGCGGCTACGCCGTGGTGGCGATGGTGCTGGGGCATGGCGTGCTGGGGTTCCGGGACCCGAACGGCATCCGTCCGCTCGTGATCGGCACGCGCGACGGCTCCCGGGGCCGTGAGCACATGCTCGCCTCCGAGAGCGTCGCCCTCGACCAGTCGGGCTTCGAGCTCCTGCGGGACGTGGGCCCGGGCGAGGCCGTCTTCATCGACGAGCAGGGCCGGCTGCACAGCCAGCAGTGCGCCGATACCGTGCGCCACACGCCCTGCATCTTCGAGTACGTCTACTTCGCGCGGCCCGACTCGATCATCGACAACATCTCCGTGTACAAGGCCCGCCTGCGCATGGGCGAGCTGCTCGCCGAGAAGATCCGGCGGGAACGACCCGGCCACGACATCGACGTCGTGATCCCCATCCCCGACACGAGCCGCACCAGCGCGCTGCAGGTCGCGCAGCGCCTCGGGGTCAAGTACCGGGAGGGTTTCATCAAGAACCGCTACATCGGCCGGACCTTCATCATGCCGGGCCAGGAACAGCGCTCGAAGTCCGTGCGCAGCAAGCTCAACCCGATCGACCTCGAGTTCCGCGGCAAGAACGTGTTGCTGGTGGACGACTCGATCGTCCGCGGCACGACCTCGGCGCAGATCATCGAGGTCGCGCGGGAGGCCGGGGCCCGCAGCGTGTCCTTCGCCTCGGCGGCGCCGCCGGTGCGCTACCCGAACGTGTACGGCATCGACATGCCCGCCGCCTCCGAGCTCGTGGCGGCAGGCCGGACGGAGGAGGAGGTCGCGCGCATCATCGGCGCGGACTGGCTGATTTATCAGGACCTCGCCGATCTCGTCCGCGCGGTCCGCCACCACGACTCCGAGGTCGCCGAGTTCGACACCTCGTGCTTCTCGGGCGACTACGTCACCAGCGACGTGACGCCGGAGTACCTGGCCCGCTTGCAGGCGGAGCGCTCGGACCAGGCGAAGGCGCAGCGCAATGCCTCGGGAGCCGGGCGCGGGGCGCTCAAGGTCGTCGGGTCGCCCTGAGCGGCCTGGCCGGGGCACGAGTTGACGCTCAAGGTCCTCATCGTCAGCGATCGGCCGGACTACCGCCAGCTGCTCGCTCACCACGTCACCCTCGAGTGGCCGGACGCACTACCTGCGGAATACGAGCCCGCCTCGCGCGGTCGACTGCGGCCGGGCTTCACCGGTTCCGCCTACGATGCGGTGCTCCTCGACGAGGAGGTACTGGCCGGGCGCGGCCTCGAGTGGCTCGAGGACCTGAGCGAACGCCCCGATTTTCCGCCGATCGTCTATCTGGCCACCGCGGCCGACGAGTCCGATGTAGAGCGGGCGCTCGCTTCGGGTGCGGCCCGCGTGCTCGCGCGGGTCGATTTCGAGCACGCCCAGCTCGTCGGCATGCTGCGCGGCCTTTTCGCCCGCCGCCACGACGTGCTCGCGGAGACGTCGCGCGCCGCCCGCCAGCCGCCGGCACCCGACCGCTTCGGCTCGGTACGCGTGCGTGGCCACCGTTGCCTGAGGCGACTCGCGATCGGCGGTTCCTCGAGCGTGTTCCTGGCGCAGTGCGAACGCACCGGTCAGCAGCGCGTGCTCAAGATTTTCCGCCAGGTGCCGGACGTGGTGGAGGGCAGCACGACCTTCGAGCGCTTCCTGCGCGAGTACGAGCTGGTGGCGCACCTCAATCACCCGAACATCGCGCGCATCTACGACATCGGCGTAGCCGACGACCACGTATTTCTCGCGATGGAATACTTTCCGGGCGGCGATCTGCGCGCCCGGATGCGCTCGCCGATGTCCTGGCGCGTAGCGCTCGCCTACCTGCGCCAGCTGGCTGCGGCCCTGAGTGCGCTGCACGCCATTGGCGTGCTCCACCGCGACGTCAAGCCCGGCAACGTGCTGCTCCGCGAGGACGACAGTCTCGCGTTCATCGACTTCGGGCTGGCCCGGCAGCTCCGGCTCGAGAGCGACATCACCGGTGACGGCGCGATCTTCGGCACGCCGCACTACATGAGCCCCGAGCAGGGCCACGGCCGCCCGCTCGACGAGCGCAGCGATCTCTACAGCCTCGGGGTGGTGCTCTACGAGATGCTCACCGGCGAGAAGCCGTACGTCGCCGAGACGCCGCTCGCGGTAATCCACCGGCACGCGAATGCGCCGCTGCCCGACCTCCCGTCGCAGGTCTCACACCTGCAGCCGCTGCTCGATGCGCTGATGGCGAAGCAGCCGATCGACCGGCCGGCCTCCGCCGCGGATCTGCTCGGGCGTGTCGACGACCTGCTGGACCGGGCCGCGGCCTGATGGCCGATCCCGGCGGGCTGCTGCGCGCGCCGACCGACCGCCGGTGGTTCGACCTCGCCGTGGCGCGCTGCGACGAGCTGCTGCTCGACCACGCGAACTGCGAGAAGAAGGCGGCCTCGACCGCGCTCGCGCTGATGTTCGCGTACCCCGAGGACTTCGAACTCGCCAATCACATGTCGCGCCTGGCGCGTGAGGAGCTGCGGCACTTCGAGCGGGTGCAGCAGCAGCTGATCGCTCACGGCGTGCCATTTCGGCGGTTGAGTCCCTCGCGCTACGCCGACGGGCTGCGCCGCAGGCTGCGGCGCGAAGAGCCCGGTCGACGGGTGGACCTGCTGCTCAGCGGCGCGTTGATCGAGGCTCGCTCGCACGAACGGTTCATCGG
>Ga0209391_10000871_pt1 | contig 15173 bp, 15 predicted proteins | sample PPLLak3March2015_FD_187246 | JGI IMG/M metagenome (GOLD analysis project Ga0209391, IMG submission 187246) | Freshwater sediment microbial communities from Prairie Pothole Lake near Jamestown, North Dakota, USA - PPLs Lake P7 Core (1) Depth... | ecosystem: Environmental > Aquatic > Freshwater >... | reverse complement strand
CGTCGCCGTGCTGGCCGGGCTCGGCCTCTTCCTCTGGCACGTGCACCGGCTCTCCCTGGGCCAGCAGCTGGCCGGCAGCGCGGCGCTGGTGGCGGCGCTGTGGGCCATCGGCGCGCTGACGCAGCCGCGTGGCGCGACCGGACGCCGGGCCGACAGGGTGGCCCTCGGCCGATGAAGCCTCCGGCGCTGGAGCTGCAGGCGATCGCCTGCACTTTCGTCAGTCGCGACGACCCCGGTCAGCGCTACACCGCGGTGCGTGACGTGACGCTCACCGTCGCCGACGGCGAGTTCGTGTCGGTGGTCGGGCCCACCGGCTGCGGCAAGAGCACGCTGCTGAACGTCGGCGCCGGGCTGCTGGCACCGAGCAGCGGCACGGTCCAGGTGTTCGGCCAGCCGCTGGACGGCATCAACACGCGCGCCGGCTACATGTTCCAGAGCGAGAGCCTGATGCCCTGGCGCACCGCGCTGCGCAATGTGATGGCGGGGCTGGAATTCCGCGGCTTGCCTGAAGCCGAGGCCCACCGCCAAGCCGAGGACTGGCTCAAGCGTGTGGGCCTGGGCGGCTTTGGCGACCGTTATCCGCACCAATTGAGCGGCGGCATGCGCAAGCGCACCTCGCTGGCGCAGACGCTGGCGCTGGATCCGGACATCATCCTGATGGACGAGCCCTTCTCGGCGCTGGACATCCAGACGCGGCAATTGATGGAGAACGAAGTCCTCGATCTCTGGGCCGCCAAGCGAAAGGCAGTGCTGTTCATCACCCATGACCTGGACGAAGCCATCGCCATGAGCGACCGGGTGGTGGTGCTGTCGGCCGGCCCGGCCTCGCACCCGATCGGCGAATTCGCAGTCGATCTGCCGCGCCCGCGCGACGTCGCCGAGGTGCGCACCCAAGCGCGCTTCATCGAGCTGCACCAGGCCATCTGGGACGTGCTGCGCGAAGAGGTGCTGAAGGGCTACCGGCAGCAGCTCGCGGCCTAAGGCCGCGCGAAGAACGGCGCGGTCTCGAACACCTCGCTCGCACCTCGCGGGCCCTTCGACGCCAGGCTGCGCTTGAGCACGAAGTCAAGAACCGAGCCCACCAACGCCGCAGCGTCAGATCATCGCGCCAGCAGGTTCTTGTGGACCACGCCGCCCTTCATAATGAGCACGAAGCTTTTGTCGGGGGTGGCGACCAGACCAAGGTCGGCCAGCGGGTTGTCGTCGACCAGCAGCGGGTCGGCCAGCGCGCCTTCCTCGACCACGCCGAGCTTGCCCAGGTAGGGGTTGCGCGGGCCAGACAACTGCAGCTGCTGCGCGTTGGTGCCGGTGGCCAGGGCCAGCACCTCGTCCGGCGTGAACCAGTTGCCCATCTGCACCAGCATCGCGCCCTGGCACGTGGCATTGGCGGCGGAGAACAGGATGTCGGTGCCCCATGCCAGCTTCAGCTTGTGCTTCTTGGCCAGCGCCACCGTCGCTTCAGTGCCGGCGAAGATCTGGCGCAACCGCGCCATGCTCGATGGCGGCATCTGCAGCGAAAAGCCGTCGTCGACGAAGGGCTGGAAGCTCAGCCACACGCCCTTTTCGGCGATGAGGTGGGCACTCTCGTCGTCCATCAAGTGGCGGCGGTCGATGACCTTGACGCCGGCACCGATGGCGCGCTGGATGGCCGGCGTGTAGGCATGCACGCCGACACAGGTGCCCCAATTGCCGGCGGCCTGCACCGCGGCGCGCAGCTCCTCGTCGGTGAAGGTGGAGGCATCCAGCGCGCTGTGCGGCGAGGCCACGCCACCGCCGGCGGTGAGCTTGATCTACGATGCGCCCAGCAGCAATTGCTCGCGGGTGCGCAGCCGCACCTCGTCGGATGAATCGGCCAACTGGCTGGCGTTGAGCGCGCCGGCGATCGGTGGCAGCGCGCCGAGCTGCCGCGGCAGCTCGTACGGCATGCGGAAGTCGCCATGCCCACCGGTGAAGGTGATCATCGCGCCCGACGGGTAGATGCGCGGGCCGGGGATGCGGCCTTCGTCGATGGCGCGTTTGAGCGCAAAGGACGGCCCGCCCGGGTCGCGCACGGTGGTGAAGCCGCGCAGCAGCGTGGCCCGCGCTTCGGCCGCGGCCAGCAGCGTCAGGTCGCCGTGCAGCAGCTCGGCCATCGACGGGGCGGCGAACATCGTGTGCCAGTGGTTGTCGATCAGCCCCGGCATCAGCGTACGGCCCTGGCCGTCGATGACGTTGGCCCCCGGCGGCGGCGCAATCGGTACCGTGGACATACGCTCGATGAGGTCGCCGCGCACCAGCACCTGGCTGGGTGCCGACAGGCTGCCGCCCTTGCCGTCGAAGATGCGCACGTTCTGCAGCAGCGTCACCGGAGCCGGCGCCTGCGCCGACGCGGCCGTGCAAAGCGCCAGCAACGCACCGGCCAGCCAGGCACGGCGCCCATGTGAACTTGTCATGAGCGGCTCCAATTGCAGATCACGGCTTCGGCTTGGCCGCTCGGGCAATGCCTTCCTCGACACGCTGCATCACGTAATCGAAGAACGGGTTGGAGGACATGCGCGCCAACGAATCGATGCTGACGATCAGCGTGCCGCGCTCTCCGCGCGTGGCCATCGCGCCGAGGTTCGCGCCGTAGTCCTCGCTGGTGTCGGGCTCCAGCCCGTAGAGCGGGTCGCTCAGCGGGAAGGGGATCGCCAGATGTGACAGCGAGAACACCCCGGGCGGGAAGGCCAGGCCGAGCTCGGTCACCGTCTCGGTGGTGCTGCCGGCCTCGACGCTGCGCGCCACCACCTCGTCGCTGCGCTGGCTGGCGTTGGTGACCACGGTGGTGCCGAAGTTGCGCGGCGCATCGGGCAGCAGCCTGGCCACCATGGTGTCGGTGCCGGTGCGCAGCAGCGGCCCGAACTTGGCATGGCGGTTCAGGTCGAACAGCACCAGCCAGCTGCCGTTGGCGGGCAGGTTGGCATACAGGGCGGTGACGATGGCGCGCGTGCTGACGGTGAAGTCCACCACCGATTGAAAGGTCAGCACCGGGGGCAGGCCCCCCAGGTTGTCCTCGCGCGCATGGCGGTCGATCTGGGCCTGCAGCCGCCGGGCCACCAGCGAGGACTGGCGCGCGCCGTTGACCGGAAAGCTGTTGTACTTGAAGGGGTTGAACTCCGGCACGATGCCCAGCCAGGCGGCCTTGTCGAAGGCCGGGATGAAGGCCGGCCAGCCGAAGACGCCGGCAAAGCGCGCCATGCTGGTGATGCCGATCATCGGCGCGAACAGCACGATGCGATCCGGCCGGGCCAGCGCCTTGTCGTCAAGCACGTCGAGCGCGTACTTCATGGCCAGTGCGCCGCCGTTGGAAAAGCCCACCAGATGCAGCGGCGCCGGTGCCGGCGCCAGGCGCCGCGCCTCGCGCACCGCCAGGTGCGTGGCTGCCATCCACTGCTCCCATTCGACCTTGCTCAGGCCGGCAGGCACGGTGCCGTGGCCGGGCAGGCGGATGGCCAGCGCCACATACCCCGCCTGCACATAGTGCCGCGCCACGTGGCGCAGGCTGTAGGGCGAATCGGTCAGGCCGTGCAGCAGCACCACCGCGCCGACCGGCGTGCCCGCCGGCGCCATGACGTAGGAGCGGTTCCAGTCCTGCGCGAAGCGGCCGGGGTAGATCGGGCTGCCGCTGAAGTAGCGGTTGGAGCCGACCTGCGCTTCGGGCTCGAGCTTGTCCGTGACCTCGCTGCGCACCTCGTCGAAGAGCTTTTTCTCGGCGGCAAGGTAGCCGGCCCAGTCGAGCTTGGCGATCTGCTCAGCGCCGGCCTCGGCAGGCACGAAGGTGTGCCAGCGCTCCAGGTGTGGGGCGCGCAGTGCATCGTAGACGCGCCAGGCGAGCAGAAGCACCAAGGCCATCAGCGCCAGAGCCATCGCCCGCTGCAGGATCTTGTAGACAGTCGCGCGCATCACATCGTTTCCATGTCGGAACGATGATAAGCGCCGCCATCGGCAACAATGCGCGCGGCCCCGAGAGCCCGGAGACAAGCCATGCCTGCAGTCCTGGTGCGCGCCGCACGGCGCGATGAATTCGATGTCTGGCTGCCGCTGTGGCGGGGCTATCAAGACTTCTACAAGGTGGACATTGCCGACGCTGTCAGCCGTCTGACGTGGCAGCGCTTCTTCGACCCGGCCGAGCCGATGCATTGCGACTTCGTCGAAGCGCAGGGCGTGGTGCGCGGCCTGGTGCACAGCATCGACCATCGCAGTTGCTGGATGCAAGAACACTCCTGCTACCTGCAGGATCTGTTCGTCGCACCCGAATACCGCGGCCAGGGGCTGGGCCGACGGCTGATCGAGCATGTCTATGCGCAGGCCAAGGTGCGCGGCTGCGCGCGCGTGCACTGGCTGACCCACGAGACCAATTCGGAGGCGATGAAACTCTACGACCGCATTGCCGACAAGCCCGGCTTCGTCCAATACCGCAAGGCGATCTGAGCCGATGTGGCGCGCACTGAAGCCGCAGCCCGGCAACCTTCGCCTGTGGCAGGTGGGCCTGCTGCTGGCGCTGCTGGCCTTCTGGCACGTCATGACGGTGCCCGGGCTGCTGCCGAACTTCATGTTCGAGAACGACCGCCAGGCGGCCTTCTTCTTCGGCCAGCCGGCGGTGGTGGCGCAGCGCATCTGGAGCTGGTTCGTCAGCGAAGGCGACATCTACCGCCACCTGGCGGTGACGCTGACCGAGACGATGCTGGCCTTCGCCATCGGCTCGGTGCTGGGGCTGGGTGCGGGGCTTTGGCTGGCGCTGCAGCCGATGGCCTCGGCGCTGCTCGAGCCTTACATCAAGGCCATGAACTCGATGCCGCGGATCATCCTGGCGCCGATATTCGCGGTCTGGTTCGGCCTGGGCATCGGCAGCAAGGTGGCCTTGGGCGTGACGCTGGTGTTCTTCATCGTCTTCTTCAACGTCTACCAGGGCGTCAAGGAGGTCTCGCCGGTGGTGCTGGCCAATGCGCGCATGCTGGGTGCCGATCAGCGCCAGCTGCTGCGCCATGTGTACCTGCCCAGCGCGATGGCCTGGGTCTTCAGCTCGCTGCACAACAGCGTGGGCCTGGCCTTCGTCGGCGCGGTGGTCGGCGAATACCTGGGCTCGAGCCAGGGTGTGGGCTATCTGATCCTGCAGGCCGAAGGCAGCTTCGACATCAACACCGTGATGGCCGGCATCGTGGTGCTGACCGCCTTTGCGCTGCTGCTCGATGCCGCGGTCACGCGCATCGAGAAGCGGCTGATGAAGTGGCAGCCGAAGAGCGGCGAGACCGAGAAACTCTGAACCTTCAGAGCTTTCGGTCCTTGCGCAACCGCACGCATTGTTCGTGCTTGGTCCAGGCCTTCGTTGCGCACTGCGTTTCCATGCACCGCAGCAGCGCATAGCGTTCCTTGCCAGCGCACGCCTGGCGTGGGCTGAGATCACCGGCTCTTGCCTTCGCCACGCTGGGCGGCTGGATTTGTTCCTTGGCCGCAACCGGCTTGCGCGGCTCCTTGGTCGAGGCTGTCCTGCTCTGCGGCGGTTTTGGTGCTGCCGCACGAGGCACCTGCGTCGCCGACGGCACATCCGGCCTGGTGACGGGTGAGGAGTCCGCCGGGGCCACGGGCTGCCCAGGGCTCGCCGGAACAGGCCCAAGAACCGGTCGGACCTGCGCAATCGATGGCGCCGTGGGTTGCACAGGTGCGGACGTCATGGTTTCACCTGGGCCGGGGCGTGACTCCCCGTTGAACATAAAGACCGTCCCTACGGCAATCGCCGCCACCGCCAGCAACCCCACTGCCCAGGCAAGACGACTTCGCGACCGGACGTTCGCCTTTGCCCCGGCAGTCGTTGCCGGTCCTGCCGGAAACGAGGGAACCGCGTCCGGTACGCGGCTTGCTTCGGGCGGTTGCGTGGTAATGTCGACATCGGGTTGATTGCCATGGGCCGCCCCTGCAGCGCCATCCAACACCAGTGGCAATGACAATTGCGCAGCACCAGGCGACGCCGCTTGAACAAGTGGCGTGGTGCCCTGCACGTCGGGCACGGTGTCCTGCCCCGCATGTTCCGGCGAGAACTGCGTTGGGCGATCGGCCCATGCGTCCGACTTGGGAACGGGGCTGCTGAGCATGGGTGCGAGCCCGGCCGTGGCCGACTCCATGGCCGCCGGAGATGTCGGACTTGCGTTGGCAAGCAGCCTTCTCAGTTGTGCCACGCTTCGTGGCCGGTCCTTTGCCGTGTCGGCCAAACAGGCGTCGAGCGCCTTCAGCCACAGCGGGACATCGGAGCCCGCCAGCTCATCAGAACGTGCCCGAGGCCGCTGCGCCGATTCGAGCCACGCGCCCCGCGACCTCTGCGCAAACGCCCCAGGGAGCTGGCCGGTGACGCAAAAACGCATGGTTGCCGCCAGGCCATAGAGATCAGTCCAGGGTCCAAGCGGCCTCTCAGGTGCCGGTTCACACTGCTCCTGGGGTGCGAAACACGGCTCGAGCGCCGCGATCATGCTGCGCGTGCGATCGCTCAGGATGCCGGCATACACGGCATCGGAGTCCAGCAACAGCGGCCGATCGTTGGCCTGCATCAGGATGTTTCCGGGCGAGACGGCACCATGCACCTTGCCCTTGTCGTGCAACTTCGCCAACGCACCCAGCAGGCCTTCAAGCCAGGAGCGCAACATCCGATCCGTTGGCGCCGCCTGCATGTTCTGTCGATGTTCGAGCAGCGTCGGCCCAGGGCAATAGGGCATTACCTTGTATACGGTGCCATGGGATTCCAGGACGCGCAGCACCGGCATCAGGCAGTCGTGCTCCCGTTTGGCAAGGGCCTGCGCCTCCTCGAGAAAGACCCGCCGCCCACGCTCGAAGGTCTGTTCTTGAGCCGCATCGCGCGCCACGACCTGGCCATCGTCACCGCGCATCGCCAGGCCCGTCGGCAAGAACTCCTTGATGGCCACGGCTTGCTTGGTCGTTCGATCCTGCGCGCGGTACACCATGGCCACCGCACTTCGCGCGATGATGCAGTCGATTTCGTAGTTGTCGAGCCGAGTTCCGGCATGAAGTGCATCCGCCGGGATCAAGGCGGCGTTTGCGGGCGAGGCGGTTTGTAGCGTCATCGGATCGATATGCTCCACCTCGTAGGGTCGATCGACACACGGTGCGTCCACACGTCCCGCGCATGGAACCCACAAGGCAATTCCCGACGCGGATTGTCACAAGGTGCGCGCAGAATCGAAAGCCTTGAACGCGGAATAGTTTGCTGGAGACCACATGTCAAAGGACTTCGCATCGCTGGAGGACTCCAACGGCAGCGCCAATACCGACATTCACGGCGCGTCCGACCCGTCGCGGCGGCTGTGGGTGCAAGGCGGCCTGGGTGCGTTGGCCGCCACGCTTCTGTCACCGCTGTTGAGTGGCTGCGCCGCCGCCACGATGGGCGGTGGCCCGCTGCTCGGCTTCAAGTCGGTGCCGGTGACCGACCTGGACACGATGGTCGTGCCCGAAGGCTACGAGGCCGTGGCCTTCGTGCCCTGGGGCGAGCCGGTCGGCGTGAGCGGCCACATGCCGGCATGGCAGCCCGATGCCGGCAACAGCGCCGCCGACCAGGCGGTGCAGATGGGCATGCATCACGACGGCATCAACTACTTCCCCATCGATGGCAGCAGCACACATGGCCTGCTGGTCATGAACCACGAATACACAGACGACGGCCTGCTGCACACCGACGGCATGAAGACCTGGAGCGCCGAGAAGGTACGAAAGGCGCAGGCGGCGCACGGCGTGTCGGTGGTGGAGGTCAAACTCAACGATGGCCGCTGGCAAGTGGTCCGCCCGTCGAAGTACGCGAGGCGCTTCACCGCCTATTCTCCGTTCGCGCTGTCCGGCCCGGCGGCCGGCCACGCGCTGACGAGGACCGAGGCCGACCCGGCCGGGAGCATGGTGCTGGGCACGCTGAACAACTGCGCCAGCGGCATGACGCCCTGGGGCACCTACCTCAGCGGCGAGGAGAACTTCGCCTTCTACTTCGATGGCCCCGATGCGCCCAATGCCGACCAGAAGCGCTGGGGCCTGCGCAAGACCGGCTTCTACCGCTGGCCGGAGCACGATCCGCGCTTCGATGCCAAGCGTCACCCCAACGAGTTCCACCGCTTCGGCTGGGTGGTGGAGATCGACCCCTTCGACCCGGCGAGCACGCCGGTCAAGCGCACCGCGCTGGGCCGCGCCGCGCACGAAGGCGCGTGGATCGCGACCACGAAGGACGGCCGTGCAGTGGTGTACTCGGGCGAGGACGCGCGCTTCGAGTACATCTACAAGTTCGTCAGCCGCGACAAGATCGCCCCCGGCGGCGCGAAGGCCAATGCCACGTTGCTGGACCACGGCACGCTCTACGTGGCACGCTTCGATGCCGACGGCAGTGGCCGCTGGCTGCCGCTGGTGCAGGGCCAGGGGCCGCTGAGTGCGGCCAACGGATTTGCCGACCAGGGCGAGGTGGTGGTCAAGAGCCGCCAGGCCAGCGACCGTCTGGGCGCCACCAAGATGGACCGGCCCGAATGGCTGGCTATCGACCAGAAGGCGATGACGGTGTATTGCACGCTCACCAACAACAGCAGCCGCGGCGCCAAGGACATGCCGGGTGTGGACGCCGCCAACCCGCGCGCCAACAATGTGATGGGCCAGATCATCCAGTGGACCGAAGACGGCGACTTCGACTCGACCACGCTGCGCTGGAAGCACCTGATGCTGGCCGGCGACCCGGCCAATCAGCGCCCCGAAGCCCAGGGCAACATCCAGGGCGACCTCTTCGCCTGCCCCGACGGCTTGACGCTCGATGCGCGTGGCGTGCTGTGGGTGCAGACCGACATGCATGCCTCGCAGATGTACAAGGGCGAGCTCAAGGGCATGGGCAACAACCAGATGCTGGCCCTGGACCGCAACACCGGCGAGGTGCGGCGCTTCTTCACCGGACCGGTGAATGCCGAGGTCACTGGCGTCGCGCTGACGCCGGACGGGCGCACGATGTTCATCAACATCCAGCACCCGGGCGAGTCGGCCAGCGACCGCAGCGACCCGGCCAACCCGGCGAAGTACTCGAACTGGCCCGACTACCAGCCTGGCGGCCGGCCGCGCTCGGCCACCGTCGTGATCCGCAAGAAGGACGGCGGGGTCATCGGCACCTGAGGCCGAAGGGCCTCAGGTCAGCCGGTACAGGTCCAGCCGGACCCAGCTCGCCTCGCGCTGGCCGCAGGCGATGGCCATCATCTTGTTCAGGTGCGCCCATTGCGGCGCACCGGTGGTGAAGCGCACGAGGGTGCGGAAGAAGTACTCGTCGCGCTCCACCGCCTCGCCGCGCGCCAGCCGCGCCATTACCGAAGGCGGGCCATGGCGCATGCCGTTGCTCTGCACCTCGATCAAGGCGCCGTCGTCGGCGCGGATGACGTAGTGCGCGGCAATGTCGAGCACGCCATCGGCGCGGTTCACCTGCCAGTCGACACCGCCTTCAACCAGCGTGCCGTTCAGTTCCGGCCCGCGCACCGTGCCGCCGCCCAGCGGGATGTAGCGACGTTCACCGTAGGGCCCCGGGCCGAGCGTGACCAGCGTCTTGACCTCGCAGTCGATGTGCGTCATCGGCAGCAGGGCAGGCGGGGGTGGCAGGGCGATCATCGGCGGCCTCCTTCGGCCGACGATTGTGCCGCCCGATCGTCGATATCCATGCTATTGATACTGTCTTTTCGATAGCTTCTGCATAAGCAGCGCAAGGTCCGGAGCATCGCGCGTCTTTTCAACCTCGATGGAGCACAAGCGCATGTTGACCCGACGCCATTTCCTCGGCGCCAGCCTGGCCACCCCCTTCGCCTACGCCGCCGGTTCCTTCGTGCCCGCCTGGGCGCAGAACGCGCCCAACCTGGGCACGCCGACGCTGCCTGCCACCGGCTTTCGCCGCATCAAGGCGGGCGACGTGGAGGTGATCTCGCTGCTCGACGGCGTGGCGCGCCGGCCGCTGGGCGAGGAGTTCGTCAAGAACGCGCCGCTGGCCGAGGTGCGCACGCTGCTCGCCTCGCAGAACCTGCCCACCGAGTACATCGACATCCCGTTCACGCCCTTCCTGGTGGTGGCCGGCAACCGCCGCATCCTGATGGACACCGGCCTGGGCGAGTTCGGCGGGCCGACCACCGGCAAGCTGCTGGAGCAGCTGCGCGCGGCCGGCTTCCAGCCCGGCGACATCGACACCGTGCTGATCACCCACTACCACGGCGACCACATCGGCGGCCTGCGTAACAAGGCCGGCGAGTACGTATTCGCCAAGGCCAAGGTGATGGTGCCGGCGCCCGAGCATGCCTTCTGGATGGACGACGCGAAGATGGCCGCCGCGCCCGAAGCCATGAAGGGCGCCTTCAACAACGTGCGCCGCGTCTTCGCGCAGATGCCGGCGGAGATGCTGGTGCGCTTCGAGCCGGGTGCCGAGCTGGCGCCGGGCATCCGCTCGGTGGCGGCCTTCGGCCACACGCCTGGGCACACGCTGTTCGACCTGCAGTCGGCGGGCCGGAACTTCGTCTACGTGGGCGACCTGACCAACGTGCCGGCGCTGTTTGCGCGCAACCCGGACTGGGCGGTGACCTTCGACATGGATGCCGAGGCCGCTCGCAAGGTGCGGCGCGAGACCTTCCAGCGCATCGTCGCCGGCAATGCGATGGTCGGCGGCTTCCACTTCCCGTTCCCCGCCATGGGCCGGATGGCTGTCTCGGGCTCGGGCTATGCGTTCGAGCCGGTGAGTGCCTATGCCTGAGCTACCGCGCAGGGCTTGGGGCACGCGCCGCCGCGCGTTCGTGGCCGCCGGCCTGGCCTGGCCGCTGTGGCCGGCCGCGGCGGCCGACAACGAGGTGGCGCGGCTGCTGCGCGAGGGTGGCGCACTCATCGCCTTCCGCCATGCGCTGGCGCCCGGTACCTTCGACCCGCCGGACTTCCAGCCGGGCGTGTGCAGCACGCAGCGCAACCTGAGCGACGAGGGCCGCACGCAGGCGCGGCGCATCGGCGAGTGGTTCGGCGCGCGCGGCCTGAAGCCGGCGCGGGTGCGCTCCAGCCCCTGGTGCCGATGCCTGGATACGGCCACGCTGGCCTTCGGCCGCGTCGAGCCCTGGGCCGCGTTGGGCTCGCCGCGCGGTGCCACCGAAAGCACCAATGCCGAGTCGCTGGCCGAGCTGCGCCGCGCGCTGGCGGCGGCCTCGGTGCCCGGCCGGCCCTTCGAGGTGTGGGTGACACACATGTTCGTGCTGTCCGATCTGGCCGGCACGAACACCTCGTCAGGCGAAGGCCTGGTGCTGCGCGCCGACGGTGCCGGCGGCGTGAAGGTGCTGGCGCGGCTGCAGGTGGCGTGAGCCCGAGCTGCCTTCGCATGCCCGGAGACAAGCGGCAGCCCCACCGCATTGCCGGCCTTCGACGCCAGGCGCCGAACTCACCGTCGACCCCTCGCAGCAATCCGAATGGCTGCCGCGTGCATCAGCCATGCAGCGTTGCTGTCGGTCGCGCTTCGACTGCGTACCCGCGCCGGCCGCCATCCAACCGGCACGGGACGAGCCGCAAAGAATCCCCACAGATCCGGGTTGGCGTTTACCCGCGCATCGCAGGCGTGCCACGCTGCGCCGCGCGTTCGGCGGCAAGCTCGGCCGGCTGTTTCGCGGTAGCGGGGCGCGTCACGGCAAGGGGTCGTCAGCAGGTTTAGCCCGTCGCGTCGCGCACCGAGCGCTTTCAGCTTGCGGCAAACCCCGGGGCAACCCGGCCCCGGCCAGTTGCCGACAGTCGTGACGGGCCGGTTCGTGGTATCCCACCTCGGCAATTTCGCAGCGAAAGCAATCGCAGTTCGGCCACCAACACGCTGGGCCTGGCCAGCTCTTCTTCGCGCCAGCGCCAGGGGACCGTGCGCTTGAACGGTACTTGCGAATGAAGCTTGGCCATCGGTGATCGGCGTCAGTAATAGTCCTCTTCACGCTGGTGGCGTACCGCCAGCACGACGACTTTCGACGTACTGACGATCTCATGCAACGCGACATACCCGGTGGCTCCGAATGGGATGATCAATTCCCGCTGGGCTGGGTCTTGGTCTGCTTTGCGGAAGCTGAAGGGCGTGATCGCCAGCCGGTGTTGCGCAGTCGCCCTTATGGCGTTGATCGCAGCCTGGGCGCGATCAAGGTCTTCGGTGGTGTCGGCTTGGTCGAGCAAGAAGTCGAAGAGGCGTTCCAGGTCAGCTTCGGCCGTAGGAGACAGCTCAACGACAAAACTCATCGGCCGAGCTTCTTTCGCTTGGCGTCCAGCTTGGACTGCAATCTCTCCAGCACGGTCTCAACCGGCACCGTTGCGCCCGTATGGTGGTACTTCTCGGACGCTGCTTGTGCACGAGCATGGAAAGAGGTCTGGACGCGCCGGAAGGCGATGGCGTTTCGCACAGTTGATTCGACGAAGTCGGTCAAGGTTTCGCCCTGCTTGAGTACGGATTCGAGTTCAGCGCGCAGCTCTGGCTCGACGCGGATTTGCGGTATGACGGGGGACTTCATCGGGAAAGCGTATTGCGTTTGGGTTACGCTCGCAATCAGCCACGCGGGTTTGCCTGCTCAACATGACGGCCGGGGTCGCTTGCCGGACCAGAAGCGGCAGTTCAACTCGACCCCATGACCGACAGCGATTGGCCGCTGACGACCTCGGTTTCCACAAGTTCGAACGCGCCTCGGTATGGGCCGGCGCCGCCGGCTACTTCGCCGTCGGCATGGCGAACTCGGCGCCCTTGGCAATGGTTTCGGGCCAACGCTGCATCACGCTCTTCTGCCGGGTGTAGAAGCGCACGCCTTCTTCGCCATAGGCATGCATGTCGCCGAACAGGCTGCGCTTCCAGCCGCCGAAGCCGTGCCAGGCCATCGGCACGGGAATCGGCACGTTGATGCCGACCATGCCAATCTGCACGCGCCGGGCGAACTCGCGCGCCACGTTGCCGTCGCTCGTGTAGCAGGCCACACCGTTGCCGAACTCGTGGTCGTTGACCAGTTGCACGGCCTCGGCCAGGTCTTTCACGCGCACGCAGCTGAGCACCGGGCCGAAGATCTCTTCCTTGTAGATGCGCATCGACGGCGCGACGTGATCGAAGAGCGTGCCGCCGGTGAAGAAGCCGCCCTCCAGCCCCGGCATATGCAAGCCGCGGCCGTCGACGACCAGCTTGGCGCCTTCCTGCACGCCGATGCCAATGTAACCCTCGATGCGCTCTTTCGCCTGCTGGGTGACGATCGGCCCCATCTCGGCATCCAGATCCATCGGGTTCTTTATCTTCAGCGCGCGGGCGCGCTCGGCCAGCTTGGGCATGATCTTGTCGGCGATGTCGCCCACCAGCACAGCCACGCTGATGGCCATGCAGCGCTCTCCCGCTGACCCATAGCCCGCGCCGATCAGCCCGTCCACCGCCTGGTCGATGTCGGCGTCGGGCATGACGACCATGTGGTTCTTGGCACCGCCCAGCGCCTGCACACGCTTGCCGTGGTGTGCGCCGGTCTCGTAGATGTACTGCGCAATCGGCGTGCTGCCGACGAAGCTCAAGGCCTTGACATCGGGATGCGTCAGCAGCGCATCCACCGCCACCTTGTCGCCCTGCACCACGTTGAACACGCCGTCCGGCAGACCGGCCTGCTTGAGCAGATCGGCCATGAACAGGCTGGGACTGGGGTCGCGCTCGCTTGGCTTGAGGATGAAGGCATTGCCGCAGGCCAGCGCCACCGGGAACATCCACATCGGCACCATGCACGGGAAGTTGAAGGGCGTGATGCCGGCCACCACGCCCAGCGGCTGGCGCAGCGTCCAGTTGTCGATGCCGGTGGAGACCTGGTCGGTGTAGTCGCCCTTCAGCAGCTGCGGGATGCCGCAGGCGAACTCGACGATGTCGATGCCGCGCGTGACCTCGCCCTGCGCATCGGTGAAGACCTTGCCGTGCTCGGCGGTGATCATCGCCGCCAGCGTGTCGCGGTGCTGCATCAGCAGCTGTAGGAAGGCGTTCATCACGCGTGCGCGACGGATCGGCGGCGTATCGGCCCAGGCCGGGAAGGCTGCCTTGGCGCTGGCCACCGCGGCGTTGACCTCGTCCACCGAGGCCAGCGCCACCTGGCGCGCGACCTTGCCGGTGCTCGGGTTGTAGACCGGCTGCTGGCGGCCGCTGGCGCCGGGCACGGTGCGCCCGCCTATGTAGTGGCCGATGTCGGTGGTGGCGGTAAAGGCTTCGGGTGCGCCCATGGTGGTTCTCCGTCTGATTGGAAGGGTCAGTCTAGGCCTTCCCGCGATCGGCGCGCAAGCTGGGCAGGCCGATGCCCACGGCATCGAAGCCGCCGTCCACGGCCAGGCACTGGCCGTTGATGTAGCTAGCCGCGTCGCTGCACAGGAAGCCGATGCCGGCGGCAATCTCCTCCGGTGTTCCGTAGCGGCCGAGCGGAATGCTGTCGTGGTAGTCGCGCCGGATGGCGGCGCTGTGCACCAGATTGGCCATCGCGGTGTCCACCGGCCCGGGCGCGATGGCATTGACGCGGATGCCCAGGTCGCCCAGCTCGGCCGCCTGCTGCTTGGTCAGGTGGATCAGCGCGGCCTTGCTGGTGCCGTAGGCAACGCGCAGCGTGCTCGCGCGCAGGCCGGAGATGGACGCGATGTTGACCACCGCGCCGCCACCGCCCTTCAGCATCAGCGGCGCCGCCGCCTGCGTGCACAGGAAGGGCCCGTCTAGGTTGGTGGCCAGCACGTCGCGCCATTCGTCGAAGGCCGTGTCGAGCAGCGGCTTGAAGACGGCGATGCCGGCGTTGTTGACCAGCGCGTCCAGCCGGCCGAAGCGGGCGTCCACCGCAGCCACGGCGGCCGACACCTGCGGCGGATCGCGCACGTCGGCATGCAGCACCAGCACCCGTTCGGGCCTGGCAAGCTGGGCCGCGGCGGCATCGAGCGTGCTGCCGTCGATGTCCAGCAGCGCCACAGCATGATCCTGCTGCAGGAACCATTGCGCCGTGGCCAGGCCGATGCCGCGTGCGGCGCCGGTGATCAGGGCGACCTTCTGGGCGTTGTGCACGGACTGCATGCTAGTACCTTGACACGTAAGTAACGGAACATGAATACACCACGCGTACTGCCGACAGGCTTACGAAGGTGTACCGATGCGCCAGACCGAGCTGCAGTTGACGCCGGCCGATCGT
>Ga0209391_10000870_pt1 | contig 15176 bp, 10 predicted proteins | sample PPLLak3March2015_FD_187246 | JGI IMG/M metagenome (GOLD analysis project Ga0209391, IMG submission 187246) | Freshwater sediment microbial communities from Prairie Pothole Lake near Jamestown, North Dakota, USA - PPLs Lake P7 Core (1) Depth... | ecosystem: Environmental > Aquatic > Freshwater >... | reverse complement strand
TGCCTTTTGAGGGTGCAAAATAGTCAAGTTGGTCTGAATATAAGGCCAGGCCATAGGCATCGCGCTGCCTTTTCAGGATCTCTAGCAGAGCTGCTGTGGCCACCACAGAAAAACCAATTTTATTGAGGTCGGAAGTATGCTTGTTTTCACGCTCCGGATAGTACATGGAAGCCGAATTGTCGATGATCAGCTGGCAGCGCAGGTTGGTCTCCTCCTCATACCTTTTTACAAACAGCTTGTCTGTTTTGGCAAATAATTTCCAGGTCTATATCACGGGTGCTTTCACCTTTGTTGTAGAGCCTGTGTTCAGCAAACTCCACAGAAAAACCATGGAAGGGGCTTTTGTGAATGCCTGTAATAAACCCCTCAACCACCTGCCTTGCCAACAGTTCCAGATTGTGTATTCCGGCTATGTTTTCTGTATGGTCTATCTGCATCTCTCAAAAATAGCCTTTTTCAGGCACAAGCATAAAAAAAGCCTGAAAAAAATTCAGGCTTATCTTTCGTATTATAAATACTTACAGTAAGGCGTTCAGTTTGGTTAAATAAACACTTTTAGGCGCCACACCAACCTGTTTATCAACGATTTCTCCTCCTTTGAACAACAAAACGGTAGGAATATTTCTGACACCGTATTTTGCTGCATACTCCTGATTATTGTCTACATCCACCTTGGCAAAAACAACTTTATCACCGAGTTCAGCGTTCAGCTCATCTACTATAGGGTGCAACATACGACAAGGGCCACACCAGGCTGCCCAAAAATCTACGAGTACAGGTTTATCTGATTTTAAAACTGTTTGATCGAACATTGCATCCGTAACTTCTATTGCCATAATCTTTTAATTTAGATTTATACTTTTTTGTGTATGCAAAATTATAAAGAAATCCGCTGTCATTTACATTTAAAGATCTCTTTTTCTTATTGCTTTATTAAAATTATTTATGTCTTAAAATATCTTTTCAGCGATGGCTTTGATATTGTCTGATTTGCCCATAGAATAAAAATGAACAACAGGCACACCTGCTTCGATCAGTTCTTTTGATTGCTGAACAGCCCACTCTATACCCACTTGTCTCGCTTCAGCATTGTTTTTGCATTTCTCTATTTCCTTTACCAGAATATCAGGCAGTTCCACCCTAAAAATCTGAGGCAGCACATTCAGGTGCCTGCTGATTGCAATGGGCTTTATCCCCGGTATGATGGGTACATTGATTCCGAGCATTCTTGCCGCTGCCACAAAGTCAAAGAATTTTCTGTTATCGAAGAACATTTGGGTAACCACATAGTCGGCTCCGGCATCTACTTTTTCTTTCAGTCTTCTCAGATCGGCTTCCATACTCGGTGCTTCGAAGTGCTTTTCAGGGTAACCGGCTACTCCAACACAAAAATTCGTTTTGTTGGCAGTCTCCTCAAACTCATGTAAATATTGCCCGCGGTTGAGCGACACGATCTGTTTTACCAGATCTACGGCATAAGGGTTTCCGTTAACGGCAGGCGTAAAAAAAGCTTCATGCTTCATGGCATCACCGCGCAGTGCCATCACATTTTCGAGTCCCAGATAATAACAATCTACCAGCACATATTCTGTTTCTTCCCTGGTAAACCCGCCACAAAGTATATGGGGAACCGTATCTACCCCGTATTTATGCATGATAGAGGCACATATTCCAACCGTTCCCGGACGCATACGGGTAATCTTTCTGTCGAGCAGTCCGTCGGATTTTTTGATAAAAATGTATTCCTCCCTGGATGTGGTCACATCAATAAAAGGTGGTCTGAACTCCATGAGCGGATCGATATGATCGTACAATTGCTGTATGCTCTGACCTTTCTGGGGTGGGATCACCTCAAAGGAGAACAGGGTTTTACCCTGATTATTTTTTATGTGCTCAGTAATTTTCATAATCTGTTTATTCGTGTAAATTGGGCTGCAGCCACTGTGCTGCTTCCTCCAGAGTCATGTCTTTTCTCTGCGCAAAGTCTGCCACCTGCTCCATGGTGATCTTTCCCACGCCAAAATATTTTGCCTTGTCACTGGCAAAATAATATCCGGAAACGGAAGCAGCCGGCCACATGGCCAGGCTTTCGGTCAGTTTAACCCCTATATTTTCTTCTACTTTCAAAAGTTCCCAAATGGTTTTTTTCTCGGTATGATCAGGGCATGCAGGATAACCGGGTGCCGGACGAATACCTATATATTTTTCTTTGATGAGATCGTTCGTGCTGAGCTGTTCGCTGCTGGCATAACCCCAAAAAATCCGTCTTACCTCCATGTGCAGGTACTCTGCCAGGGCTTCTGCCAGCCTGTCGGCAATGGCTTTGATCAGTATGGAATTGTAATCATCATGGTCTGCTAAAAATTTCTGCGAAAGCGCATCAGTGCCAAAACCGGCGGACACACAAAAACAGCCAACAAAGTCTTCCCTGCCTGACTCTTTGGGTGCTATAAAATCTGAAAGCGCCAGGTTTGGTACCTGTTCATTCTTTTTTGCCTGTTGGCGAAGGGTAACGAATTTGGCTTTTAAATTTTTTTGTTCCCTGTTTTCGTATAGTTCTATGTCATCTCCCGAGGTGTTCGCCGGAAAAATACCAAATATGGCTTTGCCTTGCAGGAGATTTTTCGAGAGTACTTCCCGCAGCATTTTCTTCCCGTCCTCAAACAATTTACTCGCTTCAGCACCCACCAGATCATCCTTTAAAATCTCAGGGTATTTGCCGTGCAGTTCCCAGGTTCTGAAAAAAGGCGACCAGTCGATATAGGGCAGCACCTTGTTCAGATCGATGCTTTCAAATTGCTTTATTCCTAAAAACCTGGGTACCGGAATCTTTTCCTTCGACCAGTCAATTTTCAGTTTATTTTGCCTTGCTTCTGCCAGACTCAGGAATTCTTTTTTTTCTGCCCTTTCAAAGAAGCCCTTTCGCACCTTTTCATAATCGGTTTTGATGGCTGCCTTATAAGCCACCACCGTGTTTTCCTGCAGCAGGTTACCCACTACGGTTACTGCTTTGGAAGCATCCAGCACGTGCACGACCGCATGTTTGTACTGCGGATCTATTTTCACTGCGGTATGCGCCTTGGAAGTAGTAGCCCCGCCGATGAGTAGCGGAACGTGAAAGTTCTGCCGCTCCATTTCCTTGGCCAGAAAGACCATCTCATCAAGAGAAGGGGTGATCAGGCCGCTGAGGCCGATTACATCAACTTTCTCCTGTATCGCCGTTTCCAGGATCTTTTGGGGAGGTACCATTACGCCCAGGTCGATGATCTCATAATTGTTACAGGCCAGCACGACGCCTACAATATTCTTGCCAATGTCGTGAACATCACCTTTCACGGTAGCGAGCAGGATCTTGCCTGCGCCTTTGTTAACTTTGCCCGGATTCTTTAATTTTTCTTCTTCAATAAACGGGATGAGATAAGCAACGGCTTTTTTCATAACCCTGGCAGATTTAACTACCTGAGGTAAAAACATCTTTCCGGAACCGAACAGATCACCCACCACGTTCATGCCATTCATCAGGTGGTTCTCTATGACTTCAATAGGGGCCTTAACGCTCAGGCGCGCTTCCTCCATGTCCTCGGTCACAAAAGTTTCAATACCTTTAACAAGGGCATGTGTAATGCGCTCCTGCAAGCCCTGTTCTCTCCAGGCCTGGTCCACCTTGTGTTCTTTTCGCTCTCCCTTTACCGTTTCTGCAAATTCGACCAGCCTTTCTGTTGCGTCATCTCTCCGGTTGAGAATTACATCTTCAACACGCTCGAGCAGGTCCTTGGGAATTTCATCATACACTTCCAGCATGGTCGGGTTGACGATGCCTATATTCATGCCTGCCTGTATGGCGTGGTACAGAAATACAGAATGCATGGCTTCCCTTACGGGATCATTGCCCCGGAAAGAAAAAGAAACATTGCTCACCCCTCCGCTCACACTTACTCCGGGCAGGTTTTCCCTTACCCATTTGGTAGCTCTGATAAAATCGAGTGCATTGTTCCTGTGCTCATCCATACCGGTTGCCACCGGAAAGATATTTAAGTCGAAAATAATATCCTCCGGGTTAAAGTGTACCTGATTAACCAGTATATCATAGGATCTCTTAGCGATCTCAATACGGCGTTCATAACTGTCGGCCTGACCGACCTCATCAAAGGCCATAACAATAAGTGCTGCACCATATCTTTTGATCAGGCCTGCATGCTTTACAAACTCTGCTTCGCCTTCTTTCAGGCTGATGCTGTTGACGACGCTCTTTCCCTGTACGACCTGTAAACCCGCCTCGATGATCTCCCATTTCGAGCTGTCTATCATGATCGGAACCCTGGCTATATCGGGTTCAGCCGCGATCAGATTCAAAAAAGTCACCATGGCCTCTTTGCCATCGATCAGGCCGTCATCCATGTTCACGTCGATGATCTGAGCCCCTCCTTCCACCTGATCTCTTGCAATATCCAGTGCCTGATCAAATTTTCCCTCTTTGATAAGACGAAGGAAAAGCCTGGAGCCGGCCACATTGGTGCGCTCACCCACGTTAATAAAGTTGCTTTCGGGCGTGATGTATAAGGGTTCTAGTCCTGCTAATTGCATGTTTGGCTTTTTTGGGTATACAAATTAAATGACGGCTTCTTGCTTTCTTACACGGGGCTTGTACTCCGCTGCAATTGCCGCAATAGCCCTGATATGATCGGGTGTAGTGCCGCAACAACCGCCTATGATATTCACCAGATTTTTATCCAGGTATTCTTTGATCTGTTGTGCCATGTCTTCCGGTGATTCATCGTATTCGCCAAAAGCATTGGGCAGACCCGCGTTGGGATGTGCCGAAATACCTACGCTGGCCTTGTCGGACAGGATCTGCAGATAGGGTGTTAATTGTTTTGCGCCCAGGGCACAATTCAGTCCTACAGTCAGGAGAGGCAGGTGCGATACAGAGATCAGAAATGCCTCGGCTGTCTGGCCTGACAGGGTTCTTCCGCTGGCATCGGTAATTGTGCCACTCACCATAACCGGAACCTTCAGGTTTCTTTCCTGTTTTACTTCTTCGATGGCAAAAAGCGCTGCCTTGGCATTCAGTGTGTCGAATACAGTCTCGACCAGTAAGATGTCTGCCCCGCCATCCAGCAATGCTTCTGCCTGCTGTTTATAAGCGATCTTCAGATCCTCAAAAGTGATGGCCCTGAAACCCGGATCATTTACTTTTGGGGACATGCTGGCCGTTTTGTTAGTCGGACCGATAGATCCGGCAACAAAACGAGGCTTTTTTGGGTTTTTGGCTGTGTACTCCATAGCCACCTCTTTTGCCAGTCTTGCCGATTCAAAATTCAGTTCGTACACCAGGTGCTCCATCTGGTAATCCGCCATGGCAACGGTAGTACCCGAAAAAGTGTTCGTTTCAATGATATCAGCCCCTGCCTCCAGGTATTTTCTATGGATGGCTTTAATGGCTTCCGGTTGTGTAAGTGTCAGCAGGTCGTTATTTCCTTTCAGTGAAACCGGAAAATCCTTGAATCTTTCTCCCCGGTAATCTTCTTCCGTGAACTGGTATTGCTGAAGCATGGTACCCATGGCACCATCAAGTACAAGTATCCTTTCTTCCAATATTTTCTCTATGTCTGCCATGAACCTCTGTTTCTAGTTAAAATCAATTACAAATATACCACATTCATTCGGTATGTTTTTCTGCGAATACCCTGTACAAATACAGGATCTCCCTCAGGGCATTACACCTTCTTCAAAGCCTGATCCAGGTCGGCCAGAATATCATCAATATGCTCCAAACCTACTGAAACCCTGACCAGCCCGTCGGTGATTCCCACTTCGAGCCTGTCTGCCAGAGCCAGTCTGCTGTGGGTTGTTGAAGCCGGATGCGTTACTATAGTTCGTGTATCACCCAGGTTTGCCGAGAGGGAGCACATTTTCAGACTGTCCAGAAACTTTCTGCCGGCTTCGAGTCCTCCTTTTAGTTCAAAGGCCACAATATTTCCGCCAAGTCTCATCTGTTTTTTTGCGATGGCATAGCTGGGATGGCTCTTTAAAAAAGGGTATTTTACCTGGCTCACTTTTTTGCTCATCTCAAGAAATTCTGCTGCCTTTAGTGCATTCTCACAGTGCCTGTCGACTCTTACGGCCAGTGTTTCCAAACTTTTCGACAAGACCCAGGCATTGAAAGGCGACATGGCCGGACCGGTATTTCTCGCAAAAAGATAGATCTCGCGAACCAGATCTGCCCTGCCAACCACAATTCCTCCCAGCACCCTGCCCTGTCCGTCGATGAGTTTGGTCGCGGAATGAACTACAATATCTGCACCAAAATCAATCGGTTGCTGGATATATGGTGTGGCAAAACAATTGTCGATAACAAGGATCAGTTTGTGTTTTTTTGCTATCCTTCCCAAAAGGCCGAGGTCCAGCACATCTACCCCTGGATTGGTCGGACTTTCGGCATAGAGGATCTTCGTGTTGGGTTGAATGAGTGATTCTATGCGGTCGGTCTCATCTACCTTAAAATAAGAGGTCGTGATATTCCATTTCGGGAAATAGGTGGTGAATAAGGTGTGTGTTGAACCAAAAACGGAGCGAACAGAAACGATATGATCCCCGGCAGATAAAAGTGCCGCAAAAGTGGAATAAATCGCTGCCATTCCCGTAGCAAAGGCATAACCACTCTCTGCCTTTTCCATTTTTACCAGTTTATTCACCAATTCCGTGGTATTGGGATTGGAAAAACGGCTGTACAGGTTCTTGTCTTTCTCTTCTGCAAAAGATGAGCGCATGTCTTCGGCATCATCAAAAATAAAGCTGGAGGTCAGAAACAAAGGCGTGGAATGCTCGCTGTATCCGGTCCTTGCTGTTTGCGTTCTGATCGCTTCTGTTTCAAATCTCTTTTTGTGTTCCATATCAAATGGCTTTTTCTGTTAGTCTTAATATATCTCCAAACACGCCTCTGGCAGTAACTTTGGCTCCCGCACCGGCACCCTGGATCACGATCGGACGTTCCCCATAGGATTCTGTATAAATCTCAAAAATGGAATCCGATTCCTTGAGCTGACCCAGAGAACTGCTGCGCGGCACAGACACCAGTTTCACCTGAAGGATTCCTTTGTCCTGACTCAGATCACCGGACAGCTCTCCCACATAGCGCAGCACATGATCCGGCTTTTGTTTGTTTTTGATTCCCCGGTACAAGTCATCCAGATCTTTGATCTTTTCCATAAAAGTATCCGGGTTTACTTCTCTGAGGTAAGCGGGAATGAGATTTTCAATTGAAATATCCTCCATTTCATTCTGCAGATCCAGTTCTCTGGCAAGAATAAGTAATTTCCTTCCAACGTCATTTCCGCTCAGATCGTCTCTTGGGTCAGGTTCGGTAAAGCCTTTTTGCATGGCCTCCTTCAGGATCTCACTGAAAGGTTTGTCCTCTTCTGAAAAATGATTGAAAATATAGCTCAGCGTTCCCGAAAATACACCTTTTATTTTTGTGATGTTCTCTCCCGAATGGTGCAGCAACTTGATGGTATCAACCAGGGGAAGCCCGGCGCCCACATTCGTCTCGTATAAATAGGTCTTTTCGTTTTTGCTCAGGTTATTCCGCAGGTTCGTATAAAAATCGTAGCTTTTTGTGTTGGCCGTTTTGTTGGAAGAAACCAGGTTGAAGCCATTTTCAACGAGAGGGATATAATTCTGAACAAAGGCATCACTGGCCGTATTGTCAACAGCGATCAGGTTTTCAAGATGGTTTTTTTTCGCAAACTGAATCACATCGTTGATCGTATAAGCCTCTTTTCCTTCTTCAGCCAGGGCTGTTCTCCAGTTCTTGTCGATCCCGTTCTTAGCCAGCAGCACTTTCTTCGAATCGGCTATGGCAAAAATATTCAGCCTGATCACCTTGCGTTTCTCTACGTCCTTCCGGCTTTCCAGGATCTGATCGATCAGTGTTCCTCCCACCAGACCTTTGCCGAAAAAAGCCAGGTTGATCTTGGTGGAAACCCCGAAAATCCTTCCATGAATCACATTGATGGCCTTGTGCAGGTCCTTCTGTTTAAGTACCAGCGAAATATTATCACCGGTAACCGTATTGTTGATCAACACCGGAGAAATTCCATTCTTCATCAACGCGTTGTAAGAAAGATGGAAATTATCCAGGGTCTGACCGATGATAGAGACGATTACCAGGTCGGACAGCACCTCAACCCGGTTTACGTCCTGTGTTTCAAATTCTATCTTGAATTCTTTTTCCAGAGCCAGTTTGGCATTTTTTGCGTCGTTGCTGTGCACCGTAAAGCCGATACCTCGTTCAGAAGAACCCTGGGAGATGATGCTCACGCTGATGTTCTCTCTGGCCAGTGCAGAGAAGATCCGCGCATCAACACCGGCTTTTCCCAGCAGGCCCCTTCCTTCCAGGCTGATCAGGGAGACATTGTCCTGCACGGTTACAGAACGGATACCTTTGTTCTTTACCGTTGATTTTATAAGCGTACCCTTGTTCTGCGGATCAAATGTATTTAACAGCCTCAGGGGAATATTTTTTTCTACCAGCGGAATGATCGTTTTGGCATGCAAGATATTCGCACCAAAATTGGCGAGTTCATTGGCTTCCTGAAAGGTGAGCTCTTCGATCATCTGAGCGTCGGCTACCAGATCCGGGTTGGCAGTATAAATACCGTTCACATGGGTATAATTCTCAAGCTCTTCTGCATCGAGGTAATTGGCGATCAGAGAGGCTGAATAGTTACTGCCATTTCGGCCGAGTGTGGTGGTTTCATCTTCCAGATTGGAGGCGATAAATCCGGTTACGATTTGCAGTTCGTGATCATTCTTTTTGAAATGCCGGATCACATTTTCTTTGGAGATCTTTTGAATGGGTATTGCTTCTCCGAAACTAGCGTCCGTTTTGATCAGTTTTCTTGAATCTACCGGCTGGGCAGCTATACCCTCCTTTTGAAGCAAGCCGGCCAGCATTTTTACGGCCAGAAGTTCTCCCTGGGCAATGACCCTGTCGCGTATTTTGCTGCTGTAATCCCCCAAAAGGTTTACGCCGTCGTATAATTTTTTTAGCAAAGAGAATTCAGCTTCGAGATCGATTGAAGGATCTGGCTCTATCTGGTAATTTTTAAAGGCCTCCAGTTTATCGTTATAATCTCCAAGGGTTTTTGCGAGTTCCAGTATTTCCAGCAGTTCATCGGTGGCATTACCCCGGGCTGAGGCAACCACGGCAAATTTCTCTTCCCGATGTACTTTCTCCCTGATGATCGAGAGCACGTGCTCCAGTCCTTTGCCATTGGCCATGGATTTACCCCCAAATTTGACTATTTTGATCTTGTTAACCTTTTTCATTTTTGTCTTGGGGTTCTTGAACAAAGGCCCGAGAAATTCTGATAATTGTTCGTATTCGATCAGGAAGGCATCGTGCCCGTGTATGGATTTGATCTCCTTGTAGTCGTTTTCAATACCCGCTTTCGTAAGTATGTTTTGCGTTTCCTTGATCTCCTGCGGAACAAAAAAGAAATCCGAGTCTACACCGATCTGCAGCACATGGCATTTTAATCCGCCCAGGATCTCCTCAAAAGAGCCCCTGTCTCTTGAAACATCCACGGTGCTCAGCAAATGGTTAAGCATTTTATAGGCCTGCAGGGTAAAACGGTTTTCCAATTGCCTGCCATGGTATAGCAACCAGCTTTCTGTATTAAAGCTGCCGTGTTCGGCATCTTTAGTCCGGTTGAATTTTTGCTTGAACGAATCGGCTGTTCTGTAGAACAACATGGCCATCATGCGCGCATCATGCACCGGTTGACTAGAATTGGAAAGGATCTGCAGTTGTGTTTTGTTATGCGCCAGAATCCAGTCTGAGGCCTTCCAATCGGAAGCTACTGGAATTAAATTCTGGATCAGGTCAGGATAGGCAAATGCAAGCTCCCACACGATCCCTCCGCCAACAGAACCGCCAATCGCCGCAAAAAGTCTTGTGACGCCTAATTGCTCAAGGGCTCTTCCGAAAAGAAGGGCCACATCTCTGGCAGTAAAATCTTCAAAATTATCGATCAGATTTTCCGGTTTCTCATCATAACCATTACCGGGTACATTAAAGGCTATGATAGAGTAATAACCGGTATCTATTGCTTTCCCGGGTCCGATCAGTGAATTCCACCAGCCATCCTTCCCGGCCACATTGGAATTGCCGGTTAAGGCATGGTTTACCAGTACCACAGGTGCGGTATTGATGGTTTGCCCGAAGATCTGGTAACTCAATTCAAATTCGGGGTAATAATAACCACTTTCTGTAGTAAAATTGCTTACCTGTATATAATTTAAATTCTTTTTCAATTTCTTAAGTTTTGATGGTGTGTAAAAACTTGAAATTGTCAGAAAAAAGAAGTGATTGACTGCATTTGTTATCTATCCGAAACCGGTAGAATGTAGCACCTTCTTTACAATAAAGGGTTGCTAAGGCCTCAAAGGGTCTAATCCCTCCGCCTTTCCTGATAACAATTTCAAATAAAGAACGCGGTGCAAAAATAATATTTTCTTCCATTTTTTCTGACAATTCAAGCGGTTTTCTTAAAATAATTCCGATTATTTTAATTTTTTAAATGCATTTTTCAGATCTTGTTGAAGATCTTCTATATCTTCCAAACCAACAGAAAGCCTTATGAGGTCTTTACTCACACCGGTATTTAACTGATCTGCATCGGATAATTGCTGGTGTGTGGTACTTGCGGGATGGATGATCAGCGATTTGGTATCGCCTATATTCGCCAAAAGAGAGAAAATCTTTACGCCATCTACTACCTTTTGTGCCGCATCATAGCCTCCTTTTAAGCCAAAGGTCACTATTCCCGACTGGCCTTCAGGCAGGTATTCTTTTGCCAGACGGTGGTATTTTGAGGTCTTCAGTCCGGGATAATTCACCCAGTTCACTTCCTCCTGTTTTTCCAGCCACTGTGCCAGCAAAAGTGCATTCTGGCTGTGTTTTACGATGCGTAGTGGCAAGGTTTCCAGGCCCTGAAGAATCTGAAAAGCATTGAAGGGACTCAGTGCTCCGCCCAGGTCGCGCAAACCTTCCAGTCTGATTTTTGCGATATAGGCCGCAGGCCCCAGCGCTTCGCTGTAAACGAGTCCGTGATAACCGGCTGAAGGTTCTGTAAACTCCGGGAACTTGCCATTTTTCCAGTCGAAGTTGCCGGCATCAACCACGGCTCCACCGAGAGAGTTTCCTTGCCCTCCAATATATTTCGTCAGTGAATAAACCACAATATTGGCGCCCTGTTCTATCGGCCTCAGCAGATACGGCGTGGCCACCGTATTGTCAACGATCAGCGGAATGCCGTTTTTTCTGGCTATATGGCTTATAGAACGGATATCGAGCACGTCGAGTTTGGGATTCCCGATGGATTCGATAAATACCGCTCTGGTATTATCCTGTATGGCCTTTTGAAAGTTCTCGGGCTGGTCCGCATCCACAAAAGTGGTATGGATACCCAGCCGGGGCAGGGTAACCGACAACAGATTATACGTGCCGCCATACAGAGAAGCAGAAGCCACTATATGGTCACCGGTCTTTAACAAGGTCAACAAAGCCGTTGCAATGGCAGATGTACCTGAAGCGAAAACGGCCGATCCGATACCGCCATCCAGAGCAGTTAACCGTTGCTCAAGAATATCGTTGGTGGGATTGTTAAGTCGGGTATAGATAAAACCGGTATCCTGCAAAGAGAACAGGTCTGCTGCATGTTTGGTGTCCTTAAACACGTAGGATGTAGTCTGATAAATCGGTACTGCTCTGGTTCCGCCTGTTAATGCCGGGTTATGACCTGCGTGCAAAGTATGGGTTGAAAATTTAAGTGTGCTCATTTTTTAGTTTTTAAAGATTTTTGAATTTGTTAGTTAAAAAAAAGTCCCCGTGGTTATTGGTATTACCACGGGGACTTTTAATCTCATTTTCTGAGGTCTAGGTGTGGCAATACCGAATCATGCTTTGCATCATTCCCATACTGTTGCTGTTGATCTCTACTTTAAAAATTCTCATGACCTGACAAAAAAAAACCTCTGAAAATTCAGAGGTCACATTATATATTGTTTCGTTTAACACATATGATTCCCTCCGCACTAATTGCGCATGGTCATCATCATCATGTTAAAAATTGCTTTCATTACTTGTTTTCTGTGGGGCGAAAGTAAAAAGAATTTTTCTTCCGTCCAAAAGAATTTTTGAATTTTAAGATTGCCTGAATAAAATTCAAAAAATGTTTTTATTATATCATTCGTTTTTTTGTAGCTTTGCAGCGTTAACCAGAGGAAAAATTTGAACTGATTGCAACCTCAATAAAAAATGCTAAAGCAGTAAAACTACTCCTTTAGACTTTCTTATTCCCATCAGCTCGATTTTTTCAATTAAATTTTAATTGTTATGCCCTATTTATTTACCTCAGAATCGGTTTCAGAAGGACATCCTGATAAAATAGCCGATCAGATATCAGACAGTTTACTCGATGCTTTTTTGGCTTTTGATCCAAATGCAAAAGTAGCCTGTGAAACACTCGTCACTACCGGACAGGTAGTTTTGGCTGGTGAAGTCCATACCACTACTTATATTGATGTTGCAAAAATTGCACGTGAAAAGATCAATAAGATCGGTTATACCAAAGGCGAATACAAATTTGAAGGCGATAGCTGCGGTGTGATTTCGCTGATTCACGAACAATCTCCCGACATCAACCGCGGGGTGGTTCGCAAAAAGAAGGAAGAGCAGGGAGCAGGAGATCAGGGAATGATGTTTGGCTATGCTACCGATGAAACTGAAAATTACATGCCGTTGGCCCTGGACCTCAGTCACTTGTTGCTTCGCGAACTGGCTGTGCTGCGCAGGGAAATGAAGGATATGCCTTATTTACGGCCCGATGCGAAGAGCCAGGTTACCATAGAATATTCCGATGACAATGTTCCTTTGCGCATCGATACGATCGTGCTTTCGACACAACATGACGAATTTGATGAAGATGAGGCCATGCTGAAGAAAATTAAGTCCGATGTTATCCATATTCTGATCCCGAGGGTAAAGGCCTGCTTGCCAAAAAATATTCAGGCTTTGTTCAATACAGACATCACGTATCACGTAAATCCAACAGGTAAATTCGTTATCGGAGGCCCGCATGGAGATACCGGTTTGACAGGTAGGAAGATCATTGTTGATACCTACGGCGGCAAAGGGGCTCACGGGGGTGGTGCTTTCAGCGGGAAGGACCCGAGTAAGGTAGACCGTTCTGCTGCCTATGCAGCGAGACATATTGCCAAGAATATGGTTGCTGCCGGCCTTTGCAGCGAGGTGCTGGTTCAGGTTTCCTATGCCATCGGGGTAGCTAAACCAACTTCTATCAATGTAAATACTTATGGAACATCAAAGGTGGGCATGAGCGATGGAAAAATAGCTCAGAAGATCGAAAAAATGTTCGATTTGCGCCCTGCGGCTATTGAGAAGCGCCTTAAGTTGCGCAACCCGATTTATGAGGAAACCGCAGCCTATGGACATATGGGCAGGACTCCGAGAATGGTTACAAAAACCTTTGAATCACAGTATTTTCCAACAGTTACCAGGGAAGTCGAACTGTTTACCTGGGAAAAACTGGATCATATAGACAAGATCAAAAAGGCTTTTAAGCTGGCCTGATAAAAATAAATACAAAAAAAGCCCCTCGATCGCGGGGCTTTTTTTATTTTTATGCCTATGTGTACACGGGTTTTAATCATTTTCCTTTTCTGTTTGCAGCTGCTTTTTTCTCAGGACAAACCACTGTTTGAAAAAGCTTTTGTTTTGGAGGCCGATCATTTTATCGGTACAGACGCCCTTCATAGTATTTATTATATCAAAAACGATGTCTTTTACAAAAGGTCCGAGGAGAAAATCTGGTCTTACCAAAATGTGAATTTGGGAAAACTCAACAGTGCAGATATCGGAAATCCCTTTAAGATCATCCTTTTTTACCGGGATTACAATTCGGTGATCGTGCTGGACAATAACCTGAACGAACTCACCGGTGCCATTGGTCTTCCCGGTGCTAACTATAACCTGGTTGGATTTGCTTCTGAGAATGATCTGTGGCTGTACAGCAAGGATGACAACCTGTTAAAACGCTTCAATTATCAGAATAAAAATATTCAATTGATTACCCAGCCCCTGTCGTTTTATCAGAAAGACTTTCTTGCTGAAGAAATTTTCAGCGATAACCAAAAGGTATGGCTGGGCGGACCTCAGGGAATTCTTACTTTCAACCAGTACGCCAGTTATTTATCTTTTACGGAGACAAGTGAAATCAGAAAATTTATACCCCTGAAAGATGGTTTTTTGTACCGGAAAAACGAAGATTTGGTTTTCAGTAATCAGGATGGCGAGAAACCGATCGGGCTTCATAAAAAAATTGAACTGAAGGATTATTATGCCAATGGTAAAGAGCTGCTGTTATTTGACGGGGATTCCATTTACAGGTTCAGGTGGACAGACAATAGGTGAGTTCATCCGTTGTATGGCCTTCACAATAAAATTATACTTTCAAAAATGACGGACTTATTTTCAATAGTCGGTTAATTTTCCTATTTTCGCTTAGGTAAATCAACATCAAATACGATATTATGCACGTAGCAATAGCAGGAAATATTGGCGCCGGGAAAACTACGCTTACTGAACTTTTGGCAAAACATTACAAATGGGAGCCACATTTTGAGTCGGTTGAAGAGAATCCGTATTTGGATGATTTTTACAGTTCCATGGAACGCTGGTCTTTTAACCTGCAGATCTACTTTTTGAACAACCGTTTCAGGCAAATCCTTGAATTTCAGGAAAGCAGGAAAAATATTATTCAGGACCGGACTATTTACGAGGATGCACATATTTTTGCCCCCAACCTGCATGCCATGGGCCTGATGACCAACAGGGATTTCAGCAATTATATTTCTTTGTTTGAACTGATGGAAAGGCTGGTATCTCCTCCGGACCTGCTGATCTATCTGCGCGCAAGCATACCTACCCTGGTTGGGCAAATACACCGCCGGGGCCGGGACTATGAAACTTCTATCAGCATAGATTACCTCAGCCGGTTAAATGAGCGCTACGAGGCCTGGATCTCAAAATACACCAAAGGGAATCTGTTGATCGTAGATGTAGACAACCTGAATATAGTGGATAAAAAAGA
>Ga0209391_10000869_pt1 | contig 15180 bp, 10 predicted proteins | sample PPLLak3March2015_FD_187246 | JGI IMG/M metagenome (GOLD analysis project Ga0209391, IMG submission 187246) | Freshwater sediment microbial communities from Prairie Pothole Lake near Jamestown, North Dakota, USA - PPLs Lake P7 Core (1) Depth... | ecosystem: Environmental > Aquatic > Freshwater >... | reverse complement strand
TCACCAAGCCGCCGGTCACTTACTGGGCCATCGCCGCGAGCATTGGGCTGCTCGGCTACCACGAGTGGGCCGTACGCCTGCCGGGCGCCCTCGCCTTCGTCGGCACGGGACTGCTGGTGTTCGGGCTCGGCCGGCGCTTCTGCCCGGCGCAGCCGTGGCTGCCCCCGCTCGTCTGGGGCCTGTCGCTCGCGCCCGTGATCGGCGCCAACATCGTCTCCACCGACGCGCTGCTCGTGTTCTTCGAGACGGCCGCCATGTACGCCTTCGTGGAGGCCTGGTACCGGGACGGCGCGGACCGCGGCCGCTGGCTGCTCGCCATGTGGCTCGGCTGGGGCCTCGCCTTCATGACCAAGGGGCCGCCGGGCCTGCTGCCGCTCGGCGCGATGGTCGCGTTCCTCGCCATCCACGGCCGGCCAAAGCTGCGCGGCCTCTTCGCGCCGCTGGGGCTGCTGGTGTTCGCGCTGGTCGGGTTCACGTGGTTCGCGATCCTCGTCCGCCAGGAGCCGGACCGCCTGGGGTACTTCCTGGGCTACGAGGTGTACGACCGGGTATTCACGGCCACGCACGCGCGCAATGCCGAGTGGTACGGCGGATTCGAGGTGTACCTGCCGGTTTTCCTGGCAGGAGCCCTGCCGTGGTGGGCGCTGGCGCTCGTCGCCGCCGGCGGACCCCGCGGCGCGTGGCGATCGCTTCGCGAGAAAGTGCGCGCCCGGGACCGAGAAGCACTGCTGCTGCTCTACTGGCTCGCGCTGCCGACCGTGGTGTTCTTCCTGGCGCGCTCGCGGCTGCAGCTCTATGTGCTGCCGCTGTTCGTGCCGCTGGCACTGGTGCTCGCCCGGCCGCTCGCGAACTGGACGTGGCTGACCACCCGTCGGCTCCTGCGCATCGCCGCAGCCACGGCGCTGGTCATCCTGGTCCTCAAGGGCGCCTCGGGTTCCGTGTCCCACGACCGCGACGCGCGCCAGATGGCGGCCGCCATTCGCGAGGCGGTGGACCTCGGCGACATCGACGAGATCGCGTTCATCGACATGCGCGCGTTCTTCGGGCTCACGCTGTACCTCGACGTCGACGTCGAGAGCGTGCGCATCGGCGGCGAGGAGCGTCCCCATTCGCGGCGGGTGCCGACGGAGCAGGACCTGTGCTCGGAACTCGCCGAGGGCGAGCGCAGCCTGTATGCGATCAAGCGCCGGCGCGTGCCCGACTTCCCCTCCGCCGTCGCCGCCTGCGGGCCGCTCGAGGCCGTCGAGGTCGGCAGCTTCCACGGAGACGGCAACGAGATCGTGCTGTTCACGGTGCGGGCCACCGGACCGTCGGTCCCGGGCCCGGAGGAGACGAACCGATGACAAGAACCCTCCTGCGCCTCGCGACTGCGGGATTGGCCCTGGCGGCGGCGTGGGCCGCGACGGGCCAGGATCTCAACATCCCTCGCCCGGCCGAGGAACTCGAGCGCGAGATCGCAACCGAACCGCTGCGGATCGCCACCGCCGAGATCAGCCGGCCCAAGGCCAAGGGCGACATCACGCTCAAGGCCGAGCTGTCCTTCTCCGGCGAGCCACCCTATCGCGTGAAGCTGCGTCGCGCCGAGCCCGGCGCCGAGGACTTCAACAACCGTCCCCGCTACGACCTCGCGGCCTACGAGCTGCAGAAGCTGTTCCTCGACCCGGCCGAATACGTCGTGCCGCCGACGGCGCTGCGCATGGTGCCGCTCGCGGACCTGCGTCCGCACGCGCCCGAGGCGAAACCCACCTTCAAGGGTTCCGACGACGTGCTGGTGGTGCTGCAGTACTGGCTGCAGGAGGTCCAGGTGATCGCGGACGTGTACGACGCCGGGCGCTTCGCCGCCGACCCCGTGTATGCGCGGCACATCGGCCAGCTCAACGTCCTCACCTCGCTCATCGAGCACGGCGACTCGAACGTCGGCAACTTCCTGATCTCGCGGGCCGAGGAAGGCGCGCGCGTGTTCTCGATCGACAACGGCGTCGCCTTCGCCTTCAACGAGAGCGACCGCGGCAGGCTGTGGCAGGACCTGCGCGTCGACCGGCTGCCCGCCGACACCGTCGAGCGACTGCGCGGCATCACGGAGGACGAGCTGCACCGCCGGCTCGGCGTGCTCGCGCAATGGGAACTGCAGGACGGCCGCTGGGTCGCCGCGACGCCCGGCGAGAACCTCGCACCCGGCCGCGGCGTCCGCCGCGACGGCGATACGGTGCAGGTGGGCCTGACCCGGTCCGAAGTCGCGGACGTCGGGCGCACTCTGCGGCGGCTGCTCAAGGACCTGGACTCGGGCAAGATCAAGACATTCTGAAGGGAGCCAACCCGATGCCGAGCAATCGCCAGCGATCCCTCGACTGCCGGTGGCGAGCGTTCGGTGCGCTCGCGTGGTTCGCCTGCGCGATCGCGGGCGCCGGCGCCGCATCCGCCGCGACCCAGGCATCGCCCGCCGTTTGGAGCGGCGTCGAACGGGTGGTCGCCTTCGCCGACGTGCACGGCGCCCACGCGGAGCTCACCGCCCTTCTGCAGTCGGTGGGTGTGGTCGACGCCGAGCTGCGCTGGTCGGGCGGCAAGGCGCACCTCGTGAGCCTCGGCGACCTGCTCGACCGCGGCGCGGACTCGCGCAAGGTCATGGACCTGCTGATGCGCCTGCAGCGCGAGGCCGAGGCGGCCGGCGGGCGGGTCCACGTGGTGCTCGGCAACCACGAGGCGATGAACGTGCTCGGCGACCTGCGCTACGTGGCGGCGGACGAGTTCGCGCCCTACGCGGCGGACGAGGATCCCGAGGAACGCTCCCGCCAGCGCGACGCATTCCTGTCGCGCCAGTCGGGGGCGACCGCGGCGGACTTCGAACGACTGTTTCCGCCGGGTTTCTTCGCGCATCGCCGGCTGCTCGGAGCGCAGGGCCCGTACGGGAAGTGGCTACTCGGCCTGCCCGCGGCCGTCCGGATCAACGACACGGCGTACCTGCACGGCGGACCCTCGGCCTTGCTGCACGGACGCGGCATCGAGGAGCTGAACCGAGACTACACCGCGGCCGTGAACGAATACCTGGCGGCCGAATCCACGCTGCGTGCCGCCGGCTTGGTCGAGTTCGAGGACGCCTATGCGCGGCGTGCCGAGGCCGCCGGCGCCCGATTGCAGGCGATGCCGCCTGGCGCCGAACGCGACGCGCTGGCGCCGTCCGTCGAGCGGTTCCGCCTCGCCGACGACGCGCCACTGCTCGGGCCCAGCGGTCCCAACTGGTACCGGGGCGCGGCGTTCTGCAACGAGTGCGCCGAGGCGGACGTGCTGAAGCCGTTCCTGCGGCAGGTGGGCGCGCGACGGGTGGTGATCGGGCACACGGTGGCGCGCAACGCCACGGTCGTCTCGCGCTTCGACGGCGCGGTCGTGAAGCTCGACGCGGGCATGAACCGCGCCGTGTACCAGGGCCGGCCGGCCGCACTCGTCTCGGAGGCCGCCGGCTCGCGCGTCGTGTACGCGCTGCCGGCCGTTCCCGCCGCCGAGGTTCCCGCCGAGCCCCTGTACCTCAGCTCGCAGCAACTCGACGAGTCCGCCGTCGCCGACATCCTCGCGCGCGGCACCATCGAGACCACCCTTGCCTGCGCCCCGGGCGTGCTCGAGACGCGGGTGACGCTCGACGGTCGCAGCGTCAACGCGATCTTCGAGTCCGCGGCACCCGAGGCGGTGAAGCGCGAGCTCGCCGCCTACCGGCTCGACCGGGCGCTCGGCCTCGGCCTCGTGCCGGCGACGGTCGCCCGCCAACACGCGGGACAGGCGGGCCTGCTGCAGGGCCGGCCGGCCCACTGGGCGAGCGAGCAGGACCGGCAGAACGCGCGCGGCGGTGTGCTGGCGGGCCTCGCCTGCCAGACGATCTCCGCGGTGCCGCAGTCCGAGCCGGCGCGGCGCCCGCCCCCGCCCGACGGCAAGGCGCCGCGGCTCCCGTCCGGCGGCTGGTGCGACCTCTCCGCCCAGTTCAGGCTCGCCTACGCGTTCGACGCCCTGATCGGCAACCAGGCCCGGACGCCGGACCGCTACCTGTACGACGCGGAGTCCGCCACGCTGTTCCTGAGCGGCCACGGGTCGACCTTCGGCACCTCGACGCAGCTGCCGAAGGTGCTCGAGGCCGAACTCGCGAAGACCGGCGCCGAGATGCAGGAGCGGCTGCGGCGACTCGACGCCGCCACGGTCGAGGCGGCGATCGGCGAGCTCGTGGGGACGCGCGCGGTGAAGCCGCTGCTGCAGCGGCGCGACCGGATCCTCGGCCTCGCTGCCGTGGGCGGCAAGCCCGGCGGTTGAGGATCAGTCGCCGCGCGCCACGACGGCGCGCAGCCGGAAGCTGCTCGATGCCTCGAGGCCGTCCACGTCGCTCGCGACGACCTTGACGGTGAGTTCCTCCACCATGCCCGTGGGCGGCAGTCCGGTGAAGCGCCGGCTCCTCGCCTCGAACCGTAGCCACGCCGGCAGCGGCCGCCCGTCCGCGAGCTGCGCGGCGAGGTTCAGCACGTCGCCCGGGTCGGCGTCGCGGAAGGCGTCGGCCGGGACGACGTGGTCGAGCGGTCGCCCGGGTTCGTAGCGCAGGTCCGGGATCGGCGCGCCGACCTCGGGTGCCACGTTGATGACGTTCTCGCGCGCCTTGGCGGCGAACTCGCGTCCGATGGCGAATGCGAGGCCGATCCACACCAGCGCCAGCAGCAGGTTGAGCACGGCGAACTGCGGCACGCCCCAGCCCAGCCAGTTCAGCCCGGCGTACACGACGCCCGCCTGGATCAGGTCGCCGAAACGCCAGAAGAACGAATCGATCGCGGTCTTGCCTTCGTACTTCGCGTCGCGATCCACCGGCAGGAACAGCGCGTGCCGGGTCGTGTTCATGAGCGAGTAGTCGACGCCGTTCTCGGCGATCTTGACCAGACGGATGAGCGTGAAGATCGGCACGAAGCCCGCGAGCATCGGCGCCAGTGCGATGAGCCCGTAGCCGATCGCCACGATCACCGGATGGACCAGCAGCGCCCCGCGGACGCCGACGTGGCGGTAGATGCGCGCGACCAGCAGCAGCTGGATCGAGAGCCCGGCCACCGTCACCCAGAACTGGAAGCTGCCGTAGAAGGCGGTGATCAACGCGCCCGCGTCGAGCGCGCCACCGCTGGCCGCGACGCGCGCGGCGGCATCGCGCTGCACGAAGTCCGCGAGGATGAATTCGCCCGTGGTGTTGATCCAGTTGAGCAGCACCACCAGCAGCGCGATCAGCAGCAGGTAGCGGTCACGCAGCACCAGCCCGATGCCGCCGAGCAGGCTCGGCGGAGTGGGTCCATGCTCCACGGCCAGCGGGCGGGAGCCGTCGGGGACCGCCAGCCGCTCGGGAGCGGCGAACGCGAGCGTCGCGAGCAGCGTGACGGTCGCCGTCACCATGAGGCCGACCGGGGTGAGCAGGTCGACGGCGAGCTGCGCCGACTTGGCGCCGGCCAGCGCGCCCAGGTTCGCACCGACCATGATCACCGGGAACAGCCGCTGCCCGCTCTTCAGGTTGAAGGAATCCGCCGCGAATGCCCACAGCTGGGCGATCACCACCACGCCGAAGACGCTGACCCAGACGAAGAAGCTGAATGCGATCGGCGCGCCGGCCGCGGCCGCGGCGGCGAACGCCAGCAGGTTGAGCGCGAAGAACGCCGTCACGGCCTGCAGCAGCCGCGCCCCGTCGAGCCGCCGCCGGACCCGGCCGTACACGGGCACCAGCACCATCAGCACGAGCGCGATCACGGCCACGGCGTACGAGCGCACCTCCGCCGTGAACTTGACCAGCATGAAGGCCTCGCGCAACGCCTTCACGACCTGGTAGGAGAACAGCAGCAGGAAGGCGTGCGCGAAGAACAGGAACGCGCTGCGTCCCTCGCCCGGTCGTACACGCGTGAACAGCGTGAGCAGGCGCTCGAAGGGACTCAAGCCGGAGTGGTCGGTCAGCATGCGTGGGTCAGCCGATCGGCACGCCTTTCAGCGCCGGGTCAGGTGCGGCGAGCACCTTTGAATACCCTTGCTCGATCGCTCGATTGATCAGGCGCGACGCCTCCTGCCGGTCGCCCCGCCCCGCCGCTGCGACCGCCGCGAAGTAGGTCGCCTGGGGCGAATCCGGGGCGAGTTCCAGCGCGCGTTTGACGTAGCGACTCGACCGGTCGGGCTCGCCGAGCCGGCTGTAGTAGTAGCCGAGCAGTGCCCACGTGTCGCCGTCGGTGGAGTTCACGGCAAGGCTCTTCTCGGCAAGGGACGCGGCGCGGCGGTAGTCCTCGCGCGCGCGGTCGCGCCGCTGCGGCAGGAACCAGCCCGCATCGCCCCGCGAACCCCACAGCTGGTAGTCCTCCGGCGCGATTGCGATGGCCTTGTCGTACTGCTCGACGGCGCCCTCGAGGTTCCCCAGGTAGTAGTACAGCGTGCCGAGATTCGAGTAGGCGCTGCGCGACGGCTCGATCCGGGTCGACTGCTCGAACGCCGTCGCCGACCCGGCGAGATCGCCGGCCATCATGCGAGCGGCGCCGAGGTTGTTGAAGCCGGCGGCATTGCCGGGAGCGAGCTCGGTGACGCGCTGGTACGCCTTTGCCGCCTCGTCGCTGCGGCCCACGTTGAACAGAAAGTTGCCGAGGCTGTTGTAGGTCTGCCAGTAGCCGGGCTCGACGTCGATCGCCTCACGGAAGCTCCGCTCCGCCTCCGCCGTGCGATTCGAGCGTGCGAGCGCCCGACCGAGACCGATGTGCACGTCGGCGTCGGCCGGCGCCTGCGACAGCAGCGAGCGATAGACGGCCTCGGCCTGCTCGGGTCGCCCGCTGGTGAGATACAACCTGCCGAGGGCGTGCTCGGTCTCCGCCAGGTTCCCATCGGCCTCGAGCGCGGCGCGGCACGCGGCCTCGGCCGCCCGCACGGCCTCCGTGTCGTTCGTCTGCTCGTAGCGCGTGATTGCGACCTCGCAGAGCCCGGCCTGGGCCCGCGCGAAACCCGGGTCGGCTTCGAGCGAGCGGCGGAAAAGGCTCTCCGCCTCGGCGATGCGGCTCAGGCCCCCACCCTGTCGCAACTGGGACACGCCGGCGAGGTAGAAGTCGTAGGCGCGCGGGTCGTCGGTGGCGGCGGTCTGGATCTGCTGCGCAAGCTCCGGGCTGATCACCAGCTGCAGCTGCCGCGCGATCGCCCCGGAGAGATCCTGCTGGATCCCGATGAGGTCCTGCCACGGGCGATCGTAGCTCTCGGTCCACACCTGGAAGCCCGTGCTCGCATCGACGAGCTGCGCCCTCACGCGCACGCGCTCGCCTTCGCGGCGCACGCTGCCCTCGAGCACGTAGCGCACGCCGAGTTGCTCGCCGATCGATCGTACGTCGATATCCTTGCCGCGGAACGCGAACGCAGAGGTCCGGGCCGCGACCCGCAGGCCGGGCAGCTTCGCGAGGTCGCTGGAGAGGTCCTCGCTCAGGCCGTCGCCGAGGTATGCCGCCTCCCCCGCCGGGCTCATGTCCACCAGAGGCAGCACGGCGATCGATTGCGGGCTGGGTTCCAGGCGTTGCGGCACCGCTGCGACCGGCGGCGACTCGTCGAGGGTCCGCCACCACGCATAGCCGGTGACCAATGCCATGAGCGAGACGCCGGCCACCAGCGCCGGTGCGAGCGCCCGCCGCGCCCGCGGCAGCTTGATCCCGGGCGCGGCCCCGTCGTCCAGGACGATGCCGCCCGCGGTGATCTCGTAGGACCACGCGAGCACGGCGACGATCGGCAGCCCCAGCACCGCGAGGATCGTGAGCGCGGTCATCCACCACGCGGGGAAGCGCAGCGGCGCGAACGTGACCTCGGCGACCTGCAGCACGATCCACATGCCGAGGAGGTAGGCGCCCGCCACCTTGAAGACGCTGCGGCGCCGAAGCTCGGCGATGAACGCGAACAGCCAGCCGGAGAAGGTCCGGCGGGCCGGCGCCGCGGAGCCGCCCGTGGCGCCTGCCGGAGCGGACTGCGCGTCGGCCGGCCGGAAGGCCGCGGACCCGGACGAGTTGACGTGTGCCACCAGCGCGTAGCCTCCGCCGGTGACGTTGACGATGCAGCTCTGGTCACGCTGGGTGCCGCCGAGTGCCTCGCGCAGCGAGCGGATGGTCGCCTGCAGCATCAGCTCGGAACCGGCCACATCCGGCCACACACGATCCCGGAGCGTCTTGCGGCTGACGGCTTCGCCGTGGTGCTCGGCGAGGCACAGCAGGAGGTCCATCTGCGGCTGCGTGAGGACGCGGGTCCCCGCGGCGCCGGTGATGCGCAGCCCACGTGGGTCGACGAGCCACTCTCCGAGGGTGAACTCGCGCTGCAGTTCGGTCGCGTCCATGATCCCTTCGACCGTCAGGGCCTCGAGGCGACCGAGAATAGCAGAGGCGCACGATCGCGACGCCCACGGCCCGGGCTCACGGCGCCGGCCGGTCAGGACCGCGCGCGTTCGAGCGCCTGGCCGAGGTCCGCGAGCAGGTCGTCCGCGTCCTCGATGCCGATCGACAGCCGCACCGTGCCCGGGCCGATGTCCGACCACGCCAGCTGCTCGGGGGTGAGGCCTCGCGGCTGCTGCAGCGCCGGCGCGACCACCAGCGACTCGGTGGAGCCCAGGCTCGCCGTGAGGCTGAAGAGCTCGAGCGCCTCGGCGAAGCGCGTGCCGGCCTCGAGGCCGCCGGCGAGGTCGAAGGTGACGATGCCGCCGAAGCCGTCCATCTGCCTCGCGGCCAGCGCGTGGCCCGGGTCGCCGGGCAGGCCGGGGTAGCGCACCCGGCTCACCTCGGGACGCTCGGCGAGGAACTCGGCGACGCGCTGCGAGTTGGCGCAATGCGCGTCCCAGCGCAGGAAGTAGGTCTTGAGGCCGCGCAGCACGAGCCAGGCGGCGTGCGGGTCGAGCGTGGGCCCGAGGTTCGAGCAGTCCTCGCGCAACTGCTCGACCAGCTCGCCGCGACCGATCACGGCCCCGCCCATGACGTCGCCGTGACCCGAGGCGAACTTCGTCAGGCTGTGCACGTACAGGTCCACGTCGTACTCGCCGTGGTTGTGCAGCCCGGCGAGCGTGTTGTCGAGCAGCGTGAGTGCGCCGTGGGCCCGCGCGAGCGAGGTGATCCGCTCGAGGTCGACGACCTTGAGAACCGGGTTGGACGGCGACTCCAGCGCCACCAGCCGCGTGGGCGTCGCGGCCAGGACGCGCTCGAGGGAGTCGGTGTCGTCGAGGGACAGCATCGTGCTCGCCACGCCATAGCGGCCCAGCAGCTTGCGCACCAGCGCGCGCGTCGGCGCGTAGAGCTCGGCGAAATACACCACGTGGTCGCCCGCCTTCAGGAGCGCGAGCAGCGACAACGCGATGGCGCCCACGCCGGAACCGGTGAGCAGGCAGGCGTCGCGGCCCTGCAGCTCGGCGAGCGCGAGCTCGAGCTGGCGCAGCGTCGGGTTCGACACGCGCGAGTAGTAGAAACCCTCGCGGTGCCGGCCGAAGTAACGCAGCGTCTCACCGACGTCGTCGAAGCTGAACTTCACCGACTGGTGGATCGGCGCGACCAGCGGCCGGTTGTCCGGCGGCAGCCGTACCTCGGGCAGGTGCGTGACTCGCGTGCGCTTCTTCACGCGCCGCGGCTCACGGCAGCAGCTCGAAACGATCCGCGTCGAGCTGCGCGGGGAAGCTCTGGCGGTAAGCCTGCAGCGACTCGAGGTCGAGCACGGCCGTCTCGACGCGGTCGCCGCCGCCTTCGCTCGAGAGAGGCTGGCCGAGGAAGTCGAGCGCCACGCTGTCGCCCCCGTAAGTTGCACCGTTGCCGTCCTTGCCGACCCGGTTCACGCCGATGACGTAGCACAGGTTCTCGATGGCGCGCGCCTTGAGCAGCGTAGTCCACGCGTGCGCGCGACGCTGCGGCCAGTTCGCGACGTAAAGCAGCACGTCGTAGTCGTCACGGCTGCGGCTCCACACCGGGAAGCGCAGGTCGTAGCAGACCATCGGACAGACACGCCAGCCCTTGACCTCGACCAGCAGCCGGCGCTCGCCGGCCGCGTAGTGCCGCTGCTCGCCCGCCATGCGGAACAGGTGGCGCTTGTCGTAGTGCTCGAGGCTGCCGTCCGGCCGCGCCCACACGAGCCGGTTGAAGCAGCGGCCGGCGTCGCGGACGATCAGGCTGCCGGTGACGACGCAACCGAGCGCCGCGGCTTCCTCGCGCATCCAGCCGACCGTGGAGCCGTCCATCCCCTCGGCGAGCGCCTCGGCGTCCATGCTGAAACCGGTCGAGAACATCTCGGGCAGCACCACGAGGTCGGTGTGACCGGCGAGGCCGCGGAAGTGCGCCGCGAGCTTGCGCCGGTTGGTTGCAGGGTCCTGCCAGGCGAGCTCGGTCTGGACGAGCGTGACGCGCAGGTGGGAATTCATTTGGGTCCTCCGCAGACGCCGAGCTGCGACAGGCGCTCGCCCGCCGTGTCGAGCGTGGGGTCGTTCTTGGCGAAGCAGAAGCGCACGAGGCGCTCGTGGCCCGGGGCGGTGGAGAACACCGATACCGGGATGGTGGCGACGCCGAGCTCGCGCGTCATCCAGCGGGCGAACTCGACGTCGGGCAGGTCGCTCGCGTCCGAGTAGTCCGCGAGCTGGAAGTAGGTGCCGGCCGAGGGCACGGCACGCAGCGGCGTTCCGTCCAGCAGGCGGCAGAAGCGGTCGCGCTTGCGCTGGTAGAAGGCACCGAGGTCGCGCGCGTGCGCCGGGCACTCGAGCAGAAACGCGGCGAGCGCAGCCTGCATGGGTGCGGCGACCGCGAACTGCACGAACTGGTGCACCTTGCGGAACTCGGCGGTGAGTGCCGGCGGAGCCACGCAGTAGCCGATCTTCCAGCCGGTGCAGTGGAAGGTCTTGCCGAAGGAGGACACGACGAAGCTGCGCGCGGCGAGCTCGGGCCGCGTGAGCAGGCTCGCGTGCGTCCGGCCGTCGAACAGGATGTGCTCGTACACCTCGTCCGACAGCACGAGGGCGGCACTGCCGGCGAGCACGTCGGCCAGGGCGTCGAGGTCCGATGCCGCGAACACCGCACCGGTGGGATTGTGGGGCGAGTTGACGACGACCAGCCGCGTGCGCGGCGACATCGCCTCGCGCACGCGGTCCCAGTCCACGCGGAAGTCCGGCCGCAGCAGCGGCACGCGGACCGCCCGCCCGCCGGCGAGCGTCACGGCGGGCTCATAGGAATCGTAGGCCGGCTCGAGCAGGATCACCTCGTCGCCCGGCCGGACGACGGCGTGGATGGCGCAGAACAGCGCCTCCGTCGCCCCGGAGGTTACGGTGACCTCGGCCGTTGAGTCGACGCGGCGATCGTAGAGTGCCAGCACCTTGGCGCCGATGGCCTCGAGCAGCGGCGGCCAGCCCGCCATGGGCGCGTACTGGTTCACGCCCTCGCGCATCGCCTGCGCGACGAGGTCCACCAGCCGCGGCGGCGGATCGAAATCGGGAAATCCCTGCGACAGGTTGATCGCGCCGCATTCCGCTGCGAGCCGCGACATCACCGTGAAGATCGTCGTGCCGACGTGCGGCAGCTTCGATTCGACCGGCGTCAGCACGACGCGCCGCCGCACGAGGGCGCAGCGGGCGCGGGGTATGTGTTCGGGCGACCGTCGCGCCGCAGGGACGCGGCGCGCGAGCCCCCAGGGATGGGTTCACGGCGTGTCGCCCGAACACATACCCCGCGCCCGCTGGGCCCGATCGGAGCCGCCACGTTCACGACCCGCCGATCGAAGCCGCCGCCATCGCCGCCCCGATGATGCCCGCGTCGTTGCCAAAGTGCGCCGGCACGATCTCCGCGCGGCTCACGAGCAGTCGGCCGAAACGCTCCCAGTTCTCCGTCACGCCGCCGCCGATGATGAAGAGGTCGGGCCACAGCAGCGCGTGGTAGGCCGCCAGCACCTCGTTCACGGCATCGGCCCACTCCGGCCACCCAAGGCCGCGATCCATGCGCACCTTGGCCGAGGCGCGGTGTTCGGCTTCCTCGCCGCGCACCTCCAGGTGCCCGAGTTCCGTGTTGGGCAGCAACCGCCCGTCCACGAAGATCGCGGTGCCGATGCCCGTGCCGAGCGTGAGCACCATGACCGTGCCGCCGCGGGCGCGCCCGGCGCCGAGCGTCATCTCCGCCACGCCCGCCGCGTCCGCATCGTTCAGGAACGCGACCGGCCGGCCGATCCGCGCCTCGAGCAGCGCCTGCGCGTTGGTGCCGATCCAGCGCTTATCCACGTTGGCGGCCGTCCACGCGACGCCGCGCTTGGCGACCGTCGGGAAGGCCAGCCCGACGGGACCGCTGGAGGTTAGCTCGCGCGCCATCGACGCCAGCAGGTCGAGCACGGCCTCGGGCGCGGCGTCGGCCGGGGTCGCGCGGCGCAGCACCTCGCCGGCGACCCTGCCTGCCGCCGCGTCCACCAGTCCGGCCTTCACGAACGAGCCGCCGACGTCGAACGCGAGGACCGGTGATCCGTGCATGCGTCAGCCCTTCTTGAGGCTCTCGATCATCTGCTGGTTCGCGGCGAGCGCCATCTGCGCATCGCGGTCGCGCAGCTTCTGCTGCCGCGCCATGGCGACGCCGGCGACCGCCACGCCGATCGCCACGATCGTGATCAGGATGGTCGCGAGCGCGTTGATGTCGGGGCTCACGCCGAGCCGGACTTTCGAGAACACGACCATCGGCAGCGTGCTCGAGCCCGGGCCCGACACGAAGCTCGCGATCACGAGGTCGTCGAGCGAGAGCGTGAACGCGAGCAGCCACCCCGACAGCAGCGCCGGGAAGATGATGGGCAGCGTGACGAGGAAGAAAACCTTGGCGGGCCGCGCGCCGAGATCCTGCGCGGCCTCCTCCAGCGACTCGTCGAACTGGGCGAGCCGCGACTGCACCACCACGGTCACGAACGCCATGGCGAAGGTGATGTGGGCGATGATGATCGTGGTCATGCCGCGCCCGGACGGCCAGCCGATCAGCTGTTCGAGCGTGACGAACAGCAGCAGCAGCGACAGGCCGGTGATGACTTCCGGCATGACGAGCGGCGCGGTCGCCATGCCGGAGAGCAGGGTGCGTCCGCGGAACGGCCCGAAGCGGGCGAGCGCCATGCCGGTCAGGGTGCCGAGCGCCACCGCCACCGTCGCCGCGATGGCGGCGATCTTGAGGCTGAGCAGCGCTGCGTCGATGATCTGCTGGTTCTGCAGCAGCGCCCCGTACCACTTGGTCGAGAACCCGCCCCACACGGTCACGAGCCGGGACTCGTTGAAGGAGAACACCACCAGCGAGATGATCGGCACGTAGAGGAACGCGAACCCGAGCACCAGGGACAGCATGCGAAACCACGGGCGCCCGCCGCTCATCGCCGGCCCCCGGCGGAGGATTCGGCATCCTGGGCGCGCTGGAAGAACATGATCGGGATCACCAGGAACAGCAGCAGCGCGATCGCCACGGCGCTCGCCACCGGCCAGTCGCGATTGTTGAAGAACTCGGTCCAGAGCACCTTGCCGATCATCAGCATGCCCGGGTCGCCGAGCAGCGCCGGGATCACGAACTCGCCGACCGCCGGGATGAACACCAGCAGGCAGCCCGCGATGATGCCCGGGAGGGACAGCGGCAACGTGACCTTGAGGAACGCCTCCCAGGGCCGCGAGCCGAGGTCCGCCGCCGCCTCGAGCAGCGTCAGATCCAGCTTCTCGAGGTTGGCGTACAGCGGCAGGATCATGAACGGCAGGTACGAGTAGACGATGCCGACGTACACGGCGAAGTCCGTCTGCAGCATCTGGATGGGCTGGTCGATCACGCCGAGCGCCATGAGCGCGTTGTTGATCAGGCCGTTGTTCTTGAGGAGGCCGATCCACGCGTACACGCGCAGCAGGAAGGAGGTCCAGAACGGAAGGATCACCAGCAGCAGCAGGATGCTGCGGGTCGACGGGCTGGTGCGCGCGATGGCATAGGCCATCGGGTAGCCGACCAGCAGGCAGATCAGGGTCGAGATGCCGGCGACGAGGATCGAGTTGAGGTACGCCTTCCAGTACAGGTTGTCCTCGATCAGGAAGGCGAAGTTGGCGAAGTTGAGCTTGATGTGCAGGGCCTTCTCGCCGACCCATTCGATGAGCGGCTGGTACGGCGGCATCGCGATCTGCGCGTCCGAGAACGCGATCTTGAGCACGATCACGAACGGGATCAGGAAGAACAGCGCCAGCCAGAACTGGGGCACGGCCGCGACCAGGGCGCGGCCGCTCAGCCCGAAGCGCTTCAGGTCGGGCAGCTTCACTTGGTCACCACCACCGGGCTCGAAGGCGCCCAGTGCAGGTACACCTGCTCGTCCCAGGTGATGCGCTCGTCGGCGTGCCGGTAGACGTTGGGTTGGGTGACCCGAACGACCTTGCCCGACGGCAGCACCAGCAGGTAGATCGACATGTCGCCCATGTAGGCGATGTCGCGCACCTTGGCCGGCGTCCAGTTGTCGACGCTCTCGGGCCGCGTGCGCGACATGAGCATCTTCTCGGGGCGGATCGCCGCCCAGACCGTGGCGCCCGGCGCGGAGCTCACGCCGTGGTCCACGAAGATCGGCACTTCGAGGTCGTCGGACTCGATGCGCACGAAGGACGGCTCGTCCTCCACGAGCCGGCCTTCGAACATGTTCACCGAGCCGATGAACTCGGAGACGAAGCGGGAGTTCGGGTACTCGTAGATCTCCGTCGGCGTGCCCACCTGCACGATCTCGCCGTGGTTCATGAGGCCGATGCGGGTCGAGAGCGTCATCGCCTCTTCCTGGTCGTGCGTGACCACGATGAAGGTCACGCCGAGCGTCTCCTGGATGTTGATGAGCTCGAACTGCGTGTGCTCGCGCAGCTTCTTGTCGAGCGCCGCGAGCGGCTCGTCGAGCAGCAGCAGCTTCGGCTTCTTGACGAGCGCCCGGGCGAGCGCTACGCGCTGCCGCTGGCCGCCGGAGAGCTGGTGGGGCTTGCGCTTGGCGAACTGGCCGAGCTTGACCATCTCGAGCATGTCGGCGACGCGCTTGGCGACCTCGGCCTTCGCGACGCGGTCCTGCTTGAGACCGAAGGCGACGTTCTGCTCCACGGTCATGTGCGGGAACAGAGCGTAGGACTGGAACATCATGTTGACCGGGCGCTCGTACGGCGGGATCTCGGTCATGTCCACGCCGTCGATGAAGATGCGACCGGCGGTCGGGCGCTCG
>Ga0209391_10000868_pt1 | contig 15188 bp, 14 predicted proteins | sample PPLLak3March2015_FD_187246 | JGI IMG/M metagenome (GOLD analysis project Ga0209391, IMG submission 187246) | Freshwater sediment microbial communities from Prairie Pothole Lake near Jamestown, North Dakota, USA - PPLs Lake P7 Core (1) Depth... | ecosystem: Environmental > Aquatic > Freshwater >... | reverse complement strand
GCCGGGCACATACACGTCGACGGGAACGATGCGGTCGCAGCCGCGCACCACGGAATAGCTGTAGTGGTAGTAGCCACCACCGTTGGCGCACGAACCCATGCTGATGACCCAGCGCGGCTCCGCCATCTGGTCGTAGACCTTGCGCAGCGCCGGCGCCATCTTGTTGCATAGCGTGCCGGCGACGATCATGACGTCGCTTTGCCGCGGGCTCGGCCGGAAGAAGATGCCGAAACGGTCAAGGTCGTAGCGCGCCGCCCCCGCGTGCATCATCTCGACCGCGCAGCAGGCCAGCCCGAACGTCATCGGCCACATCGAGCCGGTCTTCGACCAGTTGACGAGCTTGTCCACGCTGGTCGTGACGAATCCCTCGTTGAGAACGCCTTCGATCCCCATCAACGCTCCCGGCGAACGTGCACGGCACTCACGCGGAAAATCCGGGTCGCGGCACCGGGACGAACGAAGGACGGCGTCATTCCCAGTCGAGCGCGCCGCGCTTCCACTCGTAGATGAATCCAACCGTGAGGATGGCGAGGAAAGACATCATGGCCCAGAAGCCCACGCTCCACGCGCCGAGGTCGCCGAGCACGACGGCCCACGGGAAGAGGAACGCGATCTCGAGGTCGAACAGGATGAAGAGGATGGCGACGAGGTAGTAGCGCACGTCGAACTTCATGCGCGCGTCCTCGAAAGCTTCGAAGCCGCACTCGTAAGGCGAGAGCTTCTCGGGATCCGGCCTGTGCGGCCCCAGCAGCGCGCCGATGGCCATCGGCGCGGCCCCGATCGCAAGTCCGACCAGGATGAACAGCAGGACGGGAAGATAGCTGTCGGGATCCACGCGAGTCAGCCTCTCGGCTCATGCTCCACAAATACCTGCAGACTGATGCGCGCTAGTCCGCGCCACGCTGCACTGCCGTTCGAGGACGCCACTGGGACGCAACTCGTTCTGGTGCCGACGGTGAGACTCGAACTCACACGGCTTTCGCCGCCACCCCCTCAAGATGGTGTGTCTACCAATTCCACCACGTCGGCAAGGTGCAAAACCGGCGCGATTCTACTTGATTCGATCGCGCATCGCGGCGGCGCGCGGGTCCCTGTCCATGCAGGAACGCGCGCGCGTCACAAGGTTTTACTTCGGAATGTCGGCCGGCTTCGGTGCTGCCGCCGGCGCGGAACTGTCGGCGGGCGCGGGAGTGGCTGCCGGTGCCGGCGCGGGAGCGGGCGATGCCCCCTGCGGCGATGCAGGCATCGGAATATCCCTCGGCGCAGTGTTGGCAGGCGCCGGCATCGTTCCCATGACCCCACCTTCGTCCACCGGTCGCTTGACCGCGGTTCCTACGTAGGCGAGCGCGAGCGTGGCGACGAAGAACACCGTAGCGACCGCTGCCGTGCTGCGCGAGAGGAAGTTGGCGGAACCGGTGGCCCCGAACAGGCTGCCGGAAGCGCCGCCTCCGAATGCTGCGCCCATGTCGGCGCCTTTGCCGTGCTGGAGCAGCACAAGCACGATGATCGCGATCGCAGACAGCACCTGCACGACGATCAGTAATGTGGTCAACCAGGTCATCTCAGTCCTCGTTCAGAAATTCGGTCGAAACAGTTTCAGCGCGCCGCCGCGCAGATGGAGGCGAAATCATCGACGACCAGCGAAGCGCCGCCGATGAGTCCGCCGTCGATGTCCGCCTGCGCAAAGAGTTCCGCTGCGTTCGCGGGCTTGACGCTGCCGCCGTAGAGAAGCCGCAGGGCCGCCGCCGTCCCTGAATCGCGCGCGGCAACACGTGCACGCAATTCGGAGTGAACCTCCTGAGCCTGTGCGGGCGTGGCCGTGCGCCCGGTCCCGATCGCCCACACCGGCTCATACGCCAACGCACCGCGCGCGAGCGCCGCCGCTCCGACGCGGTCGAGCACGGCGTCAAGCTGACGCGCGACGACCGCCTGCGTCTGCCCGGCTTCCCGCTCGGCCAGCGTTTCACCGACGCAGACGATCGGACGCAAACCGGCCTTCAGTGCGGCCTCCGCCTTCGCCGCGACGACAGCGTCGCCTTCGCCATGCAGTTGCCGCCGCTCCGAGTGCCCGACGATCACCCAGTGACAGCCGACCTCGACCAGCATCGTCGCCGCGACGTCTCCGGTGAACGCCCCGGGCTCGCGCTCGGACACATCCTGCGCCCCGATGTCGATACCCTTCGCTGCCGCGGCACTGAGCGCTGCCAGGTACACAGAAGGCGCACACACGACGACCTCGCACGTCAGCGCCGCACGGCGCGGTGCGAACGCCTCCAGCCAGGCAAGGCCGGAGGCTCGCGAACCGTTCATCTTCCAGTTCGCGGCGACAAGTGAAGTGCGTCGGTTCATCATCGGGCAAAGCCTGCCATTGTAAGCGGCGCCGACGTCCCGACCAAGCGGACGGCCCCTTGCTTCATGCGCACACCTGCGCCTCGGGACCCACCGCCAGCACGATCTTGCCGATGTGCGTGCTCGACTCCATCAGCGCATGAGCCTCGGCAGCGCGCGCCAGCGGAAAGACCGCGTGCACCATGGGGCGGATGCGGCCGGCTTCGATCAGCGGCCACACGATGCTATGCAGTCGGGCCGCGATCGCGGACTTGAACTCGACCGAGCGTGGACGCAGCGTCGAACCCGTGATCGTCAGTCGACGCCGCAGCACGGCCGACAGATCGACCTGCCCCTGCGCGCCGCCAAGCAGCGCAATGATTGCCAGCCGGCCATCGTCGGCGAGGCACGCGATCTCGCGCGGCAGGTAGTCGCCGGCCACCATGTCAAGGATTACGTCGACTCCGCGCCCGCCCGTTTCAGATTTGACTACAGCGGCGAAGTCCTCGGTGCGGTAGTTGATGCCGCGCCGCGCTCCGAGCGCCTCGCAGGCGCGTGCCTTCTCGTCCGAACCGGCCGTTGCGAAGACCGTGTTGCCCAGCGCGGTGGCCAGTTGTATCGCGGCCACCCCGATGCCGCTGGTGCCGCCCTGCACCAGCAGGGACTCTCCCGGTGCGAGGCCGGCACGGTCGAACACATTGCTCCACACCGTGAAATAGGTTTCAGGCAGTCCGGCGGCCTCGGCGTAGGTCAAGCCGTCCGGGATCGGCAGGCACTGCCCCGCTGGCGCCACACACCACTCGGCGTAGCCACCGCCGGCCACCAGGGCGCACACGCGCGCTCCCACGTTCCACCGGCCCGCTTCGTCAGCGGCCTCGACGATGCCAGCGACCTCCAGTCCCGGCAGGTCGGAAGCACCGGGCGGCGGCGCATACGCTCCCATGCGTTGCAGGACATCGGGCCGGTTGACGCCCGCGGCCTGGACGCGAATCAGCACCTCGCCGGAGCCGGCGACCGGCCGCGCCCGCACCACGGGACGCAGCACGTCCGGACCACCCGGGCGGCTGATCTCGACTGCGTTCATCGCTCCCACGTTCGCCATCCACTCCTCGCCCAAAAGCAAAAGGGGCGCCGAAGCGCCCCTCTGCTACGAGCACTCGCTATTGCTGTTGTTGCTGCGGCTGCTGGGCGACGGGCGCGTTGCCCTCGACCGCCTTCATGGACAGTCGCACGCGCCCCTTCTCGTCGGCCTCGATGACCTTGACCTTCACCGCCTGGCCTTCCTTCAGATAGTCCGCGACCGCATTGACGCGCTCGTTGGCAATCTGGGAAATGTGCAGCAGGCCGTCCTTGCCCGGCAGCAGCTGCACGATCGCCCCGAAGTCGAGCAGACGCAGCACGGTGCCGTCGTAGACCTTGCCGACCTCGACTTCCGCGGTCAGCTCCTGGATACGGCGCTGGGCTTCCTTGCCCTTTTCCTGGTCGACGCTGGCAATGATGACGGTGCCATCGTCCTCGATGTCGATCTGCGTGCCGGTCTCTTCGGTCAGCGCACGGATCACCGCGCCGCCCTTGCCGATCACGTCGCGGATCTTCTCGGGATTGATCTTCATCTTGATCAGGCGCGGCGCAAACGCGGACAGCTCGCCGCGCGACACCGAGATCGCGTCCTGCATCTTCTGCAGGATGTGCATGCGGCCTTCCTTAGCCTGGGCGAGTGCCACCTGCATGATTTCGCGGGTAATGCCCTCGATCTTGATGTCCATCTGCAGCGCCGTGATGCCATTGGCGGAACCGGCCACCTTGAAGTCCATGTCGCCCAGATGGTCCTCGTCGCCAAGGATGTCGGTCAGTACTGCGAACTTGTTGCCTTCCTTGATCAGGCCCATCGCCACACCGGCAACGTGCGCCTTCAGGGGCACGCCGGCATCCATCATCGCCAGGCAGCCGCCGCAGACGGAGGCCATCGAAGACGAGCCGTTGGATTCGGTGATCTCGGAAACGACCCGCAGCGAGTACTGGAAGTCGTCGTAGCTCGGCAGCACCGCGAGCAGCGAACGCTTGGCGAGCCGGCCGTGGCCGATCTCGCGGCGCTTTGGCGTGCCGACGCGCCCGGTTTCGCCAGTGGCGAACGGCGGCATGTTGTAGTGGAGCATGAAGCGATCGCGGTACTCGCCCTGCAGCGCGTCGACGAACTGCTCGTCCTGCTTGGTGCCAAGCGTGGCCGTGACCAGCGCCTGGGTCTCGCCTCGGGTGAACAGCGCCGAGCCGTGCGTGCGCGGCAGCACACCGAGACGGATCTCGATCGGACGCACGGTGCGCGTGTCGCGTCCGTCGATGCGAGGCTCACCGTCGAGGATCTGGCTGCGCACGATCTTGGCCTGCAGGTCGAACAGAATCGCATCGACCGCGTTGTCGTCGGGCTTGGAAGTGCCGGTGGCCGCGGCCTCTTCCTCGAGCTTCGCCCACACCTGGGTGTAGACGTCGTTGATCTTGTGCGTGCGCGCCTGCTTGTTGCGCGTCAGGTAGGCGTCGCGCAGCTCCGGCCCCGCGAGCAGCACGAGCTTCGCCATCAGCGCCTCGTTGCGGTCGGCCGGCTTCCAGTCCCAGGCCGGCTTGCCCGCATCGCGGACCAGTTCATGGATCGCGTTGATAGCCGCCTGCATCTGCTCGTGGCCGTGCATGACGGCGCCCAGCATGACTTCTTCCGAAAGCTGGTCGGCTTCAGACTCGACCATCAGCACGGCGCGCTCGGTGCCGGCGACCACCAGGTTCAGCTGAGACGCCTTTAGCTGCGTGGCCGTCGGGTTGATGATGTACTGGCCGTCGATGTAACCAACACGCGCGGCACCGATCGGGCCCTTGAACGGAATGCCTGACAGCGACAGCGCCGCGGAGGCGCCGATCATTGCCGGGATGTCGGGGTCGATCTCGGGATCGATGGACAGCACGTGGATGATGACCTGGACTTCGTTGTAGAAGCCATCAGGAAACAGTGGGCGGATCGGCCGGTCGATCAGGCGCGAGGTCAGCGTCTCCTTTTCCGACGGGCGGCCTTCGCGCTTGAAGAAGCCCCCGGGGATACGTCCCGCGGCGTAGGTCTTCTCGATGTAATCGACCGTCAGCGGGAAGAAGTCCTGCCCCGGCTTGGCTTCCTTGCGCGCCACGACCGTGGCCAGAACCACCGTGTCGTCCATCGAGCAGACCACGGCACCACCCGACTGGCGTGCAATCTCGCCGGTCTCCAGCGTCACGGTGTGCGCACCGTACGCAAACTTCTTCGTTACCTTTTCGAACACTTTGCATTCCTTTCGCGTTGAACTTGGTCACAGACAACGACCAGGCACGCCGCGGTATCGACGACTCGGCACGGAGGTTCCGTCCTTACGTCCATATCGCAGCGCGCGTATCAGCCGGGGAAATGCAAACAGCCCGCGTGGATCACTCCACGCAGGCCACTTGCACATGAAACCGGGTCATCGACTACTTGCGCAGTCCGAGGCTGTCGATCAGCCCCTTGTACGCCTCGGGGTTCTTGCCCTTGAGGTAATCGAGAAGCTTGCGGCGCCGGCTGACCATCTTGAGCAGGCCGCGACGTGAATGGTGATCCTTCACGTGCGTCTTGAAATGGTCGGTCAGCTCGTTGATGCGAGCCGTCAGAAGTGCAACCTGCACTTCGGGTGAGCCCGTATCAGCCTTGGCGCGCTGATACTTGGCGACGATATCCGCCTTGTTGATGTCTGCAACTGACATGTTTTCCCTTTCGAATCAAACCTATGGACACGCGGACACGGAAGGATGGCCGTGCCGTGAAGGGCGGGAGTATAACTTATCGCCGCTCACGTACGCGACCCTACGGGTCGCACGTGCGCTCGCGGCGGTTACGGCTTCGCCGCTCAAAGGCTGATTTGTCGGCTGCGCTCCGGAGCGGCCGAGCGCTGCGCCGAAGTACAAACGCACGGCTCCGACCCAGCCTCCCTCCATGAGGGAGGAGCCCGCCTCCTCATCCCTACACCCTTCTCCTCCCAGAGGAGAAGGGACAACACGGAAGTGCCGAGAGAGGTGCCTGAAGGAGATGCGCTCCCACATACCACTCGGTTAGCACCCGCCCCTCGCGGAGGGAGGGACGGGGTGGGGAGCGATCTTCCCTCTCGCCTGGCGAGAGGGCCAGGGAGAGTGCCGAGACGTTGCATTTCGGCGGAGCGCGCGGCCGCTCCGGAGCGCAGCTGACCGACTAGGCTTGAGCGGTTCGCGCTGCGCGCGAACCGTAATCGCGACGCGTGCACGTGCGATGGCGAAGCCATCGCGTACACGAGGAGCGCCTAAGGCGCGAGCGACGTCTGGGGATTGAGCCGCTCGACACCGCTGTGAAGCTTGTTGAGCGCGTTCAGGTAGGCCTTGGCCGATGCCGCGATGATGTCGGGGTCGGCCCCGGTGCCGTTCACGATGCGGCCGGCACGCGCAAGGCGCACCGTCACCTCGCCCTGCGCCTCGGTGCCGGTCGTGATGGCGTTGACCGAATACAGCAGGAGCTCACAGCCGCTCTTCACCTGGCTCTCGATCGCCTTCAATGAGGCGTCGACCGGGCCGTTGCCGTCCGACTCGGCCGCCACCTCTGCGCCACCGATTGCGATGACGACGCGGGCATGGGGTCGCTCACCGGTCTCGGACCGTTGCGAGAGCGACAACAGCTTGAAATGCTCGTCATGCGGCGTCACCGTCTCGTCGGAGAACAGCGCCTGGATGTCCTCGTCGTAGATCTCCGCCTTGCGGTCCGCGAGTTCCTTGAAGCGCGCGAATGCCGCGTTGAGCTCCGTTTCGCTTTCCACCGGGATGCCGAGCTCCTGCACACGCTGCTTGAAGGCATTACGGCCGGACAGCTTGCCCAGGACGATCCTGTTGGCATGCCAGCCGACGTCCTCAGCCCGCATGATCTCGTAGGTGTCCCGCGCCTTCAGGACGCCGTCCTGGTGGATTCCCGACGCGTGCGCAAAGGCGTTCGCGCCGACCACGGCCTTGTTGGGCTGCACGGCGAATCCGGTGATGCCCGAGACAAGCTTGGAGGCCGGCACGATCTGCGTCGTGTCCACGGCGACTTCGAGATCAAAGAAATCGCGGCGCGTGCGCACCGCCATGACCACTTCCTCGAGCGAACAGTTGCCGGCCCGCTCCCCCAGTCCGTTGACCGTGCACTCGACCTGGCGCGCCCCGCCGATCTTCACCCCCGCCAGCGAGTTCGCGACAGCCATGCCGAGGTCGTTGTGGCAGTGGACGCTCCAGATCGCCTTGTGCGAATTCGGAATGCGCTCGCGCAGGTCGCGCAGGAATGCACCGTAGAGCTCGGGCACCGCATAGCCGACCGTGTCCGGGATATTGATCGTCGTGGCCCCTTCGGCGATGACGGCCTCCAGCACCCGGCACAGGAAATCCGGCTCCGAGCGATAGCCGTCCTCCGGCGAGAACTCCACATCGTCGGTGAACTGGCGCGCGAAGCGGACCGCGAGCTTCGCCTGCTCGAACACCTGGTCGGGCGACATCCGCAGCTTTTTCTCCATGTGCAGTGGCGAGGTCGCGATGAACGTGTGGATCCGCTTGGCACGCGCTCCCTGGAGCGCCTCGGCGGCGCGGCTGATGTCGCGGTCGTTGGCGCGCGCCAGCGAGCAGACCGTCGAGTCCTTGATCGCATTGGCGATCGACCGCACGGCCTCGAAGTCACCGTTGGACGACGCGGCGAAACCCGCCTCGATGATGTCGACGCGCAGACGCTCGAGCTGCATGGCGATGCGCAGCTTCTCCTCCTTCGTCATGGAGGCGCCGGGGCTCTGTTCGCCGTCGCGCAGCGTGGTGTCGAAGATGAAGAGTCGGTCGGTCATGGGTGCTCCAGCGCGAAATGGACTTTGCTGCCGGGCTCGAGGCGCTGGCAGCGGTACTACACGGATTGTGGGTCGGGGGTTAGCTGCGCGCGGGGCGCAGCAGCAGAAGCAGCCGGCCCGGTAGGTCGGCAGCGGCAAGACGGGGCGCGAGGAAAGGGGCGCGAGACATGGACCCGACTATAGGACGATTCCACCGATGCAACAAGCTAGCCCGACCGGTCGCCGTCCCGCACCGGCTTGGCGGGATTGGGCTGGCCACGGAAGAACTGCCACGCCCAGTAAACATATCCCGACAGCGCGTACAGGCAGAAGAGCGAGAACAGCGCGATCGGCGGATCGGAGCTCACGACGAAGATCACGACGATCAGCGCCCCCATGACCCAGAAGGGAACGCTGCGTGCGAGCTGGAAGCTCTTGCCGCTGTAGAACGGCGCGCTGGAAACCATCGTTAGCCCCGTGTACACGGTCAGACCGAACGCCACCCAGGGCATGACACTGTCGCGCACCGGGATCTTGTTGTCGATCGCGAGCCAGACAAAGCCGGCGATCAGCGCCGCCGCGGCCGGGCTGGGCAGGCCCTGGAAGAAGCGCTTGTCCACGACGCCGATGTTCGAATTGAAGCGGGCCAGCCGCAAAGCCGCGCCGGCGCAATAGACGAATGCGGCAGCCCAGCCCCAGCGACCGAGTTCACTGAGCACCCACTCGTACATGACGAGCGCGGGAGCCACGCCGAACGACGTCATGTCGGACAACGAATCGAACTGCTCGCCGAACGCGCTCTGGGTATTGGTCAGGCGTGCCACCCGACCGTCCATGCCGTCGAGCACCATCGCCGCGAAGATCGCGATGGCTGCCAGTTCGAAACGCTGGTTCATCGCCTGCACGATGGCGAAGAACCCGGAAAACAGCGCCGCCATCGTGAACAGGTTGGGCAGCAGGTAGATGCCACGACGACGCGTGCGCACCGGCATCTCATCGAGGCCGGCGGGACTTCCAGCCAGCGGAAACGGGCGCATCTTGCGGCGGCGGAATCGCATCAGAGCTCCGCGAGGACGGTGGTGGTGGCGTACACGATGTCGCCCACGGCGACGCGCGGCCTGGCGGTCAGGGGCAGGTAGACGTCGACACGCGAACCGAAGCGGATGAAGCCATACCGTTGCCCGCGCGCGAGCCGATCCCCCGGCTTCACGTAGCAAAGGATGCGGCGCGCGATGAGGCCGGCGACCTGGATCACGGTCACCCGCTCGCCGCTGTCGAGCCGCATCACCATGGCGTTGCGTTCGTTTTCGGTCGAAGCCTTGTCGAGGTCGGCATTCACGAAACTGCCGGGCGAGTACTGCACCGACTCGACCGTGCCGTCGACCGGCGAGCGGTTGCTGTGCACATTGAATACGTTCATGAAGACGCTGATCAGCAGCGTTTCACGCTGGGTCAGCGTGTCGTGCACCTTGTGGACCTTCACGATGCGACCGTCGGCCGGCGAAAGCACGGCCGAGGCCAGCGCCGGCACCTGGCGCGGCGGGTCGCGAAAGAACTGGACGACGAAGGCCACGATCAGCCAGAACGGCAGCGACCAGGCGAAACCGGCAGTCCACGAGACGACCAGCGCTAGGGCGGCGGCGCCCGCAATGAAGGGCCAGCCTTCGCGTGCCAGCAGGGGGTGCGGATAGTTCAATGATCGAGCCCGGTTGCAGTGAGGCTCAATGGTATCGGAACCGCCCGCCGACCCGCGCACGGGACTCGGCCCGCACTGTACCGGCGGGGCTTACGGCAGCAGGCGCGCCTTGCCCGTGACCGCCAGCCTTTCGACGGAACGGCCAGCCTCGAACGTGGGCGGCGACACTGCGTCAGAAGCCATCGTTGCCATGCGCGGCGCTCCGATCGGAATGGGCCCGCCTTCGCGCCCGCCGAAGTTGACCTCCTCCAGGCGCACGCGGTTCGGCGACACGCCCAGGGCCTGCGCGGCGGCGTTCACCCGCGCATTCAGGTTTGCGACCGACTGCTGGATCAGCTGGGCTTCGACCTTCTCGCGCGCTGCCTTCGACAGGCGGAAGTCAACGCCGCCAACCGAAAGCGTCGACTGCGCGGCAGCGACCGTCTTCGGCAACGTCGCGAGATTGTCGGTCTTCAGCGTGACGCCCTGCCGCACGCGCCAGCCGACAATGCCCCGGCTCGAGCCGCTGGCATAGACCGGGTAGCTGCCATAGCCCGAGGTCTCGATCTGCGCCTTGGGGTCGGCGCGTCTCAGCGCGGCCGTACCGTCGCCGACCCGCTGGTTGACCAGAGATTGAGCCTTGGCGAGATCGGCGTCCTGCGCCTCGTAGAAGAAGTTGACCACGGCCTCGTCGTTCGGCAACTCGATTTCGGCGCTGCCGGTCATGATGACCAGCGTGCCAGAGCTCGGGGGCGGCGAAACGGTCGGCTGCGCGGCGACCGGCAACGCGGTGAGGCAAAGTGCCAGCAGGGCTGAGCGATGCATCCTGACTCCTTCGTGACGGGACCCTTCAGTAAACGCAGCGCCGACGCCAACGGGGTCAAGTCCAAGCCCGCCGGCGGGCTGCCGCCGGCTCAGTTCTTCGACTGGTCGACGAGCCGGTTGGCCTTGATCCACGGCATCATGGCCCGCAGCTTCTCGCCCACCTGCTCGATCGGATGCTCTGCCATCAGGCGCCGCCGTGCGTTCAGCGTCGCCGCGCCCGCTCGGTTTTCGAGAATGAAGCTCTTCGCGTAGTCACCGGTCTGGATGTCCTTCAGCACCTGGCGCATGACCTTCTTCGTCTCGTCGGTGATGATGCGCGGACCGGTGACGTACTCGCCGTACTCCGCGTTGTTCGAGATCGAGTAGTTCATGTTGGCGATGCCGCCTTCGTAGATCAGGTCGACGATCAGCTTCAGTTCGTGCAGGCACTCGAAGTACGCCATTTCAGGCGCGTAGCCAGCCTCGACCAGCGTCTCGAAACCGGCCTTGATCAGTTCCACCGTGCCACCGCACAGGACGGACTGCTCGCCGAAGAGATCCGTCTCGGTTTCCTCGCGAAAATTCGTCTCGATGATGCCGGCCTTGCCACCGCCGATCGCCGCCGCGTACGACAGCGCGAGGTCGCGCGCCATGCCCGAGGTGTCCTTGTGGATCGCGACCAGCATCGGCACGCCGCCACCCTGCTTGTAGGTCGAGCGCACCGTGTGCCCCGGGGCCTTCGGCGCCACCATGATGACGTCGAGGTCGGCGCGCGGCTGGATAAAGCCGTAATGAATGTTGAAGCCGTGCGCAAAAGCGAGCGCGGCGCCCTGCTTCATGTTCGGCGCCAGCGACTCGGCATAAACCTGGGCGTGGTTCTCGTCCGGCAGCAGGATCATGACGATGTCGGCATCCTTGACCGCCTCGGACACTTCCTTCACGGCCAGACCGGCGCCTTCCGCCTTCTTCCAGCTGACGCCGCCCTTGCGCAGCGCGATCGTCACCTTGACGCCGGAATCGGACAGGTTCTGCGCATGCGCGTGGCCCTGCGAGCCGTAGCCGACGATCGTGACCTTCTTGCCCTTGACCAGTGACAGGTCGGCGTCCTTGTCGTAATAGACCTTCATGGAGAGACTCCCTTTTCTCGATTAAGTGTTTGGTCAGACCCGCAGCACGCGTTCGCCCCGACCGACACCCGAACCACCGGTGCGTACCGTCTCGAGGATCGACGCGCGGTCGACGGCCTGGATGAAGGCGTCGAGCTTGCCCGAGTTGCCGGTCAGCTCGATCGTGTAGGTCCGTTCGGTGACATCGATGATGCGGCCGCGGAAGATGTCCGCCATCCGCTTCATTTCCTCGCGCTCCTTGCCGACCGCGCGCACCTTGATCAGCATCAGTTCGCGCTCGATGTAATCGCCTTCCGTGAGGTCAACCACCTTGACCACCTCGATCAGCCGATTGAGATGCTTGGTGATCTGCTCGATGACGTCGTCCGAGCCGACGCTGACGATCGTCATGCGCGACAGCGAGGCATCCTCGGTCGGTGCCACCGTCAGTGTCTCGATGTTGTAGCCGCGCGCGGAGAAAAGCCCGACCACGCGCGACAGCGCGCCAGGCTCGTTTTCCAGCAGTACCGAAATAATGTGCCTCATAGGTCTTCGCTCCCGAGCAGCATCTCGGTCAGTCCCTTGCCGGCCTTCACCATCGGCCAGACGTTTTCCTTCTGATCGGTGATGAAGTCGAGGAACACGAGCCGGTCCTTGTACTTGCCGAAGGCATCCTTGAGAGCGCCCTCGACCTCCTTCGGGTCCTCGATGCGGATGCCGACATGGCCATAGCTCTCGGCGAGCTTCACGAAGTCCGGCAGCGCGTCCATGTACGACTCCGAATAGCGGCTGCCGTAGTCGATCTGCTGCCACTGCCGAACCATCCCGAGGTAGCGGTTGTTGAGGTTCACGATCTTCGGCGTCAGGCGGTACTGCTTGCAGGTCGAGAGTTCCTGGATGCACATCTGGATCGAGGCCTCACCCGTGATGCAGGCGACCTGCGACCCCGGATTGGCCATCTGCACGCCCATCGCGTATGGGAGGCCCACGCCCATCGTGCCGAGGCCGCCCGAGTTGATCCAGCGTCTTGGCTTGTCGAACCGGTAGTACTGCGCGGCCCACATCTGGTGCTGGCCAACGTCCGACGTGATGAAGGCGTCGCCCTTGGTGATTTCCCACAGTTTCTCGACGACGTACTGCGGCTTGATGGGCCCGCCGTTCTGTTCGTAACGCAGGCAGTCGCGCTTGCGCCACTCTTCGATCTGCGTCCACCAGGCCTTCAGTGCCTCTGCGTTCGGCTTAGCATCGGCGGCTTCGAGCTGCGTAAGCAACTCGATGAGCACTTCGCGCACGTCGCCGACGATCGGGACATCCACCTTCACCCGTTTCGAGATCGACGAAGGATCGACATCGACGTGCACGATCTTGCGGGGATTGGTCGCGAAGTGCTTCGGATTGCCGATGACGCGGTCGTCGAAGCGCGCCCCAACGGCCAGCAGCACGTCGCAGTGCTGCATCGCCATGTTGGCCTCGTAGGTGCCGTGCATGCCCAGCATGCCGACGAACTTGCGGTCGCTGGCCTTGAAGCCGCCCAGCCCCATCAAGGTGTTGGTGCACGGGAAACCGAGCAGGTTCACGAGGCGGTTGAGCAGGTCCGACGAGTCGGACAGGATCACTCCGCCGCCCGTGTAGATCATCGGCCGCTCGGCGCCGAGCAGCAACTGGACCGCCTTCTTGATCTGCCCCTGGTGCCCTTTCAGGACAGGCTTGTAGGAGCGCATGTCGATCTCGCGCGGGTACGAATACTCGGCGCGCGCGATCGTCACGTCCTTGGGTACATCGACCAGTACCGGGCCGGGACGGCCCGTCTGCGCGATGTAAAACGCCTTCTTGATGGTCGACGCGAGTTCGCGTACGTCCTTGACCAGGAAATTGTGCTTGACGCACGGCCGTGTGATGCCGACGGTGTCGCACTCCTGGAAGGCGTCCTGCCCGATCGCATGGGTCGGAACCTGGCCGGTGATGATGACCACCGGAATCGAGTCCATGTAGGCCGTCGCGATGCCGGTGACAGCATTGGTGACACCGGGTCCGCTGGTGACCAACGCAACCCCGACCCGCTGGCTCGAGCGCGAATACGCATCGGCAGCGTGAACCGCCGCCTGCTCGTGCCGAACGAGGATGTGCTGAAACTTGTCCTGCTTGAAGATCTCGTCGTAGATGTACAGGACGGCCCCTCCCGGGTACCCGAAGACGTGTGTGACGCCTTCGTCCTGCAGCGCTCGTACAACGATTTCCGCGCCAGTGAGTTGCATTTCGCTAACTCCTCTCAAAGTCCACAGGAAATTGATCGGATGCCGTCCATGCGAGCTTGTGGCGCGCGGTGCGGCGGGGGCGCTTTACGCGGTTACAACGGGATAGGCTGTGTCGCTAAAGACGTGTTCTCGTTTTGCAAGAACCGAAAACGATACTGCACCGCACAACATTGTGCAAACCGAGACTGTGGTGTGCGTGTTCGACGAGAGCGTGATCCGCGCCGGGGCTTGTCTGTTAGCATCCGGCGCCGTTTTCCCTTCAGCGGGCTGTCGCGAGTTGTCGTCGATCAGCCCCACCGATGGCCACCCGCGACGAGCTTTCCGAGTTTCTCGCCAGCGTAGAGCGCCGCGCCTTCAAGCAGGCGCAATTTGCGACCCGCGACGTCGACGCCGCCCTGGACATCGTCCAGGACGCGATGATCAAGCTGTCGGAAAGCTACGGCGACCGGCCGGTCGCAGAATTTCCCCTGCTTTTCACCCGGATACTGCAGAACGTCATCCACGACCACTTCCGTCGACAGAAGGTACGATCGACGTGGGTGACGCTGTTTTCGGCCCTGACGCCGAAGGACGATGATTCGGCCGACCCTCTGGAGACACTGGAAGCCCTCGCGGGCTCCGACGGGGCGGAAAGCGCGGCGGACAAGGTCGAGCGCGCCCAGGTCATTGCGATAATCGAGGAAGAAGTTGCCCGCCTGCCAGCACGTCAACGCGAAGCCTTCCTGATGCGTTACTGGGAAGAGATGGATGTGGCGGAAACCGCCGCCGCGATGGGGTGCTCGGAGGGCAGCGTCAAGACACACTGCTCGCGTGCAACCGCGACGCTGGCCAAGGCCCTGAGCGCGCGGGGAATCAGGTTATGAAACAGGACGAGTTTGGCTACCGGATCCGCCAGGCCCTGAACGAGGGGCTCGAGCGGCTCGACTACCGCACCAGTTTTCGCCTGCAGCAGGCCCGGCAGGCGGCGCTTGCACGCCATTCATCCGCCCAGCCCGAGGTGGGCTGGGTGCCGGCGGCCCAGACCGCGGGTGGACCGCGGGCCAGTGCCGGACTCGGCAGCTGGCTGGGCCGACTCGGCCTGGCCGCGCCGGTGCTCGCCCTGGCCATCGGATTCTTCGGCATTTATCAGTACCAGGAGTCACGCCGCATCTCGGAACTGGCGGACATG